>OLGE01000701.1_pt1 | contig 37603 bp, 30 predicted proteins | sample 1605151 | NCBI WGS metagenome assembly OLGE01 (sample SAMEA3888912, study PRJEB22519) | human gut metagenome | biome: human gut; feature: human-associated habitat; material: faeces | place: Denmark | collected 2010
CTGGGTGATTGGGTTTGATGACATCAAAGAACATTTCGATTTGACCGTCTCTCCCACCAACGGCATTGGTGAAATGCTTCTCGGAGAGCTGGAAGCGCAGGAGGAAGTCGGTGCTGTCATTGCCACTGAGGACTGCTTCGAGATTTCGGAGTACCTGCAAAATGCGCCGGAGGATGCGTCTGCATCCGAAAAGCTTCTGACCGTTTTCTCTCTCATGGGTTGCAACCTCGAAGATGTGCATCTGCTGGATGCCGACGAAGAACACGAGGTTGCCACCATCGCAGAGCTGAACCGTAACACACTGACCGATGAAGGCAAGCGAGACTGGTCGGATGTACTTGCCGCAAAGGTCGAGCGTATCTATGACGGTGCGTATGGGACACAGATCGAAGTATCGGGATGCCCAGCACACCGTCTCCGGGATTTCTCCTTCGCGCTTGCCGGGTACTGCAGTGAGGAACAGTGGTCGAGATGGTTCAATGAACCGACCGCGAATACCGAAGCCCTGACGATGGGAGGACAGGCATAATGAAACAGGTATCCATTCAGATTCCGTTTGATGACGAAAAGCTCGAAGCCCTGAAAATCTTTCTCTCGCAGAAGGATCAGACGGCGGAAGCCGTCATCGGTGAGCTTGTCGACGTTCTGTACCGGAAGACCGTCCCGCTGAAGGTGCGGGAGTATATAGATAAGCGTTCCCCCGCCGACACGGGAAAGCCGAAGAATACAGCAAAGCCGAAGCCCGCCGTTTCAGGCGGTTGTGTGGCTTCCGGTGAGGATGCGGGAAAACACCCGACCGACATCTGATACGACGATTGTGGGCGGTTCTTGCGAGCGTGTGAGCCTCGCCTCGGGATCGCCCACTATTGTCGCCTTCAGTCTCTTTGGCACGCAGGTATTTATGGGAGTTCCGTTGGTCATATTGAGGGGTTCAGCAGGTATTTGCGAGGGTCGATTTTCAAGCGGGAGAAAGGCAGTGCGTCAAACGCCCTGCCGGATTCACAGCGGACGGCAGAGCCGACCGCATTTCCTCGCGTTTTGACCGCATTTGCTCGTTTTTTTGCGCATATCGGTTGGAAAAAGGCAGTGTGTCAAGCACACGTATCATCGCGGAATCGGTGTGTCAGCCATACGAAAGATTCCGCAAAACAGGCGGATTTTTCGCCTGTTTGCGGGTGTTTCCCGTGTGTCAGGTGTACACACAAAAAAATCAATATCTCTGCAACCAAGGGGGTAGTGTTTGTATCAGGTGAACCATGGGTGTGTTCACCATGACCCCCCCAATGTGAACTATACAAGAGAAAGATATATAGAAAAACAGAAAAAGAACAACAAAGAGGATGCTTATATTTCCGTTGCGCCGCGAATCGCTTCCCGAGTGCGCCGACGAGAATCAGCCGATCCGGTTTTCTTTTTCTGCTTTTTCTTTGTCCGAAAAAAGATTTCGCAAAAGATATTTTTTGATTCGATTATCAAAGCTAAGAGAGTGCCGACCGCTTTTCTGCAAAAAAGTTTGATATTTTTTTCGTCCAAACGCGAAAAAAGTGTGGAATACAGGGTGAGGGGACTTTCCCTGAAAAAAAGTTCCTACTGAAGGGCTATCAAACCCGAAAAAAGTGTGGAATAAAGGGTGAGGGGAAAAATAATCCTCCGGGTTCATTGACAACCGAATAAAGGGATACCGAGGTAGCATCCCACCTTGCCCGAAAGGGCGAGCCGCCGGGACCGGGCGCCATGACCTCACCTATCGGGTGAGCGAGCGATCAATCGTGTTGCCGGACCGACCGATAAACAGCATCGGCGGCAGGCGATGACAGAGGTGCGGAACAATGATACTTCTGCGAAAGCAGCCCGCGATGTGCATGCGGGATACGGGGGTTACGGGCTGGAACTCTTATGTCCGCGACACTGTATATGATCCTCGTTTCCGTGAAAATAGTCACGGAATAGATGCTGCGAGGTACTCGGTATCTCCCCTGTGGGCAACGGTCTGCGCCGTCTGACGACTGCGCGCTCCGTTGCCCCATCGCCGGAGGCTGATACAAATACGGCGATACAAAAAATAATTTGAGAGGAGAAGTATATGATCTCCGAAAAAAACAGAACACGAAACCTGACCATCACCCTGCGCGTTACATTGTCGGAGCGAGAACTTTTCCTCCGGGGCGCAGAGAAAAGAAACATGACGCTGACAGATTTTCTCGTCAGTGCCGCGCTCTATAAACCAAGTCACGCCATCAAAGAATGCAAAGCCATTCTCAAAAAACTGAATGAAGTGCAGGCAGAATTGCTCCGAGCCGAGTCCGACCATCCCGATTACGCGGATGTGCTGGCGGCGCAGAAAGAGTTGTATCAGTTGCTTTTTCTGCTTGCAAGAAAGGAAACAATATGAACATACAAAACGAAATCAAACCCTGCCTTGCGGATTATCCCGACGCGCTCACCGTGGATGAAGTTATCGCTATCCTTCGCGTCAGCCGGAAAACGGTGTACGAGCTGATAAAAAACGGGCGCATCAAAGCGGTCAAGGTCGGACGCAGTCACCGCATCGCAAAGGAGAATCTCATCGAATTTCTGAACCCCGCCGCGGCACATTCGAACCCCGGTTGTGTTCTTTCTGATAACAATCGGGAAAAGGTCTGGACTTGCGAACAACAGTGTGGTATGTTGTGTGTTGCGCAGACAGCGTAAAACCAAAAGCAAGGAGAAAAGCATTATGCCACAAGCGAAAAATCATCTGACCGCCAGCACGCAAGCCAAGAACGGAAGCCTCTATGCGGTCATCCAGTACAAGGACGAGAACGGAAAGCGGAAAAACAAATGGAAGTCCCTCGGGCTGAAAGAAGGGGCTTCCAAAGCCAAAATTAACGCCGCCATGCGCGAGGCGGTCAACGACTTCGAGAAAGAGCTGACCGAAATTCTCACGCGCTCACAGAATCCCGATGCGGATATGCCGGTCTTCGAGTACATGGTCAAGTGGCTCGGCAGTGTTCAACCGAGCCTGCAAATCAACACCTATCGCAGTTACCACAACATGATCTACGGCAGAATCAAACGCTACTTCAGTCCGAAATCTATCACCATCGCAAGCCTGCGCCCGAATCAGATCGACGAATTCTATCAGTCCATCTTCGATGAGGGCATGGTTGCCAACACGGTCATACACTATCACGCGGTCATGCGCCGCGCGTTCCAGCAGGCGTACAAGAAAGAAATCCTCTCTGCCAATCCCTTTGACCGCGTGGAACGCCCAAAGAAAAACAAATTCTTCGGTCAGAATCTTTCGGAAGAAGAACTGCTGACACTGCTCAGTCTCGCAAGATCGGAAGCCATCTACCCGGCAATCATCCTTGCGGGATGTATGGGTCTTCGCCGGAGCGAGGCACTCGGAATGCGGTGGTCACGCATCGATATGGAAAAGCGTGAAGTCCAGCTGGACACCAAGATCGTGGAGGTCGAAGTGGACGGAAAGAAGCTCCTCCGCCCGATCGAAGAAATGAAGAATTCCAGCAGCCGCCGCAGCCTGCCGATCCCCGCGCCGGTTTATGAAATGCTGGTCGAACAAAAGGCACAACAGGACCTCTACCGCCGTATGTTCAAGGGCAGTTACAACCGCGCATACGACGATTATGTATGCACGGACAAGCTGGGCAACCTTCTGACGCCGCGATATGTCACGCTCCGCTTCTCGCAGGTGCTTGAGAAGAACGGCATGCGGCACATCCGCTTCCACGACCTGCGGCACACCTTCGCCAGCATCCTCATCAACAAGGACATCCCGCTGTTCAATGTATCGAAATACCTTGGTCACTCGGACATCAGTACAACGGCAAATATCTATGCGCACCTGGACAAGAGCGGAAAAAACATCAGTGCGGAAACCATCAGCGCACTGTTCGATGATCGGCATCACGACTAATCGTGGTGCCGATTTCTGACAGGTGGTGAGCGCATGGAACAGATCATCAGTGCGGACGCAGCGAGAGCGTACCTGCATATCTCCAAACGAAAATTCCTGTTTATGCTGCAAAACGGCTATATACGCTACGAGGACAACGGCAATAAAACGCATCGGTACTCCTTGCGGATGTGCGATGTGCAAGCCCTGCTCCAGGAGATGACCAATCATCCCGAACGGTTTGCCGACCTGCATGGGCGGTTTACGGCGCAAAGGATCAAACCGCCGACACTGACCGTCGTGCTGTCGCAGGAGGAAGCGAGAAAGTTACGCGAGTACATAGCAAAATGTTGGAGCAAACATCCCGATGCCTTGTCGAGCAAGCTGGCGGCGGAGCTGACCGGCTTGACCGTGGGAACGCTCAACCGCCATGTGGCAAGAGGCAACATCTTCGGTGCGGTGATCGGCGGGAGGGTTCTCATCAGCAAGCAAAGTCTGATCGGGTACCTCACCGCGCCGGAGACGGTGTGCAAGGTCGGGACAGAACAACTGAAAAAACTGATTGAAGGATATAAAAGGTCGGAAAAATAAAGGGCAAAGAAATGGCCTTGAGATGTTCTCAGGGTTGTTCCTTTGCTTTTTGTAAAGAAAAAGGCACCTGATTCCAAGTGCCTTTCAAATGTAAAAATTCAATTTATATCAGATAAACCTTCCCGTGACGCTCTCTGTACAGCCACGGATATCGTCCTGTGAACCGCAGGCGACGATCCTGCCGCCGTCTTCGCCACCCTCTGGTCCCATATCGATGAGATAGTCGGCGCTGCGGATGACGTCCAAATCATGCTCTATAACAATGACCGTCGCACCGTTGCCGATCAGGGTATCGAACACCTTAAGAAGTGTTTCCACATCCTTTGGGTGCAGACCGATAGTCGGCTCGTCGAACACAAAAACAGAATCCGTTTGCTTTCTGCCCATCTCGTTTGCCAGCTTCAGTCGCTGTGCCTCGCCGCCGGAGAGAGAAGGCGTTTCCTCTCCCAGTGTCAGATAACCAAGCCCCAGATCGCGCAGGATTTCCAGCTTCGGTCTGACCGAACTCATGTGACGGCAGTAATGCAGCGCGGTGTTTACATCCATGTTCATCAGCTCCGGCAGGGAACGTTCCTCGCCGTCCTTGTTGGCATAACGGAGCAGATTTGCCTGTTTTCCATAGCGCGACCCACGGCACTCCGGGCAGGGAATGTCCACATCGGGGAGAAACTGAACATCAAGAGAGATTGTTCCCGTTCCGTCGCAGACCGGGCAACGAAGACTGCCTGTGTTGTAGGAAAAATCCCCCGCCTTGCAGCCAAGTCGCTTTGCTTCCGCCGTTCTGCCGTATATCTTTCGCAGCTCGTCATGCACATTCGCATAGGTAGCGACCGTGGAGCGTACATTTACGCCGATGGGCGTTGCGTCGATCAGCTTGACCTGATGGATGCCATTCGCTTCGATCTTTCTGACATGGTCTGGCATCCTCTTGTCATAGCAGAGGGCTTCCAGCGCGGGAACAAGGCTTTCCAGCACCATGGTGGTTTTCCCGGAACCGGACACACCGGTGATCACGGTCAGCCGATGCTTGGGAATATCCACCGTCAGCGGCTTTACTGTATGAATGGAGCCGGTTTCCATGTGGATAGCGCCATCGGAAAAGTCAGGCTTTCGCTCCGGTTTGCTTCTGCCGACGGCTGCGCCGGACAGATACGGTCCGATTACAGAGCCCTTGTTTTCCGCAACATCATGTATTGTTCCCTCGGCAATCACCGCACCGCCGTCCGCTCCCGCGCCACGCCCCATTTCGATGAGCCAGTCGGATTCTTTCAATATCTGCGTATCGTGATCAACCAGAATAACGGAGTTGCCGTCCCGGATAAGATCGTGCATCACACCGTTTAGTCCCACGATGTTCGCCGGGTGCAAACCGATGGAAGGCTCGTCCAGAACATACAAAACGCCGGTCGTCCGGTTGCGCACCGCTCTTGCAAGCTGCATCCGCTGCCGCTCGCCGGTGGAGAGCGTGGAGGACGCTCTGTCCAGCGTCAGATAGCCCAGCCCCAAATCCATCAGTCTCGCCGCAACCTCCAGATAGGACTCGCAGATATTTCTCGCCATGTTCCGCATTTCTTCCGGCAGAGACTCCGGCACGTGCTTCACCCATACGATGGAGTCTTTCAGAGTCATCCGGCAGGCGTCCGCCAGCGAAATCCCCATCAGCCTCGGCGCTCTGGCTTCCTCCGAAAGCCGTGTGCCATGACACTCCGGGCAGACAACCTCTTTCAGAAACTTCTCGACCCGCTTCATGCCCTTTTCGTCCTTCACTTTCGCAAGGGCGTTTTCTACGGTATAGACGGCATTGAAATAGGTAAAATCCAGTTCTCCCGCTTGATTAGAGCCTTTGGGATGATAAAAAATATGCTTTTTCTCCGCGGGACCGTGATAAACAATTTCTTTTTCGCGCTCGGTCAGATCACGGAACGGTACATCGGTACGCACCCCCATCGCACGGCAGACCTCGGTCATCAATGACCACATCAGGCTGTTCCATGGGGCGACTGCACCCTCATCAATGGTAAGCGAATCATTGGGAACAAGGGAATCCATATCAACCGTCCGGACTATTCCCGTACCGCCGCAGCACTTACAAGCTCCGGTGGAATTAAACGCAAGATCCTCCGCTCCCGGCGCATAGAAATGCTCACCGCACTCCGGGCAGATCAGTTCACCGTTCATTGCCGCTACATTGATACTCGGTTTTACATAGTGTCCGTTTGGACAGCGATGGCTGGACAGGCGGGAGAACATCAGCCGAAGACTATTCAGCAGCTCCGTCCCCGTTCCGAAGGTGGAGCGAATACCGGGAACGGCAGGGCGTTGGTGCAGGGCAAGGGCGGCGGGAACATACAGTACCTCGTCCACATCGGCACGCGACGCCTGTGTCATGCGCCGCCTTGTGTATGTGGACAGGGATTCCAGATACCGCCGCGACCCTTCGGCGTACAGTACGCCAAGCGCAAGCGAGCTTTTCCCGGAGCCGGACACGCCCGCAATGCCGACGATCCCATTTAAGGGAATATCCACATCAATGTTTTTCAGGTTGTGGACTCTGGCTCCTCTGACTTCAATTTTTGCTGGTTTATCTTTCAAATTCATGCCACTACCTCCGCCTTGCAATTTGAAAAACAGACAAGGCATACTGAGAGAAAATACATTTCAAAAGGGTAATATCGTTCATAACAGTGCTTGCATACGGGGCGGGCATCCCTCTGAAAAAACTTACTCTTCGGGGATACAAGAAGTTTGACTGCCTCTTAGCCTAAAAGCAAAAACCGCAAGGAAATCCTTGCGGCTTTTGCTGCGGCTTAACCGCGCTTTGGCGGAGAGGAAGGGATTCGAACCCTTGTGCGCTTTCGCGCAAACTGATTTCGAGTCAGCCCCGTTATGACCACTTCGATACCTCTCCGTATATGTTCACCCCCGAAAACGAGGGAAACAATCGTTATTCAATTTTTTAGAAAACCCGTTAGATAAGCCGGTCAGAAAAATCATCAACCACACGAAAATCCAACAAAATCAAGGCTTTGCGGCGGTTTTCGGTGGCACAACTACTCAAATGCGTACATGATTTCGAGTCAGCCCCGTTATGACCACTTCGATACCTCTCCGTGCCCGCGGCTCCCGCGCGGCTTGGATTAGTATAGCACATATCCGGAAAAAATCAATATCTTTTTCAAAATAGTAATGGCGTGCCGCCGGAGCCGGGAAGAAGAGCCGGCTCGGCGGCGCGCCGTGCGAGGAGCGATTGTTACTGGTACAGCTTGTATCGCAGCCGCAGGTTGTCGGCGATCATGGCAATGAATTCCGAGTTGGTCGGTTTTCCGCGGCTGTTCTGTATGGTATAGCCAAAGTAAGCGTTGAGCGTATCCACATCACCCCGATCCCACGCCACTTCAATAGCATGACGGATGGCGCGTTCCACGCGCGAGGTGGTTGTGGCGTACTTCTTGGCAACAGAGGGGTACAGTACCTTCGTTACTGAATTGATGACATCCGAATCCTTGATCGTCAGCAGAATGGCGGTTCGGAGGTACTGGTAGCCTTTGATGTGCGCCGGTACGCCGATCTGGTGTATGATCTGCGTTACCTGCGTCTCGATATCGTTACCCGATGCAACTGCCATGACCGGAAGATCGCCGTTTGTTCCGCTTGGCGCACTGTTCCGGTTCCGCAGCAACTCCTCAACGTGCTCCGACAGACTGTCCGGTCGTATGGGCTTGATAAGACAGAGCTGTGCGCCTGCGCCCGCCGCCTGAATGAACATATTCTGGTTGGATACCGGGGAAGTGATGATATACGCCGGCTCCCGGTCATTCCGGAAATCGAGATTGTGTGCTGCCCGGATAACGCCTATACCGTCCAGTTTGGACAGCCAGATGTCAATGATGGCAATGTCCGGGTGCAGACGGTCGATTTTGTGCAGGGCGTCATCCCCGTTTACTGCCTCCTCCACATTCCGGTATCCTGCCCGCGTCAGGCTTTCACGCAGCTGTGTCCGCTGGGCGGCATTTTCGTCGGCTATCAGGATTTTGGCGTTCGATGTGTGTTCCATAACTTTCATTTCCTTTCATGTACGTTTGGGAGCGCTTACGCGGTAACTAAAATTTGTAAATTTCTTACAACGCCACAATTATACCAAAAATTGGGCGATTTTTCAAGTCTTTGCGTCAAAAAATATTACACAAATTTCCATTATTCTTTTTGGGGAGGAATCACAAGCGAACGACACGAATCGCGCAACTCGACAGGAATCTACCGGAAACGGGCGGATTATTCCTTTGCGCCCCGCCTCCGGCGCGACACCAGGGCTTTTACGCCTGGCGCGGGATTGCCTGAACTCAGCCGCGGAAAGAAAAAGCGAAAAACCGGTTGAAAAAATCGGCAAACTGTGGTATATTATACGGGTATGGAACTGCCCTTTGCGGTTCCGGAATAGCCGAAAGGAAGGGAATGTCATGCTGACACTATCACACATCACGTATCGGGTCAAGGATTCCGGCACGGTCGGGGCGGGGAAGGAAACCGAGATCCTGTCGGATATCAATCTTGACTTAAATGAGCGCTTTGTGGCAATTACAGGTCCGAACGGGAGCGGAAAATCCACGCTGGCGCGCTTGATCGCCGGCATCATACGTCCCACGGAGGGGCGCATTCTGCTGGATGGGCAGGATATTACGGATATGTCTGTCACCGACCGGGCGCGCGCGGGCATCAGCTATGCCTTCCAGCAACCGGTTCGCTTCAAGGGACTGACTGTGCGGGATCTGCTGACGCTTGCCGCAGGAAAGCCGCTTTCCATGGGAGAGGCTTGCGAGTATCTGTCTGAGGTAGGGCTGTGCGCCAAGGAGTATGTGAACCGCGAAGTCAATGCGTCGCTGTCCGGGGGCGAACTGAAACGTATGGAGATCGCCATGATACTGGCACGCGGCACGAAGTTTTCGGTTTTTGATGAGCCGGAGGCGGGCATCGACCTGTGGAGCTTCCAGAACCTCATCGGCGTGTTCCGGAATATGTATGAGCAGACGCATGGGACGATTCTGATCATCTCGCACCAGGAGCGCATTCTGGATATTGCCGACCGCGTGATCGTACTGTCCGGCGGGCACGTAACGGCGGACGGCAGCCGCGAGGATATCCTGCCCGGTTTGCTCCACGTGACCGCCGGCTGCGCCGTTGCGCAGGGAAAGGAGACGCACAATGGCTGAATTCAAGGGGCTTGATGCCATTCAGAAGCAGTTGCTGGAGGAGGTGTCCGGACTGCACGAGATGCCCGAGGGGGCGTACTCATTGCGCATCAACGGCGCACTGTTCGGCAAGAATTCCTCCGCGCACATCCGCATCGAAAAGAAAACCGATGTTGCGGGCATTGATATCTTCATTGAACCGGGCACAAAGAACGAAAGCGTCCACATTCCGGTCCTGTTGGCTCAGACGGGGCTGAAGGAACTGGTATACAATGATTTTCACATTGGCGAGGACTGCGATGTAACGATTGTCGCCGGGTGCGGGATTCACAACGGCGGCGCCGAAACGAGTGAGCACAGCGGGATTCACCGCTTCTGGGTCGGGGAACGCGCACGGGTCAGATATGTGGAAAAGCACTACGGCGAGGGGGAAGGAACCGGTGAGCGGGTCATGAACCCGACGACAGAGGTACACCTTGCCGCAGACAGCTATATGGAAATGGAGACGGCGCAGATCAAGGGAGTGGACTCCACCCGCCGCGAAACGGATGCCGAGCTTGACGACCGCGCCACGCTGGTCATCCACGAGAAGATTATGACGCACGGCGCCCAGCGGGCAGAGACGCATTTCCGGGTCGATCTCAACGGTGCCGGGTGCGGCACGCACGTTGTGTCGCGTTCGGTCGCGCGGGATACCTCGCACCAGCTGTTCATATCGGACGTGCGCGGCAACAACCGCTGTTCCGGGCACACCGAGTGCGATGCGATTATCATGGACGCCGCGTCCGTTACGGCAAAGCCGGAGATTGCTGCCAATCATGTCGAGGCATCCCTGATCCATGAGGCTGCCATCGGAAAGATTGCCGGGGAGCAGCTGACCAAGCTGATGACACTGGGTCTGACGGAAAAAGAAGCCGAGGAGCAGATCATAAACGGGTTCCTGAAGTAAACAGGAACGGATTTTTGCGGCAGTATGCCCCCTGCACCTCGCGTTCTGCGGTTGTGCCGGTGTACTGACAGAAAGGATAATAGCTATGGCAGATCAACGTTATGCCGCCGACACCACCGCGCCGGGGTGTGATTATCTTGTACGGCTGCCTGCAGGACGCACGCCGCGCATCCTGCAGCTGACAGATATGCAGGTAATCGATGCAACCCAGCAACGCTACAGCGGGAGACTGAATGAAAAGGAAGTCGTTTGCTGGGCGCCGGAAAATGCGGACGCCGAATGCTACGGGCACATCCGCAGTCTGGTTGCGCAGACGAACCCGGATCTTATTTTCATAACGGGTGATATCGTGTACGGCGAATTTGATGACAGCGGACGGAGTCTTGAGCAGTTCTGCGCGTTCATGAATGGATTGTGCATTCCTTGGGCACCGGTGTTCGGTAATCATGACAACGAGAGCGCCCGCGGCGTGGCGTGGCAGTGCGACCTGCTGGAGAGCGGGGAATACTGCCTGTTCCGCCGGGGAAATGTGACCGGAAACGGCAACTACACGGTTGGTATATCGGTAGGCGGACGGCTGTGCCGTGTTCTGTACATGATGGATTCCAACGGTTGCGGCGGCGGGACAGATCCCGCCCTGTGTCGGGCTGCGGGTTTTGCGCCGGATCAGGTTGCGTGGCTCCGCACACGCGGCGAGGCTGTCGGTCGGGCGGGCAACATACCCGGGACTGTTGCCTTCCACATTCCCACGTCCGACTTTCTGCTTGCCGCCCGTTCCTGCGGCTATGAGACGGAGGATACAAAGCGCAACTACGTTATCGGGGTGGATGTGCCGGCTCGGAACGGTGACTTCGGCTGTCGTCGGGAGATGCACAGCGCGTTTGCCTCGCCGGAGGGCTTCCGTGACGCCATGCGCGCCGCCCGTGTTGACGGCGTATTTGTGGGGCACGACCACGCCATCAATACATCCGTGCTCTGGCAGGGCATCCGCTGGACATACGGCTTCAAAACCGGGCAGTATGACTACCATATTCCCGGACATATGGGCGGCACATTGGTCACGCTGAATCCGTGGGCTACCCCGGGCGCGCTGCCTGACAATAGTGAAAGCGCACCTTTCACTGTGCGTCACGTGCCTGCCCTGACGTTGTACGGACCTTTCCCCAACGGAATCTGACGGATTCCTCTGACGCAGGGGGCAGGGGAGACAAGAGGCACTGTCGGATGTTTCAAAAGTCCGACAGTGCCTTTTCTATAGAGGCGGGGCGTGTTGTAATCATATCGTCTCAACCATCTGTAATTGCTCTTTTTTCACACAATTCCGGCATAAAATGAATTATCAAAAGTAAATGCTGTTGCCCTGACATTTCGCTTCCGCCGCTTGACAGAATGCGGTTTTGCGTGTACAATATAGGATAACAACAGTATACGAGGAGGATTTTCGCTATGAATGATTGCCTTTTCTGCCGCATTGTCGCCGGTGAGATACCCTCGTCCAAGGTGTACGAGGACGACACGGTATACGCCTTCCGGGATATAAATCCCATGGCGCCCGTGCATATCCTGATTGTTCCCAAGGCGCACCTCGCGTCCGCCGCCGACATTACCGCTGACAACGCCGCGCTGGTTGCCCACATCTTCGCGGTCATCCCGCAGATTGCCGCCGCCGAAGGGCTGACCAACGGCTTCCGTGTCGTGACCAACAGCGGAGCCGACGCCTGCCAGTCTGTCCCGCATCTCCATTTTCACCTGCTGGGCGGAGCAAAAATGGCAGACCGGATGGCGTAACGGATTGGCGTATCGCGGCGGATTCAGGACTTCTCCGCAGCGCGGGAGAGGCAGGGGAGCCGCAGGGCTCCCCTCACCGGATGCGCCGCGCCTCGGTGTAGAATCGCTTGTCCTCCGCGTGACCCATAGAGAATGTCTTGCGGGGGAGCGCACCGTCCGAGATAACCGTGGAGAACAGCTCCTGCTTGCGCATTCCGTCAAAGAGAATGGCAACGGCATCCGGACGCGCCGCAAGGGCGCGGGCTGTATCCTCACCGTGAATATAATCCACCGATGCCCCAGCAGGGGCGTTTTTCATATACCCGTCAAGGAACGCCTGCACCGTCCCGACAGCCAGCGCCGCTTCCGGTGACGGCACCGGAATCTCGCCCTGCCGTTCCCCTGCCTGCCAACGCAGCGTCTGGGGCGGCATTCCGCCCTGTCGGGCGGCGGCGTAGGCGGCAAGATCGCGCAGAAACCCGTCCGGCTCCACGCCGAACACGACCCGATAGATCGGCTCAAACTCCAGCGATGCGTCGTACAGATTGACCACCTCGCACAGTGCATACCGGGCAGGGTGCCGCAATGCCGCAGTGCCCAGCCGCGCCTTGATGTACTCATAGAACGCCTTCGCGGCGGCAAGCGAGTGGTTCCCGTCCCCGACCGCAAACAGGAGCGGCGCGAGGTCGGCGCGCCCGTAGCGCGCCTCCATTGCCTCCGGCGTTGCCAGTGCAGCCAACGCCTCCGCAACGTGTGCCTTCTGGCTGTCGGTCAGGAAATAGCCGCGCAAATGCCCGCCGTCCAGCATCAGGTCGTAGTCATAGGCAAGCTCCATGGCGTCCGTCTCATCCGCGAGCGGCTCCACGACCGTACACGCGCGGTCATCCGTCAGCAGCATGACGTGCGGCAACTCCAGCCATGCCCCCTCCCGGATGGTCATGCGCGGGGGAATGCGCTCCGGAACGGTCGCCTCAGTCGCACGGATGAGGCTCTGCGCCCCCCGGCTGTAATCGTACTCCTCCAGGTCAATGCACCCGACCAGCCCTCTGCGCAACTGTCCCCCGTGCAGGCGGCGTTCCACCAGCACCATGCTGTCCGGTCGGTTCCGCAGGACGCGGCGCAGGCAATCCTCCATGGCGGCGTGAATGCCGGGTATGCGGTCGGGCGCCTCGTCCAACCACACCTCCGGCAGAATCAGCCGCAGGGTGGAGGGTGCATCGCCCACCAACTCCTCTGCCCTCTGCCAGTAGTCCGGCTGGCTGGTGTACTGGTCGCAGGCAACGACCGACCAGCGCGTGCCTGACACGGCGGAAAAATCCGGCAACAGAATATCTGCCGGGTAAAGCCCAGCCGCCCGGGCAGGCGCTTTTTGCTTGCTTGTTTCGTTCATGGGGTACCCTCCTTTTTGACAGCACGTCCGGCGTTTCTGCCGCCGGAGCGTGGATTCTGGTGTCTATTATACGACACTCGGAGAAAAATTGCAAGTCCCCCTGCGTAAAAATGCAACGGCGTTCGCACTTTGTCCTCCGGGTTCACCGCCTGTCTCCGGGCGGCAGGTCAAATCAGCGCCGCAGAAGCGCCATGCACTTGCCCCGCGCAAACGCGAAAAAATGTCGCCGGCAGCCCCAAAATACATGATTCATTCACGTATTTGCGCATTTTTGTTCACAGGCACATGGTAAAATAATGGAATATACCGCTTATTGAAAGGAGATGACACGATGCCGCCCGGACCGCCACCCGGAGTGAATTTCCGCTACGAAAAAGTCCCGCCCCCCAAAAGTATTGCCGATGTCCCACGCTACCTGAAGGAGCTGTGCGGCGGTTTCTTTTCCCGTTTGGCATACATTTTCAGGCTGGTCTGGAAAACCGGACCGTGGATTCTGTTCGCCATGCTGGCAATTTCCCTGCTGCAAGGCATCACGCCCGTCATCGGCTCGAAAATCTCCCAGCACGTGCTCAACGAAATGCAGAGCAGCTACGGCAATTTCTCCGGCGCTCTCGGCGATTTTCTGCGCAGTCCCGTGTTCTTTCTGCTGATCTTTCTGTTCAGCTACAACATTCTGACAAGCCTTGTCAACATACTCAAGAACGCGGTCAGCCGCATTTCGGGCGAACTGGTCGTGCGGACTGTCAAGCTGGAGATCATGAACAAGGCAAAGGAGCTGGATCTGCAGTCCTTTGACCTCCCCGCTTTCTATGAAAAGCTGGAAAATGCCAACCGCGAAGCGGGAAACCGCCCCGTCCAGATCCTGTCCTCCACCTTCTCCGTGGTCAGCGCGATTATTACGCTGATCTCCTACGTTATCATCCTCGCCTCGGTACTCTGGTGGGCGGCACTGGTCATCGTTGCCGTGTCGATTCCCTCCGCAATCATCAATTTTTACTACCGGCACAAGAACTTTGAGTATATGCGCCGCCGCTCGCACGACCGCCGGCAGATGTCCTACTACTCCGACCTGCTGGTCAACAAGGACCTTGCCAAGGAGATCCGCATCTTCGACCTGTCGGATACCTTCATTGGCAGGTACCGCACCGTGTTCGACAAGTACTTTTCCGGAATCCGGACGCTGATCCTGCGGGAAAACATCTGTCACGTCATCATCATCGTGGTGTCCTCGGTTGTCAACTGCTGTTTCTATGCTTACTTTGCCTATCTCGTAATCAGCGGCAGGCAGATGATCGGCGACTATACGCTCTACACCGGCGCGCTGATTGCGGTGGCAGGACAGGTCAGCTCACTCATCGGTATCTCCGCCACCATTTACGAGGGCACACTGTTCATCGACAATCTGACCTCCTTCCTGCGTGAGGACAGGACGATCGTGCCCGTCCTCCCGCCGGAGCGCGCGGCGGAAGGACCGCGCAGTGTCACGCGCGGCGTTCCGCACACCATCGTCTTTGAGCACGTCAGCTTTTCCTACCCCGGCACCGAACGCCGGGTTCTGGATGACATCAATCTGACTATCCGCCCCGGAGAGACGCTGGTGCTGGTCGGGCTGAACGGCGCGGGCAAAACCACGCTGCTCAAGCTGCTGACCCGCCTCTACGACCCGACCGAAGGTCGCATCCTGCTGGACGGCTATGACCTGCGGGAGTATGACGTCAAGCAACTGTACGCCATGTTCGGCATTATCTTCCAGGATTTCGGAAAATACGCGGAATCGGTGTCCGAGAACATCCGCTTCGGCGACATCCGCAAGAGCAGCTCCGCAGAAGCCATCCGGCAGGCGGCAGAGGACGCAGACGCAGCCGAGTACATCAGCCGTCTGCCCAACGGGTTTGACACGCCACTGATGCGGGTGTTTGAGGAGAATGGCATCGAGCTGTCCATCGGGCAGTGGCAGAAGCTGTCTATCGCGCGGGCGTTCTACAGTGATTCCGAGGTGCTGATCCTGGATGAGCCCACCGCCTCGCTGGATCCCATGGCGGAGCAGGAGATATTCAACCAGTTCGACCGCCTGCGGCAGGACAAAACCACCATCTTCGTTTCGCACCGCCTGTCCAGCGCCACCGTCGCCTCCAAGATTGCCGTGCTGGAGTATGGCAGGCTGATTGAGGAGGGCGACCACAAGACTCTGATGGCGATGCGCGGGCGCTATTTTGAGCTGTTCTCCACGCAGGCAAGGCGCTACGTCATGGAGGACGACGAGCGCGCAGACGCCGGCATGGAACAGCCGGAACCAACGTCCCCCACACCCGGGCAGACGCATCGGGCTCCGCCGGACGGAGCCGCGCCGCGGCGCGGGATGCCGCCCCCGTCGGGACATATTCCGCCACCGGACGACCCCGCACGCCGGAGGAGCAGCACGAGGCGTGTCTGAAGCGGACGCCGCCTTGTGATTCCCGGCGGCACCGACTTTCATCTTTAGCTTAACAAGAAATACGCAACAGAAGGGAGCTTTCGCTTTGCGAAAGCGGCTTTTGCAAGGCAAAAGCCGGGCATACATATGGCAGTCAAGGTAGTCAAATTCGGCGGCAGTTCACTGGCAGATGCCGATCATTTCCGGCAGGTCGCCGCAATCATCAAAGCAGACCCCGCCCGGCGGTACGTCGTTCCCTCCGCCCCCGGCAAGCGCGGCAAAGGAGACACCAAGGTCACGGATCTGCTGTACCGCTGCTACGAGCTGATCCGCGCACGCGAGTCGCGCGACGTCATTGATTCCGCCTATGAGGAGGTCGTTCGCCGATACCACGAGATCATCGCGGATCTCGGGCTGTCCTTCGACATGGACGGCGAGCTGGAATACGTCCGTAACGCCATGCTTCACGCCTCCGGTCGGGACTACGCCGCCAGTCGCGGCGAATATCTCAACGCGCTGATCCTGGCAAAATATCTCGGTTTCGACTTCGTGGATGCCGAAAACGTCATTTTCTTCAAGGAAAACGGCACACTTGACGAGGGCAGGACAAACGAGGCGGTCGCCGCCGAGTTGTCCCGTCACCGGACGGCAGTCATTCCCGGCTTTTACGGCGCCATGCCCAACGGCACCGTCAAGACCTTCTCGCGCGGCGGATCGGATGTAACCGGCTCCATCGTGGCACGGGCGATCCGCGCGGATATGTACGAGAACTGGACAGACGTGTCCGGGTTCATGATGGCAGACCCCCGCATCGTGCCGAACCCCTGCGTCATCAAGGAAATCACCTATCGGGAGCTGCGGGAGCTGTCCTACATGGGCGCAACGGTTCTGCATGAGGATGCCGTGTTCCCCGTGCGCACAGCGGGCATTCCCATCAACATCCGCAACACAAACCGCCCCTCCGACCCCGGCACCATGATTGTCGCGCATCCCGCCGGCTTTGACACCGAGCGCGTCATCACGGGTATCGCAGGCAAAAAGGGATTCTCGGTGCTGACCATCGAGAAGGATCTGATGAATGCCGAAATCGGGTTCGGGCGCAAGGTGCTGGAGGTGTTTGAGGACAATGACCTGTCCTTTGAGCATCTGCCCTCCGGCATCGACACCATGAGTCTGGTCATCTCCTCTGCCGCACTGGAGGGACGGAGAGACAAACTGATGCAGTCCGTTGCGCGCGCGGTACACCCGGACAGCGTGTTCATTGAGGACGGACTGGCGCTGGTCGCCGTCGTGGGACGCGGCATGATCAAGGCAAAGGGAACCGCCGCGCGGGTCTGTGACGCGCTGGCACGCGCCGATGTCAACATCCGCATGATCGACCAGGGATCCTCCGAGCTGAACATCATTGTCGGCGTGGACGAGGACGAATACGAGACAGCCGTCGCGGCAATATACGGCGAGTTCGTGCGCTCCTGACAAAAAAACTGGCACCCCTGTGGTGTCAGTTTTTTTGTCAGTTCTATGCGGCGCCGCCCGGTTACTCTGTGCGCGTCCGGATGGTCGCGCTGTTCCCGTCGGTCGAAAAGCAGACCGTGCCGTCATAGGTGAAGTAGCGCCCGGCACCGACCGATTTCATGTTGGTGACAATCGCCCAGGATACCGACGCGGCAGAATCCGTGCAAACCACACAGTAGCGGGGCTTCCAGGCGCGGATTGCCTCCAGCAGTCCCCGGTCAGCCGAAGCGCCGTGGTGCGGGATTTTGAACAGAGTGCAGGAGGTAAACCCGCGCGCCTCTGCCAGCGGCAGGTACTCCGTCATGCGCTCGCCCTCGGCATCGCCGCCGAAAATCAATTTGATATTGCCGAAGGTAACGGCGGTCACGAGCGAGAAGTTGTTCTCATCGGTGTCCTCATTGTCCGCGTCGGCACCCACGACCTTGCCCGGCTCGTAGCCCTCCATGGCTGTCGCGTTGATCCAGAGCTTACCGTACCCCATATCCGGCTCGACATCGGTCGCGTGCAGGCGGCGCACGACGGTTCCAGCAGACTGTGCCGCCTCTATCGCCGTCATCATGCTTCGGTAGAGCTTGGAATCCCGCACGTAGTCGGGCATATACACCTCTCCGACGGCATACCCCTCCAGCACCGCCGCGGCGGCGCCGATATGGTCGTTATCGTAATGCGTCAGTATCAGGCAGTCAATACGCCGGATGCCGTAGCCGTCCAGCGTGCGCCGGATAAGCGCAGCGTCCGCCTTCTCGCCCGTGTCAATCAGAATGACCCGGTCGTCCATGCGCAGAAGGATGCAATCTGCCTTGCCAACGCTGAGGAAATCCACGTACAGCCGATGCGCCGCGCCGGCATAGGGATCGTCGGTCGGATCCAGGATCATGGAACCGGACGTCGCAGAGCCGGTCGCCGGCGTCAGCGTCATGTCACCGGCAGTACTGCCGGTGCCGGTCGGATCCGTGACACCGGTGCCATTGTCCAACGTCATGGTTCCGGGACGGCTGATGCTGCCGTCCGGGTTTAGGATCATATCCGAGCAGGCGGGCAGGCACAGCAGGACACACAGCACCAGCAATGCCGCGGAAAGCAGCAGATGCGTCCGCCTCCCGTACCGTTTTCTTTGTTTCATATGCCAACCTCCCGTTTTTGATAGGGACAGTATAGCATGGAATTGTTGCGGGTATGCGAGGTTTTTATGAATTTTCTGCGGATATCCGCTATCGGACGGGGTTTCCCCATACCGACACCGTCAGTCCTCACGGTCGGCATCCCATAGGGCATCCCGTAGGGCTTCGCGCACCGTGTCGGAATCGTAGCCGAGCCGCATCATGGCAGCAATCAGCCTGCCGCACGCGGCGCGGTCCGCGGTCAGCGCCGCATCCCGCCCCAACTTCACCCGCAGGACACTGCGGCACACCGCATCAAAGTCCACATAAGCCGGATCCTCCGGATTATGCAGTGCGTCCAATGCCGCGTCGGCGGCTTCGGAGGGGTACCCGTGTGCCAGCAGATCCTGCCGGATGCGCCGGGGTCCCCACCCCTTGCGGGCATCCGCGACAGCGCGCGCCAGTGCGGACGCATCCTCCCGGAGCATCCCCCGCGCCGCCAGCCAGTCAGCCGCCTCATCCGCCACGGCGCGGTCAATGCCCCGCGCAGTCAGCTTGCGCACCAGCGCGCGGGCAGACATATCGCCGTAACCCAGCAATTCGCCCGCCTTGCGGATCGCCAGGCACAGCCGCCCGGCGTGCTCCAGCCGATCCGCCTCCTCCTCGGACAGTCTGCCGGGCTGAACCTTCAGCGCGGCGTACTGCTCCACGGTCAGCGGAATCTTTCGCCGCAGGCGGGCACCATCCTCCCCCTGCGTTTCCAATGTAACGGTCAGCGTCTCACCGTCCGCGTCGGTCACGACGCGCAGGATCCGGGCGCCCTGTTCCCTATCCTCAGTCTCCGGATGCGGTTGCGAGCGCGTCTGCGGACACGCTTCCGGGCGCGATCCCCCTGCGCCGCGGCGCCCCTGCCGCGGCGCAGGCATATCCGACAACCGGAACGCCCGATTGCCGCCCGCCGCACTATCTTCCTCGGAAGCGGCATAGTCGTCGTAGCGTCCGTACAGGGTTTTTCTCTTACCGGATGGGGAGTTTTCAGCCATGCGGATCACTCGTCCGCGCCGTCATCCTTGACAGTGCGGATGTCAAACTCATCGTCCAGCAATCCGGCATCTCCGTCCCCGTCTCCGTCCTCGTCCAGCTCAAAGGTCTGCACATCCTGCCCGTCATTCTCCTGCATGGCGGCACGGACTTTCTCCTCCAGCTCTGTCAGCATGGCAGGATTCTCCTCAATGAGCTTCTGCACGGCTTCCTTGCCCTGCCCCAGTCGCTCGCCGTTGTAGGAGAACCACGAACCACTCTTCTTGACGATATCATACTTGACGGCAAAGTCCAGAATCTCGCTCATGCGCGAAATGCCCTGCCCGTACAGGATATCGAATTCCGCAACGCGGAAGGGCGGTGCGACCTTGTTCTTGACGATCTTGCACCGGACATGGTTGCCGTACACCTCGCCGCCGCGCTTGAGCTGCTCGGTGCGGCGCACATCAATGCGCACGGAAGAATAGAATTTCAGCGCGCGACCACCGGGCGTGGTCTCCGGGTTCCCGTACAGCACGCCGACCTTCTCACGCAGCTGGTTGATAAAAATAACCACCGTCTGGCTTTTTGAGATTACGGCGGACAGCTTGCGCATCGCCTGCGACATCAGGCGCGCCTGCATACCGACCGTTGCCGCGCCCATGTTGCCCTCGATCTCCTGCCGGGGCACCAGCGCCGCCACCGAGTCCACAACCACCACATCAATGGCGCCGGAACGCACCAGTGACTCGCAGATAGACAGCGCGTCCTCGCCGCAGTCCGGCTGGGAAACCAGCAGATTGTCGGTGTCCACGCCCAGCGCCTTGGCGTACACGGGATCCAGCGCGTGCTCTGCATCTATGAAAGCCGCGTCACCGCCCGCCTTCTGCACCTCGGCAACGATATGCAGGGCAACGGTAGTCTTACCGGAGGATTCCGGCCCGAATATCTCGATAATACGTCCGCGCGGCACGCCGCCGATGCCCAGTGCCGCGTCCAGCGACAGCGAGCCGGTATGCACCGCCTGCACCGCCATGTGCTGGTTCTCGCCCAGCTTCATGATGGCGCCCTCGCCGAAGTCGCGCTCGATCTGCTTCATCGCCGTCCGGAGTGCCTCGCGCTTTGCCTCCCGATCCGCCTCGTATGCCACCATGGGTGCCAGGGGTTTCTTTGTCTGCTGCTTTGCCGCCATATCTGCTGCCAGCCTTTCTGTCTTTGATGCTCCTATTATACACGTTGCCGCACGGTTTGTCAAGGGGTTTTGAAAATTTCTGTTCCTTTTCCGGCAAAAATATTGGCGTTAATTTCTTGGCAATGAAATCCTATTCCGCTTTTGGAATTGCAGCAGACGTTGCCACGCCGGTGCGCGGCAGGCACGCAAAGCAAAAGGATCCCCGCAGAGAGCGTGATCCGCTCCGCAAGGATCCTTTGTTGAGAAATCCGGAAGGCTCGTCCGGGGAGTTCCCCGGAGGTCTCACACGCCGATCCGTCCCCCGCCGACGTCGCTTTCCGCAAGCCGTTCCTCCAGCCATGCGGCAGCCTGCTCAAGTCCCGCCGGCGTTCCGGGAAAATCCGCCTTCTGCGCGTTTGTCCAGACTGCGCCGTCCGGCCACGGGCGACGGATACCGCAGGCAACGTGCAGGGTCACGGTTTTCCGTTTCCCGCCGTCCGCGTCCTGCTCCTCGGTTCGGCACATGACGGCATTGTACTCAAAGAGAGTCCGCCCCAGGCTTCCGGTACTGCCGTCTGTCCCGACAGAGCCGGAGTACCGGTTGCCAAGTCCGGTTTGGAAATCAAAGTCCGCCGTGAACCACTCGTGAATAGGCAGTGTAATCGGCATCGGTGCGCCCTCATTTACCGCGCGCCCGCTGCCTTATCCAGCAGGTTGCCGACAGCGATGCGCAGAGCGGTAAACAGCTCCTCATCGGTGCTGTACTGCGAAATGGAGGTCGTCAGGCGGCAGATCAGGGCGTTCACGGTCTCGGTGCCGTACACGTCCGCCAGCATGGTCAGGTACTCGAAGTCCTCGATGCCGTCCCGCACGCACTCCAGCCGCAGGGAGCCGACCGGTCCGTACTCATCAAACGGTGCGCCGCAGTAGAGCAGGACGCCGTTTCCGTACACGTCATAGGGGAAATCCGGATTGATCTCATGCTTGCTGTTGAGCCCCTGGTTTTCGGAGATCTCGTACCAGTCGTTTACCAGGTAGTACAGGAACCCGTCCACGCCGTACAGCTTCTGCTGCCAGAACAGGATACGGTAGCGCACCGCCTGCGTCTCCATCAGCAGGGTGATCTCCGGCGACTCGGGATTGCGGGTGACGTACCACCACAGCTCGTCGCCGCCCTCCTTCTCCGCCTTCATGCGGTCGGCAAAGGTGCCGAGATTGCGCTCCAGCATGGGCGTATTCCAGTAGGTCAGCTTCTGCCCCGGCGTATAGGAGGAGTAGCGGTACTCGGCGAAGGTTGTGTAGAAGTAGGGCTTGTAGCACCAGACGTTGATGCAGTTCTGCACTGCCGAGAAGTTGTCAGCCGTCGAATCCTTGTTGAGCGCGTAGTTGACGTGCTCGGGCGCCATCATCTTGTAGCCGGGGAAGTTCTCCTTCAGCACCTCGCCCACCGCGTTGACACGATCCAGCGATGCCTTGTCGGTCGGCTCGTCCACTACGTAGAAGTAGGACTTTTCCATCCAGGCGGGATTCTGCGAAAGGAATTTATAGGCGGCACGCACGCGGTCTGCGTCGGCATCCTTCTTCCATGCGATGGGGTTGAACGCCACCACGCGGGGATTGTTCAGATACTGGAGGATGCGCTCGTCGGTGTAGTAGCCTGCCGTGTCGTAGGGGAGCGTGTACGCGCAGATGCGGTTCTCCAACAGGTAGTCGTAGTAATTCTTGTACAGCAGGCTGTCGTCACCCTCAAAGCACTTGTGCGCCACGTAAATATTATACCAGCTCAGATCCATCTGCGTCTTGCAGGAGGTATTCTCCGGCAGGGCAAAATTCCAGACGTATGCCGAAACGCGGGCACGCTTGACCTCATTGCCGGAGGCGTCCTTCACGGTCACGGTCGCCTCGTACAGTCCGGCGGCGCTGTCGGCAGTCGTGTGCACCTTGATGATGAACATCCGGCTCTTCCCGGCAGGCAGGTCAAACGTCATGCCGTCCCTTACCCACGGGGTCGGGTCGGGAATGGTCTCGCCGTCCACATCCGCAAAGTAGTAGGCATACATCAGATCGGTACGCAGGGTAGCGCCGTTTGCGTTGGTGAAATCCGACACAGACACGGTCAGTCCCGTGCGCCCGTCGGCGGCGGAAAGCAGAAGATGGCAGTCCTCAATCTCATTTTTCGCCAGCCGCATCAGGTAGGTATTGCGTCCCGTGGACTTCGTGTCCTCGGCGGCAGTCTTGGTGTAGGAATGATTGAACCACAGCGAAATGCCGCTGTCCTCCGCCTCCGCCCGCACGGGCGTATTGTCCGGCTCCGGCGCAGGATCGGACACCTCCAGCATGCTGTCCACGCGGGACTCCAGCACCGGATCGGTCACGACCTCGCGGGGATCCTTCGGGTTGCCGATACCCGCCAGCATTTCGTCCGCCGTCCGGGCAAAGAGGATGGAGGAAATGTACATGGTCTCCCCGGGGCCCTCCGCCTGCAACTCATAGTCAAAGCGCAGGGCATTGAGCTTACCCGCCCACTCGCCGTTGCCGCTCATATTGAACACGATATACTGCCAGCTCTCATCCGCGTTATCGAACGGCATCTGAATCCGCTTGGAGCTGCTCATGCCCGACTGCGTACCGGATGCCCAGAACAGCTCAAAGGTCGCGCTGGTGCAGCCCACACATCTGACCTTGAGCATCAGGAAGGGATACTCGGACAGGTCAATGGCGTCCCCCAGCTGCCGGCGCACCGCCTGTGCGTAGGACAGTTCAACGTGGGGGTCGGTAAACTTTTTACCGGACGTTTCCATCTTCAGGACGGCCCCCTCAATCGGGTCATCCGCCATGCTCACGGTACACTGGTTCTGCAGCTTGATGAACTTGAGGATATCCCCATCGTTCAGCCGCATGCCGACCTGGGGTGCCGGCGGCTCCGTTGCAGGCTCGGTGGACGTCCCGGACTGTCCGGAATCGGAGGATGTATCGGTTGCAGGCACAGCCGTACTTTCGGACGGTGTTCCGGCAGTTCCGGAAGCAGTTGCGGACGTCTCGGCTTGCGTCGGCGTGCCGTGCTCGGTTCCGGTGGAATCCCCGTTCCCGTCACCCGTGCAGGCGGCGACTGCCACAACGAGCAGAATCAGAAGCAGGATTGCCGGCAACGTCAGCAAGCGCCAGCCTTTGTTCTTCGGTTTCAGCATGAGATAAGCTCCTTTGCATAGTTTTAGCACAATAAGTATACCACAGTGCGGCGCGCCTGTCAAGGCAAAAAATACCGCGAGTGGGAGCATCCCCTCGCGGCATCGGCTTGCCTTGCCCCTGTGACACCCGGAGAGAAGGCTTCCCGGCGGCGCCGGCTCAACAACGTCCGGAACCGGGCGCCAACTATACTTCCAATCAAATGATAAATCGGGAAAAGTTCTTGGGGGTTTGGGGGCTTCTTTCAAGAAGCCCCCAACGTTCCTTCGTTTCTTCGTTTCTTCGTTCCTTCGTTTCTTCGTTTCTCCACCCCGCCGGATTACGCTTCGAACTGGCTGTTGTAGAGTTGGGCGTAGAATCCGTTGCGTCTGAGAAGCGTTTCGTGGTCTCCCTGCTCGATGATGTGCCCGTCGCGCATAACGAGGATGATATCCGCTTCCTTGATGGTAGACAGGCGGTGGGCAACGATGAAGGAGGTACGTCCCTGCATCAGCTTGGCAAAAGCGTTCTGAATCTTCATTTCGGTGCGCGTATCGATGGAAGAGGTCGCCTCGTCCAGGATCAGCATGGGCGGCAGACACAGGAACACGCGTGCGATGCAGAGCAGCTGCCTCTGCCCCTGCGAAAGCGACCCGCCGTCATCTCCAATGACGGTCTGATAGCCGTCAGGCAGACGCCGGATGAAGCTGTCGGCATGGGCGGCACGGGCGGCGGCAATGACTTCCTCATCGGTGGCATCGGGGCGTCCGAAGGCGATATTCTCCCGCACCGTGCCGCCGCTGAGCCAGGTTTCCTGCAGGACCATGCCCCACGCGCCGCGCAGAGAGTGCCGCGTCAGGTCGCGGATGTCGTGCCCGCTGACCGACACAGACCCGCTGTCCACATCGTAGAACCGCATGAGCAGGTTGATGACGGTGGTCTTGCCGCAACCGGTCGGTCCGACGATGGCAACGCGTTGCCCGTTCTTCACAGACAGCGTGAAGTCCCGGATCAGCTCGCGGTCGGGCGAATAGGAGAATGCTACGCGATCCAGTTCCACACTGCCGTTTACATCGGCGGGAGACAGCCTGACCGCGTCCGGCGCATCCGGCTCCTCCGCCGGCGCCTCGATCAGCTCAAACAGGCGGGCGGCACACGCCAGCGCGTTCTGCAGTTCCGTGATGACGCTGGAAATCTCGTTGAAGGGCTTGGTATACTGGCTGGCGTAGGCCAGGAAGCTGGACAGCATACCGACGGACAGCGTCATGCCGCTGACCGGGTGCAGGCAGACCAAAGCTCCGAACAGCGCGGCGCCGGCATACACCAGATTGTTGACAAAGCGGGTAAAGGGATTGGTCAGGGAGGAGTAGAAGGTCGCGCGGCGGGATACGGTCTCCAGCCGCCCGTTGACTTCATCAAAATCCGATACCGCCTCGTCCTCGTGCGAAAAGGCGGTGACCACCTTGTGACTGCCGATCAGCTCGTCCACAAGGGCGGTCTGCTCGGCGCGGATACGGGATTGCTCGGTAAACAGCACGCTGGTGCGCCGCGCCACAAAGGACGCAACAAACAGCGACAGCGGCGTTATCAGCACAACCCACGCCGTCACAAGCGGATTGATGGTCAGCATGAACACCAGCGTTCCGAGTATGGTCAGGATGCCGGTGAACAGCTGGGTAAACCCGATGAGCAGTCCGTCCGTGACCTGATCCGCATCGGCTATGACACGGCTGACAATATCCCCCACCGGACGGCGGTCGAGATAGGACAGCGGAAGCCGTTGCAGATGGACAAAGGCATCCTGCCGCAGGCGGCGCACCACACCGAACGTAATATGGTTGTTGACGATGTTCATCAGCCACTGGCACACCGCCGTCACCAGAATGACGATACCGGCAGTCAGCAGAATGCCGGGCAGCCTGCCGTCCGGATCGACCTCACCCTGACCGACCAGCAGATCAATGGCACGTCCGGTCAGGATGGGCAGGTACAGCGTCAGCACTACGACAACCGCCGCAAGCAGCAGCGACAGGACAAACAGCACCCGATAGGCAGCCAGATAGTGCAGAACCTTTTTCATGGTCGCCAGAGATTCTCCCCTGTCCAGCTTCTGCTTCTTTCCGTTTGCATTTCGCTTGCTCATTGTGCCTCACCTCCCTTGAACTGGGACTCATGGATCTCCCGGTACAGCGGACAGGTCGCCAACAGCTCCGTATGCGTGCCCATGCCCGCCACGTGACCGTCCTCCAGCACCAGTATCAGATCGCAGGCGTGAATGGAGGAGGTGCGCTGGGAAATGATGAATACAGTCGGATTGCCCGGCAGTGCCCGCAGTGCCTTGCGCAGAGCGGCATCGGTGGCGAAATCCAGTGCCGAAGCGCTGTCGTCCAGAATCAGGATGTCCGGCGCTCCCACCAGCGCCCGCGCAATGGTCAGGCGCTGCTTCTGCCCGCCGGAGAAATTGCGTCCCTTCTGCTCGACCGGTGCGTCCAGCCCGCCCTGCTTTGCCCGGATGAAATCCGCCGCCTGCGCCGTCTCCAACGCCGCCCAGAGCCTGGCATCGTCCGCCTGTCCGTCCGCCGTGCCCCAAAGCAGGTTGGAGCGGACAGTGCCGCGGAACAGCTCGGCTTTCTGCGGCACAATGCCGATGCGCGCCCGCAACGCCTCGGGATCAAGCTCCCGGACATCGCGTCCGAATACCCGGACACTGCCGCCGGTCGCCTCGTAGAAGCGCGGGATCAGATTGACCAGCGAGGTCTTGCCGGATCCCGTTCCACCGATGATGCCCACCGTCTGCCCCGGCATCGCCGTGAAGGTTATATCCGTCAGCGACGGGGCACCGCCGCCGGGGTAGGTCAGCTCCACGTGCCGGAAAGCAACTGCCGGTATTGTCGCCGAGCCCTCGCACGCCGCGTCCTGCTCTGCCGTTCCCGCCTCCGGGAGGATCTCCATACCGGCAGGCATATCCAACACAGCCGCCACGCGGTTTCCGCACGCAACGCCCTTGGTAATGAGGAAAATGGTGTTCGCCAGCTTGACAAGCTCCACCAGAATCTGCGCCATGTAATTGACCAGCGCGACCACCTGTCCCTGCGTGAGCGTCCCCGCGTTCACGGGCGCACCGCTCTGCCGGATGATAAGCACGACTGCCAGATTGACCAGCACATAGGTCAGCGGATTCATGAGTGCGGACAGCCTGCCTGCCTTGTCCTGCAGGGCGGTCTGCTCGCGGTTCACCTTCCCGAATTTTTCAATCTCCTGCTCCTCCTTGCGGAAAGCACGGATAACCCGCACGCCGCCGAGGTTTTCGCGGGTTGCGGCTGTCACGCCGTCCAGCTTGCCCTGCACGCGGCGGTACAGCGGAATGCCGCCCAGCATAACCCCGAACACCACCAGCGCAAGAAGCGGTATGGCAGCGGCGAAGATCAGTGCCAGATGCGCATCAATGGTGAACGCCATGATCATAGCACCGAACACGATGATGGGCGAACGCAGTGTCAGCCGCAGCGTCATGTTGATACCGGACTGGATCTGGTTGATGTCGCTGGTCATGCGCGTGATCATGGCAGCGGTTCCGACGCGATCCGTCTGGGCATAGGTGAACGCCTGCATATGCGCAAACAGATCGTGGCGCAGGTTGGTCGCGGTGCCCACCGCCGCTTTGGCTGAAAAATACTGCGCGATGATCGTACAGGTCAGCCCCACAACGGCAAGCAGTACCAGCACGCCCGCGCGGCGCCAGATGAACCCGTCACCCTGCCCGCCCCGGATGCCACCGTCAATGATCTGCGCCACCACGATAGGCACCAGCAGGTCAAAGCACGCCTCCAGCAGTTTGAACAGCGGCGCCAGAATGCTCTCGCGCGGGTAGTCGCGGAAAAACCGAAAGAAAACCTTCATGTCTGTGTCTCCTGTGTATGCGGAAGCGCCGGTTCCGGCGGTCTCCCGGAATGATCTACGCAGAAAAGCACCCCGGAGGAGTGCTTCCCGCAGTATGAATATCAGAGTGCGCGCCGGATAGCGGCAAGCAGATCGCCGAACTCCTCAAAGGCAGGCAGATCGGGGTTGTCCGCCTTGATCCTGTCGGTAGACCTGAACAGGAAGCCCGCCTTGGATGCCCGGATCATGCCGAGGTCGTTGTAGCTGTCCCCGGCGGCGACTGTCTCGTACCCGATGGACTGCAGCGCCCGGACGGTCGTCAGTTTGGACTGTGCGATGCGCATGGCAAAGCCGGTAATCTCGCCGCTGGGTGCCACCTGCAGGGTGTTGCAGAACAGCGTCGGCATCCCCAGCTTTTCCATCAGCGGCATGGCAAACTGCTCAAAGGTATCACTCAGGATGATGACCTGCGTCTCGCGACGGAGCGCATCCAGGAAATCCTTCGCGCCCGGCAACGGATCAATCGTTGCAATGACACGCTGTATTTCGGCAAGCCCCAGTCCGTGCTCACGCAGAACCCCCAGCCGCCAGTGCATCAGCTTATCGTAATCCGGCTCGTCGCGCGTTGTGCGGCGCAGCTCCGGGATGCCGCTCGCCTCTGCGAATGCGATCCATATCTCGGGGACCAGTACCCCTTCCATATCAAGGCATACAATGTTCATTTCCCTGTTTCACTGTCCTTTCTTTGATCCGCGCCTCTGCGCTCAATCGTACAGAAATTCCCGTACCTTCCGCTCCGTGTAGGTCAGATCCATCTGCTTCGTCGGGTCATTCGGGTCGAGGAGCTTCAGAATTGACATGCCCTTGTAGGAAGCGAACCGATACTCCTTGCCCTGCTGGCTCCGGTTAGGCACACTCATAGACTTGACACCGGAGGAAAAATTGGTGACGATCGACAGCCCCACCGAGAGGAAGTCCGTCGCCTTGATATTGGTGCGGATAATATCCAGCACGAAATCCAGCGTGCTGTCCATTTGAGTCAGGCTCTGCCCCAGCACCTGATTCAACATGGCGATCATCACATCGCGCTGCCTGCGCGTCCGCTCAAAATCCGTCCCCAGCGTCCGGTTGCGAAGATGTGCCAGCGCCTGGTCGCCGTTCATGTGGATGCTTCCGGCGCTCAGATTATTACCGAACAGAACCGAGTGCTTATTGCTGTAATACTGCGCCTCCGCAGCCGTCAGCGTGATATCAATCCCGCCGATGTGGTCGATCAACTCGATCACGCCGTTGAAATCCACTACAATGAACTCCTGGATATCCAGTCCGAACGCTTCATTGACCGTGTTCACGGCAAGACCCGCGCCCTCCAGCCGGTAGGCGGCGTTGATGCGGTTCCAGTCATGCCCCTCAATGGGAACCAGCACATCGCGCAGAACCGAGATCATCCTGACCTCTTTCGTCTTTTTATTGATGGACAGGACAATCATGACATCGCTGTTCCCGCGCTCCTTGCTCACGTCGCGGGAATCGGTTCCCAGCACCAGAATGTTCCGGATGTTGGGATCACGCTGTGTCTCGCGGTAGATCGGCACGTTGCCGAACACATCCACCTCATCAGTGCTGTTATGGAAGCTATTGAGCGACTGCTCGTTGCCTGCACGGCGGACGACAGCGCCCTGCGCGTTAAACACGTAGTATCCGGGAGGAATCATGTTCTTCCCGTCCTCGATGTAATAGGTCGTGTTCCGCACCACATCGCCGGACGGCTTGACATAGTAGTAGTTTCCGTCCAGCCGGATCAGTCCCGCGCCGACCTTCTTCCCGTTTTCATAGTAGAACAGCTTGCCGTTCTCCTTGACAATGCCGTTTTTGATCGGTTCCGGCTCCGTGTCCGGCTCCGGCGGACGTGTCGTGGTCGGTTCTGTGGGCTTACCGGTCGGATCTTCCGGTCTTGTTGTCGGGTTCTCCGGCTTGCTTGTCGGTTCTTCCGGTTTGCTGGTTGGTTCCTCTGGCTTGCTGGTTGGTTCTTCCGGCTTACTTGTCGGGTTCTCCGGCTTGCCGGTTGGTTCCTCCGGTTTGCCTGTCGGTTCTTCCCGCTCTGTCGGCGCATCGGTCGGTTCCCCGGCGGTCGTTTCGTCCGGCGGGAAGGTATACTCCTTGTCCGGGTCAAAATCCGTGGGAAACTCGATATCCACAATCGGCTCCTGCGTTTCCGGGCGGCTGTAGCTTTCCGGACGTTCTACCGGGGGGCGGTCGATGAGTCCCTGATTCCGGTCGTTGAACTTCTTCATTTTCAGACCGATATATGTGCCGATGACAGCTACCGCCAGCAGAAGCAGTGCCGCCAGCACGATCAGGATCGTGGTCACCACGCGCCATACTTTGGAACGTTTTTTGCCGCCGGGGCGGTCCTTTGCATTTCGTTTCCGCATTTTTGCACCCACCCGCCTGCACGGGATTCCTTTCCGGGGACGTACCCCCATTCGGCGCATAGGCACCTCTTATCCGATTTATTATACCACATCCTGCCAGCCTGCGCAATGGGGTTCCGAAAAAGTTTACAAGTTTGCCGGTGCGGCGCAGGAGTGTGATGCTGTCCCGCTTGCCGGAACGGCTGTCGCCCCGACTGCCAAGGCACAAAGCCATCTGCCCGAAAAAATATTTTCAGACTTGCGTTCTCCACTTGTTTTCGGGGGAAAAGTATGCTATAATAGCTGCAGCAAGGGTAACCGCAGAACGGGCGGAATCAGGAGGATTTTCCGATGGCAGTATTGGGACTGGTCATAAACGTGCTGACCGTGATCGTGGCAGGCAACGCGGGCGTCATGTTCCGCGGGAAGCTGCGCACGCGGTATCAGGAAATCATCGTGCTGGCATGCGGGCTGGTCATGGGCGTGGCAGGACTTGCCGGCGGACTGCGCTCGCTGTTTCCGCTGTCGGACGGCAAGCTGGAAATCGCCGGCTCGGTACTGATTGTGGTGTCCCTGATCATCGGCGGAATGCTCGGCTCCTCGCTGAACCCGGAGGAGGGGCTGGACAGGCTCGGCAGGTTCTTCCGGCGCTTGACTGCGCCGTCCGAAAGCGCTGCCGCCAAGCGCAAACCCGTGAAAGCCAATGCAATACCCGCGCCGGAAGCGGTAGAGAACGCGGAAAGCGCGGACGGCGGCAAAAAGCCGCGGCGTCGGCTGGAGGAGATGCCGGTGTACAATCTGCCCTCCGCCCGGTCGGGACACCGGTTCGTGGACGGATTCGTCATCGCCACGCTGTTCCTGTGCCTGAACCCCTTCACACTGACCGCCGCACAGCAGGCTGGACTGACCGGCTCGCCGACGCTGTACTACTACGTGTCGGTTCTGGATTTCATTGTCATCGCGGCACTCGCCACGGTGTACGGCGCGGGCGTGTCCTTTGCCGCCGCACCTCTGCTGGCAACCGAGGGCGTGACGATGCTGCTGTACAAACTGCAAAATCTTTATCAGACAAGCAATTTCGGACACAGCACCGCCGCAGATCCGGCGCGGCAGAAAGCGGTCAACGCACTGCTGGACGGGTTCTGGGGCACCACCTTCCCGACCATACAGGCGCAGTTCTGCGTGATCGCCGGCGTTATCCTGATTGCGCTGGGTCTGAATCTGGCGTTCGGCAAAAAATACCGGGTCGGCAATCTCGCACCCGCCATGCTGATTCCGGTTCTGTACTACGGGGTAACACTGCTTGTCCAGCTGGCTGTCTGAGCGGCACGCCTGAATCTGCTGAAGCAGTACGGAATCATACAGTAGCCCCGCGCCAGACAAAAAGCAGGAGCCTTCCCACAGCGGAAAGCCCCTGCTTTTTTCGCGCTCCGGAGGAGAGGTGCCTGCCCGCACCGCTAATCCCCGAGCTTGCGCCGCGCCTGCCAGTCCGGCAGATAACGCTCCACCTCGCGCCAGAAGTCGGCGGAATGATTGCCGTGCAGGAAATGGCACAGCTCATGCACCACGACGTACTCGATGAACGCATGCGGCCGCTCGCACAGCCGCGCATTGAAACTGAGCGAATGCGTTCTGCCCGAACAACTACCCCAACGGCTTTGCATAATCCGGAAGCGGACGGCGGCGGGCGCCGCCACGCCGCGTGCCGCAAACAACGGAAGGTATTGCCGCAGGTATTCCTGCACCAACTCCTGCGTCCTTTGCTTTTCAAAGGACTGCAACGCACCGATGCGCCAGCTGTCCGATGTCGGGTCGGGCAGCTCCACACGCAAAAGTCCCGCCGGCTCGTCCAACGACCAGTGCCCCTTTCGACTGTTGCAGGCGGCATACTGCACGCGCAGACTGCCGCCGAGGTACGGCACACTGTCCCGCTGTGCCAGCATGGGCAGGTCCGGATAAGCGTCAGTCCTGTCCGTTACCCGTTCAAGCGCACGCAGAATCCACTTCTCACGCGCAATCAGAAAAGACTCAATACTTTCCTGCGGAGCCCGCGACGGAGCAGACACGTATATGCTCCCGTCCGGCCGCACCCGCAGATTGATGTTCCCGACCGCCTTGCGCTCCAATTCATAGGACAGCCTTTTTCCGCTATCCGGCAGACGCAGGATCATCTTATTCCCCCACACGCCGGTTACCGCTGAAGTCCGCGCATGAACGCCTGCTTGTTCTCCCGCGCAGTCGTGGTAGGTCTGCCGAGATCGGCACGTGCGCCCAGCGCACAGCGCACCTCCAGCAATATCAGTTCTCCGGACTGACGCGCCTCCGCCAGCGCCGCATCCAATTCGTCCTCCCGCTCGACGCACAGCGTGCGCGGGTAGCCGCATCCGCGTGCGATCATGCCGATATCCAGTCCGGATGCAACGGTCGGCATCCCGCCCACCGTCTCGTGTGCACCGTTGTTGATGATTACGTGGATGAAATTGCGCGGCTTTTCCGTTCCGATCAGCGCCATGGCTCCCATATGCATGAGCATGGCACCGTCCCCGTCTATGCACCAAACACGGCGCTCCGGCATCCGCAAAGCAAGCTCCAGCGCGATGGAGGAGCTGTGCCCCATGGAGCCGACGGTCAGGAAATCGTGCCCGTGCCCCTCGCCGCGTGCCTCGCGAATTTCAAACAGCTCCCGCGATGCCTTGCCGGTCGTGCAGACGATCGGATCGTCCCCGGCGGCGGCACTGATGCGGCGGATGACCTCCTCCCGCCGCAGGGTATACCCGTTGCGGTAATCCGGCTTTCCGTCGCAAGTCAGCGCCCCCTTGCGCACCACGAACGCCGCCTGCCCGCCCGATGCGAACAGCGGCTTCCATTCCTCCAGCCGGGCATACACTTCGTCCTCGGTCGTCTCCTTGCCGATAACGAAGGTGCGTATATCCATATCCTCCAGCAGGCGGACGGTCACCTCCCCCTGGAAGATGTGCTGCGGCTCGTCATGAACGCCCGGTTCCCCGCGCCAACCCACGACAAACAGGCACGGGATACCGTACACCTTGCCGTTGAGCAGGGAGGCAACCGGGTTCACGATATTCCCGATGCCGCTGTTCTGCATATATACGACCGGCACCTTGCCGGTAGCAAGGTGGTAGCCAGCCGCCAACGCCACGCAGTTTCCCTCGTTGGCGGCAATGATGTGATCCTTGCCCAGCCCGTACTCCTGCATCAGCCACGTACACAGCGGCGCCAGCAGGGAGTCCGGCACGCCGGTGAAAAATTCAAACGATCTGAGAAAATCCGGTTTCACGGTGCGCCTCCTTACAGCTCGTCGATCAGCGAAATGATCTGCTTGATGGGCATCAGCCGCGCATCCACTTCCTGCGCGCGATGGTAGCGCAGAATGTCCGTCGCCGTGCTTTGCATGGCAGGGAACGCACTGCGCGTGAGCTGGTTGGCATAAATCACGATGTTCACGCCGTGCCGCGCCAGCTCCTCCTCCGTCACGCTGTTGAAGGAGGTCGGCACAACCACGATGGGCGTAACCGGATCCTTCTGCCGGAAAGTATCGCAGAACGTGAATATCTCCGTCGGATCCTTCCGGCGGCTGTGGATCATGATGCCGTCTGCACCTGCCTCCACGTATGCGAACGCGCGTGTCAGCGCATCCTCCATGCCCCGCTCCAGAATCAGGCTCTCAATGCGCGCGATAATCATGAAATCGTCCGTCAGCTGGGCACGCTTGCCCGCCGTGATCTTCGCACAGAAATGCTCCACGCTGTCCTGCGTCTGCTCCACCTCCGTGCCGAACAGGGAGTTTTTCTTAAGTCCCGTCTTGTCCTCGATGATGACAGCCGAAACGCCCAGCCGCTCCAGCGTCCGCACGTTATACACGAAATGCTCGATCATGCCGCCCGTGTCGCCGTCCAGAATGATCGGCTTGGTCGTCACCTCCATGATATCGTTCAGCGTCTGGATGCGGGAGGACATATCCACCAGTTCAATGTCCGGCTTGCCCTTGGCAGTGCTGTCACACAGCGAGGACACCCACATGGCGTCAAACTGATCCAGCTTGCCGTCCGTCTCGACCACGGTCTTTTCCGCAATCAGCCCGGTCAGTCCGTTGTGCGCCTCGATGGTCTTGACGATAGGGCACATTTCGACCAGCTGACGCAGGCGCCGCCGCCGGAATTCCGGCATGGCGAGTTTTTCCTTGAGCCGCAGGTCGATCTTGCGCACCTCCTCGTTGACCGTATAGGGCGCCTCGATCAGCTCGCCGCCGTACTGCGCCAGCGCCCGGATCGCGCTCTCGCGGAGCACGGCTTCGGGTCCCGTGCGCCAGTTGTCGCCGTGGATAACATAATCCGGCTTCAGTTCGGCAAGTATATCGTCATACAGCATATCGTCCTGCACCACCACGCGATCCACGCCGTCAAGACCTTCATACAGCCGGACGCGCTCCTCAAACGGGATGGTCGGAAACCGCATACAGCGGATCAGTGCGCGGTCACTCAGCGCACCCACGATAACGGCGCCGTATTTGTGCGCCTCCTCTATGATATGCAGGTGCCCCTCGTGGATGACATCCGTGCAGAAGCAGGTGTAAATGGTTTTCATAATTTGATGCTCCTTGTCTTTTGGCGGAGTTTCCGAATATCCGCCGGGCTTTCGCGCGGCGCCCCTCGGATTCTCCGTTTGTGGATCAGTCCCGGTACATGACCGGGATGCGGACACCGGTCACGCGCAGTGCGTCGGTAAACACGGCGAAAAAGTCCCGGATATCCGCCTCGTCGATGGCGCCCAGCGCGCACAGCCGGAAGGTATTGGTTGTGGAGATTTTGCCGGGGTAGATGGTAAAGCCGCGCTCATAGCAGTAGTCGTGAACCTTTTCAAAGTCCCAGTTGGGATCGTCCGGATAAATGGCAGACACCACGAGCCCCGCCTGCCATTCCCGGCGGATGACATCCCGGAAGCCCAGCCTGTCCAATCCCTCATGAATGGCTTCAAACACCCGCGTGTGGCGTGCCCACTTTGCCTGCTCGCCCTCGGCGAAATACTCCTTCAGTCCCTGCACGGCGGCGTAAACCGTCTGCACGGGCGGGGTGAAGTGCATCTGCCCGGTGCGCTCAAAGAAGTCATACTGCAACCAGAGATTGCAGTAGTAGGAACGGCGGGGATAGTCGCGGCTCGCCTCGATGACGTCCCGCCGTCCGATGACAAAAGAAAGCCCAGTCATCGCCATCAGTCCCTTCTGCGCCGACGCCATGCAGAAATCAATGTTATCCGCCTGCACGTTGATGGGGCGCATGGCAAGCGTGGAGGTAGTATCCACCGTGAACACCGCCCCGTAGCGATGCGCCAGAGCGCCGATCTCACGGATGGGGTTCAGGATGCCGGTCCCCGTCTCGTTATGTGTAGTATGCACCAGTGCGATGTCCGGATTCTCACGCAGTACCTGTTCCACCCGGTCAAGGTCGGGAAGTTCATCAATCGGGAAGGACAGATCAATGTGCGGCAGTCCGTAGAATTGGCAGATCTCCACTGCGCGGGTACTGTAAGCGCCGTTGTTGACCACCAGCACCTTGCCGCCCGCTGGCAGGAGGGAGTTGAGGCAGACGTCGATATTGAGCGTTCCGGAGCCGCAGAACAGCACGGCGGTGTACACGTCCGGATCGGCGTGAACAACCCGGAGCAAATCACGGCGGAAATCCGCCATCACATCGGCAAACTCGCGCTCGCGCGGGCAGATATCCGGCACCACCTGCGCCAGCTTGACCGTGTCGGTTGCTCCGTGTCGGTTTTTGGCGACGATGACCTCCGCAACGAACACGGAGGAGCCCGTGCCCGGCAAGGCGCCGATCAATCAGTTCATGCACGGTGTGGCACTGGCTAACGCGCAGTTCAAAAACGTGGTGACGCCGAACGTGGACACCATCTATACACAGGTGTGGTATGACCTGAGCGAAGAGCCGATGATCTATGTGCATCCGGAAACAGACCGCTTTTGCAAGGTGCAGGTGCTTGACGCATGGACAAATACTGTCGCTGTCCTTGACCGGGCTGGAGCCTATGCGATCACGCGCGCAACTTGGAAGGGCGACCTGCCGGACAATGTGACCCGCATTGATGTTCCTACCGCTATGGCGTGGGCCATTACCAGAACGGTGCTTTCCGGAGAGGCGGATCTTCCGAATGTGTATGCCATTCAGGCGCAGATGCAGCTTTTACCGCTTTCTGTCTACCTGAGCGGAGAAGCGTATCAGCCCCCGAAGGGAAGCTATCGGGAGGAAAACAGCTATGTCCCCATCAACAAGGTACTGTCGCTGGATCCTGTCACATTCTTCAACAAAGCCAACACGCTGATGGAGAACAATCCGCCGTCCGCCGCTGATGTGGAAATACTTGAAAAATTTGCGGCAGTTCACGTTGGCCCCGGCATGGAATTTGACGCATCTGTTTTGACCGGTGATATTCAGGCAAATTGGCGGGAAATGCTGCAAGGGCTTCGGCCGAAGCTCGCGGCAGAGGGAATGAAGTTTTCAAAACAGCTGGGGCAGTGGAGCTATTTCGGCGCGCCAATCGGAGACTTTGGTACGGAATATGCCTACCGTGCGCTGGTTGCCATTGCCGGACTTGGGGCGAATACGGTGGAAATCGCACTGTACCCCAAGACGGAAAAGGACGCCGACGGGAATCCTTTGACGGGTGAAAAGTCCTACAATCTCCACCTTGAAAGCGATCCGCAGGTGCTTGACGGCGGTTTCTGGTCGATCACTGCATACGGTGACGATGATTTCCTCATCGATAATCTGCTCGACCGCTACTGCATCAACGACCGTTCGGGTTTGAAGAGAAATGACGACGGCTCTGTGGATGTAATTTTGTCGAAGGACGCGCCGGCAGACACGACCAATTGGCTTCCGGTGGGGGAAGGCGGCTTCCATCTGTTTATGCGCATCTATACGCCAGATATGGAGGCACTCAAGACATGGACAGTGCCGACCATTACGGCGATCGACTAAAGGGAAGGCTGCCGAGGAGAGCAAATCCTCGGCAGCTTTTTCTGGGCGCGCCTGGCATGAGCAACAACTAATACTATTTCCAAATGAGAATGCGCAAAGATGCGCCGCGAATTTTTCGCTCTGGCTAACGGGAGT
>OLGE01000702.1_pt1 | contig 37601 bp, 28 predicted proteins | sample 1605151 | NCBI WGS metagenome assembly OLGE01 (sample SAMEA3888912, study PRJEB22519) | human gut metagenome | biome: human gut; feature: human-associated habitat; material: faeces | place: Denmark | collected 2010
AATTAAAAATAATGGTCAAAATATTTGGATTTTAACATAGAAAGCGATTTGGGTTAAAATCAGGACGCCATAACCTCAAAAACACTATTTCTTACGCAAGTCAAGGCGGAGGCTTCACAGCTCCACCTTCTCTATCCGCAGCTTCAGAAGTCCGGCAGGCACCTGCACCGCAACGCTGTCGCCTGCCTTCCTGCCGAGGAGAGCTTGCGCTATAGGCGACTTGACAGAGATTTTCCCCTCGGCAAGGTTTGCTTCGTGGGGGCTGACAACGGTGTACGCCATACGGGCATTATTGACCGTATTGACGATTTCCACTCTGCTGAGAAGTCCTACGACATCGGTCTTCAGACGCGAAGTGTCTATCACCCTCGCATTCTCAAGCACACGCTGCTTGTAACGGATGCGCCCCAAAAGGCGTCCCTGCTCACGCTTGGCGGCATGATACTCGAAGTTTTCGCTCAGGTCGCCCTTGTCACGCGCCTCGGCAATGGCGTCGCGGACGCGCGGGAGTTCCACAAGTTCAAGTTGGCGGAGTTCGGCAACAAGCTTGTCGAAACCTTCCTGTGACATATATTCCATTTCTATCTTGGTTTTAAATTGTTTTCCTCTACGGTGTAAGCACCGCATCCGGAATGCGGCGCATAAGTCGCTGATTTTCAGCGACAGTACTACACGTTTTCAAACAAGGCTTCTTTACTCTGCAAACAAGGCTTCTTTGCATCCCAAACAAGGCTTGTTTGCAGAGTAAAGAAGCCTTGTTTGAAAAACGACGGAATCATGCTTCTAACGGCGGTTGCGGAAGAAGTCGGTGACAATGCTGCCACACTCCTCTTCAAGCACGCCTTTCATCACGGTAGCTTTGGGATGAAGCGCGTTGGGAGCGAAGCGTGTAAAGCCACGCTTCTCGTCGCTCGCGCCATAGACCACACGCTTCACCTGCGCCCACCCCAAGGCTCCGGCGCACATGACACACGGTTCAAGGGTGACATAAACGGTGCAGTCGGTGAGGTATTTGCCACCAAGCATACTCGCAGCCGATGTGACGGCTTGCATCTCAGCATGTGCGGTCACATCGCAGAGAGTCTCTGTCAGGTTGTGCGCACGGGCAATGATGCGCCCCTTGCACACCACCACCGCCCCCACGGGAATCTCGCCCTCGCCAAGAGCCGCCTCGGCTTCATCAAGGGCTTTGCGCATGAACTTCTCATCTTCAGCGAGTTGCCGGCTGTCTTCCATATTCTTCATATCAAACGATAAATTCTTCAGCTTGTTTACAAGTTGTACTGTAGGCAGACTGTGCATTCCGTCCTGTTGGCAGGATTTGCCCTCAAAAGGCCTTATCCAAAACCTTTTTCTGCCATTTCAGCTGCGAAATTACGAAAATAATATTTCATACACAAGCACTGGTAATGAAATTAAGTTGCGCACATCGGCGATATGCTGTCGGCATACAAACAGACAAGCGACGACAAGATTTGGGAGCAGTGGCAATCATGCCCGCAAGAATCTCAAGCATGGCACAAATCCTTGTCTGCCGCTTACTCGTTTACTGCCAGCAAGTTGAAACCACACAAGGCTTCAACACTAAAAAACGAGAAGAAAAAGAAGTCTCAGAATTTCGTTTTTCGATAAATTTAAAGTAATTTTGCATTCCGTTTTCAACGGCATCGCCATATTGCCGGCAACAAGGATAACAAATCAATTCATTCACAATGAAACAAGACACACAAGCACACTCTCTGTCGGCATGGACAGAGATAGAATACTCCCCGCGCTGTTCGAGCGCATTCCTGTCAGCCCCCATATTCATTCCCGAAGAGACCAAGTACTTCTTATGTCATGCAGACGGCAGCCGCAAGGAAGCACGCCTCACTTTCGTAGTGTTCCGCGACATCGCTGACGGCGAAGAGGCAGAATGGGAGGACGACCCCATCATAGGCAACATGCAGCTGTGCGTGCTTGGTGACGGCGACGAAGAGGTAAGCCCCGTAAACGTGACCTACCTCGGAGTGCGACCGGAAGAATTCATAAAGGTGGTCAATGACGACGACGACACCATCAGCTTCAGCATAGCATGGCCCTACGGAAGCGTGACAATAGACAAGTCGGAGCAGGATGGCGACATATTCACAATAAAGAAAGAGAGTTTCGGCGAGGACGGCATAGTCTGCCAGCTCACACCGCGTCGCGGGTCGGCTTTCAGCATAAGGCTGCAGATTCCGTTCACCGGCTTCATGCTCAAGGACGCCAACGGCAACGCCGTGGAAGGCGACATGGAAATAAACCACAATGACATTGACGGCTACACCTATGCTTTCATTGCCGACGGCAAGAACGACCGATTCTCCATTTCACTCGACGACAACAAGCTCAACTACCTCTGCGTGGCACGCGAAGACGGCACACTGGCTGTACGCGACATGCGCGAACGCCTGCAAATAGTGACAGAGATAGAGTGCGAAGGACGGCTTTCACAGCTGCTTATGGGCGCACATGCCCTGCTCGTGAAGAACAAGAACTCACGCTGGCGCATCACACTTACCGGCGGAAGCATCGAAGTCTCCGATGAACTGGAGTGCGACCCCGTGTCATTGGCACGCTTCGCCTTCACACAGTTCTCAGGCATTGAGGCCGACGGCGAGGAGGCATTGGCAAGCCAACTCATACAGCTTGAAGAGAAGATGAACTTCCAGTGGTACTGGCTGAACGAGGAAGACTGGAGCCACGAAAACCTTGAAGGACTCATCGACATGGAAGGAATAGAGTCGAACCCGGAGAAAATGATGCAGCAGGCATTGCTCTTCAACCGCTTTGAAACATTCATGAAACGACTCTCTGCACTCTCTTTCGTGAGCGAAAAGCCCATACAGGCCGACCAACTCCAAGCACGCAACAACAAACGGAAGATAGCACGCTGCGTGAAGCATGTGCTTGCACACCAGAACGGAAAGGAAAACATCTGGGAACTTGACGACGAAAGCCGCAGCGAAATACTGCACTTCTTCGGGTCATACCACCGTGAGTTTGTCACCGCACTGAGTGCATGACGGACAAAAGCATACTTGCAGAAATACAGAACAAGCCGAAAAGCATAGTTATAGAAAATGCCCCTTGACGCAGATTGCGTCAAGGGGCATTTGGCTATACCTTTATTTTTTACTATCATTCTTTCACTTCCTCGAAGTCGATATACTCGCCTTCGTCCTTAGGAATAATCTTACGCTGTGCGTTTTGGGGATTGCGTTCATTGTAGATTTTCTCATCAGCGGCGGCATTTCCATAATTATCCGTACCACCGGCAGAACCATTAAATGAACCAGAACGGGATGTATTCGCCTGAGAAAAGTCCTCGCCGGAAAAGCGTTTCACCGCACGTTTCAGTTTGAAAAGCAGCAGCAATATACTGATGACAACGGTTGCAACAGCGAAGATAATGAGTAGGATTATAAACTTTATAAACAGCATATTCGTGAAGTTGATGTTATTTTACACTTACCTTAACATCAAACACTATGCCAGTCCGCAGCTCTTAGTGCCATAACGCTTTATTATGTCAGAGATGACAGAAATGAGGATGTAAAGCAATATTATGATCCAGAAACTTCCAAGAACACCCTGCCACACAATGAGGAAGGCAGAAAGAGCTATGAACGAGTAACGCAAGACATTGCCTTGCAGACCCCAATGTTCGAATTTCAAGGCGAACATGGGCAACTCGCACACCAAGAGCCAACTGCTGAAAAGCATCATCACTACAATGGCAATGACATTGTATGGCGACGCCTCAACCCATTCGGAATGAGAAACGAGCAACGAACCCCAGAAAAGAGCGTTTGCCGGAGTAGGAAGTCCTATGAAAGAGGTGGTCTGACGAGTGTCGAGATTGAACTTTGCAAGACGCAAAGCCGAGAAAGCCGCCATTACAAACGCAATGAACGGCAAATAGTTGCGCCACGACTCAAGCAGTGACGGATAATCCATGACACACAGTTCATTGAAGACAATAGCCGAAGGTGCGAGCCCGAAAGTAATGTCGTCGGCAAGAGAGTCGAGTTCCTTGCCAATCGGCGATGACACCTTCAACAGCCGGGCACTCATGCCGTCGAAGAAATCAAACACCGCTCCGATAATAATCCATATCAATGCCATCCGAGCTTCGCCACCGATTGCATAGACAGTGGCAACTCCACCCGAAATCAAATTACAACAGGTAAGGGTGTTAGGGATGTTATTTGAAATGAAGTTTGACATGTTTTTTTATTGTTTCAGTTTTGCTATCACGGTTTGGTCGCCCGTTGTCGTCTGCCCCATCTTCACACAAATCTCTGTGCCAAGCGGCAGATATACATCCACGCGAGAACCGAATTTGATGAAGCCGAGGTGCTCGTCAATGTAACATTCCTCTCCTTCTTTGGCGTAGGTGACAATGCGTCGCGCTACGGCTCCGGCTATCTGGCGGCACAGAATGTCCGTGCCCGACGGCGTAGTAATCACCACATCGGCATGTTCGTTCTCTTCGCTCGCTTTGGGAAGCCATGCCTTATGGAAGTTGCCATCACGATGATTCACTATCTTCACCTTGCCATCCACCGGAAACCAGTTGGCATGGACATTGAAAAGGCTCATGAAAATGCTCACCATTATGCGGCGTTCGTGGAAATATTCGTTCTCATCGACCTCCTCAATCACCACTACCCGACCGTCAGCCGGAGCCACGACGATATTGTCTGTGTCCTCCTCCGGAAAATAACGGACCGGGCATCGGAAGAAGTTTATCACTATGCCATACACCGTTCCCATAATGGCAGCGAAGCACCAGAACGGCAGTTTAGAGTCGCAGTAGCGCCAAAGCAACAGGGCAACAGCTGCTATAACGATGAAACCATAGAGAAGAGTGTCGGTACCTTCACGATGAATGCGTATTTTCTTTAACTTTTTTATTTTCTTAATCATAATTGGTCGATAAGGTAACACCGGCTGAATTGCCGGCAAAAAAGCCTTGTCAAAAGGCAATGCAAACGCACATATTTCTATATGCATAATTTACCATCTGCAAAGGTAGTCGTTTTTTGCATATTCAGCAAATTTTTCATTATTTCTTTTGGTTGTCTCATTTTAAAAAAGTAACTTTGAATTCAAAATACCGTTCACAATGGAAGATTTCATACACTTACACGTTCATACTTATTATTCAATCCTTGACGGACAGTCGCCTATCGAGAAACTCGTCGATAAGGCTGTCGCCAACGGAATGAAAGGCATGGCTATTACCGACCACGGCAATATGTTTGGCGTGAAAGAGTTGTTCAACTACTGCAATAAAGTGAACGGGAAACTCAAGGAAAACGGCAAGGAACCATTCAAACCCATATTCGGCTGCGAGATGTATGTAGCCCACCGTCGCAAGAAAGACAAGATTAAGGAGAAAGGCGACATGGGTGGCTACCACCTTATTGTACTTGCCAAAAACTACAACGGATACAAGAATCTCATAAAACTTGTATCCAGAGCGTGGGTAGATGGCTACTATATGCGTCCGCGAACCGACCGTGAAGACCTTGAAAAATTCCATGAAGACCTCATCGTCTGTTCTGCATGTATTGCAGGAGAAGTTCCCGCCAAGATTCTGAAAGGAGACATTGCTGGGGCGAGGGAAGCCATAGAATGGTACCAGCGGGTTTTCGGCGACGACTATTATCTGGAACTTCAGCGACACGAAGTGAAAGACCCTTCGATAAGGGCAAACCGCGAAACATTCCCATTGCAGCAGAGAGCAAACAAGGCTCTTATTGAACTTTCCAAGGAATACGGTGTCAAACTGGTTTGCACCAACGACTGCCACTTCGTCAATCAGGACAACGCCGAGGCTCACGACCATCTCCTCTGTCTTGCCACAGGCAAGGATCTCGACGACCCCAACCGTATGCTTTATTCCAAACAGGAATGGTTCAAGACACGCGAAGAGATGAATGAAATATTCTCCGATGTGCCGGAAGCGTTGAGAAACACGCTCGAAATACTTGACAAGGTAGAGACATACAGCATTGACCATTCCCCCATCATGCCGTTCTTCCCCATTCCCGAAGAGTTCGGCACAGAGGAAGAGACACGGAAACGCATTTCGCCAGAAGAACTGTTCCGTGAATTTACAACCGACGAGAACGGCAATGACATAATGAGCCATGAGGAGGCCGAGAAGAAAATAAAGAAACTTGGCGGTATAGACAAGCTTTACCGAATCAAGTTTGAAGCCGACTATCTGGCAAAACTCGCATACGACGGAGCTAAAAAGCTATATGGCGACCCGTTGCCTGAAGATGTGCATGAACGCGTGAAGTTTGAACTTCACATCATGAAGACCATGGGATTTCCCGGCTACTTCCTCATCGTGCAGGACTTCATCAACTCCGCACGCGACCAATTGGGCGTGATGGTGGGTCCCGGTCGTGGCTCGGCAGCAGGTTCTGTAGTGGCATATTGCCTGGGAATCACAAAGATAGACCCAATCAAATACGACCTCCTTTTTGAGCGTTTCCTTAATCCCGACCGTATTTCGCTGCCTGATATTGACACCGACTTTGATGACGACGGACGCGGAAAAGTGCTTGAATGGGTTGAAGACAAATACGGACATGACAAGGTTGCACACATCATCACCTACGGAACGATGGCCACAAAGAACTCCATAAAGGACGTGGCGCGTGTGGAAAAGCTGCCTCTTGATATATCAAACCGTCTGTGCAAAGCCATCCCTGACAAACTGCCAAGCGGCAAAAAGATGAATCTCCCGAATGCAATAGATGAGGTTCCGGAACTGAGGGAAGCCCAAGCAAGTGCCGACCCGAAACTCAACAACACCATCAAGTACGCCAAGATGTTGGAGGGAACAGTGCGCGGAACGGGCATACACGCATGCGGAACCATCATCTGCCGTGATGCCATCAGCGACTGGGTACCAGTTTCTACCGCAGAAGACAAAAGCGATCCGGGGCACAAACTCCTTGCAACCCAATACGACGGACACGTTATTGAGGAGACGGGACTTATCAAAATGGACTTTCTCGGACTCTCCACCCTATCGATAATGAAAGAGGCCGTGGAGAACATCAAGATTACACGAGGTGTGGAGATCGACCTTGACACAATCCCAATAGACGATGAACTCACCTACAAACTCTATCAGGAGGGTCGCACAATAGGTACATTCCAGTTTGAATCGGCAGGTATGCAAAAGTACTTGCGCGAACTCAAACCGACCGTTTTCGAGGACCTTATCGCCATGAACGCCCTTTACCGACCCGGCCCAATGGACTACATACCGAAGTTCATTGCCCGCAAAAACGGTAAAGAGCCGATAACATACGACATCCCCTGCATGGAGAAATACCTCAAGGACACCTACGGAATCACCGTATATCAGGAGCAGGTGATGCTTCTTTCGCGCCAACTTGCCAACTTCACACGCGGTGAATCGGATGCATTGCGTAAGGCGATGGGTAAGAAGAAGAAAGCCATCGTAGATGCAATGAAGCCTAAATTCATTGAAGGGGGAAAGAAAAACGGTCACGACCCTACTGTGCTTAACAAGATATGGGCCGATTGGGAGAAGTTCGCTTCCTACGCTTTCAACAAGTCGCATGCCACATGCTACTCGTGGGTTGCCTACCAAACGGCTTATCTTAAAGCTCACTACCCTGCCGAATTCATGGCAGGCAACATGAGCCGAAGCATCAACGACATAACGAAGATAACCAAGCTCATGTCGGAATGTCAGGCAATGGGCATTCCATGCAAGGGTCCTGATGTGAACGAGAGCCGTCTGAAGTTCTCTGCCAACAAGAAGGGTGAAGTGCGGTTCGGCCTTGCCGCCATCAAAGGCATGGGCGAAGCGGCAGCACAGAGCATCATAGCCGAGCGTGAGAAAAATGGTCCATACAAGGACATCTTCGACTTTGTGCAACGTGTAAACCTCTCAGCAGTAAACCGAAAAGCCATTGAATCGCTTGCTCTCAGCGGCGGATTCGACTCGTTCGGCATCAGCCGTGAGCGTTATTTCGGACTTAATGCGAAAGGAGACACCTTCGTTGAGACGCTGCTTCGCTACGGACAGGTGTACCAGACGGAGCAATCGTCGATGCAGAACTCGCTCTTCGGTGACATGGGAGGAGTGGAAATCACCACGCCGCCAGTGCCGGAAGCAGAGGCATGGAGCACTATGGAACGCCTGAAACGAGAACGCGAACTTGTGGGAATATACCTTTCCGCCCATCCGCTCGACGACTACAGCGTGGTGTTGAAGACAATGTGCACCGTCCACTGCCCTGAAATAGGGCGCAGCATGGACAAGAAAGAGATGGCCAAACGAGGCGAGTTCTCGTTCGGCGGCATAGTCACGGCTATCACACAAAGGCAGGGAAAGGACGGTAAACCCTACGGATTCGTCACGATAGAAGACTTCGATGGAGCCGGCGAAATAGCACTTTTCGGCGAAGACTGGGCAAGTTGGGAAAACAAACTGCGCGAGGACTACCCCGTATATATCACCGCCGAGTGCACGCACCCGTACAAATTCAACGATGACTACTACAAGATGGTAATCAAAAACATTGAGTTCCTGAGTGATGTCAGAGACAAGCGCGTAAACCGTTTAACCATCGAATTCGACAAAACGGCATTCGACGACCTCCGCATAAACGACCTGAACACGGTGCTAAAGGACAACCCTGGCAAGACACCGCTATATATAAACATCCACGACCATGAGCACCGCACAACGGTAAAGCTGCTCAGCAAGAACAATCCCGTGGAGTTAAACAACAACGTCATCAACTGCCTTGAGAGTCTGAAAAACGGTGAAAACGGCACAAAGCTCCTGTCATACGCCGTGGAATAAAGCTTTATGGCATACTCTTTGCAAGCAATACAACATGCAAGGTCATCCCAAAATGACAATGACGAAATATTAACTATAAAAAAGAAATAGAACAATGGAAGTAAAAATCACAACTGAAAACTTCGAGAGTTACAAGAATGGCGACCTGCCATTGGTAGTGGATTTGTGGGCAACATGGTGCGGACCATGCCGAATGATTGCCCCCATCGTAACCGAACTTGCCAATGAGTACGACGGACGAATCGTTGTCGGCAAGTGCGATGTAGAGGAAAACGACGACCTCACCATCGAGTTCGGCGTGCGCAACATCCCGACAATCCTCTTCTTCAAGGGCGGACAGCTCGTAGATAAGCATGTGGGCGCCATCACAAAGGGCGACCTCCAGAAGAAATTCGACGCTCTTCTGTAATCCAGACAATACAGGTACAAGAAACCAAAGGAAGCACAAATGCGACAGAATGTCGGTGTTTGTGCTTCCTTTCTTTTTGCCTCCAATGTTAAAAACAGACAAAACGGAACTGAAAATTTGGATGAAAAAACCAATATAACTAACTTTGTAGCATTACTAAAAACTTATCTTAATGAAACACTTCAATTTGAAAAACATCATTGCTGCTGCCGCTTTCGCCGCGACAGCACTTGGGGCAAATGCCCAACCGAAAGGTCCGGCATGGCTCGGGAACGCACTGTTCTACCAGATTTACCCTTCTTCCTACATGGACACCGACGGCAACGGCATCGGCGACCTACCCGGAATCACCCAGAAACTCGACTACATCAAGTCGCTCGGAGTAAACGCTCTCTGGCTAAATCCGATATTCGAGTCGGGATGGTTTGATGGAGGCTACGATGTGATAGACTTCTACAAGGTAGATCCGCGGTTCGGAACAAACTCCGACCTCGTCGCCCTCGTGAACGAAGCCCACAAACGCGGCATAAAAGTGTGCCTCGACCTCGTAGCCGGACACACAAGCGACAAGTGCGCATGGTTCAAGGAATCCATGCAGAAGGACACCAACCTACGTTACAGCGACTACTACATCTGGACCGACAACATCTCGGAAAACGACAAGAAAGAAATAGAAGAACGCCGCAAGGGACCCAACCCCGCATCTGACACACGCGGCCGCTATGTGGAAGCCAATGCACCACGAGCCAAGTATTATGAAAAGAATTTCTTCGAATGTCAGCCCGCCCTCAACTACGGTTTCGCACATCCCGACCCGAACCACCCGTGGGAGCAGAGCGTGAATGCCCCCGGTCCACAGGCTGTGCGCCGCGAGATACGCAACATCATGGCGTTCTGGTTCGACAAGGGTGTGGACGGATTCCGCGTAGATATGGCGTCATCGCTCGTAAAGAACGACACCGACCACAAGGAAATAACCAAGCTATGGAACGAAATGCGCGCATGGAAGGACAAGTACTATCCCGAGAACGTGCTCATTTCTGAATGGTCTGACCCGGAAGTGGCAATCCCTGCAGGCTTCAACATCGACTTCATGATGCACTTCGGCATAAAGGGTTACTGCTCGCTTTTCTTCGCCAAGGACACGCCTTTCGGCAACAGAAACGACTTTGACTACTGCTACTTCGACCCGCGCGGCAAAGGCACCGCCAAGCAGTTCATCGACAATTTCAGCCGTGCCTACAACGCAACGAAAGCCAAAGGCTACATCGCAATCCCGTCGGCCAACCACGACTACCAGCGACCCAACATCAAGCTGCGCAACACCCCCGACCAACTCAAAGTGGCAATGACATTCTTCCTCACCATGCCCGGCGTGCCGTTCATCTACTACGGCGACGAGATAGGAATGAAATTCCAGGAAGACCTGCCGAACAAGGAAGGCAGCAACGAACGCTCCGGCACACGCACGCCTATGCAATGGACCAAGGGAAAGAATGCAGGATTCTCTACCTGCGCACCCGAAAACCTCTATTTCCCCATTGCTACCGATGGAGGCAAACTCACCGTGGAGGCACAGGACAGAGAGCGCAATTCGCTCCTCAACTACACACGCAGCATCATAAAGCTGCGCCACTCAACGCCGGCGCTCAACAACAACGGCTCATGGCGAATGCTGAGCAGCACCGACAAGCCATATCCAATGGTGTATGAACGCACCGACGGCAACGAACGCTATGTCGTTGTACTCAATCCTTCGGCAAAACCGGCAACAGCACAGATAGCCGCACTCGGCGGAAAAGCCGAAGTGGTGAGTGCTGTCGGCAAAGCCTCTTACAAGCAAGGAAATAAGAACGACACGGTGAAAGCCGGCGGAACAAGTGCGACAATATTCAGAATAAAGTAGCCGACAAAAACTGCAATAAAAGCATTCACACACAGAAAATCCCTGCAAGGCACACTGGTCCTTGCAGGGATTTTCATGCGTCAGGATTTGTTTTGCGACAGGCGGAAACCACCATAATTTCAACGGGAATACCGGCGGTTTTAAAAGAAGTCTTGTTTGCATTCAAAAGAAGCCTTGTTTGCATTCAAAAGAAGCCTTGTTTGGAGTGCAAACAAGGCTTCTTTGAAATTCAACTAAAATATATGCTTTTTAAAAGCAATTTACATGCTTTTTATTTTGCCGGTTCCTTCGTCTTCGTTGCGAATACGAAATAGAGAATCAGGCAGATGTAGGCGATGAGCGAACAGATTTCCGACAGCGGGTTTGCAAGCCACTGTTCCATCCAGTCGCGGCTCACAAGGTTCACCTCGAAGAAACGCAACAATGCCGAAACGACACCCATCAGCGCACCACCGGCAATGAATCCGCTTGCTATGAGCGTACCCTTTTCGTTGCGCTCACGGTTCACCTCAGCATTCTTGGAGCGTGTGCTGACATACCAGCTCACGATGCCACCCACCAGAAGCGGCATATTCAGTTCGAGAGGAATGAACATACCGAGAGCGAAAGCAATGGCAGGAATGCCGCAGAATGTGAGTATCACGGCTATCACCGCACCTATCGCATAGAGAGCCCAAGGCGCACCTACACCATTCATAAGCGGATCTATCACAGCAGCCATGGCGTTGGCCTGCGGCGCAGCGAGCTGACCGCTTGCAAAACCGTAGGTCTGGTTGAGCAGAATCATCACACCACCCACTGTAGCCGCCGACACCAATGTGCCGAGGAACTTCCATGTTTCCTGCTTCTTCGGCGTCGTTCCAAGCCAGTAGCCAATCTTCAAGTCGGTGATGAAACCACCTGCCATCGACAGAGCCGTGCACACCACGCCACCCATAATGAGTGCCGCAATCATGCCGCCCGTGCCTTTCAGACCAACTGCCACAAGCACGACAGAAGCAAGGATGAGGGTCATCAGCGTCATACCGGAAACAGGGTTGCTGCCGACAATGGCAATGGCATTGCCCGCAACGGTGGTGAACAGGAATGCAATGACTGCCACAAGCACGATACCAACGACAGCAAAGAGAAGGTTGCCCTCCATCACGCCGAACCAGAAAAAGAGGAATGTGGCAACAAGGGTAACGACAGAACCGATGGCTATAATCTTGAACGAGATGTCACGCTGCGTGCGCACTGTGCTCTCGGCACCTTTCGAGCCGCCCTTCATCTCATTGACAGCAAGCGAAACGGCACCCTTTATGATGCCCCACGACTTTATTATGCCGATGATTCCAGCCATAGCGATGCCACCGATACCGATGCTCTTGCCATAATGCTTGAATATCTCTTCGGCAGACATGGCGCCGATGGTCTGCGTAATCTCCGGATTCCACATGTTAAGCACCTGGTCGTGGAACAATATCGACATGCCCGGCACAATCAGCCACCACACAGTGAACGAACCGAGACAGATGATGAAGGCATACTTCAGACCGATGATATAGCCCAGACCGAACACAGCAGCACCCGTATTCACCTTGAAAACGAGCTTGAACTTGTCGGCAGCCATCACGCCCCACTCCATCACCCGTGTGGTGAAGTTCTCGTTCCACCATCCCACGGTAGCCACGATGAAGTCGTAGAGTCCGCCCACAAGACCGGCAACGAGCAACGGTTTAGCCTGATTGCCGCCCTTGGCACCGCTCACGAGCACCTGAGTGGTGGCAGTAGCTTCGGGGAAAGGATACTTTCCGTGCATGTCCTTGACGAAATACTTGCGGAAAGGAATCATGAAAAGGATTCCCAAGATACCACCGAGGAGCGACGAGAAGAACACCTTGAAGAAGGATACGCTCATCTCCGGATACCTTGCCTGCAGTATGTAAATGGCCGGTAGGGTGAAAATGGCACCTGCCACAATAGTACCAGAACATGCTCCGATGCTCTGGATGATTACATTCTCGCCCAAAGCCTTGTTGCGTTTGGCTGCGGTAGAGACTCCCACGGCGATGATGGCGATAGGAATGGCGGCCTCGAACACCTGTCCCACCTTCAGACCAAGGTAGGCGGCGGCAGCCGAGAACAACATGGCCATAATGATACCCCATGTCACCGACCACGCATTCACCTCCGGATAATTGCGGTCAGCCCGCATCACGGGCTGGTACTCTTCGCCCTCCTTCAGCTCTGTGAAGGCATTGTCGGGCAACTGAATCAGTTCTTTCTCTTTTTCTTCCATATTATATTTGTGTGAATAATTAATCGTTTTCATGTCAGCCGGAAAACGGCTGCAAGCACAACGCCTGACTGCCACCCTTACGGGCATCATGCCCTGCATGACCAATGGCAATGTTCCACCTGTGTAATATTAGTTTACAAAAATACATGTTTTTTTGCTGTTTTGACAAATCAGACCCATTAATTACGGAACATTAACCATAAATGAGCCGCCGGACGGCAATGCCGCTGCAACTGCACGGCATATAGCAAAAGCATGATGAAGATTCCGAAAATTAGATGTTAAATCGGCACAAAGCTTGGGTAATAGCATAAAATATTGTAATTTTGTCGTTCAAAAACAGAACGATAGCAATTTTTTAAATTCTTAAAGGAAAGAAATGGCAGGATATTTAAATTCAGAAAAGAAAAAAATCACAGCCCCTCACTTCTTCAATATGAAAAATACTGGTGAAAAAATCAGTATGCTGACGGCATACGATTTCACCACAGCCGCCATCATAGACCAAGGTGGCGTAGATGCTATACTTATCGGCGACTCGGCATCAAATGTCTGCGCCGGCAACAAGACGACATTACCCATCACTGTCGATGAAATGATTTACCACGCAAAAGCAGTGGCAAGAGCCGTAAATCATGCGTTGGTGATATGCGACATGCCTTTCGGAAGCTATCAGATATCGGAAGAGGAAGGCGTGAGAAACGCTGTCAGGATAATGAAAGAATCGGGGGTTGATGCCCTGAAACTTGAAGGCGGACAGGAAATCGCAGGAACAATAAAACACATGGTGGATTCCGGCATCCCCGTATGCGGACATCTCGGACTTACGCCACAAAGCGTACATAAATTCGGCGGCTACGGATTGAGAGCGAAGGAAGAAGCCGAAAGCGAGAAGATCATCGCCGATGCGATTGCACTTGACAAGGCAGGCTGCTTTGCCATTGTCCTTGAAAAGATTCCTTCTGCACTGGCTGAGAAAATAACGAAATCCGTATCATGTGCCACAATAGGCATAGGCGCCGGAAAACATACCGACGGACAGGTGCTTGTGTATGCCGACATGCTCGGCATGAACAAGGGTTTCAAACCGAAATTCCTGCGCCAATACGCCGATTTGCACGAAATCATGACAAAAGCTATCGGCGAGTATGTAAACGATGTGAAGAGTTCCGACTTCCCCAATGAAGCCGAATCATATTAAACTTATTGCGGAACATAGTTTCTATGGAGAATCAATATACGCCGACATACTCGAATTTGTGGAACAAGGGATTCCTTTCACTCGTAATAGCGGAACTGCTGTTGTGCGTGTCATGCTACATGTCGATACCGTTTCTGCCACAAATTCTGACAGAATCGAATGCCTGCAGCCTACACCATACATATTTTGCAATCATCGCATTTGTCGTTGGCATGTATGCTTCAGGCAGTTTTTGCAGTTGGCTTATACAGCGTTTCCGTAGAAACAAAGTGTTTCTGTTTTCTGCACTGGTGTTCGGACTGCTTCAGGTATGCTTCTTCTCCTTGGAGGAAAGCATACGGCTCATACCTAAGAACATCTTTACCGTCATGCTTCATGGCGCCTTGTTTGTCTCCGGGGCAGCGTTCGGACTCGCAAAACGCATCCTCTCCTGCACATTATTAATAGACAAGACGGAATCACACCACCGCACAGAAGCCAATTATGTAGCTGTGGCAATAGCGCGATTGGCAATAGCGATAGGTCCGGTAATCTTCTTTCTGCTGAGAAATGACATCCCACATTTGTGGTACCACGCCATATCCATCGGTCTGATTCTGACAACGGCGTTCCTCGTCTTCACGCAGAAATTCCCGTTCAGAGCACCCGAGGACGGCATAAGAATCATCTCTACCGACCGCTTTTTCCTTCCGCAAGGTTGGAAGGTGTTCGCCGGTATCTGCTGCATAACACTGTCATTCGGCTTCGTAATGCCATACATTAACGATGCTTTGTTCTACATTTTCCTGTTATTCGGATTTTTGTGCTCAATCATAATTTTGCGCAGCCCGATGATAAGAAACTGGAAATACACATTCATAACAGGACTGGCCACAGTGTTACTGGCACTGGCAATGCTCACATTCCCTACCCTGCCCGTTCCGTTCGCATTCCTTGCATCCTCATTGGCAGGCATAGGTTTGGGAACAGCATGCTCATGCCAACTGTTCCACATGCTCGAACTGTGCAACCACTGTCAGCGAAGCACTGCGGAAAGCACATATTTCCTGGCATGTGACGGTGGGATATTCGCAGGACTCGCACTCTCATACATCCTGGCTTTTGAGCACCATCATGTCACGGCTGCCATTGCCGCATTATGCTGCATCGCCGCCATTTCATGCCACAAACGTGAGAAGACAGACAAAACCATTTAAACAAAATAAAAATGATAATCGACTTTGAACAAATCATGCCAGCCTCCATCAATGGATTCAAGGGAGGCAAAGGCGAACTCATCGTACGCAATTATGCTGACAACGACTGTAAGATAATGCGCCATATCCTCACACCCGGAGCATCATCGGGTCTGCATACTCATGAAGGCAACTGTGAAATAGTCTTCATACTCAAAGGTACGGCGACATTCCATTATGACGACAGAATTGAAACGGCTACGGTTGGGCAGGTGCACTATTGCCCAAAGGGACACTCACATTACATGGAAAATCTGACAGACAGTGATGTCGAGTATTTTGCAATAGTACCGGAATTGAGAGATTAAGATCGGTTTCAAACCTAAAAACAGAATAAACCATGCTACATTTCACAGGCATAATCATTGCCGTTTGCACATTTCTTATAATAGGTCTGTTCCATCCTATAGTAATAAAGGTGGAATATCACTATGGAACACGCCCTTGGTGGATATTCCTTGTATTGGGAATTGCATCCATTGTGAGTGCACTTTTCATTAGCGACATAATGCTTTCCGCCACATTCGGAGTGTTGGGAGCATCGCTTTTATGGAGCATCGGCGAACTGTTCGAACAGAAAAAGAGAGTGGAAAAAGGATGGTTCCCCAAAAATCCAAAAAGGAAAGACGAATATGAAAAGTGAACTTATCCTGATTGGGAAGACCAGCGAAAAACTCTATATCAACGGCATCAATGATTATGCAGAACGCATCAACCATTATCTGCCATTCGCTATACGCACGATACCGGCTCTCAAAAACACGAAAAGCATCACCCAGGAACAGCAGAAGCAGGCAGAAGGGGAACAAATACTCAAACTCCTGCAGCCGTCCGACACGGTCGTACTTCTTGATGAACACGGTAAGGAAAACACAAGCATGGAAATGGCGAAGTGGCTTGCCAACAAACAACAGACATCAAAGAAACTCGTTTTCATTATAGGAGGACCGTACGGATTCTCACAAGAAGTTTACAACAGAGCCAATGAGAAAATATCATTGTCGAAGATGACATTCTCACACCAGATGGTAAGACTCATATTTACGGAACAGCTTTACAGAGCCTGCACAATAATCAAAGGCGAATCATACCACCACGAGTAAGTCTCTCAATACTTTTCCCGCGCCCGGTAGGCAACGACATAAACTATTATGCCTCCCATTACAGCAAGAATGGAAAGCAATGAAAAAAAGTTTGAAAGCCTGCACTCAAACCAATGGCTCGCAATCAGAACTACAACTCCGATAACAATCAATGCCAATCCGTAAGCAGGCGATAGTTTTTTAACAGGATGTCTCATTTGGGATGCAAAAATATAAAAGTGAAAGCAACTTATTCAATTTGTTTGGATAAAATTTGTTAAATATATCTGAATAAGAAAGCGGTGGCTTCCGTACATTACAAAAAATGAGTACCTTTGCACCGCATTTTGCAAAAATATCATCATTTTCTAGCAGAAATGTTAGGATATTCAATTTTCTTTCGTACATTTGCACCGCTTTTAAAAACAATATGAAAGTAACAATCTAATATATCAATATCATGAAAAAGATCAATTTTTTGAAAGGAATGCTCGTTGTAGCAATTTTATTTATTGCTAACCTTACAGTTTTTGCAGGAAATCCGGGTGACAACCTGATTTACAATGCAGAAGAAGTAAATGGAGTAGTTGTTTCGGAAACGATTTTTAAAATGGAAGGCACCATGCTTACTAATTATATGAAGCACAATTACAAGTATGACGCCAACAACCAACGTACTGAGGACGAGGCGCAAAAATGGAACAGTAACAAAAACCGCTGGGAAAATAACCTCTGCATTCGTTATACTTATGGCAATAAAAGTATGACTACTGAATATTACAAATGGAACTCTAAAAAGAAAGAATATATATTAGTACCCGAAATGACCGTAACTATGGACAAATAAATCTATTCTAACAATCTAACACTTTTCATAAAAACTCGACGAAAGGGCAGCCGTGACGGTTGCCCTTTCTGTTTCGTAACAAGCCCCCCCTTTTCGCATATAAAAAAGCCAAATCTGACTTCAATATGAAGTCTGATACAAAAAGAATGGTTATCTTTGCAAACAAATAGATAGATAATAATCAAAAAAACAAATAGATAATGGCTTTACAATGTGGTATTGTCGGTCTTCCAAACGTAGGAAAGTCGACACTTTTTAATTGTTTATCGAATGCAAAGGCTCAAGCAGCCAACTTCCCTTTCTGTACCATCGAACCGAATGTAGGTGTCATCACCGTTCCTGATGAACGCCTGACCAAACTTGCCGAACTGGTTCATCCGGGACGTATCGTTCCCACTACTGTAGAAATTGTTGACATTGCAGGACTTGTAAAAGGGGCTAGCAAAGGTGAAGGGCTGGGAAACAAGTTTCTGGCAAATATCCGTGAAACAGATGCTATCCTGCACGTACTCCGTTGTTTTGACGATGAAAATGTAACTCATGTAGACGGTAGTGTAGATCCGGTACGTGACAAAGAAATCATTGACACCGAACTCCAGCTGAAAGATTTGGAAACCATTGAAAGCCGTATTCAAAAAGTACAAAAACAGGCACAGACGGGCGGTGACAAACAAGCAAAACAAATGTACGACATCCTTGTTAAATATAAAGACGCATTGGAACAAGGCAAATCTGCGCGTACCGTACAATTTGACAGCAAAGACGAACAAAAAATCGCAAAAGAACTGTTCTTGCTGACCAGCAAACCAGTGATGTACGTATGCAACGTGGACGAAGCAAGTGCTGCTACCGGCAATAAATATGTAGAACAAGTACGCGAAGCCGTAAAAGAAGAAAATGCAGAAATTCTGGTCGTAGCCGCCAAAACCGAAGCCGATATCGCAGAACTTGAAACCTATGAAGACCGCCAGATGTTCCTTCAGGAAGTCGGTCTGAAAGAATCAGGTGTAAACCGTCTGATCAAATCGGCTTATCACCTGCTGGAACTGGAAACCTTCATCACCGCCGGAGAAATGGAAGTAAAAGCCTGGACCTATCGTAAAGGATGGAAAGCCCCCCAATGTGCAGGAGTCATCCACACCGATTTCGAGAAAGGATTTATCCGTGCCGAGGTAATCAAGTACGAAGACTACATTAAATATGGTTCGGAAGCCGCCGTGAAAGAGGCTGGAAAAATGGGCGTGGAAGGTAAAGAATACGTAGTACAGGACGGTGACATCATGCACTTCCGTTTCAATGTATAAGGTAAATCAAAACGCAAAAGACTTGTCATGCAATGCATGAAAAAACATCAGGAAACCAGCAAAACTGATGGCAGACCGATAAGTCAGTGTTTTGTTTCCTAAAACAAAATACAACTAACATGGAAAAATATTTAATCGTGGGAACCGGCGGCGTTGGAGGAAGCATCGCCGGTTTCCTTGCTTTAGCAGGAAAAGACGTAACATGCATTGCCCGTGGCAAGCATCTGGAAGCCATTCGTGAAAAAGGGCTTCACCTAAGATCAGACTTAAAAGGTAATCACTTTCTACCTATACAAGCCTGCACAGCCGAGGAATACAACGAGAAGGCCAACGTAATTTTTGTATGCGTGAAGGGCTATTCCCTGGATTCCATCAAAGATCTGTTGGAAAAAGCCTCGGATAAAGATACCTTGATTATCCCCATCCTGAATGTTTACGGTACAGGTCCCCGCATCGGGCAACTCGTTCCACATGTAACAGTATTGGACGGATGCATCTACATCGTAGGTTTCGTTTCCGGACCGGGTGAAATCACACAAATGGGCAAAATATTCCGGCTGGTTTTCGGTGCACGTCCCCAACAGGGTGTGGCTCCGGAACGTCTGGAAACCATTGCCGATGTACTAAGAAAAGCAGGGATCAAAGCCGATATTTCGGATGATATCAATCGCGACACCTTCATCAAATGGTCATTCATCTCGGCTATGGCCTGCACAGGTGCCTACCATGATGTCCCGATGGGTCCTCTGCAACATCCCGGAGCAGAACGCGACTCTTTCATCGGTCTGTCCAAGGAAAGTTCTGAAATAGGCCGCAAAATGGGAATTACCTATGCGGAAGACCCGATAGGATACAACTTAAAAGTGATTGACAAATTAGACCCGGACAGTACCGCATCCATGCAAAAAGATATAGCCAAAGGACACGAGTCCGAAATACAAGGACTATTGTTTGATATGATCGCACTGGGCGAAAAGATGGATGTGGATATGCCCACTTACCGCAAAGTTGCACAAAAATTCAAGATATGAATACACTGTCAGCCATTCTTTGGAATCCCGATATAGAAATCTTTTCCATTTTCGGCATTTCCATCCGTTATTACTCCGTATTGTTCGTTACAGGGCTTTCATTGGCCTACTGGGTGATATACAAACTCTACCAAGACCAAAAAATTCCTTACGAAAAATTTGATTCCCTGTTCGTTTACTGCCTGCTGGGTATTGTTATCGGTGCTCGCCTGGGACATTGTCTGTTCTATGAGCCAGGCTATTGGCTCTCTCACCCTGTAGAAATGCTGTTGCCCGTCAAGATTACCGATTCTGGGATAAAATGGACCGGTTATCAAGGTCTTGCCAGCCATGGAGGAACCATCGGACTAATGCTCGCCTTATGGATCTATTCACGCCGTGTAAAATTGAAGTTCCTGACTGTACTAGACAATATAGCCATCGCCACCCCGCTGGCAGGTTGTTTTATCCGTTTAGGTAACCTGATGAATGGTGAAATAGTAGGTACGGTAACTCATGTTCCTTGGGCGTTCATTTTTCCGCACGAAGATATGCAACCCCGCCACCCGGCACAACTCTACGAAGCCATCGCCTATCTTCTGATTTTTATCATAGGCTTGCGGTTGTATAAAAAGTACAAAACCACGCTATACCCCGGTTTCTATTTCGGCTACTGCCTCACTACCATATTCACCTTCCGCTTCCTTGTGGAGTTTATAAAAGCCAGCCAGGAAGCCTTTGAAGACAGTATGATTCTGAACATGGGGCAATGGCTCAGCATTCCGTTCATACTGCTGGGAGCGCACTTCATGTACCATTCTTTTAAACCCGTAAAATAAATGAAACATATAATAGATATTGAAACCTGGGAACGCCGGGACAATTATAATTTTTTCCGCAACTTCCATAATTCATGGATATCCATTACCAGTGAAGTGGATTGCACTGAAGCATTTCCAGCTGCAAAAGCCGCCAAGCGCTCTTTTTTCCTGTATTACCTGTATGCTGTGCTACGTGCTGCCAATGAAGTGAAAGAATTCCGTTTCCGTACAGATAAAAACGGACAGGTGGTCTATCACGATCAGGTGGACATCATATCACCTATCGCTGTACCCGGCAAGACTTTCTACACAGTCCGCATCCCTTACCATGCAGATTTTGAACGGTTTTATGCCGAAGCATATCACATCGTCCATAACATCCCCGAAGAGGGTGACCCGTATGGAGCCGAAAAAGTCATTAAAGAACAGGGAGATTTTGATATTATCCAACTGAGTGCCACGCCTCAGCTTTATTTCACTTCACTCACCTATACACAAATGGCTCCCGACCATCCATTAGACTATCCGCTGATGAATGCCGGCAAAGTAGTGCCACGCGAAGGAAGACTGGTAATGCCCATCGCTTTCACTGTAAACCATGCTTTTGTGGACGGAGCGCACATAGGACAACTCTTTCAGAAAATAGAGGAGATATTGAAAGAGCTGGCTCAATAAATAGAGGGATCTCAAAAGGCATAAAGATCCCTGTCGGACACGTATGTATGCATTTCCCTACATATACGTTCACATATATCCATAAAAGAATAAATAACCAGAAAAAGAAGACAATCTGTCAAAATGCCGATGCACGAGAATACGATGAAAATACACAAACTGTATCCTTTAAAACAGGACACCCTCATACACCGGCATTATCATTTTGACAGATTGCCAGTTTAATTAAATCAGTTTAGAAACGATAGCCTACGGAGAACTGGAAAGTTGAATTCCGCAAACCATTTTGTGCCTGTATCTTTTTTATTCCGACCCTATAATCAAAACTTATCGTATAATGATCGGCAATAACAGCCTTCATTCCAACAATGCCCCCATAATCCCAACGGCGGAAAGCCTGAAGATTACCACTATTATTGGGCTCCCCGGCTTTATAGGAAAAACCATCCAAGGGCTTCCATTTTGCAGGCTCGGTAGTTATATTATCCCCCTCTTGGTGAATAACATCCAAAGAACAGTTTCCAGCACCAAATCCGTAAGAAGCATAAACTCCAACCGACGGAATGAGGCTGAGTTTATCCGAAACCCGAATATTATATCCCATTTTTAACGGCAAAATCAGATTATTCATCTTTATCTCTGTCTTAGGAAAATAAGTAACCATGTGATCCATCATTTTCATGGTACTTCTATTCTGCAACCAAGACAAACCGGACATTAACATCCAATGCTTTCCTATCTCGTAGTCCACAGTCACCCCCAATTGAAAGCCGGGCTTCATTCCACCTACCTGCTCGGCTTTATATCCGTCAGAACCGGAAACCAGATAATGAGACAGGTTCATTCCACCTTCCACACCAACTTTTACCTGTGCAGACAAAGGCAATACACACATCGCAGCCAAAACCACCACTACAATCATTTTAGTCTTCATACTTATTTTTTTATTTGATGTTGCAAAATTAGAAAGAAGATATAAGCATAAAGCTCTATCCATATAACATCCACTCACCTATACAACACTAAAAATCAACCATATAACATATTTTATCATAACATGAGCAATAAAATAAGATTCAGATATGAACTTCACATTATCAATAACCTTAGATTATCAACTAAAATATTATCATACAGCCTTAATTGGAATTACTTAAAAACTTAAATTTATCTGAGTCGAGTAAGCACTTCCTTTATCACACTTAGGAAGTACAGCTGTTTTTTCAAATGCGTTATCCATAACTACACCTTTTCATTACCATCCTTATCTAGCATAGTAATGTCAGCATCATCTAATGAAAATTGAAATGTGAGATACAAGCAGTCATTTATATCCTCGGTTTGTACTGAAAAAATAAAAGGAATTCTAGTAGCCACCTTTTCATAAACTTTGCAAACTGCATGAGGCTTCTTTTGGTGATGCTCCGAAGCAAAAACTCCCAAACTCAAGGAAACTAAAAATAACATCAATAATAACTTTGCTTTCATACTTCTTTTTGTTTAAAAATGATGCCGCAAAGTTAGAGGGAAAGGAAAGAACGTACAACTATTTGCTGTGACATAATATTTCTATAAAACACTGATAAACAATATATTTCAGTTTATCACTCTGACATTTTCTTTTTTAGACGCGATTTCCTTTGATTGAGGGCTACCGTATCCGTATGTCCGAAACATAAAGAAATGGCCAACGGAGAAATACCCGCTTCTTGCAGGCAAAGGACCAACAAGTCATCCTCCGTCAGTTGGGAGTATTGTGCTTGCAAAGGAGAAATATAATCAGCATAGATCTCAAATACTGTTTTCTTTAGTTTTTCACGTTCTACATCTGTCATTACTTTTCGTGCCTTTTTATCCACTTCCTTTTGTTCGGATAAGGACATCACTTTTTTATATATAGGAGTCTGCCAAAACGTCCATGTGCGAAGTTCCAGCTTTTCTTGCTTCAACTGAGCAATCAATCGTTCTTTTTTATCGATTTCATCAAGATTTTGGTTCTCTCTGTCTTGCAACAGTGCAAGAGTTAATTCATTTTCCTCTATACGTTGTTGCATCATATCCTGCTTCTCATGGGCATATTGCAATGACTGCCGATAGAGTGCCTGCTGGTTATTTTTCTTATTTATCCAACGTTGGTAAATCAAAGCAACGACAAAGCAAATAATAACGGATACAAAGACAATCCATCTTATAATCCTTTTGGATTTTATCTGTTCATCCTTTACTCTTAATTCCGTCTGATGTTTATAGACTAAATGTTGCACTTCCGTCAATAGCTCACTGTTATCTAATGAGTCCTGAACCATAACAAACGTATCCAGATAGTGATAGGCAGACTTAAAATTTCCTAGTTCAGCCTCCATTACGGCAAGTGACCAGTAGGGTATAGAGCGAGATGGAGAAAGAAACAAACTCTTTTCTAAATAATGGCGTGCTGAATCATATTGTTCCAAATCAACATATAAATCCCCCATATTATAATAAGCATCTGCTTTTCCATTCCCATAAGATAAATGCTGTAAAACCTTATGCGCATAAACAACAGCCGAATCGACATTTTCAAAGTGTCTATAACAAATGCTCAAATTATGCCAAGAAGTAAGTATCATGCTTCTATCTTTAGAACGCATGGCATACTTCACAGCTTTGCGCTGATAGGTTATGGCAGAATCCTGCATATTTCTCATGCCATAAATATATCCTATATTAATATAAGCAATGGCAGTATCTTTAGCATCAAAAGAATAATGAAGAGATTGGTGCAACACCTCCAATGCCTTGTCATTCAATTCACAATTCCCATACCACAATCCCAGCGCACTATAAATTAATCTTCTATATTTTGTATCTACCGGATAATCCTGCAATATTTCCAATGCCTTCAAATTCATCTCTATCGCTGCCTTTTCATCATCCATCTCTGCCAGCAGCCTTCCCTTATACATCAATGCCACAGCCTTCTCCCTATCATCATCTCCATAATAATCCAAGGCGAAATTCAATAAGGAATCGCAAGGCAATAAGGGTAGTTTGTTCTTGTCCGTAGCCTCAGCCAGCAACAAAGCATAGTATGCCTTGTCTACTTCCGGCAAATCCTCTAAAACAGATATATTTTTTAAAATAGTCAATGCACTGTCCGGCTTCATTTCCAACAAAGAATCTACTTGCTGTAACATCGGATTGGAAGAATGGTGGTTACAGGCAAACAAACAGACAGCCAGCAAACTGACGAAATTTAAATATATAATAAATGAACGCATAGTGATTTTGTCTTTTAGCTTTCTACGCACAAAGATAGCAAAATGCCTTTATAACCTGATATACAAACATCTATTAAAAAAACATTATGCAAATTCTGTAACACACAGTTATTCCATCTTACTTTTCATACGATATTTGCGTTGCGCTACAATCTGTGCATCATTATTACCAAAGCATAAAGCGATGGCAAAAGGAGATAAATCCGCCAATTGCAGACATAGCAAAAGGACATCATCTTCGTTCAACTTGGGATACCGGGTATGCAGTTGCTCTATGTAATCAGCATAAATCTGTCCTATAATCACTCTGAGTTGGCGTTGCTCAGCATTGGTGAGCACTGCAATACGCTCTTTGTGATGCTTTTGCTGGTTGGCCAGTTTGTCTATTTTCGTATAGAGGGCACTTTGCCGGAACAACCAGTTGCGCAATTTCTCCTTCTCCATCTTCATGGCCTCTATAGCCCGTTCCTTCTCTTCTATTTCCTCGACACGGCTTTCTTGTTTCTGTTTCAATTCGGCTATCACCTCTTCATGTTGAGCAATATTCTGCTGCATATCCATCAGGTTCTGTTTCAGCTTCTGCAACAGATATTTATAATTGGATTGCTGTATCTTCTTGTTCTTCAGTATCTGTTGATAAATAATCACAATGACCAGCAGCAACACCACAGCTATCATCGCAATGGTGTATATCCTCCGTTTAGCCTTGAACTGTTCTTTCCTTACTTGCGCGTCGGCATTCCAACGATAGGTCTTCTTCTCCAGTTCCGTAGCCACATTGGTGGAATAGATAGAATCTTCCAACTGGGTGCTGATTTCCAGATATTCCAAAGCTTTCTCCACATTTCCCTGCTGCTTGGCTATGGCATACAAGTCAAAGAAAGAGAGATACCGGATATGAATATCGACAGCTTCCTTGCTTCGGTTCAAATAATAAAGAGCCGAATCAAGCTGCCCGTTATTATAATAAAATTCCCCTAGATTCCAAAGACACTGCAAGCTGTCTTCTCTAAGACGACAGGCATCGTATGCCCTTTTCAGACAAATAATAGCTATACTGTTCCGTCCTGTACGTCCGCATAAATCCCCTATATTTCCATAAAGAGAATGCAAAAGGAAACTATCAGTAGAAAGAGAAAGCTGCAAAGCGCGTTGCTGACAGATAAAAGCGGAGTCTATATTTCCATACCCGATGTAAGCTACCCCCAGGTTGCTGAGTGAACTGATGAAATGACGGTTATGCCGTGCCAGCGAATCATTATAACAAGCCTTGACATACATATCTTTGGCCTGTGCGTACAAGTTCTGTTTGCCATACAGCCCACCCAACATATTATATACAAACCCTTTCCAATAGAATTCGCATGGATAGGCGGAAAGAATTTCAAGCGCCATACGGTAACTTTTCAGGGCATCGGCATAGTTTTCCATTTCCTGTTGCACTTTACCCTTATACAGAAGAGCTATGGCATGTTCTTTGGCTTCTTCATGATATACATGGAGAGCAAAATTCAATAATGAGTCACAAGGAAGCAGTGAATAACCATTTTTATCCGCAGCCTCAGCCAGCAGCAAAGCGTAACCGGCCTTGTCTTCCGGGCTCATACCGGTTAGGGAAGAGATGGATTTCAATAATGAAAACGCACTGTCGGAATGTTCTTCCATCAAGTATCCGGCTTGCCGCAAAGCAGGATGTTCCGTGCGCTGCAAAGTACAGGAAAGACCAAGCCAACATAGAAGGCAAACAATACCCAACTGTTTTATATAAACATACATGCAACTCTATTTTTATTCTCCGGTGACAAAGATACAGAAAACTCAGAACTTATATCCTACACCGGCCGATAAACTGACACTCCGCCCGAAAGGTCTCTTACGAAGAGAACACTTACCATCGATAGTGTAAATGAAATGCTCGGATTCCAATGAAACCCCGGCCCTTCCGCCGTAAGTAAAATGATCTGGAAAATCCTGATGCCACCAGCCCAAACTAGAATGCATTCCGTTGCCATAGGCGTAATCAATGGATTTATCCCTGCCAAACATAGCATAGGACAGATACGGTCCCGCATTGATGCGCAAATTCCATTTGTTATTCAAAGCAACATTATAAGAAGCAAGGATAGGAAGCTCCAAATTGAATTTACTAAAAAAAGAATCGGTACCAAGTCTTGTCTTGGATCTGAATTCTTCATAAGTAAATAATAATTGTGGTTGTACATACCATGAGTTTTTAACATGAACGTCATACATTCCTCCGGCATAACCGCCCAGGCTGAAGCGTGCATCCCTGGACAGAGATTTAGAAAAAAGTCCGCCTCCTACAATACCCCAGCTATTCTGTGCGGAAGCGGGAAGAATAAAGCAGGCTAAAAGCATGCAAAGTAGAATTTGTTTTATTTTCATCGGGTTTGTTGCTTAAGTTTAATAATGCAAAGTAAGGTATAAAGCCCTTTTCATGAAAATAAAACAGATAACATTTACCGCATATAAAACTTTGATAATAAACAATATAACACTATTAAAGATAACATTCGGAGAAATTTCACTCCTATTGGGCATAGGGACAGGTCTAAAACCTGCCCCTACACAGCAAGAGAAAGAAATATCTTTTATTGCGTGCAATTTATATTCCGCAACTTCCCTCTGAACCCATTCTGCACATCCCCAATCTGCCGCATGGGAAACACCAAAGTTTCCTGCATATACATCTTGTCCTTGCGTTTATGAGTATAGTTGTAAAACTGCTTGACACGTCCTTCCAAACGTTCCGCTTTCTCACCGTTTATGTAAAGAGTAGTACCTTTGTGGTCTCCCTCTATGCGTACCTTCGTCCATGCTCCGGCAGGCAGTGTAGCAGCGTGGAATACAAACGTATAGCCGTCACGGCTGAAAGCCAATTTTCCCTTATTTTCCCAATTGGCATATACGGTGGAATGAGGACCTTTAAACAAAATACCGTTGATATTTTGGTCTTTGTCCGGATTTATTTCAAATTCTACCACGTATGGATAGCCTACCTCCGGCAACATAGTGGCAATGCTGTCCGTACCGTTCAAAGACAGTTCTTCATTCTGCCCCGGAAGGACTACCTCACCCTGCACACGCCCCAGCAGGTTGACACCGGGAGCTTCAGGCATCTGTTTGCACAATTCCTCAAATTCCTCGTAAGAAACCATTTCATTCTTCCCTCTCCACATCTTCTCGGCCAGTACCTGAGCGGCCGGGAATGTACGGAAATGCACATCCTGTTGTGACACACCGTTACCACAATGGTCATTCCATACGGCAAACATACCTCCCAACAGTCCCGGAGTTCCTTCAGGCAACTCTTCCTTAGGATTCACTTTACCCACACGCCATTGCTCATACAGCCATTTCGTGTCCAGGAAATCACGATAATATCCGGCAGCCGGAACAATATAAAGATAAGCATCACACGTATTGATAATCTTATATCCGTCTTTCAAAGAAGCATTAGGATCAATCCAATCGTATGACCAGGCATTAATAGTTACATTATCCGCTTTCACCGGAGTGTTTCCTTTCAACCAGCGCAGTGCTCCCCACATACGGACATTCTTCCCGTATTTCTCTACATACTTCAGATACCGGTCTGTAAAATAGCGGAATTTCTCAGCTTCCTTGGCATTGTACTCGTCTGTACCGATATGTACGTCGGGACCTATGAAAACCGGTTTCTCACCAGAAAGATACTCATCCAGCAAAGAATCTACAAAACGATAGGTTTCCTCCTTGTACAAATCCAAATGATCCATTCCATATTTATCACTGCCTATCTCGGGTTTATAATGTGTAAAGGCCAATGAATGAGCCGGAATATCAATCTCCGGAATCACATTCACACCATATTCCATGCCCAGACGTTGCAGATCGGTGAATTCTTTCTTGGTATAAGAACCATCCTTGGCGGTCAGCCCCGGAAAACGCTCACTCTCCAGGCGGAAAGCAGCATAGGTCTTGTTCCAGTCGTTATCAAAGAACTGTACAAAACCATTGTCATTGAGATGAATCTGGAATTCATTCAGTTTATAGAACGATAGTATTTTGACATATTGCCGCAGGAAATCCATTGTGAAGAACTTACGGCCCACATCCAGCATGAAGCCACGACTGGGATATTGCGACCAGTCACGGGCAACTCCTTTGGGCAACTGTCCTTTTTCATTATAAAGAATCTGCAACAAACTCCGGGTTCCCCAAAAGACTCCCTGACGAGCCGGTGCTTCAATACCGGCATAGCGTCCGGCAGTCAGCACATACCCTTCCTTTCCCAATTGTTTGTCGGGTTTCATCAATGAAAGATAAATATCATTCTTTCCCGGTTTCCCGGTCCTAATGGTGTAGTTCCAATCCAACAGATCTTTCAAGTCCTGTGCCAGCACAGTCGCCACACTTTTCAGTGCCGCCTCATCGGCAGGAGCTACAACAATACTGCCTTCAGCAGGCAATACGAGTTTTCCACTTCCCCCCTTCCACTCTTGCAGGGCGGGAATTACTTTCGGACATGTTTCCTTGGCCGAAACACACAGACACAAGGCCAACATCCATAAGGTTAGTAAGTGTTTCATGATAATGATTAATGGTTAGTAATTAACGGTTAATGAAAAATGAAGGCATTTATTTGCCTTTTACTATCTTCTTGATATCATTCAGTTTATTCAATGCTTCAAGAGGGGTCAGATTATTGACATCCAAATTCAGAATCTCATCCCGTATCTGACTCAATACCGGATCATCCAACTGGAAGAAGCTGAGCTGCATTCCGCTCCGGCCGGACGCTATCTCAGCCGTAGGCTTGGCAATGCCCTGCTGGCGGTTGTCCGTTTCCAGTTGATGCAGAATATCATTGGCACGCTTCACGATGCTTTTCGGCATACCTGCCATCTTTGCCACATGAATACCGAAAGAATGTTCGCTGCCGCCACGTTCCAGTTTGCGCAGAAAAATCACTTTATTATCTATCTCCTTCACAGATACATTGTAATTCTTGATGCGCTTGAAAGATTTCTCCATCTCGTTCAACTCATGATAATGAGTGGCAAACAACGTACGTGCCTTGGCTTTAGGATGCTCGTGAATATGCTCCACAATAGCCCAAGCAATGGAAATACCATCATAAGTGGAGGTTCCCCGTCCCAACTCATCAAACAGCACCAAACTGCGGCTAGAGAGGTTGTTCAAAATATTTGCCGCCTCATTCATTTCAACCATAAAGGTAGATTCGCCCACAGAGATGTTATCGCTGGCTCCCACACGGGTGAATATTTTATCCACCATACCGATCCGCGCACTTTCGGCAGGAACAAAACTACCCATCTGCGCCAACAAGGTAATCAGCGCAGTCTGGCGTAGCAAAGCCGACTTACCCGCCATATTGGGACCGGTAATGATAATGATTTGCTGGGTTTCCGAGTCCAGAAAGACATCATTGGCAATATACTTCTCCCCTACCGGAAGCTGCTTCTCGATGACAGGATGACGGCCTTGCCTGATGTCAATCACCTCACTGTCCTCCACAACAGGACGGATATAATTGTTCTCTTTCGCCACATTGGCAAAAGCCAGCAGACAATCCAATCGGGCAATCTGACTGGCATTAATCTGAATGGCTGGAATAAACTCTGCCAAAGCGACCACCAATTCGTTATAGAGCTTTGTTTCAAGCACTAAAATCTTATCTTCGGCCCCCAAGATCTTTTCTTCGTATTCTTTCAGTTCCTGAGTAATATAGCGTTCCGCATTCACCAGCGTCTGTTTACGGATCCAGTCGGCAGGTACCTTATCCTTATGCGTGTTACGCACCTCAATATAGTAACCGAACACATTGTTATAAGCAATTTTCAAGCTGGGAATGCCGGTCAGCTCACTTTCACGTTGCTGTACTTTGAGCAGATAATCCTTGCCGGAAAAAGCTATCTGCCGCAGTTCGTCCAGTTCCGCATTCACCCCGTCTGCTATCACACCGCCTTTATTCACCAGCAAAGGAGGATCATTCTTAACCTCTTTCGCTATTTTTTCACGGATAGACAGACATAAATTCAGTTGTTCCCCAATACGGCGGAGACTCCCGTTATCCGCATTCAAACAGGCATTCTTAATCGGCTCTATGGCTTGCAAAGCTACTTTAAGTTGCACCACCTCGCGTGGAGAGATTCGTCCTACGGCAGCTTTCGAAACAATACGTTCCAAATCTCCTATCAGATGTAGTTTCTCTTCTATGAACTCTTTGAAGTCCGGCTCGCGGAAGAAGTATTCCACTACATCCAGACGCTCATTGACAGGCTTCTCATCTTTCAACGGAAAGACTACCCAGCGTTTTAGCAGACGGGCTCCCATAGGGCTGATAGTGCGGTCGATCACATCCAGCAGACTGGTTCCGCCCTCATTCATGCTACCTATGAGTTCCAAGCTCCGTACCGTGAATTTATCCAGCCGCACATAACGGTCTTCCTCTATACGGGAAAGAGAAGTTATATGGCCGATCTGATAATGCTGCGTCATATTGAGGTATTGCAAAATAGCTCCCGAAGCTACAATACCATTCTTAAGGTGCTCCACCCCGAAACCTTTTAAGTTCTTGGTCTCAAAGTGCTTCAACAGCTTCTCGCGTGAGGAACTTTCATTAAACACCCAGTCATCCAACTCAAAAGTAAAGAACTTGCTTCCGAAATTTCCTTCAAACATCCCCCGTTTACCACGTTCGAAAAGCACCTCTTTAGGGGCGAAATTATTTAACAACTTGTCTATATAGTCAAAAGGCCCCTCTGCGGTAAGGAACTCACCGGTAGAGATATCAAGGAAGGCCACACCACAACTGGCTTTCCCAAAATGAACGGCAGCCAGAAAATTATTTTCTTTGTAAGAAAGAACATTGTCATTGATGGCTACACCCGGAGTCACCAATTCGGTGATACCGCGCTTTACCAGTTTCTTGGTCATCTTGGGATCTTCCAATTGGTCACAAATGGCCACCCGCTTGCCGGCACGTACCAGCTTGGGCAAATACGTGTCCAATGCATGGAAAGGAAAGCCGGCCATTTCTACGCTCTTTGCCTGTCCATTGGCCCGCTTGGTCAGCGTAATACCCAAAATCTCTGAGGCAACAATAGCGTCTTCTGAATAAGTTTCATAAAAATCCCCGCACCTGAATAGCATAATCGCATCGGGATGCTTTGCCTTCAACTCAAAAAACTGCTTCATCATCGGGGTTAAAACTACATCATTTGCCACTGTATCGTCCTTTCTTTTTTTAATTAATATTTCTCGCAAAGATAATAATTAGCAAATTTAATCTGAAACAGTAAAAGAAAAAAATTATATCTTTGTACTAGCTAAAAATACGGAAACAATGAAAGAAATAAAAGTAAACGAACTGACTGACAATCTGTTTGAGACAATCAGCAAGGAATGGATGTTGGTAACCGCCGGTACCAAAGACAAATTCAACACCATGACGGCAAACTGGGGAGGTGCAGGATTTCTATGGAACCGTCCGGTAGCCTTTATCTTTATCCGCCCCGAACGTTATACATTCGACTTTATAGAGCAGAATGACTATCTCACTCTCTCTTTTCTAGGTGAAGAGCATAAAGAAATACATAAGATATGCGGTTCCAAATCGGGACGTGACATGGATAAAGTAAAAGCGACAGGACTATCGCCCTTGTTCACCGAGAACGGAAGCATCACTTTTGAGCAGGCGCGGTTGACTTTTGAATGCAAGAAACTGTATGCCGATCTGATCAAGCCCGGAAACTTTATCGACAAGAGCATTACGGACCGATGGTATGGGGAATCACACGGTGGTTTTCACAAGATGTATGTGGTGGAAATTGTAAATGTGCTAAGCCGCTAATTAACGGCATCGATTGTTTTTTTACTGCTGCTCCTTGTATTGACTATATTAAAGGATATGATCGATACGAAAAAAGCCCGTCAAACTGTATGTTTAACGGGCTTTTGTTTCATTTCGGATTGAAAACTGTTGGACTACCAAGATTCGAACTTGGACAAACAGAACCAAAACCTGTTGTGCTACCATTACACCATAGTCCAATCATTATGTGCTTTCCTTAGAAAGCGGTGCAAAGATACGTTTTTCCTGCAATATATTCCAAATATTTTCGCACTTTTTTTTGCAATAAAGTGCAAATGCTTAACTTTGCGTACAAACTAAAAGAAATAAATACATGAAAAAACTTCTAACTTGCCTTGCTTTAAGCTTTGTTGCAGCAAGCAGTTATGCAGCTACACCTTTATGGCTGCGTGACGTGCAAATTTCCCCCGACGGCACGGAAATTGCATTCTGTTATAAAGGAGACATCTATAAAGTACCCGCCAACGGAGGAACTGCCACCCAACTCACTACACAAGCCTCATACGAGTGCAGCCCCATCTGGTCACCGGATAGTAAACAGATTGCCTTCGCCAGTGACCGCAATGGCAATTTCGACCTGTTCGTCATGTCGGCCGATGGCGGAGCAGCCCGGCGTCTTACCACCCATTCGGCTTCCGAAATACCGTCAACCTTCACCACCGACGGCAACTATATCCTGTTCTCGGCCTCTATCCAAGACCCTGCCAACAGTGCCTTGTTCCCTACTTCGGCCATGACAGAACTATACAAAGTCCCGGTAACCGGCGGACGTACCGAACAGGTGCTGGGTACTCCCGCAGAAATGGTCTGCTTTGACAAATCAGGAAAAACATTTCTCTACCAAGACCGCAAAGGTTTTGAAGACGAATGGCGCAAACACCACACCTCGTCCATCACCCGTGACGTATGGTTATATGATTCGGAAAACGGCAAGCATACCAACCTGACCGCCCATGCAGGCGAAGACCGTAACCCTGTATTTGCGCCCGACGGGCAAACCGTTTATTTCCTGAGCGAACGAGACGGAAGTACATTCAACGTATATTCCTTTCCGATAAGTAGTCCTCAATCATTGAAAACGGTCACCCATTTCAAGACCCATCCGGTCCGCTTCCTGTCAATGGGCAGCAACGGCACTCTCTGTTATACGTATGATGGAGAAATATACACTCAAAAACAAGGAGATAAACCGCAGAAAGTCAAAATCGATATCATCCGTGATGACCAAAATACAATAGCGGATCTGAATTTCAGTAACGGAGCAACCTCAGCTACCGTATCACCGGACGGCAAACAAGTTGCTTTCATTGTACGAGGTGAAGTATTCGTCACTTCCGCCGATTATAATACCACCAAGCAAATCACACATACCCCTGCCCGTGAAGCAGGACTTACTTTCTCACCGGACAACCGTACTTTGGCGTACGCCAGTGAACGCAACGGAAACTGGGAACTTTACATGGCCAAGATTGCACGTAAGGAGGAAGCCAACTTCCCCAATGCGACTGCCATTGAAGAAGAAGTACTCCTGCCTTCGGACAAGACAGAACGTACCTATCCGCAATTCTCACCGGACGGGAAGGAACTTGCCTTTATAGAAGACCGTAACCGGTTGATGGTGCTTAATCTGGAAACCAAAAAGGTACGTCAGGTCACTGACGGTTCCACCTGGTTCAGTACCGGCGGTGGCTTTGACTATTCATGGTCGCCGGACGGCAAATGGTTCACATTGGAATTTATCGGAAACCGGCATGATCCATATTCCGATATAGGTATGGTAAGTGCACAAGGAGGAAAAATTATCAATCTGACCAATAGCGGCTATACCAGTGGCTCCCCCCGCTGGGTACTGGATGGTAATGCCATTTTATTCATTACCGAGCGTTATGGTATGCGTGCCCATGCCTCATGGGGATCACTGAACGATGTGATGCTGGTATTTATGAACCAGGATGCATACGACAAATTCCGCCTGAGCAAAGAAGATTACGAATTGCAGAAAGAACTGGAAAAAGAACAAAAGGACACAACCGAAACCAAGAAAAACGATAAAAAGAAAGGTGATAACAAAGAAAAATCCGAAGAGAAGAAAGAGGAAAAAGTAAAGGACATTGTGGTGGAACTGAACAACATAGAGGACCGCATCGTACGCCTTACTCCCAACTCTTCCGATTTGGGGAGTGCCATTATCACCAAAGACGGCGAGACCTTATATTACCTCTCTGCCTTTGAAGGCGGCTATGACCTGTGGAAAATGAATCTGCGCAAGAAAGATACCAAGTTGCTCCATAAAATGGATGCCGGATGGGCCAACATGGAAATGGACAAGGATGGAAAGAACTTGTTCTTGCTAGGCAGTAACACGATGCAGAAAATGGGTACTGATTCTGAAAGTTTGAAGCCCATCAGCTATCAAGCCCACGTGAAAATGGATCTCGCAGCCGAACGTGACTATATGTTCAACCATGTATACAAACAAGAACAGAAACGCTTCTACAACCTGAACATGCACGGAATAGACTGGGATGCCATGACCAAAGCCTATCGCAAGTTCCTGCCGCATATCGATAATAATTATGACTTTGCGGAATTATTGAGCGAATATCTGGGTGAACTGAACGTTTCACATACCGGAGGACGTTTCCGTCCGCAACTAAAAGGAGATGCCACCGCTACCTTAGGATTACTGTATGACTGGAATCATAACGGCAAAGGTCTGTTGATTTCTGAAGTAGTGGAAAAAGGCCCCTTCGACCACGCCCGTTCCAAAGTGAAGGCCGGAAATATCATTGAAAAGATCGACGGTCAGGAAATCACTCCCGAAAGCGATTACTCTGTTCTGCTGAACGGTAAAGCCAGAAAGAAAACACTGGTTACGCTCTATAACCCGCAGACCAAAGAACGTTGGGAAGAAGTAGTTGTTCCTGTCAGCAATGGTGTAATGAGCGATCTGCTCTATGCACGCTGGGTAAAACAACGGGCAGCCGATGTAGACAAATGGTCGAACGGCCGTTTGGGATATGTGCACATTGAATCCATGGGAGATGACAGCTTCCGTTCCGTTTATTCGGATATTCTGGGCAAGTACAATAACCGTGAAGGTATCGTCATCGATACCCGTTTCAATGGCGGAGGACGTTTGCACGAGGATATTGAGATCCTGTTCAGCGGAAAGAAATACTTTACACAGGTAGTTCGCGGACGTGAAGCTTGCGATATGCCCAGCCGCCGTTGGAACAAGCCGAGTATCATGGTGCAGTGTGAAGCCAACTACAGTAACGCACACGGCACTCCGTGGGTATACAGCCATCAAAAAATAGGCAAGCTGGTAGGTATGCCTGTACCGGGAACCATGACCAGCGTATCTTGGGAAACATTGCAGGATCCGACACTGGTATTCGGCATTCCTGTTATCGGCTATCGCTTGCCGGATGGAAGTTATCTGGAAAATTCACAATTAGAGCCGGATATCAAAGTGGCCAATTCACCGGAAACAGTAGTGAAAGGTGAAGACACACAATTGAAAGCTGCGGTAGACGAGCTGTTGAAAGAGATAGACGGAAAATAAGACGAAAGAAAAGATACAAACAAAACCGGAAGGAGAAACAACAGGTTTTCTTCTTCCGGTTTTTGTTTGTAGGGACATTTACTGAATATCCCCTTTTTATTTATAAAAGAAGTTCTCTTTTTTCTTATTTGGCAATCACCAGATAATAGTTCTTCTTTCCGCGCTGAACCAGCAGGTATTTTTCATCCAGCAGGTCAGCAGTCGTAATCACCTGGTCAAAGGCACTTAATTTCTCCTTGTTCAATGAAACGCCACCGCCCTGTACAAGCTTACGCATCTCACCTTTAGAAGCGAAAACAGCGGCATTATCAACGAACAAGTCTACTGCCTTCACACCTTCGGCCAATGCATCTCGTGACACCTCAAACTGAGGAACACCTTCGAACACTGCCAGCAACGTATCTTCATCCAGCTTTTTCAACGCTTCGGAAGTGGCGTTACCAAACAGGATGCCCGATGCCTCAACAGCAGCATTGTAATCTTCTTCCGAATGAACCATCACAGTTACTTCCTTAGCCAGACGCTTCTGCAATACACGCAAATGCGGAGCTTCAGCATGTTCTGCTGTCAATGCTTCCACTTCTTCCTGACTCAGCGAAGTGAAAATCTTTATATAACGTGCGGCATCCTCGTCACTTACATTCAACCAGAACTGATAGAACTTGTAAGGAGAAGTATAACGGGGGTCCAACCAAATATTACCAGACTCAGTCTTACCGAACTTACCACCATCGGCCTTTGTAATCAACGGACAAGTCAATGCAAACACTTCACCGCCATTAGTACGGCGAATCAGCTCGGCCCCGGTAGTAATATTACCCCATTGATCCGAACCACCCATCTGAAGTTTGCAGCCCTTTGTTTCATAAAGATGCAAGAAATCGTATCCCTGCAACAACTGGTAAGTAAATTCTGTAAATGACAAACCGTCACGCGCCTCACCGTTCAAACGTTTCTGTACAGAATCCTTAGCCATCATATAATTCACTGTAATGTGCTTCCCTACCTCACGGGCAAAGTCCAGGAAAGTAAAATCCTTCATCCAGTCATAGTTATTCACCAATTCGGCTTTGTTAGGAGCATCGCTCTCAAAGTCAAGGAACTTAGCCAGCTGTTTCTTGATGCAAGCCACATTATGACGCAATGTTTCCTCGGTCAGCAAATTGCGCTCCTGCCCGAACAAGCGGAGATTTCGCCATTCCCGCCGCT
>OLGE01000718.1_pt1 | contig 36867 bp, 35 predicted proteins | sample 1605151 | NCBI WGS metagenome assembly OLGE01 (sample SAMEA3888912, study PRJEB22519) | human gut metagenome | biome: human gut; feature: human-associated habitat; material: faeces | place: Denmark | collected 2010
TTCTGTCCGTCGGACCGGAGATTTGCTTACAGCTTCCTTCAGATTCCACCTCACGATGGACACCCTTGCTGTTCAGCTATACACTTCCCACTATCTGGGCGTGTTAGGGACTTTCACCCATTAGAACGCGCCCATGGCGCGCAAACTTAAAAAAAGGACAGTCATGGTTAACTACCCTTTTGGAAATTCAACATTGTAATTGTCGTTGAGGGTGTGGGGGGTCACATTTCTTCCTATTCAAACTCGGCAAATTGTTGCTTTAACTTAAATTGTTTTGTTTAAGTTTTATTTAAAATTTGCCGTTATTTTACTTCATTTGCATATTTTGTTTTGGCTTACTGATTTTCTGTTGCCAAATCGTTGCCACACCTTTTTGTTATAAACGTTGTTTTAACACATCGTAAAAACGTTCCGTTTTTCGCTGTTGGCTTACTGATTCATAAATAAAACGATATTCTTTATCCACTTCATTTTTCGCTAATACGTATTTTTTAATATCCGTATACCTCTTTAACCGAGGCCAATATTGTAAGAAATCTGGCAAAGAAACATCTTCTTTCAAAAAAGTTGCTGTCGGCATATCTTTTTGCGCTGCCATACCTACTTCAAATGGAACCCACTGTGAAAATCTTGTCACATTTGACATGACAACAATTATATCTGTGCAATCATTTAAGTTTGCACGTATATGATCAGTTAGAACTTTACCGCTTTCTGTTATGGAATTATCAAGCAAATCAAGATAACATTCCACTTTGATTTCTTTCAATTCCTTTGCTATCAAATTTGCTGTAGCTGCATCTTCTAATTTATGAGATATAAATATTCGCATTCCCTACCACCTTATCCTTAATAAATGTTAATGCACGTTCTGGCGAATCCAATCCTCCAATGAATCTCTTCGTTTAGCAATTACCGGAATATTTAAACTTGAAATATTTGAACTCGTACTTTCAGTAATCTTAACAGCAACAACTGGTTTACCAATAGAAATAGCAAAGCGTATCTCATCCATCGACATTCCAGAATTATTGGCTGGTCGATTAGAACATACCACTACACTTGCATACTTTATCTGTTTCTGTATTTTTGGATCAACATTGTATCTTCTATCGACATTATCAAACGGCGAACTACTCGGAACAGAATAATCCCTCACACTAAACTTCGTCCTATCCAGCAACGCACTTATTTCTGAATAGTCATTGTTATTCCAACGATGTGGTATAAATACATTAATCATTTTAAATTCCTCCTCATGATTTCAAAATGTCACAATCTAAAAGCGCCTATCTTTTGACAATTTCCAATAATGTAATCCTAATGCAGTTAGTTTACAAGACTTATCTTCCATTGCCGCAAAATACATATGCTCCGTCCCAACAGGTTCTATGAGACCAACGCTTTCAAATAATTGCAATTCTTTAAAAACACTAACATGTTCTGTATCAGCATATGGTTCTATGACCTTATGTTCAATTTCTGGTGCATTTGTGTATTCATATGATGGATCTAATTTGAACTCATCTGTCGGATTTTTAAAATATGTACTCAGTTTTCTAAGTATGTTTTTCGGAACCTTGGCCTGTATTGTTCTCAATGGTAAAAACCGAGAAATATTCGTCTTGAAAACAGGACGCTGCTGCCATGCACCTAATGACTGATCTACGAATGAATATAAACTTGCTGGTGTAATATTACCACCAATATCAGCGGCACCTCCTTTTAATCCTTGGATAAGTAATTCAGTAAATACACCATGTTGTATAGCACCATTTTCCGCAGAAGTCTGCCACGATTGACTTGCTGCTATTATCGTTACGCCTTCCCCCAGAACAGAATTATTATTAAGTAATATAGTCTCGCCCATTTTAGCCGCAAAACAACAATCTAAAATGATAATTTTATTCTTACAGTGAGATTTATTAGCCATTTCTAATACATCCGTCATTCTAACGCCATAATCACTTTCCGAAAAATCCGTAGTACAAAGATATCCGCCATCTATATTTGTACCATGTCCTGAAAAGTATAAAAGGGCTATATCTGCATCGTCAACAAATAGTTTCCCAATAGCTGCTTTTAAATTATTTTTTGTACAGCTATCAATAATTGAAACCACATCAAAATTAGGGGAACCATCACCATTAGATTCTATCAATTCCTTCATTGCAATCGCATCATTATCACACCACTCTAATTTACTGTTCGGATAATCATTTAAACCAACTATTAACGCTTTCTTCATTGTTATAACCCACCTTTCTTCAAAAACAATGCATCATTAAAATGTGTACGAAACTGTATAAGGCAATGATTTCGAATAACGTACTTGTTCTCATTCATTCGACAAAAAACATCAACTAATGACACATATCAACTAATATAAGAATATCATATAATTTTTATAAATACATTGTTTTTCTTTCGACACAGTTCGACATTTGTATGTAAGTTTCCAATATTTTTTATCTATATATAGAGCTTTCAAAACATTCGAAATGTTCTTTGCGTTACCATATATATTTGTTCTGAATTTATTCCGTATACTCTTTATTTGATGCTTTATATAACACAAACCTTTGATTAGGATATCCAAATTCTTCAATCAGCTCGCCCTCTTCAAATCCAAATTTCTTATATAATTTTCTAGGTGCAATTCCTTTAACATCATTTTCTCTAAATGTAGACACAGTTATATCTTTATCTCTATCAAGTTTATCAAGTGCCTCTTTTAAAAGAAGCGAAGCAATTCCCCTTTTTCGATAAGCTGGATCAACAGCCAGACAACATATCATGTTATGCTTTCTTGAATATAAAAGCACGCCAACAATATCTTGTTCGTTCTTCACGCACAAAGCACGTTTATCATTCATGAATTTCAATACTATTATTTTGTGTTCATCTATACTCTGCTCTGCCTCTAATCCCGGAAAATCCCAACTTACTTTTCTCACTAATTGCATCCATGAATCAATATCTGATGTTCTGCCAAATTCTACCTTCGTACTTTCTATCATTAACTATCTCCTCAAATCTGCTTTGAAACAAAATGTCAGTTTTTTGAGTTTACACAAAACTTGAAACGGTCTCACTATTTACACTAATTTCCATTATTTCATTCTACGCAACCTCTGTCATATTACAGATTGATCTTATTATTTTCGATATACAATATAACCTCATATTGAAATTTTTGCATATTTTATGATTTGATATACTCTAATATAAAGTGTCACTATATCATTAATCTTTAATTGTGTTAGCAAAAATTCTACCGGCTACAGCATTATACGAATCAACAAAGTTTGTTTTAAATTTCTCCACCAAGTCCTTATTATCGGCTGCCCAAAAATCATATAACCTTGTTGAATCAAAAATTGCCTGATGATCCTCAAACCATTTTTTATAATTCTCCCGTTCCTTTCCTTTATTATATCGAGAAGATTCAGGACCATTTTCTTTAAAATAAGTCCAATTCATATCAACTTTAACTGCGTTTTCCCAATATGGATGTTCTGACTCCAAACTCAAAACATAGTTGTATATTACTTCCTCTGGTCTGACATTTCCTGGCAATCTAATAATATTGTTCAATCGTTTTCTTAATTGTTCAGGAATTGTTTGCAGATCCTTGTCCGCCACATCACCATCAAGCACGATCAAAACATTTCCAAAATATGACACATCTCCTGTATACAAACTTAACAACTGATCACAGCCAATTTTAACATCCAACATATCCACATAGGGTAAATATTCTGGCACAAGTTTTTTTATAAACCACCTATTTTCCGCATCTTCTGAATAAATTTTTACTTTATTTGCGTTTTGCAACATAGACTCCACCAATAAATCATTTTCAATTGTCGAATACTCTGGATTTCGTCTCATTTCCAAATGGCGATTTCCATTTGTGAAATAATACAATTCAACATTATTATTCTTACTATCACTATTATGTACAGTCTTATTGCAAATATGCTTAAGCAAATCGGAACTGTGTGTTGTAACCACAACTTGTATGTTATTTATCTTTGCTTCCTTTATCAGCAGATCAATCAATCTCTTCTGTGCAGCCGGATGAAGAGTTGCATCGATTTCATCAATCAGCAAAAGACCACCTGTCCAGTCTTCTCGCTGCAATTTCAGTCTTTTAAACGATAAAATAGCCATTAAAATCTGCCCCAAATTATCTTGACCAGACGAATTTGTAAGATAGTCATATTTGTCAGTTTCAATTCCAACCCCCTTTTTCTTATCTGTTTCTCCTATAGAATAATTACTAATGTCCGTAACCGTATCGTACAATGATAGAATCTGCTTATATTGCTCAATAAACCAATTCTTTTGTTTATCATCCATAAAATTTATCTTATTTTTGACAATTTTTTCCTCGTTTGCCTCACCTATAGGAAATAATCTTGATAAGCCCAAATAACTTACAGGTATCTGCATTTTTGCTTCTGTCTTTTTTCCACCATCTAAAAACTTTATTGGAATGACCCTAAACCGATCCTTTCCTTTTTCATTTTGCCAAGCAGTCCGAAACTTCCTGTAATCTATTATATTATCGTTTTCATCAACTATATCAATTTGTATTCTGTCCGAGCCAGATGCATCATATTTTTTACTTCCATGAAATATCTCGCTAAATTCTGCTCTAAACCGTCTATTAGAATATGTAGTACCATCCTTCTTTTTCAATTCACCGCTATTAGCTAGCACACCTAAAATTGTAGATTTTCCCGTTGAATTCCGACCAGCTAAAACAGTGATATTTTTTCCTAATAAAATATTCATATTCTTAAATTGCCTAAAATCATTCAATTTTAATAATTTGTACATCTCTGTTCTCCTTTATCGTAAATTCACACAAATCCCACTCTGCTGCAATTGAATATCCGTTGGTATCATATCTGGATGTCTAAATACAATAATCTCACTTGCTTTTCTCTTTACAGCAGCACTGTAATTCAAATCAATCCTTCTCAAAATATGATTTTGATAAATATCCGCGATTTCTTGAACATCATCATATGTAATAACCCAGTCACAATTAACATGATTATCTATCATTCTCTCAATTCTAACATGGTCATTATACGAAAAGAAATTCAAGTACAATTGTTTTCCCTTTTCAAAATAGGGCGGGTCAAAATAAACAAATGCATTTTGTTGATATCTTGGCAAATAATTTAAAACAAACGAACTAACATCCTTATTATATAAATGGATACGACTTTTCTTTTCGGCAATCTTAGCGATACGTTCGATTAATCCTTCCCTATTGAATCTCGCATTCATTTTCCAAGTGCCAGCCTGCTCCACACCCCCTATTACACCACCTTTTATTATTCCTGATCTATTTGTCCGATTCATATAAAAAGTAGCAAATCCAAGTTCATAACTATATCGTCTACAATCATCAATCACTTGACGTTGTCTATTCCATTCATTAACTGTCAATTCTACATTTCGAATATCATCTATAAATCTATTTGTCTCAGTAAGAATTGCTCGCCAAAACGAATAAATTCCCTTATCCAAATCATTGATAACTATTTCATTGACAATTTCCTTTTCCAACAATTCTAATGCAATTCCTGCGCCACCAGCAAATGGCTCCACATATGTTCCACCGAAATGTCCTGTTTGTTTAATCAATAATTCCATAAATGGCTCTAGTTTTCCTTTACCACCTGGATATCTCAACGGAGAAAAAAACACGCTACTCTTCCTTTCTTTTTAACTACTATGATGCAAATATCATATACTTTTATCTAATCCCCTGCTTACGTTATGTAAATATATCCCCTTGTTCTTTTTCTTCTCACAACACATGCATCTTGTTCTGCTTACATCAAAATCAGGAAGCCCCTATTTACAAGGCTTCCCGCTATTTTCTTCCTATTCAAACTCTATCGTCCCCGGTGGCTTGCTGGTCAGATCATAGAATACTCGATTGACCCCCTTCACCTCGTTGATGATCCTGCTCATCACCTTCTGCAGCACCTCAAATGGGATCTGCGCCGCCTCAGCGGTCATGAAATCAATCGTATTCACGGCACGCAGTGCCACGGCATAATCGTAGGTACGCTCATCGCCCATAACGCCCACGGAGCGCATGTTTGTGAGTGCAGCGAAATACTGGTTCGGCATCCATGCCGGTGCTTCGCCGTTCTGCTGCTCGTACTCTTTCGCAGCCTTGTCCACTTCCTCGCGGTAAATCGCATCGGAATCCTGAACGATCTTGACTTTCTCGCCGGTTACTTCGCCGATGATACGAATGCCAAGTCCCGGACCAGGAAATGGCTGGCGGAAAACGAGCTTCTCAGGAATACCCATTTCGAGACCAGCCTTACGAACCTCGTCCTTGAAGAGGTTGCGAAGCGGCTCAATAATCTCTTTGAAATCTACATAGTCAGGCAGTCCTCCAACATTGTGGTGGGATTTGATGACTGCTGACTCACCGCCGAGACCACTCTCAACAACATCCGGATAAATGGTTCCCTGAACAAGGAAGTCAACGGCACCAATCTTTTTCGCCTCTTCCTCGAATACGCGGATGAACTCTTCGCCGATGATCTTTCGCTTTGCCTCCGGCTCGGTAACACCGGCAAGCTTCTTATAGTAACGCTCCTGCGCATTGACGCGGATGAAGTTCAGCTCGTATGGACCGTTCGGTCCGAATACTTCCTCGACCTCGTCGCCCTCGTCCTTTCTGAGCAGACCGTGATCAACAAATACACATGTGAGCTGGCTGCCGATTGCCTTGGAAAGCATAACGGCTGCAACAGAAGAGTCGACACCGCCGGAAAGAGCGCAAAGCACTTTTCCATCGCCAACCTTCTCGCGGATCTCCTGAATCGAATGCTCTACGAAGGAGTCCATTCTCCATGTGCCGGCACAGCCACAGATGTTGCGCACGAAGTTGTGAAGCATTTTGGTACCTTCCTTTGTATGAAGTACCTCCGGATGGAACTGGATTGCGAAAAGCTTCTGATCCAGATTCTGTGCTGCCGCTACCGGACAATCTGCTGTTGTCGCAATGACCTCAAATCCCGGTGCTGTCTGCGAAATATAATCGAAATGACTCATCCAGCAGATGGTGTTCTTACTGACATCCTGAAAAATCGGAGAATCCTGATTTACGGACACCTCTGTTTTACCATATTCGCGGACAGGTGCTTTCTCAACCTTTCCGCCGAGCACATGCATCATTAACTGTGCACCATAGCAAAGTCCTAAAACCGGTACACCAATTTCAAATAATTCTTTCTGATAAGTTGGAGAATCTGCTTCGTAGCAGCTGTTCGGTCCTCCTGTCAGAATGATTCCTTTCGGATTCATTGCCTTGATCTGCTCTAAATCCGTTTTATAGGAATAGATTTCGCAATAAACGTTGCACTCGCGCACACGTCTTGCCACCAGTTGGTTATATTGACCACCGAAGTCAATAACAATAACCTTTTCCTGATTCATCTGTGTCTTCCTCTCTTTCTGTGCAATAATCAGCATGCCCCCTGACGCAACAAATTAGATTCTTCATTTATTATTGTTTACGAATGATTCGTCGTACCGGCATGCACCCTTCTTTCATTATAAATTACTGCCCCAATAATAACAAGGGCATTTTACACTTTCCCTTCCTGCTCTGAAGTCAAATCCCCTGCGGATGCACTCGGATGGAACAAATTTATTTTTCTATCCTCTCTTTGTCTTCGCGTGAATAAAATTGTAACTTCTATTTTTCTTCGCGCCTGTAAAATGACGCTTTCGATCTACGATCTTTCTTCCAGATAATCGTTCAGATCCTTCCGCAAATCCTCGAATATCTCCGCTGTGTCCGGATTTTCGGACTGAAATGACATCATTTGCTTTAAATATCCCTGCTCTTTTGCAATCCGCAAGCTTTCCGGATAAACGAGTTCAAATGTCAGTGACCCGTGCGCTACGATGTAATCTGCGGGACATTTTTTCAGCTTGCGAAGCACGGCATGATGCTCGTAAAATGCCTGCATAACTTCCGGCGTGATTGCCGAACGGAGAATGTCTTTGGTCTGAAAGCCATACACTTCCTCCATTGGCGTATCGCAGATCACCCGGAAAATGTCGACCTTGTCCGCATCCCGCAGAATTTGGCAAAACATCCGTGTCCGTTCATCCAGTCCCTTCTGAATCCGATACGCACTGTGTTCCCCAATGGCTATGCGAAGCGTCTGCAATATATCGGATAACGGCATGTCCTCACTCTGGGCAGTGGGGGACTCATTCGCTCCCCCCATCGACCGCCACGTCCTCGCGTCAGCAACTAATTCTGTCGTCGATATCTCCGGCACATAATCCGCGATCAATCCCTCGTCATAAAGCAGCTCCACCGCAAACCTTGCATGATCAATGGACTGCGCATCCGAAAATGTATTGTACCGGCGCAGCTGCTCGAATCTTCCGACGTCATGCAGCATCCCGCTAAGCCACGCAAGGTCAACCTCTGCCGCCGAAAGCTCCAGAGACTGCGCAATCTGCTCACACAGATCGGCAACGCGGTAGGTATGATCGATCTTTAATTTGATTTTCGGATTTGCACTGTCATAACGGTCGGTATATTCCTGAAAGGTCTTTTTTATATGTTCACGGTTTATTTTCATTGTCATCCTCTTTTCTCTTGTTGTATTACCAAAAGGAAAAGACACAGCAAAAATAACAAAACTATCTTTGCTGTGTCAAGCTATTCCAATTCATTCTGCTGATCCGGCTATGCCTGCGCTTTCATCTGTGCGTTCAAAGTTGCAGACCGGCTTGTCTATTTCGAAATGTCCGCTCTCATGAGAACAGATCAAAAATATCCATAGAGTCCGCCACGCCATCTACGACATTACCGATCACACTGCCACGATCAGCCTTTACTGGGAATCATTTTGGCGATTCGTCCGGCAAATTCGGCAAAGTTCTGCGTCTGCAGAATGACGCGTCCCGGACCGGTAAGCTTGGTAAGGAATAAGCCCTCACCGCCAAGGAAGATATTCTTCAGCCCCTTGACCATCTCGACCTCGTATGCCATTCCCTTCTGAAATGCAACGACATTTCCAGTATCAACCTTGAGAACCTCGCCCGGTGCCAGATCCTTGATGACCTTATCGCCATCGATCTCCAGAAATGCCATTCCCTCTCCACTGATCTCCTCGAGAATAAATCCCTCACCGCCGAAAAGACCGGAAGAAAACTTCTTGGTCAGTGTAACGTTTAAGTTGACTGTTGGCTCTGCGCAGAGAAATGCTCCCTTCTGGCAGATCATTCCACCGGACTCACCGACATTGAGCGGCATAACCTCACCTGCCACCGTAGAGGCAAATGCAATCGTTGCTCCCGGCTTGCTTGCGGTATAGTTTGCCATGAAGAGTGATTCCCCCGCAAACATTCTGCCAACGCCTTTAAACAGACCGCCTCTGGTATTGGTATCCATCTTGACACCATCTGACATCCATGCCATTCCTCCGGACTGTGTATACATGGATTCTCCCGGCTGATCAAATAAAATTTCCACCGCCGGCATGGTATTTCCTACGATTTTGTACTGCATTTTCCTACCTTTCCCTATACAACAATTGTTGTATTAGTACATGTGTCTCTAAACATACTTATGCGTTATCATGTTACGTATGCCTATAGTGTACCATAAAGGTGTCTGCTTGACCATCCCGGATTCTGTATAATTCAGAAATATTCCAGGTATTACTCCGCAGTACAAAATGAACGTGTTCTTTATTTTCAAATAAGGTGTTGGTACCGCAATGCTTGTTAAAATCCGGCTTATATTGTTCTCTAATTTAACTGTATGCACGGATACACTGCCTTATTGTTCTAATTCACCAGTATGCACGGATGCACTTTCTTATTGTTCTAATTCAACAGCAGAAGCGGATCCACCGCCTTGTCATTTTCTTTTACCTGGAAGAAAAGATTGCTTCCTTCCTCGCTGAAATATTTGGTCGGTGCTGCAACATTTCCCAGAAGCTGACCTTCCTTGATCTCATCTCCCTTTTTCACCTTGATGTTTTTCAACTGACCGTAGGTGATCTTATAATTGCTTCCGATATCTGTCGTAACCATTGTGCCGGTGACGTCATCCTTGCTGATCTCCGTCACGGTTCCTGCCGCTGACGCTATAACCTTAGTTCCTTCATCTGCGGATATCTCGATTGCCGGGTTGCTTTTATACTGTGCCAGCGTCTTAAAATAAATATTGTTGCTTTGGCTGAATTTCATCAATACATCGCCCTTGACCGGCCAGCTTAATCCCTTTTCCTCATTAAAGGTTCGCTGTGCCGCTGACATCATGGTCGCTTTGGATGATTTTCTGGCTGTGGTCTGCTTTTTGTTCGCTTTCACTTCCACATTCTTTTTGTTTTTGGCGGTTGTTTGGTTTTCTGCGTTCATCGTGGTGCTTGCCTGCTTGCTGTCATTCCCGGCGATGTCCTGTGCATCCGCTTCCCACTTTTTGTTGATCGCTGCCTCCCCGGCCGCTGTTGCCACCGGCTGCTCTGCGAGCTTGCTGTTCCCGGTATTTCCGGTTTTCTGTGTCTGAAAATATGCTGTTCCCAGCACAGCAGCGCATGCAAGTACAGCGCACGCTGCTACATAAAAGCTTTTCTTTGACTGCGAGTTCTGATTTTTAAAATCATTGCGTGTGTATTTCATCCTGTCCCTCCATTCTGAGACGCTGCCGCCTCTTTTCATAAAAACCTTATTCTTTTCCCAGCCCATAAGCTTCGGGCTGCAGGTACAAAGGCGCACCTATAAAAGAAAGAAAAGCATCTCAAATCTATCGAGATGCTTTCCGATATCTTCTGTTTTTATTTTTGACAGGCATTTTTGAATTTATTCAATGACTTTAAAAATCTGTCGGATCGTTTTCCTGCTGAACCGCTGTCTCCTGTGACACCGCCGTCGACATATCCGCTTTGCTCTGCGGTGGCATGCTGTCTGCCTCCTGTGCCATCGGTGGATTCGCATTACTCTGTGGTGGCATGCTGTTGCTGTCTGCATTCTGCGGTGTCTGTGAATTCGCATTACCCTGCGGTGGCACAGTATATCCCGGCTGTGGCACCATATTGCGATAATTCATCTGTGTATGCACATATACTTTCTTTTCATGGTAATAGATCACACTGGTATCTGCCAGCAGATCGTGAATCCCACGGTGCTCCTTCTGCGCAAGGATCAGCAGATAGCCGAGATTCATAATAACCCCTGACAGAAAGCGACCGATGCTCTCACGGTACAGCACCTCAAAAAACGTCATTTTACGATCCTCTGTGCTGACCACACGAAGCTGGAATAGCTTTTTGCCAAGCGTTGCGCCTGTGTAATAGGTCGTCAGCACGAAGTAGAGTACCGTCAGCAGATAGCAGACGATATCCACGATCGAATACTGAAAAATAAAATTCCGTACCAGAACATTATCCGGATTATTCAGCGATACAAACCACATGGGTACCCGAATCACGGCTAATGCAACACTGACGATGATCATGTCTATCAGGAATGCCGTCAGACGTACGAAAAATCCGGCATATACCTGATCCTTCGTATTAGTCTGCATAATACATCAACACTCCTTTTCCCTTATTTTCAACAATGTCGACTGCCAGCTCACTGTCAGACTTTGGCATTATCTTCTGTACAGATCCCATCAGACCGGAAAGAAAATCAGAGCCGGAACTCTTGGCAACATCATAAACAACGTCCTTGCCGAGCTTATTTTCCTTCCGGATCAGTGCCTTCAGCTCATCCTCGGAACCGATCTCGTCCACAAGACCTTTCTCCTTCGCCTGCTTTGCCGAATAAATACGACCATCGGCAATCTTCTTGACCGTATTGATATCCAGTCCACGTCCTTCGCTGACAATTCCGGCAAACTGGTCGTACGCCTCGTCAACAAGGCTCTGCAGAATATCGCGCTGCTCATCGGTCAGATCAAGTCCGCCGGAACCCATAGACTTATTCTTACCACTTGTAATATCAATTTCCTTGATACCAAGCTTATCGTAGAGCTTCTTGTAATTGGTCAGGGATACGATCACACCGATGGAGCCGGTCCATGTATTACGGTTGGTATAGATCTTATCCGCTGCCATGGAGATATAGTATGCACCGGAGCAAGCCTGCGATCCAAAGTATGCGTATACCGGTCGCTTTGTTTTCTCCTTGTACTCCATAAGCTTCAGATAAAGCTCATCGCTCTCGTACACTGTTCCACCCGGGCTGTTCACATATAAAAGAATCGCTTTATTGTTCTTTGATTTTTCAAGCTGATCAACATAGTTCATATAAAGATCATGGTTGTACTGTCCGTCATCTGATCCGGTCAGGCTGACACTTCTGGAAGAGCTTGCCTGTATAGTACCTACAATATTAAGTACTCCAACAAAATCGTTTGTCGGAAGGGTAATCTCTTCCTCTGACTTTCCCCAGATACTGCTCAGCACATCCGTAGTATTTTTCTTGTCTTCGGTTGCTGCAGTCAGCTTTGACTGAACCACATTAGAGAGAATCCCCGTTGCACATACCGCAATAAATACGGCACCTGCCACAACGATTCCGATTAACTGTTTCTTCTTCATAATGCCTCCTACATGTTTCGTCAGATCTTAGAATATCCAAAACTATTTACGATCGCATCAAGCTTCTGTTTCTGATCACAGAACGGACAGGAACCCGGACGGTATGTCGCATAGTCTGGGATATCACTGGTGGTGAAGATGGAATCCACATCCACGCCTCCCACATTATCTACAGCAGAGAACAATGCGGATACACCCTCTACGATACCGCCATAGTAGCTGATACCATCAATACTCTGCTGAATCGTCTTACCCGTGGTTGCACTTGCAATCAATACCACAACATGCTTATGTAATACCATCGGCTCTACATTCTCACGGAAAATGATCTGACCACTGGAGTTGATCTCCGGCGTAATTACATTGACACACTCATGCGAATTGAGTGACATGATTCCCGCTGCTGTAAGCTCCTCCGCAAGATAAGCTCCGATGACTTCGCACCCATCCATACAAACAATCGCATCAACCGCAGTCGTGTGACGATATTTCTTAACCATTTCCTTTGCCACAAGCTGTGCCTCGGTATGACGGTATTTGATCGGCGTCATATCCAGATAATAATTGATGTGCGAATGATTTGTTGCAAAATGTCCCGGGATCGCCTTTAACTCGATCTTACGGTTGCACTTTGCAGGAATCTTAATAATGTTGTCCATACTCATTGTGTCCACCTTCCCTTCTTTTCATAACTGCCCTATGCAAACACAATGCATAGGGCAGCGATACAATGTTTCATAAACTGAAACGGTTATTTAATTATTCGTTATCCTCAGGTACTTCTACTTTTACCTTCTCAAGATGCCAGATTTCCTTTGCATACTCCTCAATGGTACGATCCGATGTGAACTTACCACTCTTAGATACGTTCAGAAGTGCTGATCTGGCCCAGCCTTCCTCATCGCGATATGCTTCCTCTACTCTCTTCTGTGCATCTGCGTAAGAACGGAAATCCTTGAGGATAAAGTACATATCCGGACGTCCTCCGTTGCCATCAAGCAGGGAGTTGTAGATATCACGGAACTCATCAAGATTGCCTGATGCATAAGTACCGTCAACAAGCTGTGTCATTACGGCACGGATATCAGAATCGATGTTGTAGATATCGCGTGGATTGTACTGACCATTCTGCTCATATGCGATAACCTCATCGGAAGAAAGACCGAAGATAAATGCATTCTCCTCGCCAACCTCGTCAACAATCTCTACATTGGCTCCGTCCATTGTTCCCAGTGTCAGTGCACCATTAAGCATGAACTTCATGTTACCGGTACCGGACGCTTCCTTGCTGGCAGTAGAGATCTGCTCAGATACATCAGCAGCCGCAAAGATGATCTCTGCATTGGATACACGATAGTTCTCAATAAATACAACCTTGATCTTATCCTTAATGTCTTTATCGTTATTGATCACATCACCAACACTGTTGATCAGCTTAATGATTGATTTTGCTCTGTGATAACCGGCAGATGCCTTAGCTCCGAAGATGAAAGTACGTGGATAGAAGTCCATATCCGGATTCTTCTTCAGCTCGTTATACAGATACATAATATGAAGAATATTCAAAAGCTGACGCTTATATTCGTGAAGTCTCTTAACCTGTACATCAAAGATGGAACGAGGATTTACCTCTACACCGTTGTGCTTCTTGATGTATTTTGCAAGACGAACCTTGTTCTGATACTTGATGTTCATGAACTCCTTACGGCTCAGCTCATCGTCTGCATAAATACCAAGCTCGTTGATATGTGCCAGATTTGTGATCCAGTCATCACCGATCTTCTTAGTCACCCAATCGGCCAGAAGCGGGTTGCCGTGAAGCAGAAATCGTCTCTGTGTGATACCGTTTGTCTTGTTGTTGAACTTCTCTGGCATCATCAGATAGAAATCCTTAAGCTCCTGATTCTTGAGAATCTCTGTATGAAGCTTTGCAACACCGTTTACAGAGAAACTTGCTGCAATTGCCAGATGAGCCATCTTAACCTGACCATCATAAATGATAGCCATCTTCTCAACCTTGCTGTTATCTCCCGGATAAGCAGCCTGGATCTGAAGAATGAAACGACGGTTGATCTCCTCTGTAATCTGATAAATACGAGGAAGCAGTCTTGAGAACAGCTCGAGTGGCCATTTCTCCAGTGCCTCTGACATGATCGTATGGTTTGTATATGCACAAGTCTTATTAGTAATGCTCCATGCCTCATCCCACTCAAGACCATAATCATCTACGAGAATACGCATCAACTCAGATACTGTTACGGTTGGATGTGTATCATTTAACTGGAAGCATACCTTCTCGTAAATCTTACGGATATCGTCATGCTTCTCCATGTATTTTGCAACGGCTCTCTGAACACTTGCAGATACGAAGAAATACTGCTGTTTCAGACGAAGCTCTTTACCTGCCATATGGTTATCATTCGGATAAAGCACCTCGCAGATGGTACGTGCCAGATTCTGCTGCTCTACTGCCTTCTGATAATCACCCTTGTCAAAAGAATCCAAATTGAAGGTATCAATTGCCTCCGCATCCCAGATACGAAGTGTATTTACTACATTATTGTTATATCCAACAACCGGCAGATCGTAAGGCACTGCCAGAACTGACTGATAGTTCTCCTGTACGAACTTGTCTCTGCCAAACTCGTCTTTGCGCATTGCTACATAGCCGCCAAATTTAACCTCGACAGCGTACTCAGGACGCTTGATCTCGAATGGATTGCCATTCTTAAGCCAGTCATCCGGCTTCTCAATCTGATAACCATTCTCAATAACCTGCTTAAACATACCATATTTATAACGGATACCACATCCATATGCCGGATAGCCCAGCGTAGAAAGAGAATCCAGAAAACATGCTGCAAGACGTCCAAGTCCACCGTTACCAAGTGCGGCATCCGGCTCCTGATCCTCAATGACATCCAGATTCATTCCAAGCTCCTCAACAGCTTCCTTGATTGCCTGATTGCCTTTGAGGTTAATAATAATGTTTCCTAATGCACGTCCTGTCAAAAACTCCATGGACAGATAGTAAACCGTCTTTACATCCTGCTCCTCATAAGTCTTATGAGTTGCCATCCACTGGTCTACCACAATATCCTTTACCGCATAAGAAACTGCCTGAAACTTCTCCTGATCGTTTGCCTCTTTGATGGATTTACGGAACAAGACCTTTGCATAATTCTCAATGTCTTTTTTGAATTCTTCCTTGTTAATTTCGTTCATTCGTAGTATCCTCCCTGAAATTATCTACTTAAAGATTCTATTCATAGTCACCATATCATCATATACTATAAAAGTCAAAAAATCAACGAATGGTATGCAATTTCTTGATAAAATAACCTGATTTATACAACGGTTTCCCACGTTTTTGACATACGTAACATTATTTTGAATAAAATATATCAAAATTGTATTTCGTCCTGTGCATCAGGCATTTTCCTGATCACATCCATATGAGGAGACTCTTATGTTTTCATTTCATATCCCTTTCCGAGCAGCCTTTCGTCACCCATTCCACTGTTTATACCGCATTCCTGCGCTGCTTATCCTGCTTGCACTCTCATTTTCCCTTACCGGCTGTCACAAAAATGAGCTTCCCGCCAAAGAAAAGGAGCTTGACTTTACCGTGGTCGCAGGAACGGATATCCCTGCCGAGCTGCAGGAGCTCATCGATGAACGTCTGAAGGATCCGTTTGAACTGACCTACTCCGACGGCACATGCCTTTATATCGTCAAGGGCTATGGCTGTCAGCAGACAGAAGGCTACAACATTACAGTCAATAACTTCTATCAGTCAGCAGACGGACTCGTTTTTGACACAGAGCTGACCGGCCCCCACAAAAATGAAGAAATCAGCCAGTCCCAGACATATCCTTATATTGTGATCAAAACAGAATTTATTGATGCACCTGTTACCTTTTCATAAAATATTCATACATTTCTAACTTTTACAACATTGAATCCCCGCCCCTTATTTTGTAAAATAAACAAAAGTATTACATTTATTTGCCGAATTACAGAAAAGGAGCTTATACTATGCCAGCATTTCCATGGAAATATCAGTTATCTGATCACTCCTGTTCCATCGAAGCAGGAGATCTCTTAAACAAATATACAAACTGTCCGGGTACACCGCTTCAGATCGAAGCGGTTACCGACAGCACTCTACGCATCCACGCAAGAACACAGAAGTCCTTTGCTGTCGAGACAGCCCCGTCTTCAACCGGTACTCTGAAGCTTGTCTCTGCTGCTTCCGGCGATTCAGCAGAAACGTCTGTTCTTGTTCTTGCCACAAATTCTCTCCGCATCACCATTGATGACGCACTTCATCTGCAGATTTCCTCTTCCGATGGTACTGTTCTTTGTTCCGATTATACCGGACCTTTACAAGAAGCAGAATCTCTCACAGAGGAAGAAATTGAGCAGATGCGCCAGGAAGGACATGTTGTTCATGCCGGGGATGACGCCTGCCGTTTCCAGATTACCAAAAAGCTTTTTGGTGATGAAGCTTTCTACGGTCTCGGAGACAAAACCGGTTTTCTCAATAAGATTGGCTATGACTACACCATGTGGAATACAGACAACCCTGATCCACATGTAGAGAATCCAACCTTCAAGGCACTGTACAAGTCCATTCCTTTCTTCATTGCACTGCGAAATAACTGTGTCTACGGTATCTTCTTTGATAACCACTTTAAGACAAACTTCGATATGGGATACAGTTCTACCGACTACTATTCCTTCGGTGCTGCCGACGGCGAACTTGACTACTACTTCTTCTACGGAGACACCATCGCAGATATCATCAGTCAGTACACAGCCCTGACCGGTCGCTGTCCTCTGCCTCAGCTCTGGACCCTTGGCTACCATCAGTCCCGCTGGGGTTACTCCTCACAGCAGGAGGTTCTTGATCTGGCTCAGAATTTTATTGACAATGATCTTCCCTGCGATGTCATCCATATGGATATTGACTACATGGATAACTACAAGGTGTTCACTGTGGACAAGAACCGTTTCCCGGATCTGACAGCCCTCAGTGACATTCTCCACCAGAAAGGTATCCGTCTGGTTACTATTATCGATCCGGGCACCAAAGTTGAGAATGGATACCACATGTATGAGGAAGGTATTAAAAACAACTACTTTGCTCAGACTCCGAACGGAGAAATCTACGAAAACGTTGTATGGCCGGGAGACTCTGTGTTCCCTGATTACACCTCCTCCATTGTCCGCAACTGGTGGGGAAGTCAGACAAAGTTCCTGTTAGATCAGGGAATCTCCGGTATCTGGAATGATATGAACGAACCTGCCAGCTTCCGTGGACCTTTACCGGATGATGTGGTCTTCCCGGGGGATGACATGCCTCGTCAGCACAAAGAGGTCCACAATGTATTTGGTCATCTTATGGCAAAGGCAACCTACGAGGGTATTAAAAAGAACAGCGGAAAACGTCCTTTTGTCATAACCAGAGCCTGCTATAGCGGCACACAGAAATACTCCACAGCATGGACCGGTGACAACCAGAGTATCTGGGCACACCTTAAACTTTCCATTCCTCAGTTACTTAACCTCGGCATGTCCGGTATGCCTTTCGTAGGAACCGACATCGGCGGATTTGGTTCCAATACAAATCCGGAGCTTCTTAGCCGTTGGATCCAGGCAAGCTGCTTTGCACCACTTTTCCGTAATCACTGTGCTAAATTCTCCCGCTGCCAGGAACCATGGCAGTTCGACAAACAGACGCTTGATATCTATCGCACCTATGTGCGCTTAAGATATCGGTTCATTCCGTATCTGTATGATCTGTTCTACGAGGAGTCCCGCACCGGTATGCCAATCATCCGGCCTCTCGTCATGCATTACCAGAGCGACCCTGAGGTACGCGAATGCAATGATGAATATCTGGTCGGCGACCGCATCCTTGTTGCTCCGGTCACGGACCAGGGAGTGCATGTCAAAGCTGTTTATCTTCCGCAGGGAACCTGGATAGACTACTGGACAAAGGAGCGCATCTCAGGTGGCAAATACATCCTCCGCGATGCTCCGATCGATGTTTGTCCGATCTACATCAAAGGCGACAGCATCATCCCGGCATGGCCACAGCTTGATCATATTCCGGATGGCGGTTCCGAAGAACTGATTCTGGAATATTATCCGGCTTCTGCCGATTCTTCAAAATATGTCCACTATCAGGACAATGGTGCTGACTTCGCCTACGAGGCCGGAGAATACAACCTCTATCGGTTCCGGGCGGACAAAGATGGAGAACTCTCTGTCTCCATGGAACACGAGGGATATGAGCACCATTACGAAACATTACGCGTGGAAGTGTATTAATGTATTATCTCATCCGGTACATAGCAGGTATGTGATATCCGCAAATGAAACGATATCACCCACCCGGCAAAGTACCGGATGTTCTTTTATCAGACGTTTTCGATTCAGAAAAACTCCATTCACCGAGGAAAGATCGGTCAGATAAATTCCATCTTCACCAGTCTCCAGCCGTGCATGCTGCCAGCTCACCTGGGCTGCCGGTATCACAACGTCACTCTCCAAACCTCTCCCCACTACCAGCATCTCCCGGTCAAGCTCCACTCTTTCCGGCACATAAGAATATTTTGATGTGTTTTTAAGATAATACGGAAACACCTCCTTTCGACTCTTTTTTCTCTTTGGCATCGGTGTTGCTGCGACTTTTCCGGATAACTTCTTCCGTGTATCACTATTCCTCCTTATATCACTTGAAAAGCTATCTCTACCGGCAACCGTTTCTACAACTGTCTGAACTGCCCCATCCGCTTTTGATGGATCTGTTTCTAACGGCGGCAGGTCTTCTTTTCCTCGATGCATTTCCTCACTTTGATCCCCCTCCCTTTTTCCTCCACCACGTTCTTTGCCATATTCTTTCAGATAGGCATCCAGTTCCGAAATATAAAACTCCCTCTCTCGGATCCGGTCATACAGACCATATACAAATGTCCTCCCTTCCTTGTCCCGGTGATCGGTCACTGTCAGAAGATATTCGCACAAAGATTGCATCTGTTTTCCTAAAAGCTCCTGTCTTCCCGGAAAATAGCAAAACGAGAATTCCTTCACATCCGGATTCCAGAAAATGTACTCCGGCTGCATCAGAAAGTGATCCGGATTCAAAAAAAACTTTTCACTTTGGTGACAACACTGACAGATATCACTGCACAACTGATATGCCGTCGTATAATTTAGTTTGTTTTTTTCTAACAACCCGGAAAGCGAAATCTTGCCACGAACCAAATAATAATAAATGCACTGATTATCCACATATCGAAGCTGCAATGGCACAATTCCCGCAACCTCATTATGCAGAAGCATCTTAATATCAAGCTGCTCTCCGTAATCCTCCGCTCCCTCTACCACCAGAGATCCACTCTCCTCCCGAAGCTCCCAGCTATCCCGGCTCGTTCCTGCCATGCTCCGTTCCCTCCTTTCCTTTGATCCGCAATGCTTTTTCCGGCTGTACTGCAGAAATGCTATGCGTTATATTACTCTGAAAACGATTTCCTAAAAACATCTGCATTACCGGTATGTGCCATACTGCCGATGCCGACAGCCTGCCTTTGACCACCAATGCATTCTGTTTGATATCCAACTGATCCACCGCTGCGATCCAGAGGCATTTCTGTATCTTTTCTTCCCAGTCATCGAGCTCCGCTTTCCAGTCAGCTCCTTCTTCTGCCAGCGATTGCAAAATCATTTCCTGCAGCATGCCGTCCATCACCATCTGATCATGCAGATAAAACAGTTGAAACATCCACGCATACATAATCCCCAGTACCATAGGAACAATAAATGCAGCCTCCACCGTGTAACTTCCATCCCACATGTAACGATTCATTCCTCTCACTTCCTCCTCATACCGTTAATTAATTTTAATAACAACCGCTACGAAAGCGTCATCTGCTGCCAGAGCATCGTCAAATATCCCAACAGCAAAAATGGCAGAAATGGTATCCTCGTCTTTCTTTTTTTACGCAGGAACGCCACCAGAAAAACTGCCACCGCAAATGCATAAAACAGGCTGTACGCCATGAAACAGATTCCCTGTTCCATGCCTGCTGCCATAACCAACATCCCCATTACGATCCCATCTGCCCTGCCAATCTGTCCCTGTGTCAGCACACTTGCCGTATACAGAATAACCGCTACAAGCACGCCGGGAAGAAACTGTGTCATAATTCTTTCACCCGAAAATTCTCCTGACATCAGTGTCCAGATCAAAATATAAACACCCATTCCCCAGACAAGCGGCATCCAGACCTTTTTCCAAAGGCAGTCCATCACAGCACAAATCCCCATTATAACGATCACTCCCACATTCCATCCAATTTCCGTCACTCTGTTGTTTCCTTTCTATTCCCACATTTGCTGCAAGGCGGCAGACTGCCCGCCTTCGACCGGCGAACTGACCGGACGGTTCTCTTTAATTTGGGACAATCTTCCCGAATATGATACCGTTCCCCGTATGAAGCATAGTAAACATGCATTCCTGCCGGCTGCGTTTCCGACCGGCAACAGCTCTCACACGGATAATAAATTCCACCTGACTGGTTCCGTTTTCTTTTCAATACGAACACCGTATCCTGCCTGATCCTCGGTCGCAGATAAGTACACTCGCGGTCCATATGGTATACCCGTCCATTCTCTGCGATATAAACAAAATAATCTCCCTCCTCATCCGAAACCATGCTGAGACCGGAATAATCAACCGCTGCCATCTGCTGGTACCGGTGCAGTCCAAACAATCGTGAGCCAAGAAACGGAATTCTCTGATAATAATCGGTACAGACAAACTCTTCTCCTCCCTGCTCCTCCCAACGGATCAACACCTTCTGATCTGCTATTCCCTGCAGCGCTGATGTCCTGCTCTGTGTCATTCCATATGCCTGAACCGTCTTCAAAAGCGCCATCTGGACATTATTCTGCTTTACCGCACCGGTAAACAGACAACTAAGAGACATCAACACCAGAAATCCAAGCGGCACCACAAAGGCCGCTTCAACCGTATAGGAAGCCTGCTCCCACCGCCTTTTCATCAAACCATTCCGATTGACCATCTAATCCCCCCTACATTTCTGTTACTGACACACTGTTTATACTACGTCTGTTGTGTAAACCGCTGTCATCCCTCGATTCTGCCGGAAGTTATGTAGAACGCCTTCTCAAAATTATTGAAGAGAATTATACTGAATTTTTAGTTATCAAAAAGGTTTCGTTCATCAAAAAAGTTTTATTGAGAATGAACATTCTATATCTATAATATATTGGTAGGGAAAGCCTCCGATAATTTTCAATGCGTTTCATTCTATAAATTCCGCAAAGGAAGGCGTCCCACATAACCTCCGGCATACTCGACAGACCATTATCTGAAATCACATCAGGTGTATTCATACACAACACAAATTCTTCGCTGAAGCGTTCCATTACGGCTTATCTTTCCCCGTTCTGATACCAGCCCGCCCGCGAGCCCGGAAAGCAGAACCGGAATCGAATAGGTAATCTCTACCCTTGTGCTGCAGATGCATTTGTCGATGGAAAAGGTCTGGTTAAACTGCTCACGCAGATCAAACTGGATCACATCCAAGGTTCTCTGATAAAGATCCTCCCAGGTATTCATCAGAAGCATAAGCCAGAGATACTGCATGTATCCCAGCCCACTTCTCATATCTGTCAACTGCGTCGCACTTTCTGCTTTGGGATAATTCTGTGCTTTCGCACGAAACAGTGCCTTCCCTGCTGTACAGATCTGGACATACTTCATCTGGAAGCTGCTCTGATTCTTAAGGACAGGAACTCTTCTGCCCAGCAGTAATGCCGTGACATCCACGCAGGCTTCTTCCATGGCAAGCACCAGCAATATGCCGTGCTGAATCACCGGAATAAATGCTTCTGCCATCAGCGTTGCTGCCAAGGCTGTCGCTGTCTCCAGGCTCTGTGAGAGCAGGATCGGATCCTTTTCGACATACAGAAAATTGATCAATGCGCGCATTGTAAACAAACGACTAACAACGGATGCAAAAGCATCCTTCTGACTGCTTTTCCCACTAACTAAATACTCCAGACCATACGGAACCGCCTCTCCCTGATGGGAAATATACGATCCCAGCTTGTCCATCGCATACACGATCAATTCACCCTTTTTCTTCTGATCATCCAACATTTCATCGTTCCACATAGAATCCGACTGCGCAAGAAACTTCTTAAGTATACCTGTTCCCGACTTTCCTTTTGTCCATTCCAGCTCCTCATTCTCCACCGCTGAAGCCTCCCTTGCCTCAAGCTGACGTTCACAGAGGGCGGTTTCATCGCATACCAGAGACAGTACACCATCCCTCATCAGCTCTTTAATAAACTCCAGCGGATTCTCTTTATTCCTATTTCCACCCTTATTTTGCCTTGTATCGGTTCCACCGTCTGCATCAGCACCAGATTTCTCCTCACCCTGATCCGCCTGCTTTGTATCCGAAGACTCTTTTGCCTTCTGCAATCGATCATTTTGTTCCATATCATCAAGAAGACCTTCTCTCTGTCCCCGATCCGTTCCACGAACCTGTCCAAGCAGCGATTTGGTCATGTCCCGAAGACCTTCTGTAGTGATCCACTGACGTAGCTGCTTTCGAAAATATTTCTCCTCGGTCAGATAATGCACCTCCTCCAGCTGCGTGCTGATCGCACTCATCTGGTAGATGGAAGCATACCTCCCGGGAAGAATGCTCTTTTCCTGTGATACTGGTCGCTCCCGCAGATTGTCTGACAGAATCTCTTCATAACGTTCCAGCCAGTCCCCACCTCCTTTTCCGTTGCAGCCGCCATAGCCAAACAGACCATACTCCGTAAAAAGCTCCCGGTTATATTCTCCATACACAGCAACGTCTGCTCCATATGCCGATGTTGTCACATAACCTCCTGACCCAAAATATCTGGCACTATCCAGCGCCGCCCCGGTAAGGGTGAACAACAGCAGGAAAATAAATGTCATGAAAACAGTAATACTCCCATCCTCCATACCATTCTCTCTACATAGTGATCTCATCATTAATCGTTCCTGCTCCGTCGTCAATCTGTGAAAATGCATTGCTGATAATGGTTGATATCTTATCCTTGAAAATTACGATCAACGCAATCAAAATTACAAGAATTAACACAATCTCCACTACACCAATTCCATCCTCGTTATCCCAAAACTCTTTCATAAGTCCCATATACTCACCTTTCCTTCCTTTCTGTTCCTCTTACATCGACTGAAATGCTGCCGCCATGATCAATGCAAATACGACGACAAGCATCATGATCATTGGCAATAAAAGCTTTGTTCCGGCTTCTTCTCCGAGCTGTCTGGCAAACTCTCTTCTTGCACGCAATGCATCCTCTGCCTCAACCTCCATCCGCCGCAGCAGATCGTCCGAGCCCTTCCTTAAATTCTGCACCAGAAGCGTGCTGAACTTCATATACGAAAGCATGGAGATCCGCCTGCCAAACGCCTGATACGCTGCCGCCTCGTTTTTCCCGTTCTCCATTTCCATCCGGGTCAATATCATCTCTTCATACAGATAATGACCGGAAATCTCACCACACTCTCTGCGTGCCTCGTAATCCTTTGTGATCCGCTGCCATGCCCCTCGTATTGTAAGACCTGCTCCAAGAAGCAAAATAAAACGCTCTATCATCTCGGGATACTCCTGCTGCAGCTGCAGTTCTCTTTTCCTTATCCCCTGCTCTAACTGATAATCGAAAAGAAACGGCAAAATCAGGCTAAATAATATTCCCATCAGCAAAATCCTGCGCCATAACGGATGATTCACCTCGCTGTAATGCATTGTCTGGTTCCCAATACGTCCCGGCAGCGACACACGTTTCTCCTGTGATGAGTTCTCTTTCTCCATCTGCCACTGCTTTTCCCAACTCTCCCAAAATCTCTGTTCTCTGCTTTTGTTTGGGGGACACAGCAGTAAATTAAGCATCATCGGCTCCTTTACATCACAGTAAACCATCTCTGCTGTAAGCGTGACTTCGGTCTCTTCCTTCAGATCATCTGTATTTAATGTTCCGTCTTTATTGACATATCCGGCTGCATCCAGTTTCCATCGCACCTTGACTGCACTGTCCTGTATTGTGGACACCAACCGCAGTGGTTTTGTTATCTTCTCTGCAGACGGATTCTCTCCCAGATAATGTTTTTTAATATACTCCCTGCCTTCGGCAAGCTTTGCTGCAAGTTCCTCCTTCCGATACTCCCTCTCGGGAATCTCTATCTCTATGGTTTTCCGGTTGCCACCTCCCTGAACGGTGATCTCCGTCTTCCTACTCCCTCCCCCGGGTTCAAGCCGTTTCAATTCTCCGGTTCCTGTAAGCACCTTTGTTCCCTGTCCCGCAAACGCTGCAATCGCCACAAGTACAATCGTAAAAAGCACAGTCCACAGCCCTGCCTGAAACCTCCGGCAATCATCCCACACCTCAAGCTCCTTTACCGGACTTCCCGGTCGGAGCATCTGCAGATGCTTTCGCCGTCCCTCCGAAAATGGCACATGCAGCCGTAATCTCCAGAACCGATGCAGACAATATGCTAATTTGTCAATCCCTTTGACGCTCTTCATCCTGTCTTCCTCCCTGTAACAGCTCATTTTCCACTTATCCTCTAATGTGTGCATATCCGCAAGCTCAGACAGTGATCCGGCATATTTTTTCACTGAGCAGGTATGCCGCAAGATAGATCAGCAAAAACACACTCATCTCGATCCGTCCCCGGATTCCACCGTAAAAGCCATCCAGAAAGCCCGGCGAACATATCCAAAAATAAAGGATCATCCCCAAAGGTACGATATTCATAATACGTCCCTCCATCTGCTTTCCGGCGATCATCGTGTGAATCTCCCTGCTCACCTCTATCTTCTCCCCGATCCGGTCTGCGCTGGCCCTCGTGATCTCAACCAGATTGCCACCCGACCGGCGAGCTGTCCGGAACACCTCCGCAAAGCTTTTGATATCCTGCACACCGCTTCGCGCGGCAAATTCATCCATAACCTGTTCCACCGGCCGATTCAGCTTTAACTGCTCCAGCATCACCTGAAATTCCCAGCTAAGCAAAGATTCTTTGCCATATACAACCAGCAGATCCCGCCGGCTTTCTTCTATTGCATTTTCAATGGAATAGCCTGCATTTAAAGCTGCCGCAAGTCCCTGAAGCCCCTCCTTAAATTCCAGATTAAGCTGCCAGCGGTGCTGCTGCTCCCACTTTCTTTTCAGCCGCCGGTACTGTAAAAAACACAATGGCGTTCCAATCAGCAAAACCCATAACAGACTCCGGTAAAACAGGATCAGTAATACAATCACCTCTCCTCCGGCGCGGATGCAGTCCCAGACCCGTCTATTATTCATCCGCTGTCTCCTTTCCTGCCATGATCAGTTTGTCCCTGTTCGCCAGCCGGTGATCAGTCGCCACCAGATGCCCTTTCACATGCTCCTTACTGCTGCCCTTCGTCTCTTGAAACTTATACAAAGGACGCAATACAATCTCGCCATCCTCAATGCCGCATACCTCATCAATCTCCAAGACCTTTCTTGACTTATCGCGCAGTCTGCCAAGCTGCACCACGATCTCAATCGCCGATGCGATTTGACTACGCACTGCCTGCAACGGAATATCCATTCCTGTAAGCACAAGCGTCTCCAACCGGCGCAGCATATCGACCGGACTGTTCGCATGACCGGTTGATATACTTCCATCATGTCCGGTGTTCATGGCACTGAGCAGTTCAATCACCGCCGCATCCCTGATCTCGCCGATAATAATTCTGTCCGGACGCTGACGAAGTGCTGACCGTACCAGATCCCGCACCGTAATCTCATTCTTCCCCTCCAGGTTGGCATTGCGTGTTTCCAGACGAACCAGATTCGCAATATTCTGAATCTGTAATTCTGCCGAATCTTCAATTGTCACAATACGCTCTGTGGATGGAATATAGTTTGACAATGCATTGAGAAAGGTGGTTTTGCCGGATCCGGTGCCACCACTGATGAAAATGTTGTATCTCGCCTCTACCAGTGTCCGCAAAAACACGGCTGCCTCTTTCGTGATACTTCCAAACTCCAGAAGCTTGTCCATATCAAACGGATTCTCCGGAAACCGCCGTATTGTCATGACCGGTCCATCCAGCGCAACCGGTGGAAGCACGACATTCACCCTGGAGCCGTCAAGCAGCCGCACATCCACAATCGGTGATGCCTCATTAACCACCCGGTTCACCTTCGACACGATCTGCTGGATCACATCCTCCAGCTTTGCCTGACTCGGAAACTTCTTACCCGAATCCAGCAATCGTCCTCCCTTCTCGATAAAAATGTGATCCGGTCCATTGATCATGATCTCCGTAATATCCTGATCCTCCAAAAGTTCCTGCAGCACATCCAACCTGCGCACAGAATTAAAGATTTTTTTGACAAGCTCCATCTTCTCTTCGATGGTCAGATATTCCATCTGTCCACGTTTCAGGACACGTATCTCAATTTCATCCTGCATCTGTTCATCTGAGAAGCTGACACCCTGCTCCAGTTCCCGTAACAATTCCTCCTGTATCTCCTGCTGAATCTTCTCCAGACGTTTCTCACTCATATGTTCCCTCCCTCACATTGTATAAAATGCTGTAGGTCGTTCCGCTTTCATCTGCTTTTGCCCCCTTGCGTCATATGTACTGTATATTGTCAATTACTTCCTCCAGTCCTTCGCGCACCAGCAATCGTTCCAATGCGGCACGTCTTTGTTCCTCCCAGCGGCTTTGTGCTCTCGGTATATAGATGCGGTCACAGCAGTACAGCAGATACAACGAAGAATCGGTGAGAAATCCCACATCAAACACAACTCTTTCATATCCGGTTTCGTGTGCAAACAGTGATAACAGCCTGTCCACATCCTCCCGGCAAAGCGTATACAAATCTCTGAAATCCTCAACCGCTCCCAGATAATCCATTCCGTCGCACTGCGTGATCATTCTCCGAAGTTTTGCTGCCAGTTTTTCGCTATGCTGCTTCAAATAAAAGATCACCTCCGACATACCACTGTTCTCTGCAGTCCCGGCAGCTTTCATCACCTGTTGTTCTTCCCCAAAAAGCTCCAGATCAACAAGAATACTCTGTCTCCGGTCCTTCACCTCTGGCAGGAGCCGCTGCAATGGAACCGGTGCCCCGTACGGGCGGTAAATCCCTATAAACTCGGTCTGTCCTCCCGTTTTAGTGGCGGTAACAGACGAAGCTCCCTCCCCCTCTTCCAGAATCTGAAAAATTTCCTGCAGGATCTTTTCTGCCGACTGATACTTAAAGATCAATGGACATGTCTCTCCACCCTCTGCCACGCCGTTGCCCTCCGACATGATCACAAGATGTCTCGCCCGGTCAAGGTATTTTACCCCGGTCCGGTCGACATCCTCTCCCAGAAGCAGAACATCCGGCTGCCTGTCCTTCAAAAATTCATTCAAACTCTCGAGCTTTGTAAACAATCGGCTGTCTAACAGAAAATTCTTTCTGCCAAAATAATCCGCCAACGACCTCATATACCCCTGCGTGTCATACAAAGCCACCAGTAATTTATTCAAAAAATCCCCCCTGTTCTCTCAAGGCACACGATATAATACGCCATTGCCGCCAATGGTGCCAACGGAATTACCATCTCATAGCCATCCCTTTTCACATCGTAATATGTCTTCCTCCTGTGTAAGACCGCACAACAAACGAAATACTTCATTCTTTCTAAAAATTGCCGCTTTCCCAGCATATGAAGCAACGACGCCACCGCCGCCAGAACAGCAAACACAATTCCGGTATGTACCCAGAATTTCATTCCATACATTCCTGCAATTACCGATAACAGCTTAATATCCCCCGCTCCCATTCCGCGGATACAAAACATCGGCAGTAACGCAGCTGTCCCTAACAGAACACAGCAGACTCCGGCTCCCACTCCGACAAGTCCCTGTTCATACCAGCGCAGTAATAACGCCACCAGCCATCCTGCCACGATCAGATCGTTCGGAATCCGATACTGTTTCAGATCGCTGACGGAGCTTAACACCAGCAGGATCGTCATAGCAACACAATGGATTCTCCCACCTCCCTTTGCTTGGTGCCGCCCACTATAGCACCCGGCGATCCAGCCTGTCAAACGGAGCAATTCTGTGCATTTCTGCCAAAGTTTTTACCCATGAATTGTAAAAAACAACTGCAAAAGATAGAGACCTGCTACACCACTTATTCCTAAAATCGTGGATACACAGATTGTAATTTCGTTAATTTTGACGACGATATCTCCGCCAAAATAGCTGATCAGACCGTTACACACATAGACACAAACTAAGCAAAACAGGCACCTGATCAGTGCATTCAAAATAATTTTCCCAAGATTTCCCCAGATACAAATGATAAATAAAGTACATAAAATGATAAATGCCGCCATATACACTGCAATTTTCTCCATTTGCAACTTTGTACGTTGCATTTCTTTTCATTCACTCATAATTACTAACAGTATATGCACGTCCATCGGCAGTATTCCCGCAAAAATTTTACCGATAAAATTTCACGTGTGAAATGTATAATTTCCTATTTGCATACCTATACTTTAGATATGAGTCTTGTACAAAAATATGGAGGTAATGATTCATGATCCGATTATTATGGAAAGAAAAAAAGAAAATCCCCCCAAAACGGAAGGATTTCCTAAAAAAAGCAATCTGTGATTGTCAACAGGCGATCAATGACGCCTATCTCGGTCTGCAAAATACCAACGAGCCGGATTTGATCGACCGATATATTTATGAAATGAACGCTGCAAATGTGCGCTACCGTTTTCTACTCAAGGAAATGCGTGAGCTTTCTGCGTCTTCTGCACCGAGCATCTCCCCGACAAACCTGGAAACCGACACCTCTTTGCTGAACCGTTCTTTCAGATAATAGATATGCAGATGCGACTTTGCACGCGTCATTGCAACATAAAACATCCGACGTTCCTCCTCGATGTCCTCTGTCAGCACTGCCTTGCTGTACGGCGTCACTCCCTCATTGACATCCGGGATAAACACGCACTCAAACTCCAGCCCCTTAGCACCATGCATCGTCATCAACAACACGGCATCCTCCGGCTGCCCGTTATCCCTCTGGCGGCTTTTCTCGCTCTGCTTTTTCAACTCTTCCCCATAGCTTTCAATATAGGCAAACCACTCTTCAAAATCCTTAAAGCCCTTGCTCGCCTCCTGCAGCTCGTCTAAGATCTCGTACATATCTCCCGCACGGATCCCGCAATACTCCGCATATTCCTGAATATAATCGTCATACCCCACGCCACGGCGGATAAAATTGACCGCTGCATACGGACGCATATCTGCGATCAGTCCCAGATCCGCGCGCAAATTCACAATACGGTCCACCATCCAGTCCTTATCCTCATAGAAAAGCTCCAGCTCCTCCAGATCAATATAGGCATCCACCAGTGCATTCCGGTGGACATAACGTTTCGGACGGTTAATAATGCGCATGACATTGCCACGCTCGCGGTTGCCGCACGCCACCTTAATATACGTGAGAATATCCCTCACGATCCAGTGATCGTAAAGATTCGGCACCATCTCCTTCATGACAAACGGAATATTATATTCCTTCAGCTTCGCACTGATCGCACGCGCCTGCGTATTCGTCCGGAAAAGCACCGCCATCTCCCGATAAGGGATTCCCCGATTGCGATAGACAAGAATCTCCTCACGGATCTTTTCATTTTGCTCCGTCATCCCCTGAAATTCCTGCACTTGCACGGCAGAACCCGGCTTAAAATCCTTCTCGGTTCCAATAATTTTCTTGTCCAGACGATTCTTATTGTGACCGATCACACGTCCGGCAAGCGCAATAATCTCACCTTTACTCCTATAATTTACATTCAATTTACAGATCTTCGGAGAAAATTCCTTTCCAAAGCTCTGCATAATATCCGGTCTCGCCCCGCGGAAACCATAGATCGACTGGTCATCATCGCCCACGATGAAAATATTATTGGCAGGCTGCGCTAACAGCTTCACCACATCGTATTGCACCTGATTGATATCCTGAAACTCATCGATCAAAATAAACGGAAACCGCTGTTGCCACATCTTACGGATATCCGGACGCTGCTCCAGCAGCTCATAACAGTACACAAGCATATCATCGAAATCAATCAGCCGCCGCTTTACCAGACCATTCTGATATTTCTCATAGATCCGTCGAAACGTATCTCCCGGACAATTTGGCGAATAGTAATGTGCCAGATCCATTCTGCCACCTTTCACACGGCTGATCTCCGAACCAAGATCATTCAAAAATTCATTTTCGTCCTGAATCTCAATATCGGTCTCGTCCACAATCTCCTTCAAAAGCTGACGTCTGACGTCCTCCTTGATGATATTGCTCGCCTTATAATGATATGCATGCTTCAAAATAGTGAAAAAAATCGAATGAAATGTACCGAAAGATACCGGTGCACTGTATGCCGGTGCCATCTGCTGATAACGCTGGCGCATCTCCACGGCAGCCGCCCTGGTAAATGTGATAACAAGAATGTTGGACGGATCTATGCCTTTTTGCTCTATTAAAAAACGGACCCGGTGGGTTATGACTCTGGTTTTGCCAGAGCCCGGACCCGCCAGGACCATCATCGGTCCCTCGAAATGAGAGACCGCTTTCTTTTGTGATTCGTTTAATTCCATACTAAACCCATATGTCTTTCTCAGCCCACAAAGTCTGCCGTGCGAAAATCATGTCCACGCGGAATCTGATAACATATTACTGCGCTGCTTCCAACAGTTCAATTCCCTTTTTGATACGGGCGATCGTCTCATCCTTACCGATGATCTCAATGATCTCATACGCTCCACCCGGTGTCATCTGCTTGCCGGAAACTGCAGTACGAAGTGGCCATAAGCACAGCCCGTTCTTAATCTCCTTCTCGGCAATATACTCCTTGCAAACAGCCTCAATACCCTCATGACTGTAGTCCTCAAGCTGCTCCAGACGTGGAAGCATATCCTTTAATACAACAAGTGAATTTTCGCTGTTTGTTTTCATTTTCTTGTGCGTATACATTGCGATATCATACTCCGGAAGCTCCTCAAAAAAGTCAATCTTCTCCTTGATGTCCGGGAAAATCTCAATTCTTGTCTTCACAAGATCTGCAATCTTCCTGAGATCGTAATCCTTTGTAATAACCTCTTTGATCACAGGAAGTGCTTGCTCATAATACGCCTCATTGTCCATCGCCTTGATATATTCGCCATTCATCCATTTCAGCTTGACAATATCAAATACCGCCGGTGACTTGCTGATATGATGATAATCAAAGTTCTCCACCAGTTCCTCAAGACTGAAGATCTCACGGTTATCTGTCGGACTCCATCCGAGAAGTGCCACATAATTGACAACGGCCTCTGACAAAAATCCCTGCTCGATCAGATCCTCATAAGAGGAATGACCGCTACGCTTACTGAGCTTCTGATGCTCCTCGTTAGTGATCAGCGGACAGTGGATATATTTCGGCTCTTCCCAGCCAAATGCATGATACAGTCTGGTATATTTCGGTGCGGAGGAAAGATACTCATTTCCACGCACAACGTGTGTGATCTTCATCAGATGATCATCGATTACGTTCGCAAAATTGTAGGTTGGATATCCATCGGACTTGATCAGGATCATATCGTCCAGCTCTTCGTTAGGCTGGGAAATATCACCATAAATCTCATCATGGAACGTCGTCACGCCCTCATTCGGCACATTGGCACGGATAACATACGGCTTGCCTGCTGCCAGATTCGCCTCGATCTCCTCCTTGGACAGATGGAGACAATGCTTGTCATATGCAGTGATCTCCTTGCCGCCAATGTTCTGCTTCAGAGACTCAAGACGCTCCTTATCACAGAAACAGTAATAAGCCTCGCCCTTGGCGATCAGCTCCTTGGCATATTTCATATAAAGACCGCTCTTACAGCGCTCGCTCTGGATGTACGGACCATAGCCGCCATCCTTGTCCGGACCTTCATCATGCTTGAGTCCGGTCTTCTCCAAAGTACGGTAAATGATCTGCAGTGCTTCATCAAAAAAACGCTCCTGATCAGTATCTTCTATTCTAAGTACAAAGTCGCCGCCCTCATGCTTGGCGATCAGATAGGTGTACAACGCCGTTCTTAAGTTTCCTACATGCATTCTGCCGGTAGGACTTGGCGCAAATCTTGTTCTAACCTTGCTCATTTTAACAATCCTCCACTAAAGAAAAATCTCCATCCGAAAAAACTCCGGACAGAGATTTATTTTAAACCGTTTTAAAGCGTTTTGCAACCTTATCCGGCTTTATTTCTTAACTTGTGCCATCTTTTCTTCTGCCTTCTCCGGAAAAACCGCATCCGGATCATAACCGGTAATGTAAGGAACAATCTCGCTCAGACACCCATACAGCCTGTAATCTGCCCGCGTATCCCCCAGCTTTTCCTCTGTATTTACAAGAATAAACTTATTACCTTTGTAGTATCTCTCGAAATGCTGGCAGATCGGATCTCTGACAGCAGAACCAAGCACAAGCAGCACATCCGCTGACTCGACGATGTCGCACACCTCGGACACCTTGCCATTGTCCACGCGCTCACCAAGCAGGATAAATCCGGGACGGATCGGAATCCGACACTTGTCGCACACCGGCTCTCCCTTCGACTCCTTTATGTACTTCATATCAAAAAGTTTCCCACACGCCGGACATATATTCTTCTCAATGGAACCATGCATGTCAAGCACATGCTCACAGCCCGCCTTCTGATAAAGCTCATAAACGGTACGCGTGATGATATGAGGCACCTTCCCCTTCTGCTGCAGCTGACGGACCGCCTTGTGAACAACCGTCGGCACTGCCTCTTTATTAATCGTCACATTCTTAATATAATCATAAAATATATCACTTCGTCTTGCATAAAATGCGGAGGATACAATCTCATCGTTGGAATATCCGTACTTTTCCTCCGTCTCATACGCCAGATGCTCTGCCCGCACACCGTTCAGTCCGGTCTCACGCATCGTATTCAGTCCACTCAGCACAACAATATTTCTGCTCTTATCAATAATCTCCTTAATTCTTTCTGCAATCTTCTCCATAACACATCCCCCTCTGCCAATTACTCGCCAAGGTAAGTGCAAATACTCTCCACCGCTTTATCAATACCGGCAATATCACTGCGGACAACCATGTCATAGTTGGTCAGATTCGTCCACTTTTCACCCACATGATAATTGTAGTAGTTCGCACGGCGCTTATCATTCTTTAAAATAATCTCCCCTGCTTTCTTCTCGCTCTCACCGTAAACATCAACGACACGCTTGAGACGATAATCCAAAGAAGCCTGTACAAATACGTTAAAAATATTGACCCGCTCCTTTAATACGTAGTCGGCACATCTGCCAACAATAACACATGGTCCGTCATCGGCAACCTTACGGATCACATCGGACTGTGCCAGGAAAATTCTGTCATCCAGAGACAACCCGGAAAATCCAAAGTCCTGATTCCCGTAAACATTAATTCCCATTGCCAGAGAATATAAAAGGCTGTTCGTTGCCTTATCCTCTGCCTTTGCAAAGGTCTCCTCCGCAAATCCGCTCTCCTTTGCAGCACGCGTGATTAACTCGTTGTCATAAAACGGGATACCATAATGCCCGGCAAGCTTCTGACCAACCTCTCTGCCGCCACTGCCATACTGTCTGCTGATTGTAATTACTTTGTTCATATAAAGGCCCCCCTTTTTCACGTTCACATAAACAACTTTATAGATTTATTATACATCATTTTGGTTATTTTCACAAGGATTTTTATATTTTATTGTCATTTATTGTGAAATATTCCTAATTATTTCGTTTTAATTTGGTAATATTTTTAATACTACGTTTTTCTCGCTCTATGTTTTCTCATGGAATATTTTTTGTCTTCGGAAACAGATTTTCCAATATACAAAAGGACGCTGATATCTCTATCAACGCCCTTGTCAATTTACAAAAAGATTAGCATACCAGTTTCATTTTGTAAATACTTATTATTGCATCATTACTCCACCGGTGCGATGCTCGGGATCTGCACATCGGCATCCACATCCGCGCTATAGTCCACGCCATCAATGCAGAATCCGAAAATCTCATAGAACTCCTGCCAGTATCCTTCCAGATCTGTCACTTCCTCGAGATTGTCCTGATCAATCTTCTCCCAGATTGCAGCGACTGCCTCCTGCACCTTCGGCTCCATCTCCCAGTCATCCATGCGGATCAGACGGTTCTCATCGGTCACAACCTCGCCACCATTACAGAGACGGTCATGGATCATGCGGTACATCTGCTCAATACAGCCCTCCTGCACGTTCTGCTCCTTCATCACCTTGAACAGGATCGCCAGATACAATGGCACGATCGGAATGGCTGCACTGGACTGTGTCACAACTGCCTTATTCACGGAAACGTATGCCTCCACGCCGTCAACCTCTTCCTGAATCTTGTCTGCAGAAGCGTAAAGATCCTTCTTTGCCTGTCCAATAGAGCCTTCCTTATAGATCGGATAAGTCAGCTCCGGTCCGATATAGGAATACGCAACCGTCTTGGCACCGTCCGCAAGAACACCGGCATCCTTCAGTGCCTTGATCCAGAGGATCCAGTCCTCGCCGCCCATAACCTTGATCGTGTTGTTGATCTCCTCCTGTGTCGCCGGCTCGATCGTCGCTTCCGTAAGCTGGTTGCTGCGCAGATCAATCGTGCGGTTTGTGTACGCCTCACCGGTTGTCTTAAGTACAGACTTGTATGTCACTCCGTCCGGAGCCGTACGGCGCGGTGCCGCAATACTGTAGATCACCATGTCTACCTGACCGAGATCCTTTTTGATCGTCTCAATGGTCTGCTCCTTCATCTCTGCAGAATACGCATCACCGTTCAATGTCTTCGCATACAACCCGTCCGCCTGTGCGATCTGCTCAAACGCTGCTGTATTATACCATCCCGCTGTTGCTGTTCTCTTGCCCTTTGCCGGCTTATCAAAAATAATTCCGAGCGTATCTGCGCCGCAGGAATATGCTGCCGCAATACGGGAAGCAAGTCCGTATCCCATGGAACAGCCGATCACAAGAACCTTCTTCGGTCCTACTGTCTTAGGCTGTGCCTTTACATAATCAATCTGTGCCTGTACTGCTGCGCGGCATCCTGCCGGATGTGCCGTGGTGCAGATAAATGCTTTTACCTTTGGTTCAATTACCATGAAATAACCCTCCATAAACACTATTTCCTAAATATACAACAAAAATCGCAGAATCCATAAGAATCCTGCGATGCGGTCAAGCAGGATACGGGAGTCGAACCCGCCTCCTCAGCTTGGGAAGCTGATATACTACCGATGTACTAATCCTGCACAGAAGCCTGTAGTTTCTGCTCCTCTTCATTTTATACATATTGCTTTTGTTTGTCAAATATAAAAAGAGCAAAATAACACCCGGTCAGAAACCTTTCGATTCCTGACCGGGTGCAATTTTATTGGCATGAATGGGTATCACTCACCGCCTTAACGGTGCAACTGCTTTATCCCTCAATAGCGATGGTCTTGGTTTGTTCAACCGCCGGCTGTGGTTCCTTCTTTGGGACGGAAATCTTCAGGATACCATCCTCAAACTTCGCTTTGATATCCTCCTCGGTAACCTCCTCACCAACATAGAAACTACGGCTGCAGCTTCCGTAACATCTCTCACGGCGAAGGTACTTGCCGCTCTTGTCATCCTTCTCATCGTTCTCGGATTTCTTCTCTGCGCTGATAGTCATGTAACCGTCCTTCAATTCGGCCTTGACATCCTCTTTCTTATACCCTGGCAGATCTATATCAAGCTCATAACCGGCATCTGTCTCTTTCACATCGGTCTTCATAGCGCTTGGCGTCGGGGTTGCATAATGAATCACATTCATTGGTCTTGCAAAATCATCAAACAAATCATCAAATAAATTCTCTCCAAAAATACTAGGCATCAACATAAGTCATTCCTCCTTCAATTAAACCTTATTGAACTGTTCTTCTCAGAGCAAGTAGGATGAAGTCCCGGTCATTTCTGACTTCCTATTACCTCTTCCCTTGTTCTGTAATATGTTATACCACTTTTATTGGCACTCGTCAAGAGCGAGTGCTAATAATTTTTGT
>OLGE01000723.1_pt1 | contig 36773 bp, 24 predicted proteins | sample 1605151 | NCBI WGS metagenome assembly OLGE01 (sample SAMEA3888912, study PRJEB22519) | human gut metagenome | biome: human gut; feature: human-associated habitat; material: faeces | place: Denmark | collected 2010
AAGTCCAAAAGAAGCCGCCTTTTTTCAACGTTTCACTTCGACACGAAATAGGACCACCCATGAACAAAACCTACAAAGTCATCTTTTCGAAAGTTCGCGGCGCCCTGATGGTGTGCAATGAAATCACATCCTCGGTACAAAAGAAGGGCGTTAAGCTAGTTCTTCTTTCCTCAGGATTGCTTTTTACGTCTTTTGCAATTGCGAATCAGATTACTGTTTCTTCTGAAGAAGCTAAATTAATTCTCGTAGGCGATGGTGCTACACAGCAAACTGCACAAATTACTGGCCAGTTTGAAAAAGGCGTGCAAACAACAGGAATTGGAAAAGTTTCGTTCACTACTGGCGAAACTCAAGATTTGCCCGAGACTACATACGATTATATTAAAACCGTTAATCTTACTAACGTCAGACTACAAACGTATCCGACTGCCCCTGACCTTGGATTCGCAATCCTAACCGGAATTGAAACACTTAGTTTGAATGGTTCAAATCTGCAGGTTATCTCTACTCAATCTTCAAACAAATCTCTTGTTTCAGCAGCATCCCTTTCTACACAGGGTGGCACAAACGCAATTTGGGTTGGATCAAGCCACCTAGGCAATGGGGATTTTAAGTTGGGAGGAGAGTCAGCTCCGGTTGGCACTCTTACCCTGAATGGGAAATTTGACACATTAGGGGTTGGAAATGACAGCAGTACGATGGAATTAAACGTCGTACAAGCCAACATCAACTCTAGTAAATCAGCGACATTTACTGGGCGCAAGGGTAGCGAGGAAAACAATGAAAATAAGCAGAACATTCATTTAAATGCTACAGAATTGAATATAGGAACACCGAACCTGGCGCTAGAGCACACTCAGTTCTTCTCAACAGGCTCTGTTACGTTTACAGGCGATAATCAAACCCTTAAATTTACGGGTAAATCTTCGATTCATGGATATCAAGGAGTGAAGGCGCAAAATATCCTGAAGGTAGAAGTGACAGAGCTCGCAGATGCAACGATATTTGGTTCTTCCGCAACAAGCCTTGATAAGTTAACGATTACTAATAAGGGGAATCTCACAATCACCGCCCACGGGGGAGCGGTCAATGTCGATGAACTAAACCAGACGGGCAGTGCAACTTCGACATTTAGCGGGAACATTAAGATATCTGAGGTAGTCGATGGTTTTTCCGGGAAGGTAAAAATCTCAGACACAGTTGGTGGTATCACCACATCATCCCTGACAATTAAGAGCGCGGCTGCCAACAAAATTAAGTCAAACCTCAATATGGGGCAGGGCAATTTATCTGATGAAACCAAAACGAATAAGCTCGTTATCAACGATGCAACGGGGACTCCCTACGAATTTGACAAAATCAGAGCTGTTGACGGTACCGGCAACAGTTTTGTGACTGTTGAAGGAATCGTAAAGACCACCGAACTCTCTTCAAATGACTACCACATTCTGAAATCCGCTCAAGGTTTGGCATCGACCACCGAGAACGCCTCTCTTACGATTGATTACGGCGCAAGGGAAGTTGCTGTGACAGGGCTTGGGAACAAGGACAAATCTTCCCTTGACGCCAAAGGAATCAATTTAAAGAGTGGAACTTTAAAATTAGGAAATGGCTCGGACGATTCCACGTTCGGTACAGAAAATGTTCCGGTTGATTTTGAAATGTCCGGCTCATCTAAATTGAATGTTCTCGGAGATACCGTTCATTTCGGTTCCTATAAACAAAGCGAAACTTCCGAGACAAAGATTGACAGTGGAGCAGGGACTTTTAACGTTCATGGTAACGCCACACTCGCCGGTAAATCTTTCACGAATGCCAACACCGCCGACGGCAATGCTCCCGGTGCTCTGTTTCATTCAAGTCTGACCGTTTCGAACGGTGAATTTAAGACGGCTTCCGGCGGCACTACAACCGTTTCCGGTACCTTCAAGCAAGAAGGGGCCGGTAAGACAATTGTCGATAGCGGAGGTACGCTCAACTTAAACGGCGGAGCAGAAATTGCAGCGAACACTTTCAGTAATGCCGGCACGACCAACTCTGCGCAAGGAAAAGAAATGAAGGTATCCGGAGGCACGTTCCAAACTGCGTCCACGGGTACCACGAACGTAAACGGCCAACTTAATCAAACAGCTGGGAAAACCGAGATTCTGTCGGGCGGTAAGCTTAATGTCCGAGGCGAAACAACGCTTTCAGGCGGCGAAATGAATATGGCCGGTACTGCCGACATTAAAAAAGTATCCCTTTCCGGAGGTCAACTCGTTTCATCCGGAACAACCACAGTTGCAGCCTTAAATCAGACGACAGATACGGCCGCCCTCCAAATCAAAAGCGGTACTCTGACGGCAGCCTCTGCGGCGTTGAGAAAAGCAGAACTTAACGGGGGAAAACTTAGCGTAACGACAGCCGACCTTTCCTCTGCCGATATCAATTTCAAAAACACGGCCACAGTAGAGATTGCCGACCTGAAGGCGGGTACGGATTCACTTGGCAAGATTACCGTTGATGATGGTAACCCGTCAACCGGTGTAACGGGTAAATTCGTTTACAACGGCACAAACGATGTCAAGATGGATTCCCTTTCTCTAGGCGGCCAAGACACCTTGGATTTCTCAGCACGTAATGCAAAACTTGCTTTGGATGCTGCAAATCTCAAATCCGACGCCGATTCCCTCTTAAATTGGGATGTTAAGGAAACCACTGTTACCGGTACCGGAGAGAACTTTAAAGGACAAATGAATCTTGTCGATGTCGGAGCGAAAACCTCCGGTTCGACACTCAATATGGTATCGCAAGCCTTCGATGCGATGTTCGGCCAGGGTAAAGGAAAACTAAATCTAGGAGCCAAAGGAACAACTGATCCGCAGGTCCGCAATATTCTGAATGTCACCGGGGGAGAATTAAATCTGACGAACAGTTCGGATGAAACAGGAAGCCTCGTTTCCGGTGAAGGCCTAATTATCGCTAACTCCGGCATCACTCTCGGAGCTAAGTATTCAGGCAAAACGGAGCTTCAGACAGCGGGCAAGTTGTCCGTCGGAGACAATGACGGCCATTTCACACTCGGCTCGGATTCCCAGATTTCTGCAGGTCAATTAGCTGTGACCCCAGCAGAATCCGTAGGTAGGCTCACAGTTAATGGAACTCTGAATTTGACCGGAGGGGAGTCTGACATCGGATCAGCCGACATTGCTGTCGCCCCGACCGCGCCCGGTAAGGGGCTTAACCTTGACGGTTCGACGACAAAATTAACGACAACAGGTAAGGTCACTGCGACCGGTACCGATGCCCTTAAAGTCGCCGGTGCCGGGATGACAGTCGGTGACCTCGAAACGAATGCCGGGAGTACTTTAGTTACGAATAACGGCACACTGACTGTGAACGGAACGCTTAAGGCAACCGGCGAAGACGCGATTACCGTTTCCGGTTCGGGTAGCAAACTCATTGCGAACGGTGACCTGAGTCTTTCGGGTAACACGCATAAAAGTGTGATTGAAATCTCCGGAAGCGCATCGATGACGGCGAAGGCCGACAAGATTCTGAGAAAGGGTGAAGACGGAAACATTGCATCCGTTGTAGGCGGAAGAATCGGCGTTACCGATAGCAGTGCCGGCTATGTTGATCTCGAGGGAATAACCGATTGGATTAGTAACAACTTCAATGATGGCATCGTAGAAGGAAAGAAAAAAATTTCGCTCGACCAAGTCTCTCAAATTATGGGGGCGCTTAACGGGAACGGAAAAGATTCAAGACTTCTCTTGCGGTTAGGGGATGACTTTAACTGGTCGGACTACGAAATTGATTTCGGTGAAGCTAATCCGATTGACTACGATAAATTCAAATTGGTCAATGGCGTTGCTGCCTCAGACAAAGATATTGACAATGTTAATGGCAACGTCACCGGAACTAATAGTTGGAAGAGCGCAAAGCTTAAGCAAGGAGAGGAGAAACTCAAGATCGGTTCTCTCGGAGAAGACAACATTTCCTCTGACGATGACGTCAGGGGCGATTTGACGCTCAATCATCCGAGTGACGGAATATTTGTAAAAAACTCTTCAGGCGAAGTTGCCGATGTTGAACTAATCGGTTCTGCAAAGTCCGGAGATTTGGAATCAACGCTAAAACTGATTGGAAACGGTCAAGTCGGTTCAGTCACGGGAAGCGGCAACAGTGCCAACACGAAACTCGTTCTTTCCGGAGAAGGGACAAACCGGGCGACTATTACGACAAAGGATCTCGGAACTGACAACAACGCCCTCGGTGTCGTAGCGCTGGATAACGCAAAGGGTACTGTAATCGGTGGCGTCGTTGCAGGAACACTCGAACTGAACAACTCGGAGATGGATCTTTCCGGCGCTCTTAAAACCAGGGCGCTCGAAAACACGAATAACACCGACAGAAATCGCACCGGTGATGTGAAAGTAACCGGGCAAAGTTCGTTAAACCTTGCCTCAGCCGACATTGGCGGCTCTTTGACGATTGATGCAAACTCGTCCTTTAAGACCAAAGATAACGGCAGCGTTTCTGTTAAAGGAGCAACTCTAGTTGACGGTGCCGGCTCATCTTACGTTGCAAGCGGTGACTCAAACATGGGCGATGTTACGGTTAAAAACGGCGCAACCTTCGGCTATGACGCAGAGGGACATCCCGTTGGCGGAAAACTTAAAACTATGAACGGGTCAGTTACCGTTTCTTCCGAGAACGACAACAATCGCTCTCGGTTATACGCCTCTGAACTGGACATTGACAAATCTCTTTCAGTTAAGGCCGGTGATGTCGATACACACGGTCCCTTGACAGTCAAAGGGAATAGTTCTTTCACAAGCGGCACAAAAGTCACCGCCCGAGACAATGCTTCTCTAGGCAGTCTTGATGTGAAAGAGGGATCTTCCTTTGATATCGGTCCCAATATGTTGAAGGTACTCAAGAATCCAGTGGATAACACCACAGCGACCTCGGGTGATGTAAACGTGTCCGATCCGACTTCCTCTGTCAGTGCAGGTTCGGCTGAGATTGCAGGGAATCTGACTGTTAAGAATAACGGCTCCTTTATGACGTCCGAAGGTCAAACTTCAACCGGTCGTACTTCCGTTGATGGTTCTGTCACGCTTGAGAACAAGGGTATCGTCCAAGTCGCCGGCGACTTTAAAGCAGGCGGAAAACTTACGCTATCGAAAGAATCTAACTTTAGTGTCGACGGGAAAGCCGAGATGACAGGCCTTATTGTGGACACTTCTAATGTAAGTGTCGGAGATAGTCTTACGGTCGACACGACTGACGTGGTTCTTGTGAAAAACGGCGGAGCCCTTTCGGCAGGGAATGCTCTTTTGAATGAGGTTAAAGTCGAAAACGACCCGGAAAACGCAATTAAGACGAATAAGCTTTCCTTCGGTAAGGAAGGTGGCTTAGGAACCCGCATTCAGAAACTTCATCTTGCCGGAAATACCGAACTCACGTTTAACACCTCGTCCGATTCGAGTACGGATGCCGGCGTGAACGTTGTTAACGACCTCACGGTTGCTTCGGGAGTCAATGCCACGATTAACGGCATTGCAGCGCAATACGGCGCAATTACGGTGAACGGAAATCTTGACGCTCAAAAGATCGTCCTTACGGCAACTCAAGAGACCGGGCCCGGAACCTTGGATGTAGCAGGGAATTCGGAAACTCCGGCTTTAGCCCGATTCGGTGAGTTGGACCTAACCGGTGCTGCTTTCGGTTCTATCAAAAAAGGTCTTCTTGCTGTCGGAGGTCAGGAAGCCTTAGATGCGAACATAGAGAGTCTTAGAGAGGAGGCCAAGGCAGCGCTAAAGAGTGCCAGGCAAACGGATGTGGACGTTTCGTCTATCCTTTACATCAACAGCGCTTTGTCGGCACCGAACGGCACCCTGACGGTCGGTGATACAACCGGCATGCAATTTGGCGACAACACTTTCGGCATCGGAACAGGTGGCTTCATGATTCTCGATCGCGGTGCTATGGACGAACCGGTAATCGAAAACGGCAAGACCAAGTACACCGCGCAACTGACCGGCAACATTGTCAATAACGGCAAGATGATGTTCAAGAATGTGAAAATCTCCGGCGGTACTGTGATTACCTTGGCTGACGGCAATCACACCGTCAGCGGGGATGACGCGAACTTCCTTTCCGGAAATTTCCTGTACGACGCAAGACTGGCCGGCAATAACCTGATATTTACGATGTCGGAAACCGGTGCGGCGATTGTCGGCGGATCGCTTTCCGAATCCTTGCAAGAGACGGTGATGAATCTGGCGGAAGGCGACGGATTTGATTCTTCTCGTCGAGACGGTGCCGGTTGGATTGCTTCCGTGATGGAAGACGTCACCGGTGACGGCAATCGCACCCCCGAACAAATCGGGCGTGATTTCGGTTCTGCTCTTGAGTCCGTATCGAGAATGACAGCGCAGTCCGGTACGTTCCTTGTGACGGACACGGTCAAGCACGTTGCTGCCGGTTCTGTTGAGGAACGCCTCGGCTTTAGTTCGGCAATCGGGACAAGCGTTGCAACGGAAGAAACCTTCGGTCGCACCCTTTGGGCCACTCCGCTATATAACAAGACCAAGGCCGACGCCTTTAAGGCCGGAAACTTCACGTCCGGGTCGGATGTGGATATGTACGGTATTACGGTCGGAGCGGACGTTGTCGTTCGGGATGATACGCGCTTAGGTGCGGCGCTCTACGCCGGTTCCGGAAAGGCCGATTCTCGAGGAAGCTTGGCGACGACCAAGAACGACTTTGACTTCTACGGCGCCGCCTTGTACTTCGGTCACAACACCGGAGCCTGGTCGTTCATGGGAGATTTGGGCTTCGGCTATGTCACCAACGACGTTAAACAGACCAATCACGGTCTCGTGAAGTCCGACATGGATTCGTCCGTCTTTACGGCAGGTCTTAAAGCCAAGTATGGCTTTGATGTCGCCGGCATGCAGGTTGCTCCTTTTGCAGGACTGCGATTGAATCACGTCGATTCGAAGAACTACAGCGCGAAGACGAACGCACAAGGGACGATTCTCAATTCGCACGGGACGGCTAAGACCTATGCGGAAGTACCTCTCGGAGTTCAGTTGTCGCGCGACTTTATGACGCAGACCGGCTGGACGATCAAGCCTGCCCTCGATCTTGCGGTCACCCCGGTTGTGGGTTCGAAGAACCTGACCGAGACGATTCGCTTTACGGGAGTCGGTCAGGATGTAACGACCTCGTCGGAAGTTCTCGACCGCATGCGCTACTCGGCTGCGCTCGGCGTCTCCGGCGGCAAGGATAAGGTCGGTTTCGGTGTGTCGATCGGCTACAGTGGATCGAAGAACACCGACGCCTTTGCCGTCAAAGCCAACGTGCGTTGGACGTTCTAGCAACCTAAGGCAGTCTTCTTGAAAAGAGGACTGCCGATACTGTTCCTGATAAGGCCCTGAGTCGCAGATTCGGGGCTTTATTGTCCTCGGCAGGGATGAGATTGATCACGTCTTCAAGTCGCTTTAAACCCGTGGTATCTCCTGAAGAGACAGACTAAGGGGGTTTAAGGTCAATGCTTTAACGAAGCAAGCGCCACGCCGTCTGCACGGTCCTTTTAAAGAGTCTTTGATTGATTAAGAGTCAAAGAGGAGAAAAGAGAATCCTATCGCAACAGAGAACCGGAGGTTTCTTGCAGGATGCATACCTTTTGAGGGTAGAGGAATCTTCAGAACCGCAACGACCGTCTGGGAATACCGGCAGTCTCAGGGAAGACAGGCAGGGATTTTCGGTCGGACTCACGGATGCCTCAGACGATTTCTCGTAAAAGACGAATTACGTCACTAAGGTCTCGAGACCATGGGAGGCTTCCGACACATACGGGATTATTCTTTCTGAGAACGGTTGAAATCTACTCGAGTCCTTCCCGGGAGTTCACAGACTTACGTCAGTCAAGAGTCGTGGGGAATACCCTAACGGCTTGGAAATAATCGCCGAAGTTCAAATAGAATGTTTATGCGTTCCGTGATTCATCCCAATCGGGAGGATATGGGAAGCACACAAAAGCCCCTTTCTCAGGGTTAACTATAGCGACTGACCGGCAATTCTTCACGTGCCGAGTTGCCGTCAAGTTTATCAAAGGAGCTTTTCCTATGTTTGAAGTTCTACTGACCCTCGCGGTGATTGCAATCGTCGCCTGGAGTATCTTCCAAAACTACTCCCCGCCCACCGTACTTTTGCTCGCAGGACTTGTCTTTCTAGCGGTCGCAGCATTTATGGGCGTGGACCCCGTAGCCGCAAAAAAATCCACACAGTTTTTGGGATTTGATTTTGCACAGGCGTTTGCCGAGCAGATGAAGACGAGGCTCCCGGGGCTCGGGCTTAACATCATGTGGATTGCCGGTTTCTCGTACTACATGGACAAAATCGGCGCCTCAAAGGCCCTGGTTAAAGCGTGTGTCCGTCCGCTTTCGGCAATTCGCTCACCATACGTGCTGTTGGCCGTCACCTATGTAATCGGTCAATTCATGGCGCTTTTCATTAACTCGGCGGTCGGCCTCGGACTCCTTCTGATGGCTTCGATTTTCCCGCTTCTGGTGGAACTCGGAGTCTCTCGGACGTCCGCTGCGGCCGTTATCGGTTCGACGTGTTGCTTGGATTTAGGACCTTCCTCGTCAAATGCCATGCGTGCGGCCGATCTATTAAACACCGATGTCGTCACATACTTTGTGCATAACCAAATTCCCGTGGCACTCTGTGTGATTGCTACGGTGGCAGTCGGGCACTTCTTCGTTCAGCGGTGGTTTGACCTGCGTGACGGTCAGACTGCGAACGCCGGAAGCAATTCTCAAGAAAAGCAAGATGTCAGCAAAGCCTTCGAAGGAGCAGGCCCCGCTTACTACGCGATTTTGCCGATGCTTCCGCTATTTCTGCTCATCGTGTTTTCGCCCATGGTTTATGCCGGCGTGAAATTATCTCTTCAAACAGCCATCATCATTTCCATTCTGATTGCGTTTGCGGTCGACCTTGTCACGCACATGAAAGTCAAGGATGTGATTGCACGCACAAAAGCAGTCTACGAGGGTATGGGAAAGGTCTTTACATCAACGGTGGCTTTAATTTGCTGCGCAGAACTCTTTGCTCTCGGAATGACCAAGGTCGGCGGCATTTCACTCATGATTAAAGCGGCGGCCTCGATGGAATCGGCCGGAATCTGGGTCATGCTCTTTGTGATGATCGGCATTATGGTCATTGCCACACTTGTTACCGGGTCGGGTAACGCCGCTTTCTTCGCTTTTTCGCCGTTACTGCCCGAAGCGGCTGCTTCGGTCGGTATGAATGCAGCCATTCTTGCGGTTCCGGTTCAGCTTTCGGCCGGTATCGCGCGCACGATGTGCCCGATTGCCGGTGTCATGATTGCTGTTTCGAGTATCGCCGGAATTACGCCCTTCCAAATCGTACGTCGGACGATTCCCGTGATGGCCATGGCGCTTGTCGTGAACGTTGCCGCTTCGGCGATTTTCCTCTGATTTAACTGCACGGCGGCATTCCGATCTCGGAGTGCCGCAAGGAGTCCAACATGAAACACGCTACCTTGATTCGCCATGCTCACGTTTTTGCTCCCGAGGATTTAGGGCAACGCGATGTGCTGATGGTTAACGGACGCTTTCTTGCTGTCGAGCCGGATTTAGCTGTGACACTACCTGAGATGGAGACGATTGACGCCGAGGGAAAAATCCTCACTCCGGGGTTCTTCGATCAACATATTCACGTCACAGGCGGCGGCGGGGAAGGCGGTCCCGTATCGCGTACTCCGGAACTTAATCTTTCCGAGCTTGTCGCCTGCGGGACAACCGATGTCGTCGGTGTCTCGGGAACGGATTTTATTTCCCGCTCAATTGAAAACCTTTTAGCCAAGATTCGGGCTTTGTCCGAAGAGGGCGTGAGCACGTGGATGTACACGAGCAACTACCGTTACCCTCCGACTACATTAAGTGGGGAGGTTTCTAAAGATATCTTTATGGTCCCTGAATGCCTCGGCGTAAAAATTGCTATCGGGGACCACCGCAGTTCCTTCCCGACGCAAGATGAGCTTCTTCACCTGCTCTCGGATATTCGCCTTGCAGGCATGATTTCCGGCAAGATCGGCGTCTTACACATTCATTCCGGTGATATTCCCGGGGCTTTCGATATGTATCGCGACATTGTGGCTCGGGGCTTTCCGATTAAACACATCCGTCCGACTCATTGTGCTCGTGCTCGTCATGTGTTCGACGGTGCCCTGCAATTTGCCCGAGACGGAGGCTACATTGACATAACGACCGGGGGATCTTGCTGCTTTGAAAAAGGACCGGCTCAGGCTTTCGTCGAGGCACTTGACAGCGGAGCGGATCCGAAACACATTACAATGTCCTCGGACGGACATGGATCAAAGCCCCGTTTTGATGAAAAGGGCAACATGATCGGACTTGCCGTTTGCGGAATCGAATGCAATCTCACGACTGTCCGAGAATTGGTCCAAACCTACAACATGGAGATTCCGACGGCTTTGGGATTTATTACCCGAAACGTCGCTGATTCGCATGGGCTTAAAGATCACGGGCGCGTGGGAGCCGGCGCTGTTGCCAACGCGTTACTTTTTGACGAGGACTTTAAGCTGACGGACGTCTTTGCCAAAGGGCGTTCCATGATGCGCTCGGGCGAGATTCTCGTCAAGGGAGTTTTTGAAACCTAGACCTTTTGAAAAACCTGAATACGCATCGACCGACTCCTTATCGGGAGCCGGTCGTCTTTTTAGCCGGCAAGAGCTTAGCGCGATAGACGGCAGCCTGCGAGCAAATCCGATCGATTCGAAGAGCGCTTGTCGCATTCCCGAGTTTCTTTTCTCGGGTACAAGAGCGAAGAGAAAGAGCTTCGGCGGCTTAAAGGCGACAACGCAGGCCTTGGCGGCGGCAATGTCTTCAGAAGGCGCTCCGGCAAGAGCTAGATCAGGGTTTTCTTGGCGACTTCTTTGCTACTTCGGCCGAAGAAAGTGCAATGCGACTACGCGTATCGTCGGGCGTTTCCATCACATCGCCCTCTGGAACCGTTTGTCTTCCTGAACATTTAACGTAGCAATGCGCCCGGCTTCTTCAAAGGTCAAGCGCACGCTCCGTGTGTCGACGGTGCCGTAAACGGCTCTTGCGTCGTTGTTTGTTTTAAGCGCGCTGTAGGCGAGACGCAGCAACCGCGGCAACGAGGACGAGTACGGCAAGTTTTTTTGCATCGTCTCTCTCCGATACGCTCAATCGGGGACGCTTCAAGGCCTCTCGAGGCAAACTTACCCTAAGAGACGACACAGCCGCAACGTTGAGACTCAATTAAAGGCATCCTAACAAAGGCAAATGCGAACAAGGCAAGAAAGCCTCTCTTACGTGGTCGAAAGAGAGGCTTATCGAGCCATTTGGACAAAAAAACCCGAGCCGAATTGGCTCGGGAATCGTAAACGCATCTTAATTGAGGCGTTCAGTTACTTTGTCTGCACAATCGGCGCTGCATTACGTAGCTTCAAAACGCAGTGGTATACAACGAGCAGAGCAAGAACAATCAGGGCAACGGCGACGATAAATTGCAGTCCGTGCACCATGAAGACAAACGTTCCTGCCTGCCAAGCACCGAAGATGCGGATAATCTGCTCGACAAGAGCCGTCATCGTCACGACGAACATGATGGCCATCGGCCCGTAGAGCATCCAGCCCTTGCGACCTGTGGACTTTAAGAACACAGCTAGACCCGTAAGAACGAGAGCCGACAAGAGCTGGTTCGCCGACCCGAAGAGCGGCCAAACACTCATGTATCCGGCAATGCACAGAGCGTATCCGCCGAGCAGTGTCAGAATCGTCGAGAAGACCGTATTGGTAAAAAGCTTTTGCACGGCGGTCTTTTCCTGACCCTTGGAGGGGGTAAAGAGTTCCTGCAGCGACATACGACCGATGCGAGCGACAGCGTCAACGGAAGTTAGTGCCAAAGCCGAGACGCACATCGTCAGGATGCATGCGGCAATGTTGGTCGGAACACCGAAGATTGTCGTCAGGAAGTTAGCAACCGAGTGCGAGAAGGTTTGGAAGGGGGTTCCTGCCGGAAGGACTCCGTTGGTCGCAGCCGCGCAGACCACAATCAAGGACACAACACCGAGAATGACTTCGACGCACATAGAGCCGTAACCGACAAGGCGCATATCGCCTTCGCTCGAGACCATCTTAGAGGAGGTGCCGGAACTTACGAGCGAGTGGAAGCCCGAAACCGCACCGCAAGCTACCGTCACGAAAAGAATCGGGAAGAGGTCCAGATTCTTAACAGTAAATCCGACGTAGGCCGGCATATTGAGGGTCGGGTTCTGAATGCACACACCGAGCACGCCACAGGCAATCATGCCGATTAAAAGGAACATCGACAGGTAATCGCGCGGGGTCTTTAAAAGCCACATCGGCATCACGGACGCAGCAAACAAATAGGCAAAGACCACATAGCGCCATGTGAGGGCATCGGCGTAAATCGGGAAGGCAATACCGACGGTAAGCATCGCGAGCATCAAAATGACGCCGACGACAAACTGCCTGCCGGCAGAAGGCTTACGATACTTCAAATAAAGACCGAAGCCCACGGCGACAAACATATAAAGAATCGAAATCGAGGCCGCCGCGGCATTGGGCATGAGTTCTGCGCCGGTTTTGGAATAGCCGTTGAAAGTATTGGCGACCATGTCGCAGAAAGCCGCAATGACAAGAAGCGTAAAAAGCCAGCAGAAAAGCAAGAACAACTGACGCCCCGTACGACCGACGTAGTCCTCAATAATCATACCGATGGACTTACCGCCGTTTTTCACGGACGCATAAAGCGCGGCAAAATCCTGTACGGCGCCGAAAAACACACCGCCGACCATCATCCAAAGCAATGCCGGCAACCAGCCGAACATCGCTGCAATAATCGGACCGGTCACGGGTCCGGCACCGGTGATGGATGTGAACTGGTGTGCAAACACCGTCCAACGCGAAGCAGGAGAAAAGTCCTTGCCGTCGTTTTTTTCGACAGCCGGGGTCGGACGCTTCAGGTCAATGCCCCAGGTCTTTTCCAGCCACTTAGCGTATCCGAAATAGCCGATTGCCAGCACAACGATGGCAATGAGCATTACTTCAAGCCCTGTCATAAAAAATAAACTCCGAAATAATTGTTACAGGCGCCCTTACAAGCCTGAAATGGCTCAATTTCCTAAGAGCGTTCGGAGATTCTAATCACGCACTCTTTACCGTTTGTATCGGAAATGACAAGGTGTTATCGAGCGATAAAGTTCCTAGGTAAAACACCGAAGGTTGTCTCATACAATCGGACGATTGATAGGAGAAGAGAAAAAAGCGGGTAGTTCTTCAGGTTGAACTATCCGCAAGGCAGGAATCATTTCTTCGGCTAATGGTCCGATTTAATGCCCGCACCGCATAGGGTAATTAAAACGTCCGAGCTCGCTCCGTAGGTCTCCTGATAGGCCTCCCACGCAGCAAAGTTTGCCGCTGTCGTATGTTCGATGTAAAAGCCTTTCTTAGCCAGGCGTTCGCGCCAAGCCAGAAGACGGTTTTCCGGCGCCCTGACAAAGACAACGTTGTGTTTGCGTGCTAAGGTGAGAATTTCCTTAGCGCGTAAGGGTTTTCCGATGGCAATACCTTCGGCAATCGTGGGCCGGACAGCAACGGGAAGCGCCTCGTCCGAATTCTCTCTGTACGCCTCATACAGGGGATCGCAATGTTCGCTTTGCAAGGCAATGACCTTCGGGAAGTGATCGATAACGCCGCTCGCTAATAGATGCTCCAAGGCTTTAATCACACCGAGATAAAGCGTCCCGTTTCCGACCGGAACGATGATGTGTTCGGGAATACGCCCCATTTGTTCGAAGACTTCGTAGATGTACGTTTTCATGCCTTCATAAAAGAAGGGATTGACAACGTGGTTGGCGTAATAGACCCCTTCATCGTGCACACGGGCTCGACACACGTCGGCACAGTGGTCACGCGAGCCTTCGATGACGCGACAAGCGGCGCCCGTGGCCTTAATCATCGCAATCTTTTTCGGGCTTGTCCCTTCGGGAACATAGATTTCGCAGGCGATGCCGGCGCGAGCGCAGTAAGCAGCAACGGCGTGACCGGCGTTGCCGCTTGAATCTTGGACGCACTGCGTAACACCGATTGCTTTCATGTGAGACACGAGCGTAGCCGCTCCCCGATCTTTAAAAGAGAGCGTCGGCATCATGTAGTCGACTTTTAAGAACACTCCCGGCTCAAGCTCGACCACGGGCGAAAGCCCTTCGCCGAGTGTGACGGATTGCCAGGCTTCACCGAGGCCGGTTAAAAATTCACGATACCGAAATAGACTCCAGGTCGATCGATCGATCTTCTTTAGGTCGAAAGGCTTATTAACTGGATCGAGTTCGAAAAGCCCGCCGCACTCACAGACCGGCGAGTGCGTTGTGACGGGAACTCGTTTTCCGCAACGCGTGCAATGAAATTCAAGCATAGTTACCTCCTTACTTTAATTCCACGACCGCTTCGATTTCCACCAAGCAATTAAAGTGTAGGGGAGAGGTCGAGACAATCACGCGTCCCGGTTTGTGCGCGCCGAAAAACGCAGAATAGACTTCGTTAATAGCGCCCCAATAGATGTTCGAGGGCGTGTAGACACGGCAAAAGGCCACTTGCTCCCGTGTGCAGCCTGCCGCCTTTAATACGCGATCAAGGTTATTGAGCGCCAAAGCTGCATGCTCTCGAATATCGCCTTTGGCGACCTCGCGCGTATCCGGATCGATCGAGAGTTGTCCGGAGACATACATGAGGTTGCCGACCTTGACGGCCGCCGAATAGTGCCCGGGGTTGTGTCCTTTAAAGTCCGGATGAATAAATTCCATAAATGCTCCTTATTTCATTTCTTTGTGTGGGTTGTTAAAGGTAGGTTCGACGCAGTGCATCCAAATCACTGTAAATCGTCACTTTCGATAGGCCCAGAAGACGCGCGAGTTCTTCGATACTGCCTTTGAGAAGAAAAACATCGCGATCCTGAAGTTCACGTACAAGACGCCGTCTGACATCGCGGTTGGTTTTGGCATTTACATAGCCTTCTTGTGCGACTGTTTCGCAAATGAGTCGAAAGACGGTTTTTCGCACCGAATCAGGCTTACTCTGAAGGTCGTTGCTTTCGACCTCGGTCTCCGGTTTCATTAAACCTGCCGTATCACCGTCTTTTTTCAGATTTGTCATCGTAAGGCCCGGAAGGCGATTCTGAAGCGAGTGAAAAAGCTCTTCTTGGTCAGTGACATCCTCATTCACACAAAGAGCGCCGATGATGTCGCCGGACGTATCGCGAATAAGTTCGGTTGTTGCCCGAATGAGTTTCGTGCGATATCGAAACCACCAGGGACCGATAAAGTCCCCCTCGCTACAGGCAAGCATCTCGGGAACAAGATGGCGCACTCCCTGACCGACCTTTCGGTCGGTGACATCCCCGTTGACAACATATACAACCGAACGTGCCGGATTCGTAAGGTCATGGAGCACGATTTCCGTAGACGGGCCCTGCATCCGAGCCAGAGTATCTGCAAACCGAATCCAGGGCGCAAGTTCAGGTCGAATCGTTCGTGTGGCCATAGGGCTCCTTTGTCGTATAAAAACTTCTATTTTTGTATTGTACGCAAATTACAGACGTTTGGCATTGTGTCTGAACAATTCATCTTAAGCGCAGAATTCAGTTGAAAAATGATTTGCTCTTAAGCTTATTTCTACGTAGAATTTTTTCTACGCACTTTTCCGGTCTCGGAGACTTATGATGAAAGAAACTCTTGAAAACCTTGTAGGATTAACTCTCACAGACCCGTCTGTTCCGACCCCTTCGTGTGTCATTGATTCGACGAAACTGCGTCATAACATCGAGCGAGCCAAAGCCAAAGCTGCGGCGCTTCATGTGGGATGGCGGCCGCACTTAAAAACGCACAAATCCATTGATATCGCGCGTCTTCAAATGTCAAGCCCCGAAGGGCCGGCAACAGTTTCGACCTTGGCCGAAGCGCGCTATTTTGCGCAAAACGGCGTCAAGGACATTATCTATGCCGTCGGAATTGCCCCGCAAAAACTCTCGGCAGTCGTAGCCATTCGACGCGAAACCGGTTGTGATTTGAAAATTATCCTCGATAGTGTCGAGGCCGCTAAGCTTGTTTCGGAGTTTTGTCGGCGCGAAGGGGTTTTGATTCCCGTACTGCTTGAAATAGATACGGACGGTCACCGCTCGGGTCTTGTTCCGGGTGCCCCCGAGATTGTCGCAACGGCTCGTGCGCTAACGCACGGAGCTCTGTTTAAGGGCGTTTTGACGCATGCCGGAGATAGCTACGAGTGCAGAACGCATGAAGCCATCGTTGCTGCCGCTCAAAGCGAACGCTCGGGAATTGTCAAAGCGGCAAATGACCTTCGAGACGCAGGATTTGCCGTTGATATTGTCTCCGTAGGATCTTCTCCGACCCTTATGTGTTCACAAAGTGAGGTAGGAGTCACAGAGATTCGAGCCGGTGTTTGCGCTCTTTTTGATCTATTTATGAGTAACGTCGGCATTTGTCGTATCAATGATATTGCCGTTTCGGTTTTGACAACCGTGATCGGCCGCAAAACCGATAAAAGGCGTGTAATTACCGATTCCGGATTTCTCGCAATGTCACGCGATCGAGGGACAGCGCGACAGAAAACAGACTATGGCTACGGTCTTGTTTGTGACGTGAACGGAGAACCTTTAGATTCGGGAAAAATTCTATTAACGGGAACCAACCAAGAGCACGGCATCATCACACTTCCCGCAGATTCCTCTTTAGCACAAAGCGATTTTCCGATTGGACGCCGTCTTCGGGTTTTACCTAATCATGCGTGCCCGACGGCAGCTCCCTATGCGCATCTTTTGCTTGTTGAAAACGGAAAAATTGTTGCGGTTCTTTCCCATGTACGCGGCTGGGAGACTGCGTAGAAATTCTATAGATTAAAAGGTTATTCCATCTTTTTTTAAACCCGCTACCGGGTGCAGGTAACGTGTTTTTTACCCGCACCCTCAAACCTAGGGATTTCCCTGATGTGTAAAACCTTGTGTGTTTTTTGTCGTCGTTTTGCGGATTTCCGAGGTTCTTTTAACTGACACACTTTCTTACATGCTAGCATCTAGTACATAGTACTTAGTCGGTACAGTCTAGTGCTTTACGACTAGTACTTTTATTTCTTGTAAAAAAAAGAAAGATGGTCCCATGAAGAAATCCGATTTAAGTGTTGTAGCTATTCTTTATCTCTTCGTTTTCTTTTTTGCCTACCAAACGCATCAACTCCCCGAAGAAGCTCAGTCGTATCCCGGCTTTCTTTTGGCCGTGATTTTTATTCTCAATACGATTTATCTTGCTGTCGCATTGTGGCGTTGGAAGGTTAAAAAGCTCTTTAAAGACGATTTAGAGCACCTGTACGACGGTTTCATTCCAAGTCAATTCTTTACCGTGATGGTCGGAGCGGCCCTGTATGTGGCCCTCATTTACTGGATCGGCTACTACATCGCGAGCACCCTGTACATGGCCGTTGCTCTTGCCCTTTTGAAAGTTAAAGCCAAGTGGATTGCTGTGGTTATCATCTCGCTTCTTGTCGTCATTTGGCTTGTCTTTACGTTGTTCTTGAAGGTCCCCCTTCCTGTCGGACAACTCTTTTTCTAACCGGTCAGGAGAACAGCGATGTTAGAAACATTATCTTTGATGGGTGCCGGTTTTATTAATGCGGCCACTCCCGTAAATTTAATTGCAATGGTTTTGGCAACGACGTTCGGCCTTGCAATCGGATGCTTACCCGGTCTTTCGGCAGCCATGGGCGTAGCACTTTTACTGCCCGTGACATTCGGGATGCACCCGGCAACGGGCCTGATTGTCCTCGGCGGTATTTACTGCGGCGCCATTTTCGGCGGATCGATTTCAGCGATTTTGATTCATACACCGGGAACTCCCGCCTCGGCGGCAACGGCAATCGAAGGTTACCAGCTGACACTAAAAGGGCATGCGGCTCGTGCCTTGACCGTTGCGTGCGTTGCCTCGTTCGTGGGCGGTCTCTTGTCGTGCCTCTCTCTTTACTTTTTCTCGCCCCCCTTAGCGGCCCTTGCGATGCAGTTTAAGAGCCCGGAATACTTCTGGCTCTCGCTTTTCGGTCTGACGGTCATTGCAGGTGTCGCCTCCAAATCCTTGATTAAGGGACTGATTTCAGGCTTTTTGGGCCTTTTTATTTCCACAATTGGCATGGATCCGATGGAAGGCATCGAACGCTTTATGTTCGGTCAGGATGCTCTTTTCGGCGGCATTAACGTGACATGTGCTCTGATCGGCTTGTTTTCCATGTCTCAAGTTTTGATCCTGGCGGAAAAGAAGATCGTCGAACGCGGAAAGGCCGCGAAAGTCACCGACCGGTTCGGCCTGTCGCGTGAAGACATCAGGAGGATTACACCCACGTGCTTGAGAAGCTGGATTATCGGCAACATTGTCGGCATTTTGCCCGGTGCCGGTGCGACGATTGCCTGCTTTATGGGATACAACGAAGCGCACCGCTGGAGTAAGCACAAGGAAGAATTCGGTAAGGGCAGTATCGAAGGCGTAGCCGGCTCCGAAGCCGCTAATAATGCCGTGACAGGCGGGTCGCTCATTCCGACGTTGACACTCGGCATTCCCGGAGAATCCGTGACGGCGGTGTTAATGGGAGGTCTTATTATTCACGGCCTGCAGCCCGGGCCCGAACTCTTTACGACCTACGCGGGCATGACCTATACGTTCTTTGCCGGTTTTGTTTTCGTGCAGTTTGCGATGCTTGCAGTCGGTATGTGCGGCGCCAAGTGGTTTGCTCACATTGCGCGTCTTTCCGACGCTATCTTGATTCCGTCGATTGTGCTTTTGTGCGTTGTGGGCTCGTACGCCATTCACAATTCGCTTTTTGACGTGAGCATGATGCTTTTGTTCGGTCTTTTGGGTTACCTGATGCGTAAATTCGACTTCAGTACCCCGGCTATGGTCTTGGGTCTGATTTTGGGTCCGATTGGCGAGCGCGGTTTGCGTCGTGCGCTGCTCCTGAATGATAACGACCCGAGTATCTTCTTTTCCTCGTCGCTGTGCTGGATTTTGATTGCTCTGTGCGTGGTCGGCATCCTGTCGCCGATTTTGATGGGACGCCTGGAAAAGAGAATGGTTCATCGGGCCAAGAGCAATACGGCCTCAGCCTCAACTAAATAACTTGATTGCAGTATCCATATTTGATAAGGAGAAACCTATGAAAAGACGTGTTTTGGGAATGGCTCTTGCAGCTTCATTTGCTCTGACCCTTCCGTTTGCCAGTCACGCGTGGGAACCTGCCGGCGACGTTTCCGTAATCGTCGCCTACAAGGCCGGGTCCGGTACCGATAAGACTTGCCGTCCTTTGATTATGATGGCTGAAAAGTATGTCGGTAAGACCCTTGTAATTCACAACATGCCCGGCGGCGACGGCAAAATCGGCTGGACGGATTTAATCAAGGCTAAACCTGACGGACGCACGATCGGCTTTGTCAACCTTCCGACGTTCACGCAATACATTGCCGAAGGAAAATTTAAGGTCGACCAGATTGTCCCGGTTTGCAACCACGTGACGGAAACGGGCGTCATCGTCGTTAAAGCCGATAGCCCCTACAAGACCTTGGATGACCTCGTTGCGGCGATGAAGAAGAACCCGCGCCTTAAGGCCTCGACAAACGGCAACCGCGCATCGAACCACATTTCCGCGCAACTGTTTGCCAACTCGGCTAAGGTCAAGTACAAGGCCATTCCGTACGGCGGAACGGCCGATCAACTTTTGGCTCTGCGTCAGGGTGAAGTGGACTTTTCATGTCCGAAGATTGCCGACGTGGCGAGCATGATTCACGGGGATAAGCCCGAATTGCGTGTTCTCGGCATCTTTGACACCAAGCGTGATGCGGCTCTGCCGAATGTTCCGACGTTAAAAGAACTCGGCTACTACCCCGAGTGGTACGGTTCGGCCCGCGCCATCGTGCTTCCGAAGGGCGCTCAGCCGGAGATTGTTAAGTTCTACGCCGATGCCTTCTTAAAGACGATGCAAGATAAGGAATGCGCCGAATTGCATCACAAGGCCGGTTTTAACATGGATTACAAGAATCCGAAAGAATTGGCCGACCTCATCCAAGCGCAGATTAATTTCTGCCAAATGACGGTCAAGCCCGAATTCTGGAAGTAATCGATTTAAAAATTCAAAACGGATAGTACTTTTCCTCCCTTTGGTTTCGCTTTTGTCGGGTGTGCGAAATCAAAGGGAGGTTTTTTCAGCCTTATGCGACAGTGTGCTTCGGGTGAATTTCCTGTAGGGAATACACGCGCGCATCGGCTAGGTGTTTGATGCCTTCGACCGCGGCACGGCCGCCTGCAATCGTCGTAAAGTAGGTGACGCGATGGCCGAGAGCCGCCAGACGAATCGCTCGGGCATCGTTAATTTCGCCCTTCGATTCATTGCTTGTCATAATGAGAAGCTGCAGGGCTTTGTTCTTAATCATATCGAGAACGTTCGGGCGACCGTCACTGACCTTATTGATGATCTTGCAATCGATTCCGGCATGGGCAAGCGCTGAAGCCGTTCCGCGAGTTGCTACGAGCTTGTAACCGGCATCCGCGAGTTCCGCGGCAACAACGATGGCTTTAGGCTTATCGTCATCACGCACGGAAATAAAGACCGTGGATCCTGCGGGCGGAAGGGTATTTCCCGCGCCGAGCTGGCTCTTAAAGAGCGCTTCACCGAATGTGGCTCCGACTCCCATCACTTCGCCCGTTGAGCGCATCTCGGGGCCTAAAACCGGATCGACACCGAGGAATTTGGCGAAGGGAAACACCGCTTCTTTGACGCACATGTGCGTGGGTTTGACTTCCACCGAGATGCCTTGTTTGGCAATGGAGTCTCCGACCATGCAGCGTGCCGCCACCTTGGCAACTTGAACGCCCGTGGCTTTGGAAACAAAAGGAACCGTACGGCTGGCGCGGGGATTGACCTCGAGGACATAGACTTCGGGCTTTTCCGTTACAGCATTTTTTACTGCAAACTGCACGTTCATCAGGCCCACGACACCGAGGGCTTTGGCCATAAGAACGGTCTCGCGTCGTACTTCCTCGAGGATATCTTCCCGAAGACTATAGGGCGGAAGTGAACATGCCGAGTCGCCTGAGTGCACACCGGCTGCTTCAACGTGCTGCATGAGACCTGCGATTTTGACCTCCTGTCCGTCGCTTACGGCATCGACGTCCATCTCGACGGCGTCATCCAAAAAGCGGTCTAACAGAACAGGGCTATCTTCGCTCACGACAATGGCTTCGTGCATGTAGCGCATGAGTTCCTTATCGTCGTGCACGATATCCATCGCGCGTCCCCCGAGGACATAACTCGGACGCACTACGATGGGATAACCGATTTCGTGCGCACAGGCAAGGGCCGCCGATTCCGTGTGCGCCGTGCGGTTTTCGGGCTGTCTGAGACCGAGTTGGGTAATTAGGCCCTTAAAGCGCTCACGATCTTCGGCGCAGTCAATCGCATCAGTGGAGGTGCCGATAATGCGAATGCCTTCTTTTTCCAGGTCTCGGCAAATCTTTAAGGGTGTCTGTCCGCCGTATTGGACAATCACACCGTCAGGCTTTTCTACGTGACAGATTTCCAAGACGTCTTCAAGCGTCACGGGCTCAAAGTACAGGCGATCGGATGTATCGTAGTCGGTCGAGACCGTTTCCGGGTTGCAGTTGACCATGATGGTTTCGTACCCGTCTTCATGTAAGGCCATCGAAGCGTGCACGCAGCAGTAGTCAAATTCAATGCCCTGACCGATTCTGTTCGGTCCCCCGCCTAAAACGACAATCTTCTTACAATCTCTGGGATTGGCTTCGTTTTCTCCGGAGTAAGTCGAGAACATGTAGGCCGTTTTAGTTTCAAATTCGGCCGCACAGGTATCGACGCGTTTGTAAACCGGATGCAGGTTCAGGGTGTAGCGCTTTTCTCGGACATCCTTTTCCGACGTGTGTGTCAGGCGGGCAATTCGTTTGTCCGAAAAGCCTTTTTTCTTTAAGTAAAAGAGGGCGTCCCGGTCGATTTCTTGTAATGAGACTGTTTCAAGGCGCTTCTCGATACGCACGAGTTCCTCGATTTGCGCGAGGAACCAGGGATCGATCGACGTCATGCGGTAAAGCTCTTCGCACGTCAGTCCGATTCGCATGGCATCGGCGACATAAAGGATGCGCTCGGGACCGGCTTCACTGACTTCGTGGATGATTTCTTCCCGGTCGTTCGAAAGGCTCGTTAAGCCGTCTTTTCCGGTCTCCAGTCCGCGAAGAGCCTTTTGTAGGGACTCCTGGAAGGATGAGCCCACAGCCATCACTTCACCGACGCTTTTCATCTGAGTGGTTAAGCGATCGTCAGCTTGCGGGAATTTTTCAAAGGCAAAGCGCGGAATCTTCGTGACAACGTAGTCAATCGTCGGCTCGAAGGACGCAGGTGTTGCACCGTCCGTGATATCGTTTTTCAGTTCATCGAGCGTGTACCCGACGGCAAGCTTGGCAGCGACTTTGGCAATCGGAAAGCCCGTGGCTTTGGAGGCCAAGGCCGAGGAGCGCGACACACGCGGATTCATCTCAATGACAATGAGGCGTCCGTTTTTCGGATTAACGGCAAATTGTACGTTCGAACCCCCGGTATCCACGCCGATTTCACGTAGCACGGCAATCGAGGCATCGCGCATGATTTGGTATTCTCGGTCCGTTAGGGTTTGAGCCGGGGCTACGGTGATGGAGTCGCCCGTGTGAATACCCATGGGGTCGAGGTTTTCAATCGAGCAGACGATAATGCAGTTATCGTTCTTATCGCGCACGACTTCCATCTCGTATTCTTTCCAGCCGAGAAGGGACTCTTCGATCAAGAGTTCATGCGTGGGCGATAGTTCCAGCCCGCGTTCGCAAATCTCGACGAATTCCTGCATGTTGTAGGCAATGCCGCCGCCTGTCCCGCCTAAGGTAAAGGAGGGACGAATAACGGCAGGGAACCCCACTTGCGACTGGACTTGCAGGGCCTCGGCCATGTTGTAGGCAATGCCCGATCTCGCCGATTCCAGGCCGATGCGGCTCATAGCCTGTTTAAACCGTTGACGATCTTCGGCTTTATCGATGGCATCGGGTGATGCTCCGATCAGTTCCACCCCATAGCGCTTAAGAACTCCGGAGCGATTTAGCTCCATCGCAAGGTTCAGGGCCGTTTGCCCGCCCATGGTCGGCAAAACGGCATCGGGCTTTTCCCGAGCAATGATGCGCTCTAGGACGCGTGCGTCCAAGGGCTCGATATAGGTAGCATCGGCCGTATCGGGGTCGGTCATAATCGTTGCCGGGTTGGAGTTGGCGAGTATGACGCGATACCCTTCTTCGCGAAGGGCTTTGCAAGCTTGTGCTCCGGAGTAGTCAAATTCACAGGCCTGACCGATGATGATGGGGCCGGCGCCGATAATCAGTACGGATTTTATGTCAGTGCGTTTGGGCATTTTTAGTCCTTGTTTTCTGTCATGCGAGAAAGTAGGGGGCCCGAGGATTGAAATTCGGGCACGAGCATTTGTCCGACTTATCGTCGGTTCTTTCGCATGAGAGAGGCGAACTGATCAAAAAGTGTGGCGATGTCGTGGGGACCGGGACTTGCTTCCGGATGTCCCTGAAAACTCATGGCCGGAGCATTGAGAAATTCCAGCCCTTGCAGCGACCCGTCAAAAAGACTGGCGTAAATCCCGGATACATTTTCAGGAAGTGTCGTTTCATCGACGGCAAAGCCGTGATTCTGACTTGTAATTGCGACGCGATGCGTACGGCGGTCCGTGACCGGGTGGTTGGCCCCGTGGTGACCGAACTTCATTTTCACAGTCTTGGCCCCGGCGGCAAGCCCCATAATCTGATGGCCTAAGCAAATGCCGAAAAGGGGGATTTTCTTCTCAAGGAAAACGCGAGCGGCTTCAATCGCATAGGTGCAAGGCTCGGGATCTCCCGGGCCGTTTGATAAAAACACACCGTCCGGATGCATCGCAAGAACGACATCGGCAGGCGTCTTTGCCGGAACGACCGTCACACGCATGCCGCGCTCTGCCATCATTCTGAGGATGTTGCGCTTAATGCCGAAGTCGTAGGCAACGACGTGAAAGGGGAAAGCCGCCGGCCTGTGAAAGCCCGGGGCCCCTTCATCTCCTGTCATGGTCCAAAGTCCTTCGGTCCAGTCATAGGGCGCATCGGTTGTGACTTCGGAGGCTAAATCACGACCGACCATCGAGCCCCAGGAGCGGGCTTGATTGATTGCCGACTGAAGTTCTTCTTGAGTTAAATGGCCGTCTTTCGCAACGACGATGGTTCCTGCCATGGCCCCTTTGGTGCGTAAACGACGCACGAGAGCGCGCGTATCGATGTCGTAAAGCGCGCATTTGCCGTGAGCCTTCAGGTAGTGCTCGAGCGAATCGGTTGCACGAAAATTGCTCACAACGGGGCTTGCGCACCGGAGAATCAGTCCGGCTGCTGCAACGGTCGGACTTTCGGAATCCTGCTCATTGACGCCGACATTGCCGATGTGCGGGTAGGTGAGCGTGACAATCTGGCCTGTGTAACTCGGGTCAGTCAGGATTTCCTGATATCCGGTCATGGCGGTGTTAAAGACCACCTCGGCCGTGACGGAGCCCGGGGCGCCCAATGAGCGTCCGCGATAGACGGTTCCGTCGGCAAGCGCCAAAGCAGCTTCGGGCCGTGTGTCAAGTTGTATGGAGTTCAAGAGTCTCTCCTAGGTTCGTAAAGTGTCCTTTCGCATTGCGCGGGGCCTTGGCGCCCGACTTTAAGGACTCGGAACAAAGGGCATCTGTCCCGTAACTAACATATAAATAAATTATTATAGTAGAGACTCTTAGCGCTTGTCGCTTGACTTATGTTCGCCGTTCGGAGCGATTATATGAGCCTTTCGTAGGACTTGATTCCGGACATTTTTTCCTCAAATCGATGCCGTACATATCGTCAAGTCGTCGGCCTTTTTGTATCGTAATCGATTCCTTGCCCTCTGAAAGGGACGGAGAATCATTTTAGGCGGCACAAAATACGGCAGTTTCCCTATTTCACTTTGCTTGGCTTTCCGATATGATGAATCGGTTGGACCGAGAATGTGCCCCTCATCGAAAATGAATCGTATGTCTTTTGAACGTCAAAAACCCGTTATCCATGCACGCAACGTGCAGTCGATGCGAATGTGTATTGCCCTCTGAAGGCGACGCACCGCACGGGTTTTCTGACGCACTAAAAAACCTCCTTATCGTCTTGCGGGTGTCCCGCTCATAAGTTCGGATTCGTCCGTTTGTCGGACCGATTCCGCCATGTTGTTATTCCTTACTTTTTTCACAAATCGGAGAAACTATCATGAAACCATCGTTCAAACGCACTGTCTTTTTTGTGTCCGTTGCAGCCTTAATCGGCACTGCATTGACCGGATGCGGCGAAGAGAAAGCCTCGGACTTCAAAGTTGTAAAAATCGGTGTTGTCGGTGAGTACAACGCCCAGTGGGAGACTGTTAATCAGAACCTTGCATCGGACAAAATCCGTGTCGAACTTGTCAAGTACTCGGACTACGCCACGCCGAACCGGGCGCTTTTGGATAAAGAAATCGATTTAAATGCCTTCCAGCATAAGGCCTTCTTGGCTAACGACATCGCCCGCAACGGCTACAAGATTACGGACATCGGCGTTACGCTTGTCGCACCGCTTCGCATCTATAACAACAAATCGAAGATTTCCAAAATTTCTGACATCAAGGACGGCGACAAAGTCGCCATTCCGGCGGATTTAACAAACGGGGGTCGCGCAATTAAGCTTCTTGAGGCTGCAGGCTTAGTTACCGTAGACCCGACCAAGGGGTATGTGCCCAATAAAACCGATATCACGCACTACAACGTCAAAATCGAGATTGTCGAGGCCGAGTCGGGAATGTTGGCCAATCTTTTACCCGATGTCACGGCTGCCGTCATTAACGGCGGCAACGCCTTTACGGCAAAACTCAATCCGGCGACCGATTCGATCTTCTCGGAAGATATCGGGCCCGATAATCCTTACTTCGCGCGCCTTGCGAACGTCATAGTTTCTCGCACGGACGACACTCAAAAAACCGAATACAAGAAGGTCGTCGAGGCCTATCACAAGCAAAACGTCGCTCAAACCCTGAAAGACGCGTACAAAGGCGCCTTTATTCCGGTTTGGGCCGGATCCGGCGAGTACAAACTCAAGTAAAACAACATACGGGAAGCCGGAATTTCCGGCTTCTTGTACACGATTATTTAGGACACGCTATGGATACCCAATCGAGCATTCATGCAATAGTTATTAAACGACTTAAGGCGTACCAAGCCGCCTCTCTTGCCATTTATGCGCACCCGGAAACCAGCAATCATGAGTATTTTGCTCAAGAGACGTTGACAGAGCTTTTGGGCGAAGACGGATTTTCGATTAAAAAAAACGTTGCGGGGCACCCGACCGGATTTACGGCCGCGTACAAGGCTCGCAAATCGGGCCCCGTGATCGTTTTTCTGGCCGAATACGATGCACTCCCGGGCATCGGACACGCCTGCGGACATAATCTATTCGGCACCACAAGTTCCTTGGCAGCCGTTGCTCTAAAGTCCGTAATCGACACGGTCGGAGGCGAAGTACGAGTCTACGGCACACCGGGCGAGGAGGGCGGAGAGAACGGCAGTGCCAAGGCAAGTTTCGTGCGTGAGGGATTTTTCAAAGACGTTGATGCGGCTTTGTGTGTTCATGCAAGCCGGGACGGCCACATTCTGACCTGTCCGTCGCTTGCGTGTGCGCCTGTGGACATTCAATTTCACGGGAAAGCGTCGCATGCAGCCAGCGCACCCGAAAAGGGCATTAACGCTCTCGATGCAGTCATTGCCGTCTATAACTCGATTAACGCCTTGCGCCAGCACCTGACAAGCGACGTTCGGATTCACGGAATCATCACGCACGGGGGCGATGTTCCCAATGTCGTACCCGACTATGCCGCCGCCAAGTTTTATTTGCGCGCCGCAACGGCTCCGACGCTCGATGCCGTTTACAAAAAGGTCGAAGACATCGTTCGGGGTGCTGCTTTATCGACGGGAGCTACCGGTTCGATGACCCCGAGCCAAAATCGCGTGGACAACACCGTGATTACGCCCTCGTTTGATGCCGTCTATGCTAAGGAGTTAGCCGCCTTCGGGTTGACTGCCGAGCCCCCGGCGTCCGTTAAAAGCATTGGTTCGACCGATGTCGGGAACGTCAGTCAAGTTGTTCCGACTATCCAACCGCAGATTCGCATCAGCCCCGGTCCGATTGCCGGGCACAGCGAAGCCTTTAAAAAGGCAGCAGGATCCAAGATGGGGCTTGACTCCGTTGCGCTAGGGGGAGAGGTGCTTGCAAGAACGGCGCTGCGCCTTATGACGGAACCTGCTCTTTTAGCAAGCATTCAAGCCGAGCACCGTGCTCAGGTGGCGCGCCAAAGCAATCCGAGGTAACCGATCATGATTGAATTGAAACACATTGTCAAACGCTTTACAGGCGATTTAAGATCGGTGACAGCCGTCAACGACGTTTCTCTTCGGATTAACGACGGAGAAATTTTCGGCATTATCGGGTTTTCCGGGGCGGGCAAATCCACGCTCGTGCGCTGTATCAATCTCTTGGAGCGCCCGACAAGCGGACAGGTACTCCTTGACGGAGTAGACCTCACGGGCCTTGCCCCGGCTTCTCTTCGGAGCGTGCGTCGCAAAATCGGCATGATTTTCCAGCACTTTAACCTAATGCCGAGTCGCACGGTCTTTGAAAATATCGAGATGCCGCTCAAACTAACAAAGGCCGGACGCGAAGAGCGTTGCGCGAAAATCCACGCTCTTTTATCTCTCGTGGGTTTATCGGACAAAAAAAATGCCTACCCCTCGGAACTTTCGGGCGGACAAAAACAGCGCGTTGCGATTGCCAGAGCACTTGCCAATGACCCTAAGGTGCTCCTTTGCGATGAGGCCACGAGCGCTCTTGATCCCAAGACAACCCGTTCGATTTTAAAGCTCCTTAAAAAGGTCAATTCCGAGCTTTCGATTACGGTCGTCATCATCACGCACCAGATGTCGGTCATTAAAAGCATTTGTGACAGAACCGCTGTTTTGGATCACGGAAAACTCATTGAAGAAGGAAGTGTTTTAGAGGTCTTTTCCGACCCGAAAAGCCCGGTGACACAAAGCTTTATTAATTCGGCAAGTAACGTCGACGGACTGATGGAAATGCTCGAAGAAGCCGAACAAAAGGGGGCAGGACCCGAGACGTCGGTGTATCTGCTCACGTACGCCGGGCAAAGCGCCGGAAAGCCTTTAATGAGCGAGCTTTATAAGCGGTTTTCCGTAAGCGCCAACATCATCTTCGGGAACATCGAACTTGTGGGCGGAACACCGTTCGGCAAACTTGCCGTGACATTTAAGGGCCGTGAAGAGGATGAAAAGAAAGCCCTTGCGTACATTCGCGAGCAGGGCGTTCGCATTGAGGAGATTAAACTATCATGAACATCCTTCATGACTTATTTCCGAACTTAGAGCGACTCGGTGGAGAATTTCTTTGTTCCGTGGAGCAAACGGCAACGATGATCGGGGTTTCCGGGACCGTTGCCTGGATTCTCGGGATTGCCGTCGGTGTCCTTTTGGTTACAACACGCCCGGGCGGCATCTTGGAGCAACGGGTTCTTTTCACGGTTTTTGACCGCTTGATTGACATCATCCGCTCGATTCCCTTCATCATTTTGATCGTGCTTTTGATTCCGCTTTCGCGCCTATTAGTGGGAACAGGATCGGGCGTGACGGGGTCTTTTGTCGCGCTTGTTTTCGGGACGGTTCCGTTTTTTGCACGCCAAATCGAATCGGTTCTCTCGGAAGTCGACGCAGGTCTTATTGAGGCGAGCGAAGCAATGGGGTTTTCACCGCGTGAGATTATTTTCGGGGTGTATCTGAAAGAATGCATCCCCGGAATCACGCGCGTGACGATGATCACATTCGTCAGTTTTATCGGCATTACGGCGATTGCCGGGGCAATCGGCGCCGGCGGTATCGGGGACTTTGCGATTCGCTACGGCTACCAGATGGGGTATCGGGACATGATATGGCTCTCGGTCTTTGTTATTCTTGCCGTCATCAGTCTTTTTCAATGGGCGGGAAACGCTCTTATTCGTCGAACGACCCACTAAAAGCGCCTCCGGGAGTCGGGCTCGGGGTCGGTTTTTCGGGCCGGTCCCGTGCTCTTTCGCTCCATGAGGCGGTTGGGGTATTCGACACGCATAATCCGGTCGGACGTTTCGCCTCTCATGCGTTTTTGCAAAATGTGAAAGGCGTACCGTCCTTTTTCTTCGAGTTGGTGCTCGACCGTTGTGATGCTCGCAAATTTATAGCGGCTCGTACTCGTGTTATCGCACCCGCAGACCGAATAATCCTCGGGAATCCGAAAGCCGCGACTGATAATCGCATCCATAACGCCGGCGGCAACCGAGTCGTTCACGGCCACAAAGGCCGTCACGTCGGGCTTTTCCTGTAGGCAATTTGTCGTTAAGCGATATCCGATGTTGTACTCCAAATCGATGTCGGATAACTCTTCGCTCGGGGAGACGGCGTGCGAGAACACGGCGACGCTTGATGTCGGGTCTTTCTGCGCCAGGCGCTCTTTGAGTCCCATCAGGCGTCTTTGTCGCATCGCAAAATGCTCGCCGAGCGACGTAGAAATAAAGGCAATGTGTCGGTGTCCGAGTGAATACAAGTGCTGGGCGAGCATGGCGCCGGCGCCGTAATCGTTCATTTCCACGGTATCTAAGGCCGCATGATCGTCCCTGTCGCCGATGACCACCACCGGAATGCGCGCATTAATGTCTTCTAAAAGTTTGACATTATTGGGCATCGTGGCAAACACGAGGCCCTTAATCCCTAAATCGAGCGCCATCTGCACGCATTCGGTTTCTTTGGCAATGTCTCGGTAGTGCGTAAAAACGAGGGTCGAGTAGTGATTGGCATCGGCCTCCTGCTGGATAGCCTGCACGATGCGCGAGTAATAGTGATTTGAAATGTTCGGACAGACGATAAGGACGGTCGGGGAGGCGGTCCCTTTACTCTGGTGCTTTTGACTCGGGCTGTATCCGGTTTCCCTCGCAATACTCTCAACCTTTTCGACGGTTTCCTTGGAAAAGGAGACGCCGGCGCGACGGCTCAGAATCATCGAGGCCGTCGTTGTCGAAACGCCGGCACGTTTGGCCACTTCCGATAATGTAATTGTCTTATAGCGCATACTCGTCACCCCGAAAAATCATCCAAAGCTTGATAAATAATTACTAAACACTTTAAGATGTTTTAGTTTCGAAACGTTCAAGTTAATAAATATTTATCGCTGTAATTCCGCATTTAAGTAGGCAAATTATACGAATACAATAGCATTGACTGCAAGAGGCGGTCAAAAACAGATAAATATTTACTAATCCTAGGAGAAATCCATGACTCAACCCTCGAAAAAAGAGATTCGAAAGGTTGTTTTGGCGTCGTTACTCGGCGCGACAATCGAGTGGTATGACTTTTTCTTGTACGGTGTCGTTGCCGGTATCGTTTTTAACAAATTATTCTTCCCGACAAGCGATCCGTATATCGGAACACTTTTGGCGTATACCACGTTTGCCATCGGCTACTTAGCTCGTCCCTTCGGCGGTTTTATTTTCGGCCACTTCGGTGACAAAATCGGTCGCAAGAGCATGCTGATTATGACGATGCTCATCATGGGTTTAGCGACAATCGGTATCGGCCTGGTGCCCACATACGCCTCGATCGGGATTGCCGCTCCCATCCTTTTACAGACATTCCGTCTCCTGCAGGGTTTAGGGCTCGGCGGCGAATGGGGCGGTGCAGTCCTTATGACCTACGAATACGCGAGCAAAAAAGAACGCGCCTTTTACGCCTCGATTCCCCAGATGGGTTTGGCGACGGGTCTATGCCTTTCCTCCGGCGTCGTCGCGTTTCTTTCTATGACTCTTAGCGATGCTCAGTTCCTCGAATGGGGTTGGCGCGTGGCTTTCTTAATGAGCGTGTTCTTGGTCGGTATCGCGCTTTGGGTTCGTCTTTCGATTCTGGAAACCGCGGATTTCCGTAAGGTTCAAGATCAAGCAGCTAAAGATAAGAGCAAGAAGGCTCTCCCGATTGTTCGCGTTTGCAAGAATCACCCCTTTAACATCCTTTTGGGGGTCGGTGCGCGCTGGGTTGACGGCGTGTTCTTTAACGTTCTTGCGGTGTTCGTGATTACGTACCTCGTCCAATACATCCACGTCGATCGCACGAGCGCCCTTGTTGTCGTGATGATTGCGGCTCTCTTGATGTGCCCCTTCATCGCATTTTTCGGTCACATGGCCGACAAGTACGGTCGCGGTAAGGTCTACGGTATTTGCGCAGTCTTGTGCGGTATCTCGATTTTCCCGTCATTCTGGTTAATGCAAAACTCGAACGGCAGCCTCTTTATGATTGCCATTGCGATCATCATCCCGCTTTCGATTTTCTACGCAGGCATCTTCGGACCGGAAGCAGCCGTCTTTGCCGACCTTTTCCCGGCTGACGTCCGTTACACGGGCATTTCGATTTGCTACCAATTCCCGGGATTTTTGGTTGCCGGTATCGTTCCCGGCCTTTGCACATACTTCATGGGCATCACGGGGGGCGATCCGATTTATGTTTGCCTGTACACGATGGTTGCCTGTTTTACGAGCGCCTTAGCCGGCTTTGTCATCCAGAAGCGTCACAACGCTGCGGTCGCCAAATACGGCGAAAACGTCGAACACATTTAAGGATAAGCGGGAAGAGGGCGAGTCGCCCCTTCCCGAAACGGGGTGTTTATTATGAGAATTTTGCAGATTTCTGATTTTCACTTGCGCGGTGACGGAAAACTCTCCTTTCAGGTTGTCGATACGGCCTCGTTCCTAAAGTCGACAAAGGCCCACTTGGAGCATGTCTTTGCTCTTGACGGTCAAAAACCCGACATGATTGTCGTCACGGGTGATATTGCCGATTCGGGCGATGAGAAGGCCTACCTCATGGTCTATGAGGCCTTAAGTAGCTTTAACGTTCCCGTGTATGCGGTTCCGGGTAACCACGACCGTCGCGATCGTATGGTCCGCATCCTCAAAGGCTGGACGATTCCGAATCCGCAAACCGCCCCTTTCCTTTGCTACGCCGTACAAACGGAGGAAGCCAGGCTCCTATTCCTCGACACGCTTAACCCCGGTTCCCACGCCGGTCACATGCGGGAGGCGGAACTTGCTTGGCTTGATAACGAACTTCAAAGCAACAAGAACGTTCCGACCCTTATTTTCATGCACCATCCCCCCTTTATCACGGGACTGCCGGCGATGGATGAGCCTTTTGAAAATCGCGAACAGATGCGCACAGTCCTTATGAAGGCGCCGTGGGCGAGGCTTTGTTGCGGTCATATGCATCGCCCGATTTTTACAGTCTGGGCAGGTGTGCCGTGTGTGACGGCCCCGGCTGCATCGATGCAGATTGAACTGGATTTTACTCCCGAAGGCGGCGATACGTTCCGCATGGAAACACCGGGGTACTTACTCCATGACTTTGAGGACGGAGTCTTTAATACCCACGTCTGTCAGATTTACAAGAAAACCGAGTTTGACGGGCCGTATCCGTTTGCCGGAAAAGTCAATCCCACGGAAGACTGAGTTTAAAGAACGACGCATCCCTTTCCCCTAAAGCGCAACACGTCCCTTGATTGCGCACCCGCCGAGTCCGAAAGGACTCGGCTTTTTTGTTCATGAAACGAGAAGGTTGCTATTTCCTGAACGTACGCCTGTCCTGTTCGTTACGATCTGTTTACGGCGAATTTCCTATGGTAAATGTCGATTTATCTCGTTTTTTCTTTTGCTATACTCTCCGGCATGTTTCACCCGGTTTTTGTTCAAATTTTTATCACATTAAGCTAACTTTAAACACTTTAAGCACCCTGTGCGGAGACAAGTTCCATGATTAAACGCAATGTCTTACTCAATCCAGGCCCGGCTACGACCACTGATACGGTCAAACTCGCCCAAATCGTTCCCGACATTTGTCCTCGCGAAAAAGAATTTGCAGACCTCATGAAGGGGTTTCGCTCGGACATTCTTAAAACCGTCCACGCCGATCCTGCCTCCTACACGGCCGTTCTTTTTTGCGGTTCCGGAACCCTTAATATGGACGTGTGTTTAAATTCTTTGTTGCCGGCCGATGCCAAAGCCCTGATTGTCAATAACGGAGCGTACAGCTCTCGCGCTGTTGAGATTTGTAAGGCTTATGGCCTCAATCACATCGATTTGAGGTTTCCGGTCGATGAACTACCGGATCTAACGCGCGTTGAAGCCGTGTTAAAGGAAAACCCTGACATTCGCCTCGTGTACACAACGCATAACGAGACGGGAACGGGTATTTGTAATCCCATTCGTGAAATCGGCGCCTTAGCCCATCGGTACGGGGCGACTTTTGTTGTCGATACGACCTCGACTCTCGCGATGCGCCCGATTGATGTGGCACGGGACAACATTGATTTTTGTATGGCGTCGGCCCAAAAGGGCATTATGGCCATGACAGGTCTTTCCTTTGTCATCGGTCGCACGGATTTGATCGTTGCTTCCAAGGACTACCCGAAGCGTTCGTACTACTGCAATCTTTACTTGCAGTATGAATATTTCGAAAAGACCGGTCAGATGCACTTTACGCCCCCTGTCCAGACCGTCTATGCCGCCGTGCAGGGGCTTAAGGAATACTTTGCCGAAGGCGAAATCGCGAAGTGGGAACGTCACAAGCGCGTTTTCGAGGCGATTCATACGGGGTTGGCCGAGCTCGGATTTAAGGATGTCATTCGCCGCGAATGGCAAAGCGGTTTGGTGGTCTCGGTCCTATATCCGGACGACCCGAACTGGGACTTTATGAAAGTGCACGATTACTGCTATGAGCGCGGCTTTACGATTTATCCGGGCAAGATTGCCTCGACAAATACCTTCCGCTTGTGCTCGCTCGGAGCCATCGACGAGGCAGACATCAAAGCTTTCTTTAAAGTTTTTAAAGAGGCCTTAATTGCCTTAGAGATTCAAATTCCCGCTCGCTACAACGCTTAAATAAGAGGCTCGTATGAAAACTGTTTACGCATGTTTTACGACTGACATCATTCATGCCGGACACTTAAATATCATCCGCGAGGCTCAAAAATACGGGCGCCTGACAATCGGCGTGATGAGTGACGAGGCCCTCGTGCGTTTTGATCGCTTTCCGACCAAGACTCTTGAAGAACGTATCGCCATGGTGCGGTGCTTGGACGGTGTCACGGATGTCATCGTTCAAAACAGCGTCATGTACGACAAGGTCATTGAGGAACTCAAACCCGACTACGTCATTCACGGCGACAATTGGCTCGAAGGCCCCACAAAAGCCATCCGGGACAATGTTCAAAAGGCGCTTTCTTCCTACGGCGGTGCGATTATCGACGTCCCTTATACGCGTAACGAACTCGTGCACCACATGGACGAACGCGTTAAGGCTCAGCTTGCGATGCCCGAGTTTCGGAGAAGTCGCTTGCGCCGCATCCTTAAGCTTCGTCCCATTGTCAAAGCCATTGAAGTGCATAGCGGTCTTACGGGCCTGCTGGCTGAAAAAACCGTTGTCGAACACGACGGAGAGCTTGATCAATTCGACGCGATGTGGATCAGTTCCCTGTGTGATTCGACCGCCAAGGGCAAACCCGATATCGAACTCGTCGATATGACCTCGCGCTTTCGTACGATTGACGACGTGATGGAAGTGACGACTAAGCCCATTATCTTTGACGGCGACACGGGGGGGCTTATCGAACACTTTGTATATACGGTGCGCTCTTTGGAACGTATGGGCGTTTCGGCCGTTATCGTCGAAGATAAAACGGGATTAAAGAAAAACTCCTTGTTCGGCACGGATGTCAAGCAGACACAAGATACGATCGAGCACTTTGCACAAAAGATTGCCGCGGGCAAACAGGTTCAGCTGACCGATGACTTTATGATTATTGCCCGCATCGAAAGCCTGATTCTCGAGAAGGGTCTGGACGATGCCCTGGCGCGTGCCCGAGCGTACGTGAAAGCCGGCGCCGACGGCATCATGATTCACAGTCGAAAGAAAGACCCGGCGGAAATCTTTGCCTTCTGTGATGCCTTCCGCCGGGAAGATACGACGACGCCGATTGTCGTCGTACCGACCTCGTTTAATTCGGTCACGGAAGGCGAACTGGCGTCCCACGGCGTCAATATCGTCATTTACGCCAATCAACTCACGCGCAGTGCCTTCCCGGCCATGCAGCAAACGGCCGAAGATATTTTGCGGTATCACAGGGCACAGGAAGTCGATGCGCGACTGATGTCGATTAAGAAAATCATTACGCTCATTGACACACTGTAAGGAAAGGCCATGGATGTCCGAACGTTTGTTGAAGCAATAGGTGCCGATTTTTTTACGGGCGTACCCGATTCACTTTTAAAGGCCCTTTCTTCGTACTTGATGGATACCTATGGGCTTAATCCGGCGCACCACGTCATTGCCGCCAATGAAGGCAATGCCGTGGCACTTGCAGCGGGCTACTACCTTGCCACCGGTCGCACCCCCGTTGTCTATATGCAAAATAGCGGCGAGGGGAACATCGTCAATCCTGCGGCAAGCCTTTTAAATGTGAAGGTCTACGCGATTCCGACAATTTTTGTCGTCGGTTGGCGCGGCGAACCAGGTGTCAAAGATGAGCCGCAGCACGTCTTTCAAGGCGAGATTACCGTTTCTCTCTTAAAACTTCTCGGAATTAAGCCCTTTATCCTTTCCCAAGAAACCACGGCCGAAGAACTTCAAGATGCCGTCACAGCCTTTCGTCAAGACTTAAGGGACGGTAACGACGTTGCATTTGTTGTGCGAAAGGGAGCTTTGACGTACGATGGAAAACCCGTTTTCAAGAATCCGTATACGTTAAGGCGCGAAGAGGTAATCGATGCCGTGACACGCGTGAGCGGTCGGGACCCGGTGATATCAACTACCGGGAAAGCCAGCCGCGAGCTTTTCGAACTCCGTGTCGCGCGGGGTGAGAGTCACGAAACAGACTTTCTCACGGTCGGATCGATGGGGCATACCTCGTCGATTGCTCTGGCGGTTGCCGTTAACAAGCAGAAGACCAAAGTCTGGTGTATCGATGGGGACGGAGCGGCTCTGATGCACATGGGCGCAATGGGTGTCATCGGGGCAATTCGGCCGAAAAACCTTATTCATATCCTCATCGACAACGAAGCCCATGAAAGCGTCGGCGGTATGCCGACTGTCGCGAAAACCGTGAATTTTGCGGCTGTGGCACGTGCTTGCGGGTACCCGAACGTCGTTTCGGTGCAAGATGCAGATGCTCTGAATCGGGCTTTGCAAGAGGCTAAAGCAAGTGAGAAACTGACGTTTATCGAAGTCAAATGTGCCGTCGGCGCTCGCAAAGACTTAGGACGCCCGACCACAACGGCCCTGGAAAACAAAACGGCCTTTATGCGCTTTCTTGCTACGCGGTGAAGCCCCGTTTTTTCTTAAAAAGCCTAGCCCCGTTTGAACACACCCCCGTTTAGTAGACCAGTATCTACTAGATGGGGGAATTTTTTATG
>OLGE01000727.1_pt1 | contig 36627 bp, 37 predicted proteins | sample 1605151 | NCBI WGS metagenome assembly OLGE01 (sample SAMEA3888912, study PRJEB22519) | human gut metagenome | biome: human gut; feature: human-associated habitat; material: faeces | place: Denmark | collected 2010
GAGCGTCTGGCTACGGACCAGAAGGTCAGGGGTTCGAATCCCTTACGGCGTGCCAGCACCCCGAATTTATTCGGGGTGCTTTTTTATGCGATACGCAAAACTGAGCCAAAGGATATAAAAATCTTTCGGCTCAGTTTTTAATTTTCTCGCGCCGCGGCGAACAGCGTCCACGGATATGTCTCCGGCGGCTGCACAGCGAAATCCATCTGCTCCCCCGTCACGGGGTGCGCAAAGCGCAGCCGATGCGACCACAGCGCGATCGGGCAGTTATCGTCGTTGACATCATACTTCCGCTCGCCGACCAGAGGCCAGCCGTGGGATGCGAACTGGCAGCGTATCTGGTGCGTCCGCCCCGTGATGAGCCGCACGCGGACAAGGCTCAGTCCGGCAGTGCTCTCCAGCGTATCGTATTCGAGCCGCGCCTCCTGCACACCCACGGCTGGCGTATCCGTAACGAAGCTCATGCGCCGCGCCTTATCGCGGTACATGAGGTCGCGCAGTTCTCCGGAAGCCGCCGTCACGCCGTGCACAACGGCGAGGTATTCCTTATGGAACTCCCCTTCCCGTATCTGGCGCGACAGCTCGGAGGCGCAGGCAGAGGAGCGCGCCAGCAGCATCAGGCCTGAAACTACTCTGTCCAACCTGTGCACCGTGCGTATCTCATCCGTATTCAGCTCCGCTCTCAGCAGCTCCGGCATTCCGCCCGGCTCGTCGGTGCTGAGCACTCCGGCGGGCTTTATGGCCAGAATCACCGCGCCGTCCTTATATATGACATTCATTTCGTCGTCTCCCCGCGCCGGTCAATTCACAAAATTTTCATCCTTAGTTTGCAGATTCTTCAGCACAATCGCGCGCCGGTCTGCTACTATATAACCACATCAACCGTATGCCAATGCGGTGCAGAGATCATATGCGGCGAGCGACGCCTCGGCAGAGCCAAGGATAAAGCCTGCGTTCTCCGCATGTTTGGCAATGATCTTGAAATTTTACATATAATCACTTGAGCGTAGTCCAAAACGGCGGACTGCGCTCAAGACAATTTTACGCCTGATTTTTCCCTTCTATCTCGTCACAGAGCCTCGATATCTCGCGGTCAAGCGCGGCATAGAAACGCCCGATGTGCAGCCCGTCCACCAGCGCATGGTGGCAAAGCACGGAAACCGGCAGGTACACGTTCCCGCAGCGCTCGAAGTATTTGCCCCATGTGATGCGCGGGTTCGAGTCTGCCGGCGATGGCACCGGCTGCACGACAGCTGTCTGCGACACCCACGGGATGCAGCTTATGAACAGCAGCGAATCGGCTTCGCCCTGCTCCTCGATGCTCGGCTCCTCGACCGCGCGGCGCTGCGCCTCGCGCGTATAGTCCAGAAACTCGTCGAAGGGCAGGTCGGTTTTCGGCACACAGTAGCAGTAGCTCTCATCCGGCAGGGCGACGGTATACGAGCCTTCGCAGTAGTCATACTCGACGACGGAGTCCCCGTGGATGCGCTGCCTGAACTCCGGCACGGAGTTTGCCGCGCGCACCGCGCAGTACAGCACCGGCAGGAAAAATGGCAGGCTGTGCATCTTCAGCGTAGGCACAAGGCGTGAAATGTCGACCTCAACGGTCACTCCGGCATACGGATATGCCAGCGACCTGAAATAATCAAAATGTGCGCGGCGCTTGTACGCCGCCATGTCAATCTCTTTGCAGCTCATATACTCTCCTCATTTTCCGACGCAGAAGCGCTGGAATATTCTATTCGTAACATCCTCGCGCACTGTGCGGCCGCTCAGCTCGCCGAGCGCCGACATTGCGCCCTCCGTCTCCGTCAGGACGATATCCGGCGTCATACCGGCGCGCATCGCGTCCAGCGCGCTGCGCATGTATTCTATCGCGCGCTTCACCGCGTCCGCCTGACGGACGTTCGTGAGTATCTCGCCCGCCGGAACCTCCGGCAACGGGAACTGCTCGGCGATGACGCGCTCCAGCTCGTCCATGCCGTCTCCGGTGACGGAGCTGAGCGAGACCACCGGCAGCGCCGTCGTGATCTCCGCGTCCGGCTCCGCGATATCGCGCTTTGAGAGAACGACAATGCCCTTCGGCGCAGCCTCGGCCTGCGCGATGACCTCGCGGTCCTCGTCCGTTATCTCGCCGCTGCCGTCCACGACGGCAATGACAAGCTCCGCCTTGCTCATCGCCGCGCGGCTGCGTTCAACGCCTAGACGCTCTACCTCGTCGTCAGTGTCGCGGATGCCTGCGGTGTCAATAAGGCGCAGCGTCAGGCGGCCTATGCGCAGCTTCTCCTCGATTGTGTCGCGCGTGGTGCCTGGGATCGCGGTGACTATCGCGCGGTCATAACCCAGAAGGGCGTTCAGGAGCGAGCTTTTACCGGCGTTGGGTCGGCCGGCTATCGCAGCTGGGATACCGCCGGTCATAAGCTTGCCGCGCTCATGGCTCTGCAGCAGCCGCTCAAGCTCCGTGAGCGCGGACGTCAGGCTCCCTTCATAGCTTTCAAGCTGGAAGTCTTCGATATCCTCGTCGGGGTAATCCAGCACCGCGTGATAGTGCGAGCTGATGTCGGTCAGCGCGGAATATATCCCGTCCACCTTGCGGCTTATCGCGCCGGAGAGCTGCCCTGCGGCGTTCTTGGCGCACTCGACGGTCTCCGCATCGATGATATCGGCCACGGCCTCCGCCGCGCACAGCTCCATGCGCCCGTTCAAAAAGGCGCGCTTCGTGAACTCGCCCGGCGCCGCCTGCCGCGCACCGAGCGCGAACAGCTCATCCAGCGCCGCACGAAGGACTGTCGGCGAGCCATGACACTGAAGCTCCGCGGTGTTCTCTCCGGTATAGCTGTGCGGCGCGCGGCTTATCGTGCACAGGCACACGTCCAGCAGCTCGCCCCCGCGGTCGCGCAGCTCGCCAAAGATCAGCCTGCGATCCGCGCTTTCGGACATTTTTTTGCCGCTGTACGGGAAAAAGAGCCGGTCTATCACCCGAAAAGTTTCGTCTCCGGAGAGGCGGATTATACCAATCGCGGATACCTGCGTCCCCGTCGCAATGGCGGCAATAGTGTCAGCCATATGAACCTCCTAATTTAGCAAATCATGCAGGAGCGTTTGCTCCTGCATGATTTGATCGTCTCGATTTTCGAAGCTTACTGCTGGCGATCGACTCTCGCCGCGCGGGCGCGCTTCTCGTCATTGCGCTCAGACACAAAGTAGCTCAGAGAAAGCAGACTGTCCGAGAAATGGATGTTCTCCACGATGGTGGGGCTGTTCGGCTCGGTAAGCTCAACGTTCGTAAAGTTCCAGATAGCCTCGATGCCGTTGTCGGTGAGGATCTTGGTCACGGGAATGGCAGCCTCCTTGGGGACGGTCAGAACCGCGACGTCAATATTGTTGTGCTCCAGATAGCCGATAAGCTCATCCATGCCGTGTATCTCGACATCGTTGAACTTCGTACCGATAAGCTCAGGCTTGACATCAAACGCAGCGGCGAGGTGGAAGCCCCACTCGCTGAAGCAGAAGTTGTCCATTAGCGCGCGGCCGATGTTGCCGACACCGACTAGCACGGCCTTATAGCCGCGATCCATGCCGAGTATGCCTGCGATCTGGTCGCGGAGAGCCGCGACGTTATAACCATAGCCCTGCTGTCCGAACTCACCGAAGCAGCTGAAATCCTGACGTATCTGTGACGGCGTCAGTCCAAGCTGCTGCCCCAGCTCGCCGGAAGAAATGCGGCTGATGCCGCTTTTTTCAAGTTCGTCGAGCTTGCGGAGATATCTCGGAAGACGGCGAATTACATTATTGGAAACTTTCCCACGTTTCAAAAACAATCTCTCCTTGCGCTTTTTCAGGTATCCCTGCCTGAAAACAATATCTTACGTATTGATTATACCATAACAATCACGGCATTTCAAGGCATAAAGCGCAGGAAAATTTCTATTATCCAGCAAAAAATGCCAGAATTTCGTTTACCCCCTCGGCAGAAACCGCACTTTCGTACACGGTCTCCCCGCCGTCGGTGGAATATAACACGCGGCCGCCGTATATATAAACACACACATTGTTATACTCTGACCCGACAACGCAGCTCTCGTCCGCCGCGGCTTCGGGCATCGCCGACTCCGACGCGCCGTCGGAGAGCATCTCGACAAAGCGGCCAAGCTCATCGGCGCTGACGTTATACGAGGCCGCGCCAGCTTCGCTCGCGCTCTCCATGGTGTACAGCATCGACCCGTCCGCCTTCGCGCGCTGTATCATGGCGCTCTCCGGTTCATCCTCCGGGACGGCCTCAGCCGGCATCGCGGCATCAGCGGCGCTTCCCGCGGTTTCATTGGTAACTTCAGCCGCCATCGACGCTGCGGACGATGTGCCTGCGTTAAAGAGCATAGGCAGAGCAGTAGCTGCGGCCGCGCAGATAAGCGCGAAGCACGCCGCCGTTGCAAGCAGGCTGCGCCATGTGCGCTTCGAGCCGTGCTTGTTGGTCTTTCTGATTTTTTCACGGCGGATCTCGCCCATCACGTTTTCGCAGAGATCTGCGGGCGCATCCTCCGCACTGTCGGCAAAGCCCTCTGACAGCGCTCGGAACGCCGCATCGACCGCGCGGCAGTCCGCGCAGCGGCTCAGGTGTTCCGCCAGTTCATGCTCCTGCGCGGCAGTCAGCTCGCCGTCCAGCCGCTGGCTTATGAGCTGCTGATAGTATTCACATTCAGTCATGGCAGTTCACCCCCTCTGTATTGCTTGACGGAGCAAAGCCGGAAATGTTCCCGTCGCGCAGCAGAAACGCGCAAAGTTTTTTCCGCGCGCGGAAAATGCGGGATTTCACCGTCCCGCTCTCCAGCCCCAGCACCTCCGCGATCTCCTCATAGCTCATGCCCTGAAGCTCGCGGAGGATAAGTATCTGCCTGTATTCCGGCGTCAGCGCCGCAAGGCCGCGGCGAACCGCGTCCCGTGTCATGGCGCGCTCAAATATCCGCTCCGGCGACTTGCTCTCGTCCGCGATGTCAAGCTCCGTGTCCTCGCCGTCATCATCGGTCACGCTGAGAGACACCGTCTGCCGGCGCTTCTTCGCGCGCAGGAAATCCAGACAGACGTTTGAAACTATGCGGTAGAGCCAGACGGAGAATTTGCTGTCCCCCCTGTAACCGGAGAGGGAGCTATACGCCTTTATAAATGCCTCCTGCGCCATGTCCGCCGCGTCCTCCGGATCGCCGGTCATGCGCAGGGCAAGATTATACACATTTTTCTGGTACTCCAGCACCAGCTTTTCGTATTCGTCCGCGTTGCCGTCCAGCACCCGCTGAACGGTCAGCGCCTCCTGCTCACGGGTCACAACTTCACCTCCATGACCTGCATATTGATAATTTATGCCAAATCGTGCTTTATCCCTGCGATTATCCGCTCAACGTCTTCAAGCGTCTCGACATGGACAAGCTGCTGCTTGTAATACCCCGAATGCGCGACGCCGTGCAGATACCACGGGAGATGATGCCGCGCCTCAAGGCAGGCGATGCGCTCGCCGCTGAATTCAGCCAGCGCCTTTATCTGGCGGTACGCAGTGTCCATCCGCTCGTCAAGCGGCGGGAGCGGCGGCTCCGGCTGTCCGGCAGCCGCGGCGTTCGCCTGCGCGAACAGCCACGGATTGCCGAAGCTGCCGCGGCCTATCATTGCAAGGTCGCAGCCGGTATAGCGCAGGATGTGCTCCGCGTCCGCGCCGGTGAATATATCTCCGTTCGCGGTGACGGGGATACCGACGGCGCGCTTCACGTCGCGGATGATGTCCCAGTCGGCGCGTCCTGCGTACATCTGCGCGCGGGTACGGCCGTGAACCACGATGGCCGACGCTCCGGCCTGCTCGCAGATCTTCGCAAACTCAACTGCGTTGACGCTGCCGTTATCCCAGCCCTTGCGGAATTTGACCGTGACGGGCTTATCCACCGCGGCCACGACGGCCTCGATTATCCGCCCCGCAAGCTCCGGCGACTTCATCAGCGCCGAGCCGTCTCCGGATTTGACGACCTTCCCGACAGGGCAGCCCATATTTATATCGAGGATATCCGCGCCGGAATACCCCAGCGCCATGCCCGCGGCCTCGGCCATTATCTCCGGCTCGTGGCCGAAGATCTGCACGGCGCAGGGGTGTTCCTCCGGCGGGACATACAGGAGTGATTTTGTCTTTTCGTCTTTATAAACCAGCGCCTTCGCGCTGACCATCTCCGTCGTCGTCAGCGCCGCGCCCTGCTCCCTGCACACGGCGCGGAACGCGAAATCCGACACTCCGGCCATGGGAGCAAGCGTGAAGCGGCCGGTTATCTCAACACTGCCTATCTTCACCATGTAACATCCAGCCCTACGGGGCAGTGGTCGGAGCCGGTTATCTCAGGCAGGATATACGCGTCCTTTATCTTCTCTCTCAGCCGGTCGGACACGACGAAATAGTCGATACGCCAGCCGACATTGCGCTCGCGCGCGGCGGCGCGGTAACTCCACCATGAATACGTGTCGGTCTTGTCCGGATAGAGATAGCGGAAGCTGTCGGTAAATCCCGCGTCCAGAAGTTCGGTGAATTTGCCGCGCTCCTCAAACGAGAAGCCGGGGTTGCCGATATTGGTCTTGGGGTTCTTCAAATCGATCTCGTTGTGGGCGACGTTCATGTCCCCGCAGACTATCACAGGCTTCTTCGCGTCAAGCCCTACGAGATAATCCCTGAACGCGTCCTCCCAGCTCATGCGGTAGTCGATGCGCTTCAGGCCGTCCTGCGCGTTCGGTGTGTAAACGCAGACAAGGTAGAAGTTATCGTATTCCAGCGTGATGACGCGCCCCTCGGTGTCATGCTCCGGCAGGCCGAGATTATAGCTGACGGAGAGCGGCGTGTGCTTTGTGAATATCGCGGTGCCGGAATAGCCCTTGCGATCGGCGTAGCACCAATAGCTCTCATAGCCGGGGAGGTCAAGCTCGACCTGTCCTGCCTGAAGCTTTGTCTCCTGAAGGCAGAAAAAGTCTGCGTCGAGGCTCCAGAAAATGTCCTCAAAACCTTTTTTCAGCACGGCGCGCAGGCCGTTGACGTTCCATGAAATAAATCTCATACTCGCTCCGTTCCCGCCGCCGCATTGTCCGCGGCGCTGCTGGCATAGCCACGCGCGTCGATGAGCGACGCGTTGCGCAGTCTGGCAACGACGCCGTCCACACCGTTTTTGGTGCTCTCCGTGCAGCGCGCGACGAGCCGGTTGATCTTCTGCCCGGCCTCATAGAACTTTGCCTCGTAATCGGTCATCACGCCGACCGCGCCGTTCGCGTGCAGGTCGTGCGTCAGTTCGTGCAGCTCCCAGCCCTCGGTGGAAAGCTGCTCCGCCGACCAGTCGAACAGCGGCGTGTTGTCGGTCTTGAAATGTATCTCCCCGCCCACGCCCAGCACATCCGCGTACATGCGCAGGAAATTCGGCGCGGTGAGGCGCAGCTTTGCGTCACGGCTTTTCGGCCACGGGTCGCAGAAGTTTATATATATGCGGCGCACTCCGTCCTCCGGCGCGAACATTTCGCGCAGGCCGGCAACGTCGGCGCTGATGAAGCGGACATTTTTAAGCTCCTGATTTTTCACGCGCTCCATGGCGATTATCATCGCGTCGGGAACCTTCTCAATGGCGATAAGCTCCACATCCGGCGCTGCCGCCGCGGTACCGGCGGTAAAGCGCCCCTTGCCGCAGCCGAGCTCAATGTGCAGCTCCGCGCAGTCGGGCATGAGCTCGCGCCAATGGCCGCGCATGGTCTCCGGTTCGTTTATCATAAGCTCCGCGCACTTTTCCATGCGTGGGGCAAGATTCGGTCTTTTTCTCATTCTCATGTGTTATCACACTCCTGTCCGAAAGTTTAACACAGATACGCCGAAACATCAATCTATAAATAAATTGCCCGATTGACGTCCTCCGGCGCAAAAAACGGGATGGCCGATGCCATCCCGTTTAAATAAAACATATTCCGATCAGAACGGATATTCCGGAGCCTCCTCAAGGCATTCCGGATGCTCCTCGAGGTACTCAAGCTCCTCATGCGTATGCTCGCGGTTGTTCTCCTCTTCCCTGCCGACATGGAACATCAGGCTGAAGCCGATCATCGTCACGAACGCGACCACGACCGCCGCGTATGTCTCCGTGAACCACGGCGCTAGCGGGTAGCTCCCCGACTTCATCTTCCACACAACCCAGAACACCGCCGCGAAGCAGGTGCAGATCATGCTGAAGCACGCGCCCTTTTCGGACGCCTTGTTCCAGTAAATGCCAAGCAGTATGATGATGAATATCGCGCCGCGCAGCGAGTACGCGGAATACATGATGTCCAGCACAGCGCTGGCGTCCACCAGCAGGATGGCGCCGACGCAGCAGACGACGCCGGACAGTGCGGTGGTTATGCGGCTTACGCGCAGTATCTGCTTGTCCGTTGCGTTGGGGTTCATGTCGCGCTGGTAGATGTCCTTGGTGAGCATCGTTCCGGCCGCGAGAATGATCGGCGATACCGTCGAGAGGATTGCGGCGAGGATGGCCGCGAGGATCAGTCCGCCCGCGATGGGGTGCATGTTCATCATCAGCGACGGGAGCGCGAGCTTCGCGCCCTGCGCAAGATTATCGACCTCCGCAAGCAGCGTCCCCTGATTGTACATGACGCGGCCTATCATTCCGAGCAGCGCGCTGAAAAAGCCGAACGGCGCAACGACAAACGCCGTGAGTATGCAGGCTTTCTTCGCCGTCTTGATATCCTTTGCCGCCAGAACAGGCTGGATGCCGGCCTGCGCGGTGCATGCGCCGAGAAGGCTCGCGATTATCCATGAGCTGACTTTTGAAAGGCCGATCGAGCCCATGCTGAAGAAGCTGCCGCCGTCCGCAGCCTCGACCTGCGCCATGCCCTCCTTGAACGCCGCCATGCCGCCTACCTTGTGCAGCGCCACGAACATCGCCAGGATCATGCCGCCGTACATGGCGAACAGGTGCACCTCGCTCGTCGCCGCGACGGCTCTCATGCCGCCCGCAAGCGTGTACACGATGAATATGACGGCAAAAACGATGCAGGTCGCCGTAAAGTCATAGCCCATCAGGCTCTGCCCCAGCTTTCCCGCCGCGACCATCTGCGACAGGCCGACCGCCAGCATCACGATCGTGAGAAGGATGCTGGACACGGTTCTCGCGCGGACGCCGAAGAATTTTTCGACGATGCCCGGAATCGTCACCTGTTCAAGGCTGCGGTATAGCTTTGCAAAGCACAGCGCCAGAAACATCACTCCGACGCCGTTTGCGATCGTGTACCACGCACCGGAAAGGCCGTACAGGAAGCCGTATTCCGCGACACCGCTCGTCGCCGTTCCGCCGAGCCATTCGCCGGTCGAGGCGCAGACTATGGCGAACAGCCCCATTTCCGCGCCGTGAAAATCGCTTGCCGTTTTCGACCTTCTCGCCGCGAGCAGGCCGACGACGACAGTTAGTGCAAAATACAACACGATCACGATCAGCTGCACAGAAGTCAAAACAAATCTCCCCTTTTCTCAAGCATTAAGTGTTATTTAGTATAACATTTTGCTTTTACTTCTGTCAATTTAAAGCAGAAATTTATCAATGATCTTCACACGATCTATACGCGGGGATATTGTCATAGGTCGATGTGTAAAGCTGAAGAAAAGGAAACCCGCAATTCACATGAATTGCAGGTTCAAAGCGGACAGTATGAGACTTAAATGGGTCACAAGTTTGAGTCTTGTATACTTCAGATATAAAGAAAACCTGCAACTCATAAGAATTGCAGGTTTATGGTGGACGATACAAGACTCGAACTTGTGACCTCCCGCACGTCAAGCGGATGCGCTACCAGCTGCGCCAATCGTCCAGCTCTCTAACAGCTCGTTTATATTACCTCAGGAAGCGGAAAATGTCAATACCTTTTTTAATTTTTTTGCCGCTTCAAAATTGAAAATATCGAAAAACAGACTCCCCGAAATCGGAGAGTCTGTTGACCGCTTTTGAGCTGTGCTTAACGGCAGTAGATCGTCAGCTCGGTCTTATAGCCAAACGCCTGGCAGATAAGCTTGCCATGGCCAGGGCCGACATAGCTCACGGTGCACTGCTTCGGCTTTTCAGGATCGACCGTTACGCTGATGATGCTGTCATCCTCAACGCTCCATGTGATCTCAGGATTCTGAATATCCAGCGGGTACACATCCGCAAGAACGACAACGTCCTCGGAGGTGGACTCCATCGTGAACTCATTGTTTTCCCAAGCATTGGTAGACCACAGCGAGTGCAGCACGACTTTTTCTATATTCGGGGTGGGGCTGGGCGTCGGCGTCGGGGGAGTCTCGGGGGTGGGCACAATGTCGGAATTCTGGGCTGGAGTCGGCGTTGCTTTCGTGCCGGAAGCGCCGTTTCCGTTTAGGCTGGTGCTCACCATGACTATCACCGCGAGAATGACCGCAACAACAAGTATCAGGCCGAAGATCATCTGCCATCTGGTATTGGCGGCAGCGCGGTCATAGGAAGCGGTTCCCTTAACTGTGCCGGGGGTTGCGCCGGGCGTACGCGTGCTCTGGCTGACCCTGCGGGTTCCGCAGTTGGGGCAGCGGCTGCGCAGTGAGGAGAAGGTCTCCCCGCAGCGGCGGCATTTTACCTCAGGTATTAAACTCATTTGTGTTCCTCCATTCTATGTAGAATAGAAATAGGCATTATTATGCTTTATAATAATACAACTTATTGCCCCTTTCGTCAAGTACCATGATGCCCCAGAGGCGTATTTTTAACGCTTTTTCCGGTCTGAATCCCCCACTTGGCCGCAAATTTCGCCCATTTTCGACTTTTGCTCGCTCATCAGGCCGTTATTTCTGCAATTTTATTCCACTTGCGGCCATTCTGCGGATATGAAATAATCACCGGACGCTGGCCGCATCCGGTGATTTTTATTCAAAATTTTAAAACAATCCCGAAATAACGCCGTTTTCGTCGACGTCTATCTTCTCCGCCGCCGGCACCTTCGGCAGGCCGGGCATGGTCATGATGTTCCCAGTCAGGGCGACGACGAAGCCCGCTCCAGCGTTGACCTTCAGCTCCCTGACATTGACCGTGAAGCCATCCGGCGCGCCTAGAAGCGCGGGATCATCGGAAAAGCTGTACTGCGTTTTGGCCATGCATATCGGCAGGCCGCCAAAGCCGAGCGCTTCGAGCCGCTCCGCCTGCTTTCCAGCGTTAGCGCTCAGGCGCACGCCGTCCGCGTGATACACGCGTCGGCATATGGCTTCGAGCTTCTGCCCGATGCTCATATCAAGCTCATAGGCAGGTCGGAAATCGTTCGGCTGCTCGCAGAGACGGACGACCTCTCCGGCAAGCGCGGTGCCTCCTGCGCTGCCCTTCGCCCAGACCTCGCTGAGCACGACGTTCACCTCAAGCTCACGGCAGCGCGTCTCGATCATGCGAAGCTCCGCTTCCGTATCGCCCGGAAACGCGTTTATCGCTACGACGCACGGCAGGCCGAAAACGTCCTTGATATTGCTGACATGGCGTAGGAGATTCGGCAGGCCGCGCTCAAGCGCGGGAAGATTTTCCGCGTCAAGCTCATTTTTGCTCACGCCGCCGTGATATTTCAGCGCTCTGACCGACGCAACGATCACCACCGCGGACGGGCGCAGCCCAGCAAGGCGGCATTTTATATCGAAGAATTTCTCGGCTCCGAGGTCGGCAGCAAAACCCGCCTCGGTGACGGTGTAGTCCGCGAGCTTCAGCGACATGCGTGTGGCAAGCACGCTGCTGCATCCGTGGGCGATGTTGGCAAAGGGGCCGCAGTGGATGAACGCTGGCGTGCCCTCCATGGTCTGGGCAAGGTTCGGCTTGAGCGCGTCTTTGAGAAGCGCCGCCATCGCGCCCTCGGCCTTGAGGTCATGCGCGGTCACGGGGCGGCCGTCATAGGTGTATCCGACTATCATGCGGCCAAGGCGCGCCTTGAGGTCGGGAATGCTTGTGGCAAGGCACAGCACCGCCATCACCTCGCTTGCGACCGTGATGTCAAAGCCGTCCTCGCGCGGGACGCCGTCGGTTCTGCCGCCGAGGCCGCTCACGATATTGCGCAGCTGCCGGTCGTTCATGTCCACGGCGCGTTTCCACGTTATCTGCCGCGGGTCGATGCCGAGGGCGTTGCCCTGATGTATATGGTTATCCATCATCGCGGCAAGCAGGTTGTTCGCCGCGCCTATGGCGTGGAAATCGCCGGTGAAGTGGAGGTTTATGTCCTCCATCGGGACGACCTGTGCGTATCCGCCGCCGGCAGCGCCGCCCTTGATGCCGAACACAGGGCCGAGACTCGGCTCGCGCAGCGATGCCGCCGCGTTTTTGCCGATACGGCGCAGTGCGTCGGCAAGGCCGATCGCAGTCGTGGTCTTGCCCTCGCCCGCCGGAGTCGGCGTGATGGCAGTGACAAGAATGAGCTTGCCGTCCGGTCTGTCCGCCAGATCCTTCAGCAGCGCAAGGTTGATCTTAGCCTTGTAGCGTCCATACTGCTCGATATATTTTTCGTCTATACCCACAGTGCGGGCTATCTCCGTTACAGGCTGCATCACGCAGCTCTGGGCTATCTCTATATCGGACTTATATTCCAATAAAATGCCCCCTTTTCAGGAAATTATGAGATTTTCTTGAGTCTCAGCGGTGCTCTCTCCGAGATGATGACCGAGGCGATGATAAGCGTGAAGCCGCATATCAGCCGCACAGTGACCGGCTCGTCATAGAATATCACCGAGATTATTATCGCAAACACGGATTCAAATGTCATTATAACCGCCGCCGTGGACGACGGGGTGTAACGCATGCCCCATGTCTGGAGGAAGAAGCACAGCGCCGTGCACATCACGCCCATATAGGCGATGCTGCCCCATAGCTCAAGGCTGAGGCCGACGGGCGCGGACTCGGATATCAGCGCTCCGGCAAGGCATATGACCGCCGCCGTGCCGAACTCCACGCCGGTGAGCGACAGCGCGTCGCAGTCGCCGATGAAGCGCTCGGTCAGGATTATCTGCAAAGCGTAGAAGATGCCGCAGACGAGCGTCAGCGCGTCGCCGATGTTAAAGGGCGAAGTCCCGCTCAGCGAGACAAGACCAATGCCGAACACGCACATGAATGCGGCGATGATATTTGCGGCGTTCGGGCGGCGCTTGAAAAACGCCCAGACCATGAACGGGACGAGCACGCAGTAAGTCGCGGTCAGGAACGCATTCTTGCCGGGGGTGGTGTATTTCAGGCCGTAGGTCTGGAATATATACGCCGCGGCGAGGCACACGCCGAGCAACACGCCGCCGCGCAGGCCGTCCCTGCCAAGCGTTTTCAGCCGCTTACCGGCGGCGAGCAGCAGCAGAGCCGCCGCGATTATAAAGCGCAGCGCCAGCACCCACATGGTGCCGATGGAGTCGAGCGCTTCTTTCAGTATGACGAAGGACGTGCCCCAGATGAACGCCGTCCCCCACAGGGCGAGATGCCCCAAAAAGTTCTTTCTGTCTTTCATATCGGTCGTTGTTCAAAATAAAATGCGCTTTCCCAGCGGCATGCGCTGGGAAAACTTCAATGGCTTGGCTCAGGCTTTTTTCATATGCGGAGCGGCGGCGCGGAGCATGAGCTTCTTCGTGCTGCCGGAATCAAAGCTTATCTCTATCAGGAAATCGCCGCCCATCGGCGTCATCTTCGTGAGCGTACCTGCGCCGAAGGCCTGATGGACGATGCGGTCGCCCGCGGAATAGTCCGGCGCGGGCTTTGCCTGCGCGGACGGCGCAGACGGCGGGGCGGGTCTGTGCGCGGGGGCGTTCATGCTGTACTGCCGCGCCGACGCATAGCGGCTCTTCGAGTCAAACTGCATCTCCGGACGGCGCTCGGCATTATGGCTCGGCCGCTGGGCGTTGCGCTTCTCGATATGCTCCTCGGGTATCTCATCGACGAAACGGGACACCTTGTTCGCAGTCGTCCGGCCGAAGAGCATCCTCTGCCGCGCGCAGACGATATGCAGCTGGCGCATGGCGCGGGTTATCGCAACATAGCAGAGTCTGCGCTCTTCTTCCATCTCCTCCGGCTCGCCGATGGCCTTCATGCCGGGGAAGATGCCCTCTTCCATACCGACGATGAACACGGTCGGGAACTCAAGCCCCTTGGCGCTGTGCATCGTCATCATGACAACGCTGTCGGCGTCCTTATCGTAATTATCGAGGTCGGTGTAGAGCGCGACGTCGGCGAGGAAGCCTTCAAGCGTCTGGTCCCCGGACTCCTTCATGTAGCTTATGATACTGGTCTTTATCTCGCGCACGTTTTCGGCGCGGGCGGTGTCCTCGATGGTGTGCTTCTCTTCGAGCGCGCGCAGATAACCTGTCTTGTCAAGCAGCTCATCGAGCAGCGCGTCGGGCGAATTCTTGGATGCAAAGTCGCGCAGACCGTTTATCATCGACGCAAACTGACGCATACGCAGGGCGGGGCGGCTGAGTTCCGGATATTCGTCCGCGTGCTCAAGCACCGCAAAGGTCGCCGTACCCTCGCGGGCGGCTATCTCGCGGGCTATCTCCATGCTGCGCTCGCCGATGCCGCGAGGCGGGGAGTTGATGATGCGGTTCAGGCGCAGCTCATCCTCCGGAACGGCGATGACGTTCATATATGCCAGCACGTCCTTGACCTCAGCACGGTCAAAGAAGCGTGTGCCGCCAATGATGCGGTACGGCACACCGGCGCGCTTGAAAGCGTATTCAAGCTGGTTCGACTGCGCGTTCATGCGGTAGAGCACCGCGTGGTCGCGCCAGTTCTCACCGCGGCCGTAGTCGGCCATTATCTGCGAGGCGACGTACTGCGCCTCCTCATGCTCATTGTCGGCGACGTAAAGCTTTATCTTGTTGCCATCGTCCTTATTCGTCCACAGCTCCTTGCCCTTGCGCCCCTGATTGTTGCGGATAACGGCGTTCGCGGCGTCGAGAATGTGGCCTGTGCTGCGATAATTCTGCTCAAGGCGGATAGTGCGGCACTTCTTATACTGGCTCTCGAACGAGAGAATATTCTCTATCGTCGCGCCGCGGAATTTATAGATGCTCTGGTCATCGTCGCCGACGACGCAGATATTGCCGAAGCCGCCCGCAAGAAGCGAAGAGAGCAGGTACTGCAGGCGGTTCGTATCCTGATACTCGTCGATGAGGACGTATCTGAAACGGCGCTGCCAGTATGTACGCGCGTCCTCGTGCTCCTGAAGGAGCTGAACGGTGAAGAATATCAGATCGTCAAAGTCCATGGCTCCGGCGGCAAACATACGGCGCATGTACTCCGCGTATATCTCGCCCGTCTTGCTGCGGAAGAGATCCCCGCTCGCCTTGGCCTGACGCAGATACTCCTGCGCGCCGATCTGCTGATCCTTGGCGCGGCTTATCGCGCCGAGGACGACCTTGGGCGCGTAGGTCTTGTCGTCAAGGTTGAAGTCCTTGATGATGTGCTTTATAAGGCTCGTGCTGTCCGAGGTGTCGTAAATGCTGAAATTGGACGGGAAGCCGAGCTTCTCCGCGTCGCGCCGCAGTATGCGGACGCAGGCGGAGTGGAAGGTGCAGGCCCAGATGTCGTTCGCTTCGGGGCCGAGCATATTTTCAAGACGGGCTTTCAGCTCGCCCGCCGCCTTGTTGGTAAAGGTAATGGCAAGGATGCGCCACGGCTCTACAGGGTCGAGCGCCGCGATGCGCCGCCCCTCCTCGCCGCCATCCTGCATCTTTTTGATATCTTCCTCCGCCGCGCCGGCGGGGACATCCTCGCTGTCGGACGCACGGCCATATTTCAGAAGATTTGCGATGCGGTTGATTAACACTGTGGTCTTGCCGCTTCCGGCTCCGGCCAGTATCAGCAGCGGCCCCTCCGTGGCCAGTACCGCTTCGCGCTGCTTGTCGTTGAGTTTGGCATAGTCGGAGCTTACAAGCGCCCGCCGTGCCTCGATGTATCTCTTTTCAAAATCAGTAACCATAAATTTTATTTTATCACAAATTCCGTTTTCCGACAAGCTTAATTACGCAAAAATCAGCTGCACCAGCAGCATATAGCAGGCCGTGCCGCCAACGACACTTATAAGCGTGTTGCGCTTCCAGATGTGCAGCGCCACTGTCACAGCAACGGCGATGAGCGACGGGGCAAAGCCGCCGAGGCTGCCGAAGCTCGCGCCGCGCAGGCAATATACGGTCAGTGTGGCGATTATCGCGGTGGGCAGGATCTTCCCCAGATAGCGCACGACCTCCGGCACCTCGCGCCCGCGGAATATCACGAACGGGAACAGGCGCTCGGCAAAGGTGCATGCCGCGCAGACGGCTATTATCAAAATTGAGCGTCCGACGTCAATGTTCATTTTCAGCGCCTCCCTCCAGCTTATTTCTCAGGATCAGCAGCACGAGCACCGTCACCGCGAGCGACGGCAGCAGGAAATTGTCTCTGCCTAGAATAATTATGCACAGCACCGACGACACGCCGCCGATGAGCGCGGGCAGCTTCATGCCGGTGGATTTTATCTGGTCAAGCAGAATGACGATGAAAAGCGCGGTGAGCGCAAAATCGATGCCGGTCGTATCAAAGGTGATGAGCTGGCCGACAAGTCCGCCCAGCACGGAAAAGGCTATCCAGTATATCCAGATAAGTCCGGTTGAAAATATGTGCACCCACTTTTCCTCAACGCCCTCACGCGGGACATAGGAGCACAGCAGCGAATAGCTCTCGTCGGGCATGCCGTATATCAGAAACCACTTCCATGCGCCGTAGCTGCGGAACTTTTCGATAAACGACAGGCCATAGAACATATGGCGGCTGTTGAGGAGGAGCGCCGTGACGGCGATGGTGAGGATGGACATGTCGCTCCGGAAGAACGATATCATCAGCATCTGCAGCGAGCCTGCGTAGACAAACAGGCTTGCCGCCGCCGACCACAGGAAATTATACCCTGCCGCCGACATCATCAGACCGTACATCGTGCCGACCGGAAAGAAGCCGATAAGTATCGGCACGCTGCGCTCAAGCGAATACTTAAAGCTGTTTTTTATTATATTTTTTTGCATAAAAACATCTCCACGGAGTTATGTGGAGATTATAATTAAAGCTTTTATTTTTTTCAATATGCCGATTTAACAAAAGGCCGCACGGGCTACGACAGCATTTTGCGCAGTTCGTCGACTGCGCGCCGCTCAAGCCGCGATATCTGCACCTGCGAGACGTGCAGCACCTTGGCGCAGTTCTGCTGTGTCATGCCGTGATAATACCTCAGCGCGACGACCTGCCGTTCGCGCTCGGGCAGCTTCTCTATCGCGGCGCGCAGTGCGACATGCTCCACGAGCTTTTCCTCCGCGCCATAATCGCCCAGCACCAGTTCCAGCGTAAAACCGTCCTCCCCCGTTTCACGCTGGAGGCTCTCGGCGGGGCCGGTCGCCGTCTCGGCGAAGGCGATGTCCTCCGCGCTCATCCCCGTCTCGCGGGCAAGCTCCGATATCGTCGGCTCACGGCCTATGCGCTGCTCCAGCGCCATGCGCGCGGCGCGTATCTGCTGCGCCTGCTCCTTCACTCCTCTGCTGACCTTGACCATTCCGTCGTCGCGCAGAAAGCGCCGTATCTCGCCGGATATCTTCGGCACGGCATAGGTCGAGAAGCGCGTGCCGTAGCTCTCGTCAAAACCGTCTATGGCCTTCAGGAAGCCGACGCAGCCAAGCTGATACAGGTCGTCCGGATCCACGCCGCGCCCGAAAAAGCGCCGCGCGATGCTCCATATCAGGCCGGAGTTTTCTTCGATGAGCCGCCCCGCCGCTTCCTTGTCCCCGCCCTGAGCCATGCGCAGGAGCGAGTAGATATCCTCGCTCATCGGCGGCCTATTCTCGGGCGGACGGCGCGCTGCATCGTCACGGTTGTCCCCTTTCCGGGGCTTGAACGGACGCGGAGCTTGTCCATGAAGCTGTCCATGATAGTAAAGCCCATGCCGCTGCGCTCCTCTCCGCCCGTTGTGAACAGCGGCTTCATCGCCTGCTCAAGGTTCTCTATGCCGCGCCCCCAGTCGCGTATGGATATCTCAAGGACGTTGCCGTCGAGTATCCTCATGCGCATGGAGACCTTGCCTATGGCGTCGGGGTAGGCGTGGACTATCGAATTGGTCACGGCCTCGGAGACGGCGGTCTTGATGTCGCCAAGCTCGTCCATTGTCGGGTCGAGCTGCGCGGCAAAGGCGGCAGCTGCTGTGCGGGCGAAAGCCTCGTTGCAGCTCTTGCTCGGGAACTCGAGCTTTATGTAATTCATCGCGTTCATGGCTCCTCCTTATTTCACTGTTGCCACCGGCACGAGCCTGTCGATACCGGAAGCGTCTATTACACGAAGCGGCTGCTTGGCGGGATTCTCTATCCACGCCCGTCCGCCAAGATTTTTCATGCGTCTGCTCATTCTGATTATCAGCGCGATGCCGGACGAGTCCATGAAGCTCAGGCCGGACATGTCCAGCACGCAGTCGCGCGGGAGGTATTCATCCAGCAGCTCGTCGATGCTGCGTATCGCGCCGCGCGCCTCGTGGTGGTCAAGCTCTCCGGCGAGGTAAATTGTCAGCCGTCCGGCGGCAAAGGCCGTGCTTATGTTCATCATGTTGATTCTCCGTTCTTGTGTATAATAAAAAAGACACCGCAGAATTTACTCTGCGATGTCATTTTATTATTTTTCCCGCGCATATGCTGTCGAACTGCGGCGCGAGACTCGGGAAAGCCTGATTTTTGCTATCAATCGTTTTCAAGCCACCAGACGTTTTTATCCGCAAAGCTCATGCCGAGCTTTTCCTGAACGGCGCGGGAGGCGTTGTTGCCGATGACGATCTGTCCGTACGGCACATGCCCCTCATTAAGCTCACGGTTTATCGCCGCGCTTTCCAGCGCCGCCGCGATGCCGCGCCGCCGGTACTCGGGCAAAACCTCAAGCATACCGAGTGCGCCCTGAACATGTCTGCCGGTAAAGCCCGCAAGCTCGCCGTCCACAAAAGCGCCGAGCAGCACGCCCTCTCTTATCTGCCGCTGCATATATTCAAGGTAATCGGAGCTGCTGTATATCTCCGCAGCGACCGGGGCATAGCTCATATCGAGCTTTTTTATCTCAAAATCTCCGACAGACAGCGGAGTATCACCAAGATATGCCGCCTGCCAGCACTCGGACGCTTTGTCAAAGCCAAGCAGCTCCCTCAGCGGCTCCACGGTATCCGCCTGATGCGCCACGAACAGGCCGCAGCCGGGCTGGGTCAGCTTCGCTATGCGCAGTGCCGCCTCCGCGTCCCGGCATGAGAGCATATGGGTACGCCCACCCTCGCGGTCACAGATAAGCACGCCGTCCTCGGCGGCATATAAAACGTCGTACAGGTCGCGGCGCAGACCTTCTATCATGTCAAGATTGTGCAGATACTCACGCTGGAGATATTCAAGAGCTTTGTTTATCATATAAGTTCCTTTTAGCACTGCGGCCGGCTTTCACCGGCCGCAGCAGCTTTGATTGATATTATTTGCCCAGATTCTCGAGGCTGAGCTTGAGGTTTTCTATCAGCGCTTCGAGCTTTGCCTTCTTCTCGCGCTCGGCATTGACGACCTGCTCCGGCGCGCGGGAAACGAAGTTCTCGTTTGCGAGCTTCGCGTTCTGACCGGCAAGCATCTTCTCGGCGTTGGCAAGCTCCTTTTCGATGCGCGCCTTCTCCTTCTCAAGATCGACCAGCTCTGCCATCGGCATGAACATACGGGCGTTATCGGTAATGACCGAGACCATGCCCTCGCTGCCTTCGGGAGCCTCACCGGCGACAGTGACTTCGCTTGCGTAGGCCAGCTTGCAGATGTAGCTGCGTCCGGCCTCAAACGCGGCCTTCTTATCCGTTGCGATGATGAGATGCGCCTTTCTGGACGGCGGCACGTTCATCTCGCTGCGGCGGGCACGGACGGCCTTGATGGCCGCCATGACCATCTCGAAGTTCTGCTCGTCCTCTGGGAAGCTCAGCGCCTCGGTAAACTCGGGGTAGCGCTCGACCATCAGAGCCTCGCCCTCGTGCGGCAGCGCCTGCCATATCTCCTCGGAGATGAACGGCATGAACGGGTGGACGAGCTTGAGTATCTCGGTCAGGACATAGAGCAGCACCTTCTGCGCGCCGAGCTTGCCCTGCTCATCCTCGCCGTTGAGGCGGGGCTTGGTCAGTTCAATGTACCAGTCGCAGTAGCTGTCCCAGATGAAGTCGTATATCTTGCCCGCGGCGACGCCCAGCTCGTAGCTGTCCATATTCTCGCAGACCTCTTTGACAAGGTCGTTGAGCTTGGAGAGGATCCACTTGTCCTCAATCTCGAGCTTTTCGGGCAGCTCATTTTTGTCTATCGTGAGGTTCATCATCACGAAGCGGGATGCGTTCCAGAGCTTGTTGCAGAAGTTGCGCATCGCTTCGCACTTCTCTACGTAGAAGCGCATATCGTTGCCGGGGGAGTTGCCGGTGATGAGATTATAGCGCAGCGCATCCGCGCCGTACTTCTCTACCATCTCCAGCGGGTCGATGCCGTTGCCGAGGGACTTGGACATCTTGCGTCCCTGACTGTCGCGCACGAGGCCGTGGATGAACACGGTCTTGAACGGCTCCTTGTCCATCTGCTCCATACCGGAGAATATCATTCTCGCGACCCAGAAGAAGATGATGTCGTAGCCGGTTATCATGACGGAGGTCGGGTACCAGTAGTTGAGCTCGTCGGTCTTTTCCGGCCAGCCCATGGTTGAGAACGGCCAGAGCGCGGAGCTGAACCAGGTGTCCAGAACGTCCTCGTCGCGTGTGATGTGCTTGCTGTGGCAGCACTCGCACTCGGTCGCATCCTCGCGGGAGACGGTGATGTGTCCGCAGTCGGCGCAGTACCACGCGGGTATCTGATGCCCCCACCAGAGCTGGCGGGAGATGCACCAGTCATGGACGTTTTCCATCCAGTTGAGATAGGTCTTGGTGAAGCGTTCGGGGACAAACTTTATTCTGCCGTCCTTGACGACGTCTATCGCCTTCTTTGCCAGTGGCTCCATCTTCACGAACCACTGCGGGGACAGCATCGGCTCGACGACCTTGCCGCAGCGGTAGCAGCAGCCGACGTTGTGGCTGTACGGCTCGACCTTGACGAGGTAGCCCTGCTCCTCCAGATCGGCGACGATGGCCTTGCGCGCCTCGTAGCGATCCATGCCGTCGTACTTGCCGCCGTTTATGATTTTGCCGTCCTCGTCAATGCACTGTATCTGCTCAAGATTATGGCGCAGACCGACCTCATAGTCGTTGGGGTCGTGGCAGGGGGTCATCTTGACGGCGCCGGTGCCGAAGCCAAGCTCAACATAATCGTCGGCGACGATGGGGAGCTTGCGGCCGACAAGCGGGAGTATTGCGTTCTTGCCGACGAGGTGCTGATACTTCTCGTCCGCGGGGTTGACAGCGACGCCGCTGTCGCCAAGCATGGTCTCGGGGCGGGTGGTGGCGATGATGAACTCCTCGTCGGAGCCTTCAATGGGATATCTGATGTGCCAGAAGCTGCCGGGGATATCCTTATATTCGACCTCCGCGTCGGAGAGCGCAGTGCGGCAGTGCGGGCACCAGTTTATCATGCGGCGGCCTTTGTAAATCAGACCCTTCTCGTACAGGTCGCAGAAGGTCTCGCGGACAGCCTTGGCACAGGTCTCGTCCATGGTGAAGCGGCTGCGGTCCCAGTCGCAGGAGACGCCCATGCTCTTCTGCTGCTCGACGATACGGTCGCCGTACTTCTCCTTCCACTCCCAGACGCGCTCAAGGAACTTTTCGCGACCGAGGTCATAGCGGGTCTTGCCCTCCTCCTTGCGGAGCACTTCCTCGACCTTTATCTGCGTTGCGATGCCCGCGTGGTCGACGCCTGGCAGCCACAGCGCCGCGTAGCCCTGCATGCGCTTATAGCGGGTCATAATGTCCTGAAGCGTGGAGTCCAGCGCGTGCCCCATGTGGAGCTGGCCGGTGACGTTGGGGGGCGGCATGACGATGGAGAAGGGCTTCTTATCGGGGTCTATTTTGCCCTTGAAATAACCGCCCTGCATCCACATGTCGTAGATCTTCTTCTCGACCGATTTCGGTTCATACACTTTCGGAAGTTCTTTCATTTTTTCGATCCTCTCCTGAAAATTCTCAAATACTCACATTATCTACGCTCTTGCCGCACTTCTTCGCGGCGTATGCGGCAAAGTCCGCCGCGGTGCCCTCAGTGAACGCGCCGTCGGGGATGATGTACGCCCTGTCTCCCGCCACATACACGAACAGGCTCTCGCGGCAGTGATATATCGCCTCGATGCGCTTGTAGTCCACATGCTCGACATTGCCGTCGGAGCTGATGTCTATCCCGCGCTCGTCCGCGCTGAGCTGCATTTTCTCGACATAGCCCGTCATCTTGCGGCGGTTCTCGTTGGCATAATACCTGTCGCGCCGAAGCTCCCAGCCTATCAGCATCACGCCTATCGCAACGATTATGGCGTTCTTTGCCGTCCACACGCCGCGCAGCGTCACCAGTACGCACAGCGCCGCGAGCAGCACTGAGGCCGCCGCCGTCACGATCGTTATGAGCCTGCGCGGTACCTTGCCGCGTATATAGCGGTTTATACGCACAAAGCTGAGAAAGTCCATCTCATCCACCGTATACTCGGCTATAAATTGCATATCTTCACCCCAAACAAAAAACGCCCCGAGGTCAATGACCTCAGGGCGATAAAATACCGCGGTACCACCTGAATTCCGCATATCTGCGGCTCTCATGTCTCTGTAACGGGAGAACCCGCCCGACACTACATATCGCGCCGGATGCTCATGGCCGACCTTCCACGCCGCCTCACGAGCGCTCTCACCTGCCGCGCTCTCTCTGACGATCCGCAAAGCGTGTACTCCTGCCAATCAAAGCAGTTGACTCTGATAAATATAGCGTATTTGAAAAACTTTGTCAAGCCGCGGCGGGCAACTTTATCTCAGGCAAGCATCTGCTTGAGCTGATCCACGGTCTGAAGCCCGACGCGCATGTCCTTGACCTTGCCGTTCTCGGTTGCAAGCAGGGTGGGAATGCTGGCAATGCCGAGCTTCTGCGCGAGCGCGGGGTTCTCGTCCACGTCAACCTTGAATATTTTCACGCTGCCGCCCAGCTCCGCGTCCAGCTTTTCAAGTATCGGAGCCTGCATACGGCAGGGGCCGCACCAAGTCGCCCAGAAGTCCACAAGGCACTTGCCGTCGGCGAGCGCCGCTTCAAAGTTATTTTCATTAAGATGCTCAATAGCCATAGTATTTTTCCTCTCTTATTAAAATATAATTATAATTTGTCGATATACTCGCAGGCACTGAGGGCTGCAATATTCCCCTCGCCTACCGCCTTTGCCGCCTGATACGGCTTGCCCGTGCAGTCCCCCGCCGCGAACACGCTGGGTATGCTTGTCTCCATGCCGCGCCCGACGGAAATCGCCGCGCCGCTGCGCTCAAGTCCGGACATGAGATTTGCAACCGACACCGTATCCTTTATTATGAACACTCCGTCCACCGGATATGTCTCCCCGCCGGAAACGACCGCCTCCGCACGCTGCGTGCCGATAATCTCATAGCGCGCCGCGCCGGGCAGCTCAATGACATTGCAGCCGATGCCGCGCAGGAATTCCGCGTCGCGCTTCGCCTCCTCGCTGCCGCCGATAAGGGCGACGGTCTTGCCGCGATAGAGCATACCGTCACAGGTCGCGCAGTAGCTCACGCCTCTGCCGAGATACTCCGCCTCGCCGGGATACAGCTTTTCCCGGGTAATGCCGGGGGCGAGTATCACAGCGCGGCACTCATAGAAATCACTGCCTACCGCGACGCCGAAGCTGCCGCCCATAGGCACGGCCGAGAGCACACGCCCGTTTATCAGCTCCGCACCGCTGCTCACAAGCTGCTCACGAAATACGCGCGCCATCTCCTCGCCCGTGACCTCCGGCATACCGGGGTAATTGCTCATGCTCTCCGCCTTATACATGCTCGAGGTATCGACCGGGTTTGCGATAACGGCGACGGTCTTGCCGCGGCTGCGCGCAGTCAGCGCCGCGGATGTCCCCGCCGCGCCTCCGCCGACAATAATTATATCATACATAAATATCACTTCGCTTTCTGATTTTGATTATATCCAATTCCCGCAGGCAAGTCAATTTATATATCTTAATTGTGCAGAGCTTTTAGATTTTTTCTTGCATTTTATCGACTGCTCTGATATAATTGACCATAGTCAAGAGCGGGATTATGTTTGTAACCACATCTTATTAAAAAAGGAGAATCACATGAAAAAGAAAATACTTACGCTCCTCATTCTGGCTGCAATGCTCGTCTGTCTGCTGCCCACCGCCGCGTTCGCGCTAAAGCCGGGCGATGCGCTGCCTTATTCAAAATACTGCTCGGCGTGCGGTCAAACTGCTCTGCATATGTATCTGGACGGATATACGAAGGGCACGTATAATGCCAGCTCTGGCGACTACTTTCACATTATACATGCGCATGACGATTGGGAACATACGCTTGATCATGAGCAGCGTTGTTTTACTCCCAGATTTGGCGATTACACCATCGAATACGCTCAGCTCTCAGCCTCAAGCGGTCAGGATCCCGCCCGCTATCACAAGGCAACCTGCGTATGCGGACTGTCCTTGAATAAGGAGCACAACTATTCGGAATACCAGTCCGGCAAGCGCAGCTGCTCCGACTGCGGCTATGTGCAGACCTGCGACCACAGCGGCAACACCAATCCCACCTGCCTCAGCACCACCTGCTCCGTATGCGGAGGCACTGTCCCCAAAACGGAACACATCCGTGCGCAGTTCAAGCACGACGAGCGCGGCCACTGGGCATATTGCACCAAGTGCGATTCCATCCTCAGCAGGGTGCTCCCGCACACATGGGACAACGGTGTCGTGACTGACCCCGGCACCTGCCTCGCCCCAGGTTCGATGAAGTACACCTGCACCGCCTGCGGTGAGACAAAGGCCGAAAGCATCACGGGCGAGCACGACTACAAGGATGCTCACGACAAGGATAATCACTATCAGGAATGCTCCGTCTGCCATGATAAGAAGAACGTTGAAGCTCACAAATGGGATGACGGCGTTGTCACTCAGGAACCGACCTGCCTTGTCTCCGGTATCATTGAATACACATGCACCGTATGCGGCGCGAAAGACTGCAACGATCTCGAGGGCGATCACGATTACAAGGACGCGCATGACGCCGACAATCATTATCAGGAGTGCAGCGTCTGCGGCGACAAGAAGAACGTTGAGGCCCACAAATGGAACGAGGGCGTTGTCACCGATACCGGCACCTGTGTCACCCCAGGTTCAGTGAAGTACACCTGCACCGTCTGCGGTGAGACCAAGACCGAGAGCGTCACAGTTGAGCACGACTACAAGGACACTCACGACAAGGACAGCCACTATCAGGAGTGCTCCGTCTGCCATGACAAGAAGGATGTCGAGGCGCACAAGTTCGTATGGAAGATCGACCGCGCGGCCACTACCACCAAGGAGGGCGAGAAGCACGAGGAGTGCAGCGTGTGCGGCTATAAAAAGGCTCCCGTGAGCATTGAAAAGCTCTCCCCTGCCGCGAAGCCCCGCACCGGCGACGCATCCATCGTCTGGCTCGTTCTGCTCGTTTCCACTGGCAGCGCCGCGGCGGCTGTCGTACTGTATACAAAACGTAAACTGGCATAAGTCACAAAAAGAGCTGGTAATTATTTTCGGTTTTGCAAGCTTGCACTGGTAAAGATTCTCTGTTATAATGTCTGCTGTCACGGTCATTACTCTCGATAAGGAGGATAACGATGCCAAAGGGACTGCAGGCAAAGGGCCTTGCCAGGCGCGACAAAATGCTGCTGGCAGCTATAACGCACTTTCTCGCCGACGGATACGAGAAAACGACTACCGCGTCCATCGCAAAGGCAGCGGGTATGTCCGCTTCGTCGTTCTTCGCCGCGTTCGAGACGAAGGAAGCGCTGCTTCTGCTGCTCGTGAAGCATATGTTCTCCAACCAGTTCAACGAGATATTCAGCATCATCGGCAGCAATGCGGAGCCAGTCATGATATACGCGGCCGAAACCTCCCTGCAGCTCTATCTCTCCGAGCTGTCGGAGCCTCTGCGCGAGCTGTACGTGACCGCCTATTCCCTGCCCACCACCTCAGAGTTTATATATCAGAACACTGCGAAGGAGCTTGAGCAGTTCTTTGCCCCGTATAATCCCGGCAGCTCATCCCGCGATTTCTACGAGCTGGAGATCGCGTCGGCGGGGATAATGCGCGGCTTCATGGCTAAGCCCTGCGACGTGTATTTCACGATGAATGACAAGCTGCGGCGTTTCCTCGGCTGCTGCTTCACGCTGTACCATGTGCCGCAGAGCCTTCAGGAGCAGGTCATCGAGTCGGTGCTGGAGATGGATCTGCACACGACGGCGGTGAATCTGGTCAACAGCGTCGTTGTGCAGGCCGAGGCCGGCTTCGAGGCGATAATGAACAAGTAAAGGGTTCATTATAATATTATGTAAACTATGTTATGTTAAACACACCAGCGGCTCGCTTGAGCCGCTGGTGTGTTGCTTGTTGTCGATATAGCATATGTGAAAAATCCCCCGACGGTTCATGAACCGTCGGGGATCATTATCATATCAGCCGCCGAATACGCTCAGCAGGAAGCCCGCCGCGATGGCGGAGCCGATAACACCGGCAACGTTCGGCCCCATGGCGTGCATGAGGAGGAAGTTTGTCTTGTTATACTTGCGTCCCTCATCCTGCGAAACGCGCGCCGCCATCGGCACCGCGGAAACACCGGCAGAGCCGATCAGCGGATTGATGCGTCCGCCGGAGGTCTTGTACATCACAACGCCGCCGAGCAGTCCGCCGATGGTGGACAGGGTGAAGGCGGCAAGACCGAGCAGGATGATGGCAAGAGTCTTGATGCTCAGGAAGTTCTGGGCAACCATCGTCGCGCCGACCGAGGTGGCGAGGAAGATGGTGATGATATTCATCAGCGCGTTCTGCGCGGTATCGCTGAGACGGTCGGTCACGCCGCATTCGCGGAACAGGTTGCCAAGCATCAGGCAGCCCACCAGCGGAGCGGTCGACGGCAGGAGGAGAATAACGAAGGTCGCAACCACGATCGGGAAAATTATCTTCTCGGTCTTGGACACCTCGCGCGCCTGCTCCATCTTGACCTTGCGCATCTTATCCGTCGTGCACAGCTTCATGAGCGGCGGCTGTATCAGCGGGATAAGCGCCATGTACGAGTACGCGGCGATGGCAATTGGGCCGAGCAGATGCGGGGCGAGCTTTGTGCATAGATATATCGCGGTCGGACCGTCCGCGCCGCCGATGATGCCGATGGAAGCCGCCTCAGGCCCCGTGAAGCCGAGCAGCACCGCGCCGAAGAACGCGAGGAACACGCCCAACTGCGCCGCCGCGCCAAGCAGCAGACTTTTGGGATTTGCAAGCAGCGGGCCGAAATCGGTCATTGCGCCGACGCCTAGGAAGATCAGCGACGGGTATATACCGGCCTTGACGCCGATATAGAAGAAGTCCAGCAGACCGGCATTGCTCATAATGTGGCCGTAGCTGTGATAATAGGGGCTTGCCTCGTCCAGAAACGCCTCCCACAGCTCCGGATGATACAGCGCGTTTTCGCCGAGACCGACGAAGTATGACAGATTCGTCAGCAGGCAGCCGAACGCGATGCCGCACAGGAGCAGCGGCTCGAACTTCTTCACGATGCCGAGATACAGCAGCACGAAGGCAATGATTATCATCACAAGGTTTTTCCATCCGCCCTCAGTCGTGAAGAACGCCGCGAAGCCCGACTCCATGGCGAGTTCCTCAAGAGTAGCTATTATATCCATAGCCGCCCCCTTACGCGATGACGACCAGCGGCGCTCCGGTCTCGACCACCGCGCCCTTGCTGACCGCGACCTGCGCGACGGTGCCGGACTTGGTCGCGACTATCTCGTTTTCCATCTTCATGGCTTCAAGTACTATCAGCACATCGCCCTCTTCGACCTTCTGGCCGGGTGCGACGTTGATTTTGAGAATGTTGCCGGGCATGGGGGCTTTTACGACCTCGCCGGAGGCAAGCGCAGCCGCAGGCACGGCAGCCGGTGCGGCAGGCGCTGCGGGAACAGCAGTGGGCGCAGCCGGTGCGGCGGGGGCGACGGCGTCATACTCGTCTATGAGCATGGCCTGACCCATTTCCACCTCGACCTCATATACACGGTTATTCAGAGTTACCTTATATTTCATCTTCCTTGACCTCCTTGATGGATATGAAGCGCAGCTCGTTGAGCGGTTTGCCGAGGGTGTCGGCGACTATCGCCATGACCATGGCGGCGTCGCGCGGGTCGGTGTCATAAAGCTTCAGCTCGCCAGCGGTGCCTGGAGCGGGCTTGGCGCTGACCGGTGCGCTCTGCGCGGCAGGAGCAGGCTCGGCCGCGGCCTTTGCGGCGGCCTTTTTATTCTGCGCAACCATGATCTTGCCCATCAGCATGACGACCAGCATCAGCAAAATCAGCCCGACGAACACGACGAGATATCCAAGGATAGCGGTTATTCCGGCATTTGCGACGGAAATGTTTACCATATCTGTCATAAAAGCGCCTCCTTACAGCTCCGTTATGGAATAGCTGACGACGCGCTCCTCGCGCTCGCGGCGCTTGGCAAAGAAGTCCTCCGCGACCTGCGGGAACACGATGTAGCTCAGCACATCCTCCTCGCAGCGCGCGGTGTCTCCCAGCGCCTTCTCCGCCTTTTCATAGGTGTCGGCGGGCAGCGTCGCGGCATAGCGTCCCTCGACCGGCTTCTCGCCGCCGAGTATCTTCGCGCGGATCTCCGGATCGATCGGCGCGGGCGTACGGCCGTATTCGCCGCGGCAGTAGGCGCGCATCTCCGCACCGATGTTCTTGTACCGCTCCCCTGCCAGCACATTCTGCACGGCCTGCGTGCCGATGAGCTGGCTCGTCGGGGTGACAAGCGGAGGATAGCCCATGTCCTTGCGGACGCGCGGCGTCTCGAGCAGCGCCTCGTCGAACTTGTCCAGCGCGTTCATCATCTTGAGCTGGCTGAGAAGGTTCGAGAGCATGCCGCCCGGTATCTGATAGTTGAGACACTGTGTGTCGGTGCCCATCGAGATGGGGTTGAGCGTGCCGTCAGCGATATACTCGGCGCGGATAGGCTTGAAGTAGTCGGCGATCTCGTACAGGAGCTTCTCGTTGAGGTCAACGCCGTAACCCAGTTCCTTGAGTGCGCAGTAAAGCGTCTCGGTCGCGGGCTGGGACGTGCCGCCGGAGAAGGGAGAGATGGCCGTGTCGATAACGTCGGCTCCGGCCTCGATGCCTTTCAGATAGGCCATGAACGCCATGCCCGTAGTGCTGTGCGTGTGCATGACGACCGGCAGGTCGTCCGCGTCCTTCAGCGCAGCTACGAGGTCATATGCGGCCTTGGGCGTCAGAATACCGGCCATATCCTTGATGCATATGGAGCCGACGCCCATCTGCGCCATCTCCTTTGCAAGTTTCACATAGCTGTCGAGCGTGTGGACTGGGCTTGTGGTGTATGAAATAGTACCGGACGCCATCGCCCCCGCTTCAACCGTCGCCTCGATGGCGACGCGCAGGTTATCGATGTCGTTGAGCGCGTCAAAAATGCGGATTATATCTATGCCGTTGCGGACGGACGTGCGCACGAAGCGGCGGACTATATCGTCCGGATAGTGCTTGTAGCCGAGAATATTCTGCCCGCGGAGCAGCATCTGGAGCTTTGTGTTCGGCATCTTCGCACGGATCTTGCGCAGACGCTCCCACGGGTCTTCGTTGAGGTAGCGCAGGCAAACGTCGAATGTCGCGCCGCCCCAGCACTCGGCGGAATAGAAGCCTGCCTTGTCCATCGTCTCAAGGATTGGCTCAAATTTTTCATAAGGAAGTCGTGTGGCAATGAGGGATTGGTTCGCGTCGCGCAGCACGGTTTCTGTGAATTGTACGTTCATGGCTCCTCCTGTTTTATTTATATGGAAATACGTACAGTATCCCCGAATTCTGTTCAATGTATTATAACATTTGTTTTCCCGCAAGGCCAGACCAAAGCTCAAAATCAGGCTTTTAGATAAAAACCGTTAAATTTTTGATGAAGATCCGTTGGTTTTTTATGCAAGTTTGCCCATCAGTTGGTTAAATGCTTGACGTTTTTGCCCGATACGTGCTGTGCCCGAGTCACGACCGGCACGAAGCGGTCGGGCGTGCCGCAGCTGAGCTAGGGTGCTTCTTTAGGGTATGCTGCCTCCCGCTGCGGGGACAAGTCCAGAACATTCCCAACGCGGCGCTGGCTGCATATAATGGGCTTAGGCGGCGTATGACGCTGTCTAAGCCCATTATCGGGAGGAAATTATGGACGAAAAAGAATATTACGGCATGAAAATATACGCCAATTCCGTCTGCGGCGGCAGCGGAAACGGCTGCGGATGCTGCTCCTGCACCGGCCCTGCCGGGCCGATGGGGCCGCAAGGACCTGCTGGCCCGCAAGGCGTTCAGGGGCCTGTCGGCCCGCAGGGTCCGCAAGGCGAGCGCGGTGAAACCGGAGCTACCGGCGCGACTGGAGCAACGGGCGCAACTGAGGCGCGACGGTAAGGGAATGGTGAAAAAGTGTAGAAAAAGTTATAATAATGTAAGAAATTCAAGAAATATAGCCATAATTGCAATGAAATAATCGCACTACGCAGAAGAGCTGTTTTGAGTTTCAAAACAGCTCTTCTGAACATCAAAGTTACATTTTTAGGTATATCTTCCCTATTGATGTTGCAGGCCGTCTACACGGCAATACAGACAGCCTACACAGTTATAAGGGAATGTCAGCAAAATCGGTAGCATTTGCAGGAAAATTGTGCTGTGCGCTCTTCACTTGCTTATGATTACTTCCTATTAGGAACACTGTAAATTTAGAGATTCCTTGGGATTGTATAAACGAGGTATCGACCCATAGTGAGTCGATACCTCTAAGGAGTGAAATATTCAGTAACTAATAGTTGTTCCTATACAGACATCTTTTCAAAAATTCTTGCTGCTCTGTCAGGATTGAAAACACCGCAATGGCAAAGGCCGGCAAGCTTTTCTGCTGCTCGTTTTGGGGTAATAATTCCTCTCTCAACCTTATTAGCCAACTCTTTTATAAGACTAAATGATATCATGCCATGACCACACATAGTGCTGATGGATAGTACCGCTTCTTCCGGCAGTCTCTGTGTCTGTCCCCAAATGCCCATTGAATATTCTACGGTATGAGGACCGATGCCGGCTTTGTGGCAGCATTCCGCAACTTGCTCAAGGAGTCCAGAAACAACAATAGAGAGCTTTAGATTCGCTTCGGTGAGTTCTTTAAGAACAGCAGCTACTGTTTCCTCATCAGTATAGACGGCATGAACTATAGAGTTATCATAATATGGATGCCCAATCATCTCAGGACCAACATTATAGTCATTTCCCGTTCTCATATCCCCAAAGTTAACCGGATTATACTTACGCGCAATTTTCTCGAATTCTACGAACTCAGGATGAATCCCTTTTGCGTTTACAGTTTGTGCTGCAATTGCGAAGACAACATAATCACCCTTTAGATTTTCGGCGGTGCCGTAACGATGTAATGTATGTGACATAATCAATCCTCCTTATAGCGGGGTTTTCCGAGACCAACATTCGTTTTTCCATTAAGGGAGAGCTTATAACCAGCTTCTTCTGCAATAATTGCAGCGGGACAGCTTTCATCCGGCTCAAGTCTGCAGGCAAGATCAACGCTGAAAACGGTACTTATATCTTTCTGGGCATCACGGAGCGCGTTGAACACAGGAAGAACATCTGTTTGATCAACTTCAAGCTCCACTATTGCAGATAGCGTCTTTTCGTTCAGTACTTCGTCTCTCAGTTTCCCACTGCCATCTAGCATTAATACAGTGACCGGATTATGCGGCTCAAATCCATACTTTGCATATGGTGCTACCGCCATCGCAATTGTCTGAACGTCACGCAGACGGGTTCCTGTACCGGGGCGTCCGAGTTCAATCGCAATACCAGCTTTACCCCTGGGAAATCGACCGGTTACGTCGTTAGTCTTCATTTCCTCGGTTCCTCTACCGGGTACTCCGGTATCCGGATGAGGAATTAGCGGATTTGAGAACTGACTGCGAAGTGTACGAGGATACTCCAACTTAGGCATATAAAGTGCGTCTCTGGGGCAAACTTTTGCATTACGGCATATTTCGCACTCAACACATTCATCGGTGTTTATCGCTACACCATCGTCAGTTTTGGAAATGCACCCCATCGGGCAATATGGAATACACTGTCCGCACCTTATACATTTTTCTTTGTCAATAAGCATACTGATTTCTCCTTAATATTTATGTTTACTCCTTTTTTATGACACGATACAATTTGATATCCACGGAATATATGTGATGAACATCCAAGAGACGACGGATGCGAGCAAAAACCACTTCAAATACTTCCATACCGCCGGAATTGTGACCTTGGCAATGGAGCAGGTCGTCAACAAAACCGATGCGACCGGAGGTGTTTGTTGGCCAATACCAACCCCTAAGCACATCAGAATGCCAAAATGTATGGGGTTTACTCCAAGTGCTTTCATAATAGGAAGCGCCAGGGGGATAACAAGCATGATAATAGCATTGCCATGAAGTATCATTCCAAGCCCAAACAAGAGAATATCAAGACAGAACAGAATAATGTATTTGTTTGAAGTTATTCCCGTAATAAAGGCCGTAATAGTCTGAGGGGCTTTACTCAAGGTCATAATCGTTACCAATGATGCAGATCCGGCAACCATAAATGTAATAATTGCGGTCGACAAGGCAGTCCTGATGAGCATCTTCGGCAGCATCTCCAGCTTTATTTCCCTAATGCCACCCAGCAGCGCAACAACGACCGATACAGCAGCAGCCTCTGTAGGTGTAAATACACCGCCAAATATACCTCCGAATATGACAATTGGAATCAGCAGTGCTGCCCAGCCCTTTGCAATTGCCTTGATGAGTCTCTTTATAGAGAATTTATTCTCAGTAGGGAGATCCATTTTCTTAGCAAAGATGAATGCTGTTATCATTAAAAATATACCGCAAAAAACGCCGGGGATTATGGATGCAAGATATAGGTCAGCTATTGATACTCCTGCTGAGACTCCGTAAAGAATCAGGATGCTGCTAGGAGGAATTATTATGGCAAGCGTTGATGATGATGACATTATCGATACGCTAAGCTCTTTTGGGTAACTACGCTTCTCCATTTCGGGAACAAGTATACCCGTAAGTGCGGCAGCTGCTGCAACAGCTGAACCAGATATTGTACCGAACATCATACAAACAACTACCGTTGCCATTGCAAGGCCGCCTTTCATCCAGCCAACAAGCTCATTTGCAATATTTATCAGCTTGGTGCCCAGAGTAGTCTGCCCCATTATTTCTCCCATCAAGGCAAACATAGGAATAGCCATGAGGGTAAAGCTATTGACCCCTCCATACATTTGCATTGGTATTGCTCCGAGATTGCTGACCCCGCCTATAAGTATGCCGGAAGCAGCGGCGAGAACTATTGAGAAGGCAATGGGCACACCTAAAGCAACAAATAATATAAGCGTGCCAACTAACAGTATAGCTATCATTTGGCTCCCCCTTTGCTGTTCGTACCGTCTTCATCGTTATCTTCCGCTTCTTTAAGTGCGGCAGTAGCTTTTGCCAGGACTTCTTCAGGGACATCATCATAAATTGATGCAACAGATTGGCTTACCGTGTCTGCATCAAAGCCGCCAAAGCAAAGCTTTACGTCCTTGACAATATTCAGGACTACGGCAAACGCCATAAATACGCCGCTTATTGGGATAACCGAACAGCATACAGCCATTGTTGTAGGAAGTGCGACCATCTTTGAGTTTGCCCCGATAAGGACGCTTTTGTAACCATAGCGAACCATAATGTAGCACATAGCAAGAACAAGTAAATTGCAAACGGTCTTTAAAACAAGCTTGGGAACTCCGTTCAATTTGTCTATAAAACCATTAAAGTTGATATTACTCTCGTCCATGGTCGCAAGAGTTGCGCCGAGGAACGTGATCCATACCAATGAAACACCAGCCAATTCCATGGCCCATGCAAGCGATACATGCAGGAAAAATCGGAATATAACCTGTGCAACTATAACAATCACGTCCATGGCTGTCATAGCGCAGAGCAATACAACTAGGATGGAGCGAAAATATTTGATTAACTTCTCCATTTTAATACCTCCCTTGGTGGAGACAGAGATATGCTAAAGGTTCTTTTAATATCCAAGTGCGGCTTTTGCAGCATTAACAAAGTCTATGCCGCCGACACTGTCTGCAAACTTGTCCCAAAGCGGTAGCACAACATTACGAAACTCTTCAACGTCGGCGTAGGTGACTTGCATACCTTTGTCTTTGCAAACCTGAAGATTTTCCTCATCGGCTTTTGCGCCGGCTTCAAGTACATGCGCAGAGGTAAGTGCGCCGGCTTCATCGATTACAGCACGCTGTGCATCGGAAAGGGAGTTATAGAGATCCAAGTTCATGCAGATCCAGCCGGGGGTGTAAACGTGATTTGAGATGCACAGACAGGATTGATAGTCATAAAACTGAGAGGAGACAATGGTAGCCAAGGGATTCTCCTGCGCATCACAGATGTGCTGTGAGAGTGACTGGTATAGCTCTGAAAATGAAATTGATATGGGCGTAGCACCAAATGCTTCAAATGTCTTTACTCGAAGAGAATTGGACGGAGTGCGGATGACGACACCTTTCAAGTCACTCGGCTCAACAACAGGAGTATTTGTAGTAATCTGCCGAAATCCGTTCTCGTTCATTCCTACAATCTTTATATTTAGACTCTCTGCTTCCGTGCGGATGACATCAATGATACCGGCTTCCTCAAGCAACGCGAGCTGGTCACGATCTGTTACCAGATATGGGAAGTCGAAGATACCTGCACTCTTTACAAGATTTGTGAATGTAGACGAGAAGTTCGCCATCTCCAAGGCACCAGTCTGGATGTTCGTCATGAGCGCGTCTTCAGTACCAAGCAGACCATCAGAGAAAATCTCAACTTTCATCTTACCGTCGGAAAGTTCACTTACCTTCTGTGAAAAGAACTGTGCATTCTGTTCCAGAAATGTGCCGGTACCAGAAACGTCGCCGAGAGAAAAGGTGATTTCTTCGATTTCACTCGTTGAATTTCCGGGAGAAACCGGTGTCTGCGAAGCCTGATTGCTGTTTGAACCTCCGCATGCGCACATTCCTGAAAGCATAAGGACGCATAGAATTACGGACAGCATTTTTTTCATTTTTTTCTTTCCTTTCTTCTTATTCTTTCGTTTTTGTAGATTTCGTGCAAAGCAGATCATATTTCTTTATCACTTTGCTGAATCTTAGTGCATTTATACTATATCATTGATTTTTTTGGAGTAACACTATATAATATGCATTATGGTATAGAAAAAACCTATGGTAATTTTACCTATATCAAATCTGTATTTATATGGTGACATTCTATGATAAAGAAAATATCATATTTCATAAAAGTTGCGCAGTGTGGAAATATTACTAAGGCTGCAAACGAGCTTTTTATTTCCCAGCCGTCATTGAGCGTCGCAATAAAGCAGTTGGAAAAAGATTGGAACGTCACTTTGTTTGAACGGGGTTGCAATTCTCTTTCCCTTTCGGCAGACGGGCGGCGTCTGCTCCCATATGCGGAATCCGTTATGTATGACTATCACCTGCTCCAACAGGCGCTTTCAAAAAAGACCAACGAAAATTTAATTATAGTCGGAAGTGGCATGACCCATGTTTCAGATATAGTCGAAGATTATAATCAACACTGCTGCTGTCACGCAAAGCTACGCCAATTCTTTGATTACTTTGATCTCAGTAAAGCGCTTCAAGCAGGAAAATGTGATTTAGCTGTGTGTTCGCCGCCACTTTCTGTACGTAGTATTTTCTCCAAAGAGCTTTGTGTGGAGCAATTATGTGCTACTATCAATCCGAATCATTCTCTCGCTGCGGCTGATGAGCTAACTATAAACGACATCTTGAATTATCCGTTTATAACACTACCGACAAAATTTCCAGTCCGTATGGCAATCGACCAAGCCTTTTATAAAGTAAACATAAAACCAAACTATACAGATGAAGCAGAGAATCTTGTAATACACTCCATGCTCGTCAGAGGGGCAAAGGAATATATTTCTATTTACCCTTTGTCCATGGCACGCAGACTACATTCATTGTATGGTTTGAAATACATACCGATTGTAGAGGATGAATTTAGACGTACTATTGCGGTGTCTTGGCAAGGAAATTATATACCGCCTAAAAGAATAACCGAAATTGTGCAATATATCGAGCAATTTTATACTACATCCCCATTATTTAAGCCCTGGGGTGAATACTCATCCGACAAAGGGCAAATGCTTGTATAAGCTTTCATTGTTCCTCTCGCTGATGGTGGCGGGCGAGACCTTACTGCCCCACAGTGCCTCCGTGATGTCCTCCACCCGGCGCACGGAAACGCCTGCCA
>OLGE01000732.1_pt1 | contig 36580 bp, 26 predicted proteins | sample 1605151 | NCBI WGS metagenome assembly OLGE01 (sample SAMEA3888912, study PRJEB22519) | human gut metagenome | biome: human gut; feature: human-associated habitat; material: faeces | place: Denmark | collected 2010
GCACGCTGCTTTTGGTTGATGATTGCTTGGGCTCATATTCTAAGAAGTCAAAAGTTAGCCCTTTGTATGCTTCTGCATTTTCTGATGCCGCTGAAAGGTTAGTGAAAGCAGCCTTCATGTGTTTCCAATCGGTGGATCCTTCGGTTATTATTAAAGGATTTGCGGTATGCGTATTGATTGCGGCTTTGATTTCTGCTTGATACTTTTTCGTTTCTGTCAAAAATGTATACGCTTTTTGAAACTCTGAAAAAGCTTCTGCTGAAATGTGGTCACCATTAGGCATTTCGCGTATTTCAAATCCATCAGAACCATACACTTCTTCTAATCCGAGAAGAAACAAAGGGGAGTGGGTTGTAATAACAAATTGCACTTTCGGAAAGAGTTTCATTAACTTTGGAAGTGTATTGCGCTGCAAATTAGAGTGGAGATGAAGTTCAACCTCATCAATAATAACAATACCTTCAATTTGCGAAAGCGTAATACTGTTATAGATGTTATTATCATCAGAGTACCGCACAATTGTTGCAAAAATATTGAACAAAGCACTTTGCCCGGTAGATAGTGCATCAAGCGCTGGAATTATCATTGAATTATTCGAGCTTTCACAAATATTAAATCGTGAACGACCCTTATTGCGATAATTTAAGCCGAAATAAACATTTTTTCCAAGAATTTCACTCATGATTTTTTCGACATTTTTCCTTGCAGCCCCTTGTAGCAAAAGGTTTCCAGCGTCGATATGTTCAATTTGTAGTCCTGTTTGTGTCTGGGCAATATCGCAGCGTGAGTCTGCAATTATATCTAGTAGCCACTGCAGAGTCTGGTCATTAACATTCCTAACTGTAATTGGTTTTCGTAATTGACCACTCCACCTCTCCTTAACAGAAGGGTGTATATTCTCATCTTGTTGATAATATTTCTCTCCCATCCATGCTGGCTTTTCATACCGATCAGGGCCAAAGTAGCAAAAGACACTTCGACCAAAGATCGTTTCTGATTCTTCTTTTTTGATAAAAGCCACCTTGTAATTGTCTTTATCATTCCAAGAGACTTTTTTATTGGCACAAAAACTATTGCTGCTTTTTACCTGGTCGGCTGAAACAGTTCCACTTTTCAGAACATATCCAACAGAGTATTCTGCATTCCGTGGGGAAGTATATTCAACGACCGAATACATATAGTTTTGTCCTATTTGAATTTCAGATGGGGATATCGCCTTGAAATACTGATGGCCTGATCCTCCATCGGATTCCGTCACATCATGGAATGCCTTTCCTGCTAATTCGTACAAAGAATCAACCACATTCGATAAGAGCGTAGTTTTGCCTGTGCCGTTTTCACCAACAATGATTAGTGGTTTTGGATTACCTGATTCCAGGAAAGGAAAGATAATTGATACTTCACTAATTGGTCCCATATGGACAGCAGATAATTGTTTTATGTACATTATTTCGAAACCACATTTCTTTTGTATTTATACTCTATGCCTACAGAACGTATATTTTTTCCGCACGATGTTAGTTCATGCGGAAACTTCGTAAATGATAACTTTCTGATAACTCTCCGGCTCTGTCATTGACTATCCCGGATCTGGCAATATACTGTCGTTTCTGTAGGAGGTGTCGCCTATGACCCAATCAGAATACGAGGCGGAGTTACACTTTCGGCTCTGTAAAAGTATCTTCGCCACTCTGGCAGCCAAGGGAATCATTGCAGAAGATGATATGCGCATTTTACTCCGTGCCGCTGCGGAAAAATACCATGCACCAATTGGCGAACTGGAGGTGAACAGCATTGCCGGAGAAAAGAATTACACGGGTTGAGTTCCCAGTCAGGACATTGTCCCCGGAACAGCCACCGCCCACAAAGCGGGTTGCAGCCTATGCCAGAGTATCCACCATGAAAGATGCTCAGGAGAACAGCCTCCAATCCCAGCAGGAGTATTTCACGGAATACATCCAACGCCATCCGGACTGGGTCTTTGCCGGGATGTACACCGATGATGGTATTTCCGGACTGTCCATCCGCAGGCGGGACGGCTTCAACCGCATGGTAGCCGATGCTCTGGACGGAAAAATCGATTTGATCCTCACCAAGTCTTTGTCCCGGTTCGCCCGAAACACCGTGGATGCTCTCACTACCATCCGAAGTCTGAAAGTTGCCGGGGCGGCGGTCTATTTCCAAAAAGAGAATATCAACACCATGGACAACACCGGTGAGTTTCTCATCACCCTGATGAGTTCTTTTGCCGAAGAGGAGAGCAGATCCATTTCCGAAAATGTTACCTGGGCCGTCCGCCATCGATACGCCCAAGGAATCTATCATCTCCCCGGACTGCTTTTGGGGTATCAGCGCAGCCAGGATGGCGAAATTCGAGTCGATGAAGCCGGGGCCAGAGTTGTGCGGTTCATTTACCTGCTTGCCCTGGCTGGGAAAAGCAGCACAGATATCTGCCGCATTCTTATGGACTATGGAATTCCCTCCCCGGGGCAGGGGCATCGATGGGAACCGCACACTGTACGTAGCATTCTGAAAAACGAGAAATATATGGGTGATGCCATCCTCCAAAAAGAGATCACCGTGGATTTCCTAACAAAAACCCGAAAGCCAAACGAGGGTGAAGCGCCGCAATACTATGTGGAGAACGGGCATCCCGGTATCGTCAGCAAGTCTGTGTGGCAGGAAGTGCAAGCCACACGGACGGATGCCAGCCGCCGGAATTGCACATTATCTCCCATTGCCAACAAAATCATCTGCGGCGGCTGTGGCGGTCGGTATGGTCGAAAGACCTGGCACTCCACCACCTACCGGGATGCCGTCTGGGAGTGCAATAGCAAGAAGGCTGGCCGCACAAAATGTAAATGCCGCCACATTTACGCTGAGGAACTGCACACCGCCATCCGCCAATCCATGCATCATCTGATGAAGACCCATAAAAACATTATCCCTGACTGCGCGGATATGTTGTCACAGACCCCGGGAGAGATTTTATCAGATGCTCAATCCGTTCTGAATGATATAGCCCATGGGAAACTGGAGATCCAGATTGACGGTCTGATGATTGGTATCCTTATCCGAAAAATGGTGGTCACGCCAAAGCAAACCCTGGTAATTCACTTTCTGGACGGCACCACCTACCGCCACCGACTGGGCGCTACGCCCCGAGGAACTCGGCTGTATAACACGAAGCGAGATCACAGTCAGATACTTGCCTTATATACCGAGGGATGCTCCGCAAAAGAAATATCGCAGAGGTTGGGGATCAGCGTAAATACGGTGCGGTCCATCATGAAAAGACGGCACTCTCAGCCTAAAATTGTCGATAACCCAAATAAGGTTGTTTAGCAAAAGTATATATGTCTTGCGCCAAAATACGGAACAAATCTCCTCCAGGCAAGGGTGCTTCCTCGCACTCTGTAGGCTCACAACAGTTCCATTGCGCCCACTGATTCTTCCAATCATGGATTATCGCATATACTTTACTCGTAGGAGCATCGCTACCACTTTTGTCTAGCCAAAAAGCATACCAAGTTTTTCCACTGGCACCACAACAGGTTCGAAGCCAGTAGCGGGTTTGCTGCCGTAGCGTTTTGCTAGGATCAAAACTACCGCCCGTTTCCAGCAGATACAGTTGATACATGCCCGCCATTGCATTCAATAAATAGTCAGGGTTCTCCAGATAACAGCTAGAAATCGCCGTTATCCATCGTGTAATTATGCGGTTTTTTCTCGATACATCTTTACAACTAACCAATAGGTTCATGTTACTTGACAGTTCCTGAAAAAAGTCATCTGCTGCTGTACAGAGTTTCTGGAGTAAAATAGTCCATTGGGTTTCTGTAATATCTTCAATATCCGGAGCATTTGGTAGATACTCACTAATTGAGTTTTCCGCGCGCTGCAAAACGTCTTCATTTAGTGGGTAACATAGCGAATTGTTATGGCCGAAAATACTCCGCAAAGACGTAACTGCCTGGAACAGCATATTGTAGTCATTCTGAATTGCTTTCCATTTTGGTGTAACTAAAATAGTATCTCTCGTTTTCAGTAACTCACCTAAAAATGGACCACAGTCCTTAAATAAACCATAAAGATTTACTATCGCTGTCAAAAATTGACTCCGTTTGCTTTCAGCTTCACGGTACTGTTTGGGTTCATAATATGCAAACATAAAGAGTCTGCAATCCAAGCTAAAAGCCTTACGGTTTAATTCCTCTGCAGTTTCTGCCGAAAAACAGATGCTTTCGGTGTAGTCCATCATTAATCCCTCCGCACCTTCCAGTTACATGCAAATGCAGAGAAGCCTCTATAGGAAGTTCCTATGCAAAGATTCGCTGCTTCGCCAGTGGTATCCGACTTGTTAATACTCTGCAAGCTAGGATATAGAACAGGTCGTCCTAGTTCTTTGATATAAATTCGACGTTCTTGCAGAACCATACGAACATTGAAAGTACCAGTGAACAGCATGGGTTCACCATCAGGGGTGCACAGGATATGCCATGTGTACTGTCTACCCACAGAGAAGAAATCCTCTTCACGTACATCCTGCCATATTTGGATCGCAGTATCATATTGGCCGAGCTGCGCACAGGCTAATGCCATAATATAATACACACTAGCTCGGTAAGAGCATCCTGGTTGGTTCTCGATGATGTTGCACTTGAATTCGTTGCAGATCTTGTACAACTGCGTCCATTGTTCCTTCGTGAGTTTGGTGTACTGCCGCTCATGTTCGAATACCGGCCGCTTGTTATAGTACAGCCATGTCAAGTTAAGGCGCATATACTGGCACGCGGCATGATTGCTGACAACATGTTCATACTGTTTGCTCTCCAAAAGCTTCAGTGCCTTTTCGCAGGCGGCTTCCGATTTACAATCCAGTGCCCTATTATAATCAATCCCCGCTTTGCGAAGAATGGATTTCGCTTGAATATGCACGCCTACAGCTGAACCCATAGTCAGCAGAGACTCAAAATAGCGTTCCATGCGATTGCCGCCACAAATGTAATCGAAGATGCTGAGGAACTCTGCCTTTTTGCGCTGATAGTGATCGTTGCTTTCGACCTGTGGGATGCTGGCCTCTGTGATATCTAGAATTTCAAGGATTGTAGACATATCCGCCAACATTTCCTCAGTTACAGATGCATTTTCGTATTTAAACACGAAACAGGATAACAACGCAGTATAGGCATAACTGTTTTCCGGTTGGGCATTAATGATTGCTAACAACATATTGCTTTTTTGTCTGTAGGAATGAATCATCGGAATGTTGGAGCATTCTGCAATCGAACCAGACTCCGCCATTTGCCGCTGACATTTCTCAAGTTGTAGTTCAGCAAAAATACTTTCAACGGTAATCGAGTCAATCAATCCTTGCTGCCAATGTGCAGTCTCAACATCGGGGTGATCCACCATGTCCAGCACGTTTTGAGCAATCTGAATTGCTTTCCCAAGCCACTCGGATTTCACAGACAGATTCTGCTGACAATCATTTCCATAATACTCACGAATATATGTGATTTCCTGAGCCACAAGTTGTGGCTCCACAATTCCTTCCCTCCGAAGATCGGCCAATGCCTCAATCACAGCATTACAGCCGGGGCCATAGATACCATACCAGTTGACACGTACATTCTGGTCATCACTATTGGGACCAATCATCCGAATAAGCCGTTCTAGGAATTTGACCTCGTCACTGTAAAAAGAATCCTTCTCTCCGGACATTGTGCGAATAATTGCGGCTACGATCTGTAGCATATCTGCTTCGGATTTGTTAATACTGTGCAAATAGATACGTGCATCCATTGGGTCACGGAAGGATACATAGTATTCGCCGGGAGAGTATTTGTCATCGTCCAAGGCATAATGTAGCCACGGTGCATTAAACACTACATCACGGTATTGCTGTCTATTGCTACACTCAGGAATTTGCAGAAGATGCATTGCCATAGTAATGGGCATACGGAGTTTGAACAGCGATGCTACGGCCAGCCCTTCGCAGAAAGCTTGTAGGCTGTTTATGATACTTGTCTTTATGGAGTGAACTTGCTCCTGGGTATAGGTATCGGGCAAATCAATCAAGCCAAGTTTAAGCAGTTGTGCGGCAATGCTACTCAGTGGCTTCTGCTCCGGAATCGGATCCTCCAGTTCCATAATACCTTCCACTGTATCTGCTAGCGCTTTGGTAATTTCCTTCTTCAAGCCAAGTTCCAGCTGAGGATGTAGTTCATATACCAGCCGATAGAGCATGGACAGCAGACCATTCTCGTTTTCGTGGCGACACATCCATTGCTCGACTTTGTTGCGGGGTAGCTTTCCTTTCTCCACTAGCAGATCTTTGAACCGATTCTTTTCGGAAGCAGTTAGATCAATGGGGGCTGAAACCGTAACGTATCGAATAGTTTCTGCCACAGCAGTCATGGCGCTTGCTACGAAAAGGACATTCTGCCCCCGATTATTAAACTGATAGGCTATTCTACCAATAGTATCACTGCGTTGCAAATTGTACACAGACCAATCCAGAATCACAATAGCACGCCCGCCATTGTCTCTGATTTCCTTCAAAATGTTATCCAATGCGAGGGCAGCAGCAGAATGCTTCGCAAAAGTCACATCTGGGTTGTTGACGAACAAAACTGGATATTTCCGCTCTTGGAACAGACGGAAAGCTAATGCCGCCAAGGCAACGCTTTTACCAGAACTTGTTTGACCGACCAAAACAACCGGAGTCTCGCTGTTCTTTTCCAACCCGTCATGTACTTTTTCATATAGTTCATCTTCAAATTCTCTGGGCACGGCAAACGAATTTCTCTTTGCATATCCATACCATTGAGGTGTATGGGGGCTGCGCTTAAGGAATTGGTAGAAGAATTCTGTCTGCATCATCCGGCTAATGGTACCTGTAGCCATTTCTCGGACGGAAAGTACACGTCCATACTTATTAAAGTCGTAGCACAGGGAAGCGTCCAAAACAACAGGATGACCATCGATGTACACTGTATTGTTAGCATTCTCGACATCATGCGTTACAACGGGGCTATCTTCACTGTCGTTATCAGCCACAGAACATCTATTTTCCAGGGCTTCTCCAAGATCCTGGGCAAATAACGTAACGATTCCGTCGTTAGCCAATTTCTTGATGTACTTGTTAGCTGCAATCTCTGGTGTTACGCCATAGAAAGTAACACGATTATCAGAAAGTAATCGCAATTCCGCATACAGATCATAAGGACTCAGTTCGCCATTGTCCTGCGGATTGTATCCCACGATGACTAACTCAACCATCAAATCACTTTTGAGCAGAGAAGTCATAGACTTTAACAGTAGCTTACTATTCTCTCTTCGCTCGACTTCTTGGTCGATATCTTCATCGTCGTTTTCCTTTGAAGCTCTACCGTTTATGAACACCAGCAGAGGATTATTTTGATCCAGTTTTGTCCTTGCACTATCATATTCATGTTTTGTATAAATTGGCCGCACCTGACGTTCCGCCCGGCTAAATGTATCCGCAAGTCGATCGGACTGATTTGTTGTATAAATACACTTCCATTTTTCTCCAGCCAATACTGGGTAATTCTCAATACAGATTCCAGTTCCAACAAAGAGGATCCGTTGAACCCCCCTCATTGTTTCCAAAAATCGATTGATATGATTTTCAAAATTAATCGTCGATATCATTTACTACACCTACCTAATTTGTTATGGGACTGCGTCGCTATAATTTTACTGTTGCTTAGTACCGAAAAATGTCAAATTACCTGTACCAGCAGGTTTCTAGGCCACGCATAAGTGCTCTATTTCCATAGCTTCTCTGAGCAATGATTGCTTCATGCAACAAGTTGCGGCTTTATCCGAAATAATCAAGAATCTGCCCATTTAGTTTCTTGCGAATTTCTCTCCAGTTCGGCATAAACCGATCCATGTGAGCTATGAAATTATCATTATGGCTCTTTTCAATCAGGTGTATCAGTTCATGTAAAATCACATATTCCAAGCACTCCGGCGTTTTCTTTGCAAGCTGAAGGTTCAGCCAAATTTTGCGGGTTTTTACGTTACAGGTACCCCAACGAGTGGTCATGTTCTTTGTTTGCCACCCATCGGGGTAGAGTCCTGTGATTTGTTCCCATTTGGGCAGAACACGCTCGATCTCAGCCTTAAGGATGCATCGATACCATTCGTTTACAAACTTTTCTCGCTGCTCGGTGGTGCTGCCCTCACGCACAGTTAGAATGGCCTTTTCTCCGTCCAAAATCAAGGAATTTCCCTTATTGCTGTAGTTGACCAGCAAATAATACTGTCGGCCCCATACATACAGCGCCTCACCGGAAACATATTCTCTGGCTGTTTGCCGGGGCTGGTTTTCAAATTTCTCCTGCTGCCGCCGAATCCAGCCAATTTTCGTCCGAATGAACAGTTTAATACTCTCATCACTCAGATTGACCGGGGCAGACACCTCCACATGACCGTCCGGCGGTTTGACATAGAGGTGCATATTTTTGATTGTTTTTTTTGTTACGGACACTTCTATGCCGTTTACCACCATACGCATTAATATTCCTCTTGTTCTACAATAATTTTGAATACACGTTCCACTTCATCCTTAGATTTAAGGATTTTCAGTAGTTCACGCTTGATGCGGCGCTCCTTAACTGGATCGTTACGGAATCTGTCCATCTTGGAACGCATAACAGCAACGTGAAGGGCTTCTGCAAGATCGGCATCACAGCCAGTATTGTCATACAGCGCTCTCATAGCAGCACTATGGCGCACTTTTTCAGGGTAGCTCTCATTTTCCTCTGGCTTTGTTACATTACGCGCCAGTTCTGTATATTTTTCCAACAACTGTGCATATGTAATGACACCCTGCTTGCGCTCCAGAATCAGCTGCTCCAAAACGGCAGACATCTTTTCATAGTATTTGGGGTTTAGGACAATCTTCTCGACAACCTTCTTGCGAATGTTATTTTCGATGGCCTCTGCTGCGCTTTCTTGCTCCTTGGACTTATTCCCATCACCCTCCATTTTTTCACGCTGGGCCAAAATAAAATCGAGCAGAGTAAAATCATCAAAATCGCCGATGATACGGGCATCCTCCGCTACAATGTAATTATCGATCAGATATCTCATTCCGGGTTCGTATGCCTTCAGGTCAATAAAATCGCCACTGGAACGACCAATAGTAGCCTTCAGCGCAACATAAAAATTGACCATTTTATCATACTGTTCCTGTTGCGTTACAGAATAACCCAGTTCGCCCATCATAGGCTTTACTTCAGCATAAGCACGGATGAGGGCATTGACCAACCGGTACAGCCGTTCACGCATTCTAGCATACGCCTCATCGTTGTTCACATCAATGCCGTTTTCACCGCAGAAATAGTGCAGATAGTCAAGTTCTTCTTTCGGATATTGCACACCTTCGCACAACTCGCCCAGTTCATCCAGAATCTTCTCAAATCGTTTTTGTGCTTCGGCCTTACGGTCTTTCAACAGACCCTCAACGTCCTCATCAGCATAACCTTCAAAGGCCCCGGAAGTATATTTCTCCATTGCCTCTGACAAATCGCCAAAGAGCTGCTTGTAGTCTACGATATAACCGAAATCTTTATCCTCACCGTCTAATCGGTTGACACGGCAGATTGCTTGGAACAGACCGTGATCATGCATCGTCTTGTCGATATACAAATAGGTACAGGGCGGGGCGTCAAAACCAGTCAACAACTTGTCCACGACGATCAGCAGCTTCATATTATAAGGTTCTTCGATGAACTTCTTCTTTGCCGCTTTTTCAAATTCTTCAACCCTTTTTGCGATGCCACTCTTGTCAGCGGTGGCGACGGGGTCAATGCCAATCATCTTCAGATAAATGCGGTATTTTTCGTATGCGTCGGTTTCTTCATCATCGCTGACCGTTTCAGTGCGCAAATCGCCAACGCTAGGTTCGTAAGAGGAAATAACCGCACACTTTCGGAAATTTTTCTGCTGGAACAGTTCATAATACTTGCAGGCCGTCAGAATATCATCTGCCACAAGAATAGCATTGCCGCTTCCATCGGCAAGACGAGCCTTGGTTTCAAAATCGAAAATTATATCGCAGACGATTTTCTCAAGACGGTCACGAGAACTATATACAGTCTGCATATTGCCCCAAACCTGCTTCAATCGGGCTTTTGCTCTTGGCATCAGGCCACGGGTTTTTGCATCAAACCAAGCATCGATCTTTGTCTGGGACATGATTTCCTGTGGGATATCACGGTACTCATAGCGCAGATCCAGCACCACACCATCGGCCACACCCTCGTCAAACTTGTAGGTGTGGATATATCGCCCGAACACTTCAATACTGGTAGCCTTGTCATTTTTTAGCAGCGGCGTACCGGTAAAGCCCACAAAAATAGCATTGGGCATGATGGTTTTCATGGCAAGATGCAACTTGCCGGACTGGGTACGATGGCACTCATCCACGAATACAAAAATATCGTCCTTGGCGCTGAAATTAGCAGGCAGAGATGCCTTCAATTCCTCGATATAGCGATCATAATCTTTTGCGGTAGCCTCACCGCCACGCTTGCCAAACTTGTGAATGAGGGAGCAGAGCAGTCTGTCCTCATGGGAGTTCAGTCGGTTTAACAAATCAGCTCCGCTTTTGGTGCGGATAATGGTTTCATTGACACCTATGTAGTTCCGTTCAATCTGCTCATCCAGTTCATCGCGGTCAGTAACAATTAGTACTCGAGCAGTGGGAATATTGGAGAGCAACCATTTGGACAGCCAGATCATGGTCAGGGATTTTCCGCTGCCCTGGGTATGCCAGATGATACCACCCTTACCGGAAGAAAGGCGCTTTTGTGCTCTCATAATTCCGTAGTACTGATTATAGCGGCATACTTTCTTCTGGCCCTTGTCAAAAATCAGGAAATTGTGGATCAGATTCAGGAACCGAGCTTTATAGAACATAGCAAACAGGCCAGAGTCCAACTTGTTTGAGATCGTATCACAAACTTCCTCAATATGGACATCCATCTCGTTTCGTTCTTCGGGATATTCCGTAAATCCGTCTTTTTTCCATTCTAGATAATACTTCTCCGGGGTCTTGATGGTGCCGTAGCGCAATCCCTCGCTGTCATTGCCTGCCATGCAGAACTGAATGGTCGTGAAGAACGGCTCGATAAACATTTCGCGCTGGTTGGTCAAATTCTGGCGGATGCCGTTGGATACGGATACCGTGCTTTTCTTCAACTCAATAATTGCCACGGCGATGCCGTTCAAATAAATGACCAGGTCGGGACGCTTTTCGTTATTAGCGACCACAGTGACTTCTTCCGCGATGTCAAAGATGTTTTCGCCGGGAGTTTCCCAGTCAATGAAATATACGGTGGTTTCGTTCTCGTCAGCGTTTGCTTTTACCTGGGCACCGTATTTCAGAAGCCGGTAGACCTCACGATTAGCGGAATACAGGCCATCCTGCAGATTGGTAGCGGCCTTAACCAGTTCCTCCACAGCCCGGACAGCGATAGCCTTGGCATATCCGTGTTTGGTCAGCCATGTGATCAATTTTTCTTCATCGATATTGCGGGTTTCACGGTCTTTCAGATTGCCGATGTAATTGTAACGCAGCTTGGTCTGAAAGAAATCGATCACCCGTTTCTGGGTAGCAATTTCAGGCTTTCCTACACAATCCATAGATGTGCACCTTCTTTCTCTGCAATCTAATGTATACTTAAATCTCTCCAGCAAGTTACCAGCAAGTTAAATGCACCCTATATTTAGGCCATTTATTCCCGACTTCACACTATATCTTGTATTTTTTGCTTGGGAATCACGCCAAATCTTTTCTGTGAGCAAGTTGCCAGCAAGTTAAATCACGCCCAGATAGGAATGTACTTCATATATCTCGGTGCTGTTGTAGGATCCAGCGGTTTGACAAGTTCCAATGCAACCGCTTCCTTGATCAGCCGTGATATCGTACCCGACGCAGAATCTTTTAATCCAAATCGTTCTCTCAGCGAACTGTTTGTCAATTGCTCACCCTGTACATGCTTAATGCACGCATGTAAATAGCAAGCCCAAAGCTTATCCTCCATCGAAATATTGGAGAAAGGCATTTCAGAAAACAATGTAACCCTGGTGCTGTCCTCGAACAGTTCTATTTTGGGAGCCGGAAGCTGATACAGTTCGCAGGTAATAACAATCTTATCCCAGCCGGTTCCCAATTCCTCACACATTCTAAGCCGCCGCATCAAGGCAGCAAGTTTCTCATTTCTGGATTTGGGCGGGTTATCGATAATGCGCCTCACATCCACGAGCGGTGTGCCGGAATTCGTAATTTCGATGCGACTCTCAAAAATCTCCACAACAGGACCAGTTCCGGTTACTGAAAAGTCCTGATGGATTAATGCGTTTGCAACTGCTTCTCTGACTGCAAGTACAGGATAGGCGGATTTCTTTTCCCGCAAAGCGCCAGTAATCACTTCCTGGGTCGGAAGCAGCGCCTCAATAAATTTGATCAACCCTTCAAAGCCAACGACATACCCTTTTCCACCGACATCTTCCTTAAGCATATTCAGTCGGTTATTACCTTGATACTGAACCACACGAGTCGCTTTGCGGGAAATACGAGGGAAGTCAGAAAGTCGTTTTGCCAGAAGAATTGCGCCCAGATTGGTGATAGCGTAAAGGCCGTTATCCTGCTTGACGATAACACCTTCTTCCATCATATAATGGGCAACACCATTGATGTCGGATAGTTGCGGGATTTTCCTGATATCAAAATATACAGTAAAGTCCAGTAAACGCAATGCGTCGGCAAGCTCTAAGTCCTGTTTCGCATAACGCTCTTCAAATTTTGTATTTCGGATTCTGTCCCATAATTGGGCCTGTAAAGTTGGATACTCATTCAATTTTTTTGTGTAACTCCCAACTCTGATATAGTCAACTTTCTCAAACATTACTGTTTGATTCGCTGCTCTATATATTATGAGCACACCAACGGTCATACCATTCATCGTGACAGAATGAAATTCGAAATCTGCGTTTTTGGAAAGCAACGACCGAAGCCAGTTCTCCAACTCCTGATTGCCCTTCTTCAATGTTTGCAAATTATACTTGGTCCCGACAATTTCATGGGTCTTATCATCAATGCCCCAGAGCATATAGGCACAGCTTTTTTCACACATGGCCGCACTGTTTGCCAGTGCGCTGATGTCTTGTCCGATCATGACTGGATCATAATTGTTGTGCTTGAATTCCAGCCACTGGGTTTCATTCGGCAGCTTCCGCAGCTCATTCACCAGTTTGTCTAAATTTTCCACGTTACCGCCTCCTTACAACAGCCTGATTCGGCCGGTGAGCAATTCGCTCATCATTCCGGATTTCAAAAGTTTCACTTTGCTAATTTTTTCTTCTAAGGCAGCAATTCCACTATCCATATCCCCGAGAATATCTGCAATGGCTGATTGTTCATTAATATCCTTGGGAACATATACACTATATTCCAGGAAATTGTTTGGCGTAATTCTTTTCTGACTATTTGATGTACCTGTTGACATGCCGATAAAATCATTAGTTATCTTTTCGGTTGACAATAGCTGTGCCATCAAACGCAAATCAAGCGTATCAGAACAATACGCTAAAAATTCTGATGAACAAACCGAATTCGACTCTATTGCGTTAACGAGCCAAATACGCTTTTGTCGCACATTAAGCTTATTAAACAGCAACACAGTTCCATATATTACAGTGCGATTGCTATGCATGTCAGAGCCATATGTTTTTACCGGTATCCTCCTGTCATCAAATGCAGGCATACTGTACTCGCAAAAAAGCGTAGAAGTATGTTCCTGAGGATTTATGCTTTCTCTCAGCAAATAACCATTTTGGCCAATTTCTATGCCAACCCATTCCCCCTCAAAACCAGGCAATCTCCGTTTTCCAGTTAACAGTTCCTGCATTGCTCCCTGCTTGATGTCCTTTTTCTTGGCAATCAGCTTTTCCAGATTGGCAATTAAGGCATCAATATCAGACAGAGCAGCAGTAATTTCAGTCTGTTCTTCCTTCTTGGGAACCGCAATAACTGTACCAGAAATTGCACTTTTGGAAATCGAGGACACCTTAATGCCAGTAATATATGGGACTAACTGGTCATGGTAAGTGCTGTGATTAATGAAATACCCTAGCCATCCAGGTGCAAACATTTCCGCATCTTTCGGCCTGCAGGGAATCGTATGTAGGCCGGAAACTATCTTGCGCTCACCTATGCCAATTACTTCGGTAGATTTACCTACAATTACATCCTCGGCAGTATCTGCCACAATAAGATCGCCGTCACGCAAAAAGCCCTCACTGTCCTTCGTAGTGTTTTCAGCATTGATATATGGAAGTCCTTCTGCGGAGCAGTCTAATACAGCAGGAAATTTTACAAGGATATCGCCGTAATGGATGTTCTGCACTTCTCCGCTATTATAGTTCAGTTCCGCGCGCGACAGGGTGTTATTGGGTAGAATTGTGAAACAATTCTCAAATGTGATAGTATCCCACGCATCAGGCAATATGCCGATTTCTGTTTGTTTATATCCTGTCTTCACCATTTGAATCCCATCCTTTCCAGATGAGATTTCACTCTGGCTTCGTAATCATCCACCAGCGCAGACAGAGTGGGCAGAGTATCCTCATACCGCTCCGCCAATTCTACGATGTGGTCGGTAATGCTGTGGGAAATGGCAACATACAAAGCATCAATTCCATCAAAAATGGAATAGTACCATTTCTTGTTCACCAGAAGTTCTTTGATTTCCTCCACGGTCAACACGGTGTACTTATTCTTAACCAGTTGCTCCAGCGCCGCCTTCAGCGCCTTCACCAGCTTGCTCTGCTCATCATTCTTGGTCATAAGGGTATAGAGGCACATGAGCTGCTCATAATCTTCGACAAACATCTCCGGAACCGGGGAGATCAACCGGAGTTCGGCGATCCGTGCCTTGATACTACTGGCTTTCACATTACCCTTATCATTCCGGGCAGAGGTACACAGGGGATGCTTCGTCAGGTACTTGTCCATGTCCTTTTTCTTCATAGGCAGGGCGTTGAGCAATGCAGTCAGCGCACTGATTTCCTCAGACTGGATCTTGCTGTGAATCTCATCAATGGCGGATTTCAGTGCCTTTACGGAAACTTTCCCCTTTTCGTCCATCAGTTCCGCGATGGCAGAGCCATCCTCGGCGCTTTCCAGCATTTCATCGATTTGCGTCTGGGTATCGGCAACGATCACCTCGGCAACATCGATTGCCTTAGCTTCTTCCGCAAAATAAGTATCGATGATAATGGCCTTGGGAATCAGTTTGCCGTCCCAGCTTTTTACCTTATCGGTAGTTTCGGTAACGGTCTTACCATCAACAGTCTTGGTCTTGACCACATATTCATAGCTTAGTTCCCGTCCGGCCTCATAGCCATCGTGGATCAGCAAGTATACATCATCAGACATAACATCCAGCCAGTATTCCATAAGAACCTGGTAAACGTCATATTTATCAATCAACTCAATGTCTTGAAAATGGACAAGAATCGACTCTGCCATCCGGACGATTAGATCCTTGGCATCTACATAGGCATTGATGCAGTGAAGTTCTTCATCCACTTCACTGCGCCATGCCATAAAGGCGGCATCGATTTTATCTGCATAGGAGGAGAACTCCTCGTCCTCATGAATCAGAGTTCGTACTTCATCCTTGGGCACATTCAGCTGATAGAAACCCTCACGCAGAACAGAGAATAACTTGTTTTTCAATTGTCCAAACACGGACCAATATTGCTCCATGCCATCTATGTCGTAAGCAGGGATACCGCCTTTTAAATGCGCTTCAATGCTCTGTAGGTCTTCACCGATGCCGGAATCGATATATCGAGAGATGTTCAAATTGTAGCCGTTTTGCCGGCAATCTCGCTCATTGGAACGAAACGAGCATAGTGAGGATTATCGGCAATCTGTTCATTGAAAGTTTTAACGATCTTATAGATATCTCGCTCACGCAGACGGTTCTTGTTGCCGTCTTTTTCAAAGTCATGGCTTGCGTCGATCATAAAGATTCCAGTGCGCTCATCTGCATCCTCTTTATCGATGATAATAATACAGGCTGGGATGCCAGTGCCATAAAACAGGTTTGTGGGCAGGCCGATGATTCCCTTGATATATCCGGTCCTGATCAGATTCTCACGGATTGTGCCCTCCGCATTGCCACGGAACAGAACACCATGTGGTAAAATGACCGCAGCCTTTCCGGTACGCTTCAGGGATTTTAGAATGTGCATCAACCAGGCATAGTCACCGTTCTTTTCCGGTGGTCTTTCGCCATAGCCATCAAATCTGCCGTATTCTTTTACGCCATCCGTCCAATTCTTAATGGAAAATGGAGGATTAGCGACAATGTAATCGAATCTGCGTAGCACAGTTTCATCCGAACCCTCTTCAAAATACTGAGGGTCAGAGAATGTATTACCAGACATGATAGTTGCAGTAACCCAGCCGTGGAGAACCGCATTCATTTTTGCAAGGCCGGCAGTCGTAGTGTCTTTTTCCTGACCATAACCGGACAGTGCAATGGGAGCCTCATTCAGTGCCCGAATCAGCAGTGAACCGGAACCACAGGCAGGATCATAAATAGTCGCTGAAGGATTTTTCTCATCTGCTATGCCGATAACCTTCGCCAGAATGCGTGAAACCTCTGCCGGGGTATAGAACTGGCCTTTGCTCTTACCGCTTTCGGTTGCGAATTTACGCATTAGATATTCGTAAGCATCACCGATCAGATCATCACCTTCAGCCTGGTTCTTGGAAAAGTCCAGTTCAGGGCGTCGGAAAATCTCAATCAGTTTGCTTAATTTTTCGACCATTTCTTCACCTTTGCCTAGCTTGTCGGGGTCATTGAAAGAAACCTTGTCAATAACACCACGCAGGCCATTGGCTTCTGCCAGTTTGGCAATAACCTTATTGATACCTTCACCGATATCCTTCTTACCAATCAGCTTGACCATATCGGCAAAGCTACCGCCTTCTGGGATTTCAATATCAGCATAGTCCTGCCCGGCAAATTTATCAGAAACATACTTCACGAACAGAAGTGTGAGGATATAGTCCTTATATTGGGAAGCATCCATGCCACCTCTTAATGCGTCACAGCTCGCCCAAAGGGAACTGTATAATTCGCTCTTTTTTACAGCCATTTCTATTTCTCCAATCGAAATCGCCACTTCGCCAGATACCTACTATAGCAGGCGTTGTGGTTAATAATATGTACTTTTAGGTTTTTATGGCTCTTTTATATATTCCACAATATCCCCAAAGTCCGTATCCAGCGTGCCGCAGATTTTTTCCAGCACGCCCATAGCAACGGGTTCGTCTCTGCGGAGCTTGGTCATAGTATTGGGGGCCAGCCCGGCAGCTTTTCGCAGATCGGCTTTGCTCATCTTTTTATCTACCAACAGCTTCCACAGTTTGTTATAGGAAACGGCCATATAGGAAACCTCCCGATGATATTACAAGTATATAAAGGAATCATATCATATAGTGTCAGATTTTTCAAGATGCTGTCGCAAGATTGTGCGAATGTATCGTGAAATTGTTGAACTCATGCTTGCGGCAAATTCCGGGAATTGTTGTATTTCGCCTTTCCATTCTGTATCAATCATGTGCATATCCAAGCATGATTTCGCTATCTTTTGGCGTATCCACGCCGATAATTTGCTTGTACTGCCAGTCGTTTTGCGTTTAGGGGTATCCCCCCCCTTGCAACTTTCGCAAAAATTTTCGTGAACCCCTGCGCCGGTCTTCCTGCGAAAGAACGCAGAGATTCGAATCCCCCCTGGGGTAAAACGCAGCAACACTTATTCCGTTTTAAACTTTGCCTTCTCCCGGTAGTAATACTCTTTGGATTTGAGTTTGTTCCGCACGCTCTGACATTCCAGAGTGCCGCAATACTTCTGCCGGTTTCCCCGTTTGATGAACGCCTTACCGCACGCCTGGCAGAACGTAATATTGGTTTTACCTCCGTAGTCATCCAGCGCATTGGCATTCACCGCCATAAAGCGGGCAAGACCGAAATAAGCCGCATCCACCACAGATTTAACCACAGGCTGTAGTTGAACCTGCCCGGTGGTTAGGTCATATTCAAGCCCTATATTCAGCTTCGCAACTTTTTCAACAAATCGCTGCAGCACAGCGGGACGGTGGGCATCGTCCGTCCGATACCACTCCCGAAGCAGATTTTCTTGTTCCCGCACATGAACATTCTTATAAATTCGCTGTGCGTCTGCCACCTTGCCCTCCATCAAGCTACGGACGGCAAAGGCCGTCATGGTATCGGTATAAAGCCGTTCCAAATCCTGCACCATTTCTTCTACATGGACATAATAGCATTCCAAAGCGTTCACCATGACATCCCAATAACTCGCCGGATCATCCTTATTCCATTCCAAATGTGACACACTGTCCCCGTAAAAATAGCAGGGATGGATATTTTCCATGCTCCACCGGATCAAAATTCGGGCGCACTCCTCCAGTGATTTGCCTCGGAGTTCCAGATTCAGATTGCACAGCTCGATCAGCAGCTCCTGCCCGGATGGATAACCCTCGAATACCGTAGGTGGATTTTCCGGATCATACTCCGCATAAATCGTCAGCTTCCCACTCTCCGTTCCGATTCTGTATGAATGGAACCGGAGGGTGTGTTTTTTTATGTCTCCGATGCCGCCGATCTCATAATTCGTTAGTTCTCTCTTGAGATCCATATTGTTACGCTCCTTTATTACCGCAATTCTTACCGTTAGGACATCAAATTTCAAAATAGTTCTTACCGATAGAACAAAGAATGTTGTCCCTATTATATGCGATAATACAGCCGAACACAAGAGAAAGGAGTGAAATCTATGAAAACAGATTCTCACAAGTCCGTATTCAACTTAAAAGAGGCTGCAACTTACCTGGGAATCAGCGTGCCGACACTGGTTCGGCTGCTGGAGAGCGGAACGATTCCGTATCGCCGTGTGGGGCAGCGTTGGCTCATCGCACGCTCTGCATTGGACACTTGGTTGAATCGAAAAGACTGAGGAAGGGGGGAATTTTATGACTGAAAACAAACCCATCACCGTGTACACGGCAGACTGCATCGGAAATGCGGTCAACTGCCGGTATCCCAATGAAGTGAATATCACGGATGAAATCACCGCAAAGTCGGCGTTTTCCAAAGATATGGTCTGTGCCAAGTACAAAAATGGTCATCGGAGCGTCCTAAATTTTGAGACCGCCAATGCTCTGCCCATGGACTGCGACAATGACCACTCAGATATACCGGCCGATTGGATCACCCCGGAGGACGTTGCGGAGTTCTTTGCCGATGTTCCCTATGTGCTGCACTTCAGCCGCCACCATGAGAAACCAAAAGGAGGAAAAGGACCCCGCCCACGATTCCATATCGTTTTCCGGATTGACCCGGAGCAGGATGTAGACCGCTATACGGCGCTGAAAAAGCGCCTGCTGGCAGTGTTCCCGTTCTTCGATGCCAATGCCACGGATGCCGCACGGTTTCTGTTTGGCACGGAAAATCCGAAGGTCATCTACCATCCCGGTACGATCTCGTTGAATGCGTTTCTGGATGACCGGGAAAATGAGCAGGCTTTTGCAGACCTTGGGCACACCATTCCCGAAGGCAGCCGCAACAGCACCATGTCGCAAATCGGTGCCAAAATCATCAAGCGGTACGGCGATACGCCGGAGGCAAAGAACCTGTTCCTGCAAGCCGCCGAGCAATGCACCCCGCCGCTGGACGAGCAGGAACTGGAGCGCATCTGGGCGGGGAAACAGCGGCTCTATGCCAAGATCCGCAAGCAGGTTGGGTACATCCCGCCGGATGCCTATAACGGTGAAGTGCCTGTTACCTGGGACACGCCTATTCCCTTTGACGAATACGACCTTCCCGCATTTCCCATGGACGCCTTGCCAGAGGTTATCCGGCGCTATGTGTTGGCGGTGGCGGAATCCACGCAGACTCCCGTGGACATGGCGGCGGTGGAGGCGTTGGGCATCGCGTCCCTGTGCTGTCAGGGGAAGTACTTTATCCAGGGCAATGCGGACTGGGCGGAACCTCTCAACACCTATATGGTTGTCATCATGGAACCGGCGGAGCGGAAATCCTCGGTACTGTCCATGATGATCCGACCGGTGGAAGAATACGAGAAGGAGGAAAATTCCCGTCGCAACGCCGAGATCGTGGAAAGCCGGATGATTCAGGACAAGCTGGAAAAGGAAAAACGCAGCCTGGTGGAACGGGCTTCCAAGGGTAAAGCCACCGAGGAGGAAGTTCGCGCCAAGGCTGCGGAGCTTGCCAAATTTGAGCCTGCCAAACCGCTGCGGCTGTTTGTGGATGATGTAACCTCCGAAAAGCTGACATCCGCTCTGGCGGAAAACAAAGGACGCGCGGCGGTAGTCTCCGCAGAGGGCGGCATTTTCAGTATCATGAGTGGTCTGTACAACCGCAATGTGAACATTGACGTCTTCCTCAAGGGGCACAGCGGCGATACTATCCGGGTCGACCGTGTGGGCAGAGCCAGTGAGAGCATTATTCATCCGGCACTGACCATGGTACTGGCGGTACAGCCCGAGGTGCTGAACGGTCTGATGAGCAACAACACCTTTCGTGGCCGTGGTCTTACCGCCCGATTCCTGTACTCCATGCCGAAATCCACCGTGGGCAGGCGCTCCTTTTCCGCAGAGCCAATCCCGGAGGGGGTGAAATCCCGATACCGGGATCTGGTCGAAACCATTCTCTCCGGTAACAACGAGCAGGAACCGATCAGTCTGGATGACGGAGCGGCAGAGGTATTGGAAGCCCTGTTCAACGAGGTGGAAGGCCGGTTGAAAGGAGACTTGGCGGAGATCTCCGACTGGGCAGGTAAGTTTGTAGGCGCTGTCCTGCGCATCAGCGGGATTCTGCACGTCATGAAATACCCCAAGGATTCCATGTTTGACTCTGTCGACAGAGGGACCATGGAGAATGCCGTTGCCATTGGCAGATACTTTCTGGCACACGCCAAAGCCGCCTATTCTCTCATGGGGGCCGATACGGTAAACAAAGACGCCCAGTACTTGCTGTCCTTTATCAAGCGGGAACGGCTTACGGAGTTCTCCCGCCGGGATGCCATGCGGCTTTGCCGCAGTTTCAAGACCGCAGATTCTCTGCAGCCCGTGCTGAATCGGCTATGCGAGTATGGCTACATTGCCGTCAAGCTCCAAGAACCGACCCTGGGAGTTGGCCGCCGTCCCTCGGAGATCTATCTCACAAATCCTGCCGTACTGAATACGTGACCCGTCCGTTTTGCCCGTTGCACCCAAGGGGGAAGGGGCGGTCGCAATCTCTGTGCCTTTTCTCTCCGGGCAACGGGCCGGGGTCTTACGCACAAAAACGGCGAAATCAAAAGGGGAATTACCCCGGAATCAAACAAGGGAGGTTTTAAAATGACCAAACATGAAATTGAGATTCTGAACATCATGCGCAGCCGGGGCAAAACAGCCACGGATATTGCGCTTGCCCTTCAAGTCTCCGTCAATACCGTTCGCTCTTACATCCGCCGCCACCCGCCGGAAGATGCGGTTCGGATTGGATGCCGCCGGTGCGGGAAACCGATACTCCAAGTGAAGGGCAGAAAGGCCAAATACTTTTGTTCCGACCGATGCCGAAATGCATGGTGGAACGCCCATCCGGAACAGGTGCGGCGGAAAGCCTATTACCGTCTGACCTGCGAATACTGCGGAAAGGAGTTTATCAGCTATGGAAACCGGAAACGCAAATACTGCTCCCGCCTCTGTTACGCCGACGCAAGAAGAACTCATTCGGTATCGGATCCTCTGTGCAATGCTGGATCACCTCGGCCGAGCGGGGGAACTGGACGCCCAAACCCGTGAACGGGCAAATGCCGTTCTCGCCATGAAGGCCGGCCTGAAACGGGACAGCATTTTCCTTTAAATTCGTCATGATATGGACTTGCTATATCCTCCGAAACGAGCAATATATGTAGCTGACGATACTTGATACAAAGGAGAAGACCATGCCGAGAACCGTAGAACAAATCCAATTTACTCCCCACATGCCGAAAGCCCTTCGGGTGGCGGCGTATGCCAGAGTATCCTGTGGCAAAGATGCCATGCTTCACTCTTTGGCGGCACAGGTGGATCATTACAGCACCTACATCCGTCACCACCCGGGTTGGGAGTATGTGGGCGTTTATGCAGACGAAGCCAAGACCGGCACCAGAGACAGCCGGGAGAACTTTCAGCGGATGCTCGCTGACTGCCGTAAGGGGAAGATCAATCACATCATTACCAAGTCCATATCCCGCTTTTCCCGGAACACCGTGACGCTTCTGGAAACGGTGCGGGAACTGAAGGGCCTGGGTATCAGCGTTTATTTTGAGGAACAGTCCATCGACACTGCCACTGCCGACGGGGAATTAATGCTTTCCATTCTGGCAAGCTATGCCCAGGAGGAAAGTCTCTCCGCCAGCGAAAACCAGAAGTGGCGGGTGAAACGGAACTTTGAAGAAGGCATCCCTTGGCGATTCTTCATGCTGGGCTACCGCCGGGAGAACGGGAAGCTGGCCATTGTTCTGGAAGAAGCGGAGATCGTCAGAAGCATCTTCGATGACTACCTGGCGGGAAAGGGCGTCACCGCCATCGCCAAACGGCTGAACGAAAGCGGATATGCCACCCAGAGCGGCTGCGTGTTCCACAAGAGTGCCGTGGAACGAATTCTCCGCAACTATGCCTATACCGGGAATCTCCTGCTCCAGACCAAATTCCGGGAGAACCATCTGACCAAAGTCACCCGGAAAAACCAGGGCGAACTGCCCCGGTATCATGCTTCGGACACCCACGAAGCCATCATCCCGCTGGAGACTTTCAATGCCGTCCAGGCGGAGATCCGGCGGAGAAAAGAGAAGTATGCCCCCACCAAGCCACAGCAACCATCCCCCTTCACGGGGCTTATCACCTGCGCCATATGCGGCAAACACTACCGCCGCAAAACCACCGCCACGGGACCGGTCTGGATCTGCTCCACCTACAATTCCTACGGCAAATCCTACTGCCCCTCCAAAGCCATCCCGGAGGAAAAGCTGATGCAGACCGTCGCCCTGGTTGGGCATACGGGCGAAATAACGGCGATTACAGCCCACAACGATAATCTTCTGGAGTTCACCCTCAAGGACGGAACCAACGCAGTGAAGCGGTGGCAGGACCGCTCCCGTGCCGAGAGTTGGACAGCGGAAATGCGACGGGCCGCCGGATAGAAAACACGGGAAAGGAATCAGCGCCATGCCGAAAGCTAAAAATGTCACCGTCATCCCCGCCACACTGAATATCCATACCAAAACACCCACCAAGGAGCGGGTTCGCCGCCGGGTAGCCGCTTACGCCCGTGTCTCCACGGACAGCGAAGAACAGCTCACTTCCTATGAAGCCCAGGTGGATTACTACACCAGGTTCATCCAGGAGAACCCCGACTGGGACTTCGTGGAGGTCTACACCGATGAGGGCATCAGCGCCGTCAACACCAAGTGCCGGGAAGGCTTCAACCGCATGATCCGGGATGCCCTTGCCGGAAAAATCGACCTGATTGTGACCAAGAGTGTAAGCCGTTTCGCCAGAAATACCGTGGACAGCCTGACCACTATCCGCAAGCTGAAGGAAGCCGGCTGTGAGTGCTTCTTCCAGAAAGAAAACATCATGACCTTCGACTCCAAGGGGGAATTGCTCATCACCATCATGTCGAGCCTTGCCCAAGAGGAAAGCCGCTCCATTTCCGAGAATGTCACTTGGGGACAGCGGAAACGGTTCTCCGACGGTAAAGTCAGCATCCCTTACGGCCAGTTCCTGGGCTACCGCAAAGGTGCCGACGGACTGCCGGAGATCGTCCCGGAGGAAGCGGAGATCGTCAAACGCATCTACCGCCAGTTCCTTCAGGGGAAAGCTACCAATGCCATTGCCACCATACTGACGGAGGAGTGTATCCCTACTCCCGGAAAAAAGACCGTCTGGAAAAGGGCCACCGTGGAGAGCATCCTGCGGAACGAAAAGTACAAGGGTTCTGCTCTGCTTCAGAAGTCTTTCACGGTGGATTTCCTCACCAAGAAAACCAAGATCAATGAGGGAGAGGTCCCTCAGTATTATGTGGAGGACAGCCATCCCGCCATCATCGAGCCTTGGGAATGGGAGCAGGTTCAGGTGGAACTGGAACGGCGCAAAAACAGCCGCAACCGGCACCATCAGACCAGTCCCTTCTCCGGGAAGATCATCTGTGCCGACTGCGGCGATATTTTCGGTGCCAAAACCTGGCACTCCACCGACCGCTACCGCCGTGTTATCTGGCAATGCAACGGCAAGTTCAAGGGGGAACACAAATGCGAAACACCCCACCTGACCGAGGAGCGTTTGAAGGAACTGTACCTGGAAGCCCTTGGGGAATATCTTTCCGACCGGGAAACCGCCATCGACCAGCTTCGCTATGCCCAGCGGATGATCACGGATACGGATTTCATTGATGCGGATATTCAGGCGTTGGAAGAGGAACTGACTACCATCACCGGGATGCTGCGCCTGTGTATTACAGAAAATGCCGCCAACACCGTGACCGAAGAAACCTACCGCGCCACCCACGCCGAACTGTGCAGCCGCTTTGAGGAAACCGAAGCCAAACTGGCAGCACTGCAGAAACAGCGGGACAAAATGAAGGCGGACGCCATCACCATCGGCGGCATGATGTTCGAACTGGGTGAACTGGACACCCTGCCCGTGACCTTCGACGAAAAACTCTGGCAGGGCACCATCGACCATGTCACCGTCCACGCCGACGAGCGGATGGTGTTCCACTTCAAGGACGGGAAGGAAATCGTAACAAGGCTATGAAATATTACAAAGACAGAACCGGATCAGCAAGGATAATCCTGCCGACTCGGTTCTGTCCTTTTTGTCCTTTCTGTCCCATGGGTATCATTAGAAAACCGTCCATATCCGGGGGTTACTCCCAGCCATGGACGGTTCTGTGTATATAGAAAATAATAATTTATCGTTTATATTCTTATAACGATTCATGTTTAACCAAGCCCTGTCTTTTCAGACCATGGCCGCAGCAAATCCGGGCACAAAATTTGCTTGTTGCCGAAAATGTTCGGAATATCCCGGATTTTGTCCCCAAAACATCCTCTGAACGGCAATAAATAAAAAATTACCGTTGTTGAAATTGTATCAACAACGGTAACTGATATGGTTGCGGAGGCAGGACTTGAACCTGCGACCTCCGGGTTATGAGCCCGACGAGCTACCAACTGCTCTACTCCGCGATATATTCTGTTCCTCAGTGCGTTATTATATTATACACACTTTTCCCGAAATTGCAAGCCCTTTTGCACAAAAAGTTCTGTTTTATCGAAAAAATCTCCCGCCAACTCGCGGCGGGAGATTCTTATTGCTCTTTGCGTTATTTCTGCTCGGTGCTGCCGCTCTCGGGAGCCTTCTTCTTTTTGAAGATAACGAGCTTGCTGAAGAAGTAGTTGAGAATAACCACGACGACTGCGAGGATTATCTTTGCGGTCATTTCGCCGCTGAGGTCAAAATTTATCAGCGGGATGTGGAACACCTTGCTGTCGAAGTGCAGGAGATTTACGAATATGATAAGTCCGAGCTCCTCAACTCCGAGGGAGAAGAGCCTCGCCGCGACGAATGACGGTATCTCCTTGGCGAGCACCCTGCCCGCCCAGCTCTTGCTCTCAAAGACGAACAGCTTGTTCGTGACATAGGCAAACGCGACCGCCAGCACCCACGCGAGGACGTTCGAAATGTGAACGCCGAGCTGCGAGGATACGAGCTTGTCGAACGCCATTGTAAAGAGCTTGAACGCGACGAAGTTTACGAGCGTGGTAAGCACGCCGAATACGACGTAGAGCACCGTCTCTTTATTGACTATCTTTTTAAATATCGTCTTAAACTTTTCCATCTTTTACACCTTTATTTCAACATCGAGTCCGAGCAGGTCGGAATATTTGTCAAGTATCGGCTGAATTTCGCTGTCAACAAACTCCTGCGTCTGCTGCGGGGCGCGGCCGACGAAGTTTTCGGGCTTCATTATGCCGTCAAGCTCCTCGCGCGTTACGCCGAAAGCGCTGTCTGCGGCTATTCTGTCGAGCAGGTCGTTCTTGCCGCCCTCGACCTTGACTACCCTGCCGGCATCCATGGAGTGAACGCGGATCTTCTCGTGCAGCTCCTGCCTGTCTCCGCCGCGCTTGACCGCCTCCATCATGATATTTTCCGTCGCCATGAACGGCAGTTCCTCGAGCAGGTGCTTCTCTATCATCTTCGGATATACCACGAGTCCGTCCGCAACATTTATGCACAGGTCGAGCACCGCATCCGCGGCGAGGAAAGCCTCGGGGACACTCAGGCGCTTGTTCGCCGAGTCGTCGAGCGTGCGTTCAAACCACTGCGCGCCGGAGGTCATGGCGGTGTTCTGTATGTCCGCTATAATATATCTCGAAAGAGAGGCTATTCGCTCGCTTCTCATGGGGTTGCGCTTATATGCCATGGCGGATGAGCCTATCTGATGCTTTTCGAACGGCTCCTCTATCTCCTTCATGTGCTGGAGCAGGCGGATATCATTGGAGAACTTCGTCGCCGACATCGCTATGCCGCAGAGCACCGTCAGCATCTGATAGTCGAGCTTCCTCGAATAGGTCTGGCCGGAAACCGCGAAGCAGCTGTCAAAGCCCATCCTCTCGGCTATCATTTTGTCAAGAGCCTTGACCTTGTCGGTGTCATTGTCAAACAGCTCCATGAACGAAGCCTGCGTGCCGGTAGTGCCCTTTGAGCCGAGAAGCTTCAGCTGCGAGAGCTGGAACTCGAGATTCTGGAAGTCCATAAGGAACTCGTTGAGCCAGAGCGCGGCGCGCTTGCCGACCGTAGTGGGCTGCGCGGGCTGGAAGTGGGTAAACGCAAGGCAGGGCATATCCTTATATTCAACGGCAAACTTCGCAAGGACATTGAGAAGATTGACAAGCTCCCTGCGTATAAGCAGCATGGCCTCGCGCATAATTATTACATCGGTATTGTCGCCGACGTAGCACGAGGTAGCGCCGAGATGGATTATCGGCTTCGCTTTCGGGCACTGAACGCCGTATGCGTAAACATGGGACATAACATCGTGGCGGACTTCCTTTTCGCGCGCTGCGGCGACATCGTAGTTGATATCGTCCTTATGCGCTTTGAGCTCCGCTATCTGCTCGTCCGTTATGTTGAGCCCGAGCTCCTTTTCGCTCTCCGCGAGAGCAATCCAAAGTCTGCGCCATGTTCTGAATTTGAAGTCCGGCGAGAAGATATACTTCATTTTGTCGCTCGCGTAGCGGGAATTGAGCGGGGATTCATAGGTGTCTTTCATGCTGAGCCCATCCTTTGCCGTTTTTTGTAGTCATTGTGTTCGGTGCAACGCTGTTGACCAATATAAAATTATACGGCTAAACACCGTCTGTTGTCAAGAAAGGCTTGCAAAATAGAGCGGTTGTGATAGAATATACATTATCGAATACAGGGAGGTGCGCCGTGGCAGCCGGAAAGAAAAGAATATATCTGCTCGACGAGCTGCGCGGGCTCGCAGTGTTCTGCATGGTGTTTTACCATGCGTTTTACAGTATGTCCGAATTTTTCGGCTTTGAGATAGGCACAAAGCTGCTCGATTTCTTCACCCCCGCAGAGCCGTTTTTTGCGGCGCTGTTCATTGTGATATCCGGCATATCCTCGCGCCTGTCGCACGACAACACCAAGCGCGGCGTGCGCCTTTTATGCATTGCGCTCGCGCTGACAGTTGTCACCGCCGTCATTATGCCGATGATGAACTTCGAGGGCGCGGAAATATATTTCGGCATTCTCCACCTGCTCTCGCTGTCTATGCTCATCTTCTCGGCGCTTCGCGCGGGGCTCGACAAAATAAATCCGATAGTCGGATTTGTATTATGCATAGTCATATATATACTCACCTACGGCGTGTCGGCGGGGTTTGTCGGCATAGCGGGGCTCAAGACCTTTGCGCTGCCCGCCGCGCTCTACAAGACAAACTACTTCATGCCGCTCGGCTTTTTCAATTCGTCATTCCACTCGGCGGACTATTTCCCGCTCCTGCCGCACCTGTTTATGTTCCTTGCGGGCACATTTATAGGCATATATGCGGCCAACGGCAGATTCCCTGCGTTCACCTACCGCAGGCGTTCAAGGGCACTGTGCTTTTTAGGCCGCCATGCGCTCGTGATATACATAGCCCATCAGCCCGTTATCTTCGGCATACTCTGGGTAGTTGAAAAGATTATAGCAAAATAACAAGTTTCTCATATAAGCGCTTTTGTAGGGGTCGGCGACCTCGACGACAGGAAATGCCCAAAAGTCTCAATCCCAGCAATAAAAGGCAGATCCGATTTTATTGATAATCGATGTGTTGTCCATGCGGACGATGCATATACTAAAAGATATTCAACAGATATATAACCGAAAGGAAGTCTTAAAATGAGTGAAGAATGCACCCACGACTGCTCAACGTGCTCATCGAAGTGCTCCGAGAAGGATCTGCGCGTTCCCTGCGGCCCGTTCAGCAACGTTAAAAGGGTTATCGGCGTAGTCAGCGGAAAGGGCGGCGTCGGCAAGTCTCTCGTGACGAGCCTGCTCGCCTCCGCCATGCAGGCGCGCGGCCACGCGACCGCGATAATGGACGCCGACGTAACAGGACCCTCTGTTCCGAAGGCTTTCGGTATTCACGAAAAAGCCGAGGGAATTGAAGGCATAGGTATTCAGCCGGCAGTTTCAAAGAACGGCATAAAGGTTATGTCCATAAATCTTATTCTCGACAATGAAGAGACACCTGTTGTCTGGCGCGGACCCGTTATAAGCGGAGTAATTAACCAGTTCTGGACAGAGGTTGCGTGGGGTGACGTAGACTATATGTTCGTAGATATGCCTCCGGGAACAGGAGATGTTCCTCTTACCGTTTATCAGTCCCTTCCGGTAAAAGGTATAGTTGTAGTAACAACTCCGCAGGACCTTGTTACACTTATTGTTAAAAAGGCATACAACATGGCTAAGATGATGAACGTTCCGATACTCGGAGTTGTTGAAAACATGAGCTATGTAACCTGTCCCGATTGCGGAAAGAAGCTTGAGATATTCGGCAAGGGCAAGGCTGAGGAGATTGCAAAGGAGCTTGGTGTTCCCGTGCTTGCAACTCTTCCGATTGACCCGAAAACAGCCGAGCTTGTGGATGACGGCAGAATAGACGAGGCGGACAGAACCGGAATAGACGAGGCATTTGAGGCAATTTCAAAGACGTTATAAATTGCCGGTTAGGAGTAAAGAATGATAGAACTTAAAAATCTGTCTTTTTCAGTTGCGGCTGATGACGGTAAACTTGAAATAATCGATAACTTGAATCTTACCCTTGATGACGGAAAGTTTATTGTTATCACCGGACCGAACGGCGGCGGAAAATCAACCCTCGCAAAGCTTATCATGGGTATTGAGCATCCGACGAGCGGACGGATTGTCTTTGACGGAAAAGATATCACGGATATGACGATAACCGAACGTGCAAAGCTCGGACTGGGATACGCATTTCAGCAGCCTCCTCGTTTTAAGGGACTTACCGTACGCAGTCTTTTAAGCCTTGCTGCCGGAAAAGAGCTTCCCGAGGATGAGTGCTGTTCATTCCTTACACGTGTGGGCCTTTGCTCTATGGATTATCTCAACCGTGAGGTTGATTCAAGTCTTTCGGGCGGTGAGGTAAAGCGTATAGAGATTGCAACTCTCATGGCGCGTGACCTCAGTGTTGCCATCTATGATGAGCCCGAGGCGGGAATTGACCTTTGGAGCTTTACCATGCTTGTGGATACGTTTAAAACTCTCAAAAAGAATGACCAGAAAAGCATTATCATCATCTCTCATCAGGAAAGAATCATGCAGCTTGCAGATGAGATAATAGTTATCGCCGACGGCCAGGTAAAGACTCAGGGAACAAAGGACGAGGTGTTCCCGAGGCTTCTTACGGAATTCGGCAGCTTTTCAGGTGAGTGTACCCTCAGAGGGGAGGCAAAGCAATGAACATCAAGGACTTCAATTATGATTCATCATTAACCCCCGTTGACAGACATATGCTTGACGCCATAGCCGACATGACAGGTGTGCCGGAGGGTGCGCTTAACATAAGAAAAAACGGACAGGGCGTTGTGCGTTTTTCATCCCCGAATATCGAGATAAAGCCTAAGACCGACAATCCCGGTATAGACATAATCGTAAAGCCGGGAACAAAGGGCGAAGAGGTTCATATACCCGTTATCCTTACGGAGGAGGGCGTAAATGACCTTGTTTACAATGACTTTTATATCGGTGAGGACGCGGATGTTCTCATAGTTGCCGGATGCGGTATTCACAACTGCGGTGACAAAAACAGCGAGCATGACGGAATCCACACGTTTCACATAGGCAAAAATGCCAGTGTAAAATACGTTGAAAAGCACTATGGCGAGGGTGACGGAAAGGGACAGAGAATTCTCAATCCCACCACCGTCGTAAACATGGAAGAGGACTCTTACTGCGAGATGGAGATGATCCAGATAAAGGGAGTTGACTCCACCTACAGAAAGACCGACGCCAACCTCGGAGCGGGTGCAAGGATATACATCCTTGAAAAGCTTATGACGCACGGCAGTCAGGTTGCAAAAACGGATATGACCGTAAACTTAAACGGTCCGGGGTCCTCTGCGCAGATTATTTCAAGAACCGTGGGAAAGGATGACTCAGTGCAGATTTTCCACCCGAATGCAGTCGGAAACAGTGAATGTCATGCGCATGTACAGTGTGACTCAATCATCATGGACAACGCAAAGATTTCGTCTATTCCCGCAATTTCCGCGAATCATCCCGATGCACAGGTTATACATGAGGCGGCGATAGGCAAAATCAACAGCGATCAGCTTATCAAGCTTGAAACCTTCGGTATGACTGAAGAAGAGGCTGAAGAGGTAATCATCCAGGGCTTCCTTAAGTAATATTGATAAAAAGGGTGAAGCCGTTTGTTTGCGGTTTCACCTTTTATTTTGGGGTGTATTATGAAAATCAAAGTAACAGGTTCGGTTCTTTGCTACAATTTCAGCGAAGAAAAATTTGAGACGGTTTATGCCGTTTGCAAGCATGAGGGAATAAAGATTCGTCGGGCAGAGTCGTGTGACTTCGCAAAAACAGTCGGACAGGCAATGGGCTTTTTGAATGCGGGTATCCACGGCGACGTAAAAGAGGAAGAGACAAAGACTTTTTCCGATGAAATGATGGTGCTCGCCAATATATCCGGTACATCGCTCAACACGTTTCTTAAAAAGCTGCGTGAGCTGGGTGTGTACATACCCCTTAAGGCAACTTTAACGGCTGCAAATATGAGTTGGCTCCCGGCACAGCTCTGCGAGGAGCTTAAGAAAGAGCATGAGATGATGACTGCCGGAAAATCGGAAGACGTGAAAAAAGATGCCGAATAAAAATGAACCGTTAAAGTCTTGTAAGCTATGCCCGAGAGCCTGCGGTATTGACAGAACCTCCGGTAAAAGAGGTGTCTGCGGTGAAAGCGCTGCGGTAAGGATTTCAAGAGCCTCTCTTCATATGTGGGAGGAGCCGTGTATCTCAGGTGAAAAAGGCTCCGGAACAGTCTTTTTTACGGGCTGTCCTCTGCACTGCGTGTTCTGCCAGAACAGGGCGATATCCGGCGGTGAAAACGGAGTACCGGTGACGGAAAAAGAACTTGCGGACGTGTTTCTCAGGCTTCAGAACATGGGCGCATTGAACATAAACCTTGTTACACCCACTCATTTTGTGCCGGAGATAGTCTCCGCGCTTGAGAAAGCAAAAACGGGCGGACTTTGTATACCCGTTATCTACAACACCGGCTCATATGAATGCGTCGAAACCCTGAAAATGCTCTCGGGTCTTGTCGATGTATACCTGCCGGACTTAAAGTATTTCTCGTCGGAACTGTCTCTCAGGTATTCGCATGCACCGGATTATTTTGAGGTTGCCGCAAGAGCGATTGACGAGATGGTAAGACAGGTCGGCCGTTTTGAATTTTTCGGGACTTCTGCGGATTGTCGTGATTACATCACTCACGCAGACTCCGAAAACGATGATGAGCCTGTTTTTCCCGAAATAAAAAAGGGTGTTGTTGTAAGACACCTTATTCTTCCGGGATTTACGGAGGATTCAAAGAAGGTTATCTCGTATTTGTATAACAAATATGGGGATGATATACTCATAAGTATAATGAATCAATTTACTCCGCTGCCGGGCTTGTCCGAATACCCGGAGATAAACCGCAGGGTGACGGCAAGGGAGTACGACGAGGTCATAGATTATGCATTGTCAATAGGTGTGACAAATGCCTTCATACAGGATGAAGGTACGGCTGAAGAAAGCTTTATACCTGATTTTTATAATTTTGACCTGAAAAAATTTCTTGATAAGTAAAAGAAGAAAAGCGCCGAAGGTATTTATAAAATAAAATGTTCAGAAGGGCTGTGTTGTTATGATAATGGACGGTTGTCAGGGAAAACCCCGTACTCCCACTATTTCCGAAAAGATATGTCCGAACTGTGGTGCGGAGGTTGAACTTTTTTCATCGGATACCGAGGTTCAGTGTGAAAAATGCGGCTTTACTGTTTATAACGACACCTTGAGCTGTGTTCAGTGGTGTAAATATGCCCGTGAGTGTGTAGGTGACGAGATGTACGAGGCAATGATGATAATTGCCGAGAGAAACAAAGAAAAGGCTGCACGGGAACGCGAGGAACGGCGCGCACAAAAGGAACAGAAGAGCGAATAATATCTGTTGTGGATTTTGAGAGAAAATCTGTTATAATGTTAGTGTGTAGCAATAAAATATGATAAAAAAACAGACGGAGGACTTGACAATGACGAAAGCCCATGTGACAATGCCTATCGGCTCGGCTCGGCTCGGCTCGGCTCGGCTCGGCTCGGCTCGGCTCGGCTCGGCTTGTGGTATAGCGCTTTTCTGTCATGGCGAGAGGTCTTCTTTCATAAAAAATATAACGAATTATTGCCGAAGACATGGCGTGTTTACGCCCTGGCTTCGGCTTTTTGCGTTTTTCGGGAAGGCGGTGGTACGTTATTGAAGTGCTGACCTTCACCGGCGAACGAATTTTGACCGGTTAAAGCATCGGCAAAAATAATTTTATTTCAGGAGGATTGAATAAATGAGAGACACATTGAAACGAATTTTAAGTGCGGTATTGGTTATTGCTCTTGTGTTTGCAATTGCACCGCCCTCGTCATGGATACAGGCGAGTGCGGCGAAGGGAAATGAGAGTACTGCCATAACCGTTATTGGAACTGACGGTAAAGAGGATACTTTTTTAGCGGATAAGGACTACTCTCCGGAAGGAAAAAACTATAGTTATAGCGCCGAAAGTAACACGCTGACTCTTGAGAACTTCAGCGGTAAAAAAATAGTTGCAACCGGAGACTTAAACCTTTACCTCAAAGGAACAAATACCATAACCCTTGCGGAGGACGAAGCTACTGAATCGATGGACGGTATTTGTATAACTAATTATAGAAATCTTGATATTTCAGCAGAAGAGGGAGCAATTCTTAACATAAACGGAATCGTGAAAGGCATAAATACAAAATTCCACGGAATACATGCAGATAGGATAGATATTCACGGCGGGACTGTGAATATCGGGATTAACCTTGAAGGTTTTTGTGCGTTTAGCGGTTGCGGCGGAATCAACGGCATAACCAGTATAGAAGGAAATACCATTCTTTCTATAGATGTTAAGAATACGGGAGAGGAGATAGGCAGCGATCTTTGCGGACTTTACGGTACCCTTACTGTCAAAGAAGGAGCAAGCGGTTCCGTAAACATAAACGTAGAGGGTAATGAAAAGGACGGCGAAAAGGATAGCCCTACGGCTCTGACCGGTCTCCGTGTCGAAAATGCCGGAGCAAAAATAAAGTTAACAGCAACTATAAACGGTGCTTCGAAAAAGGGCTGTTGCGCTGTGGGTGGTTTATACGCTCTTGACTTTACAGAGGGTGGCAGGGCAGAGTTCAACGGTACTGTTACTGTTGCTATGGATCCAAATAATGGAGCTGTTAGACCGATACTGCTTAAACCGAATGTGGTGTCAACAACTCCCGCAGACAACAATTTTATTCAAAAGCTGAACAAAGAGCTTAGACCTTATCCAAATGCAAAAGATTGGTATGCGTTTCACGATAATGACGGAAAACTGCTTTATCATTCCGTATTTGAATATACCGCAGACAGGGCACCGTTAAAATGGACCGGAGGCAGGCATTTTGACCTGCACGAGGCAAAAGTCGGTGAAACACCGGAAATTGCACGGGATAGGAATGAAGATCTAAATACAAGTGGTAATTTGTTTTTTCTGACCGGAGGTATTCACGGAGGAAGCGGAAAGTATGCGTTTACCTTAAAGAACGGAACTTTTCCAAAAAATATTGAAATCATACAACTTGACTCTTCTTATCACTGGTATGTATGGGGATTCTATAAAGAGCCCTGTGAAGCCGGAACGGTAACAATAGAGGCAAGGGACTATGAAACCGGTGAAACGGTTGAGTTTGACTTAGAATACGGTGAAGTAACAACTCAAAAGCCGGTTACGGATATTACTCTTGACAAATCTGAGGTAACGCTCGGAATAGGTGAAACGGTTGACATAACGGCAGCTGTTAATCCGCCGGATGCGGATCTTCCGCAGATAATCTTAAGAAGTAATGATACAAGTGTTGTATATGCAAGCGCAGGTGAACCCTCTGAGGACGGTAAGACGGTTATAAAACTTGAGGGTATAAGCGCAGGTAAGGCAACGGTTTATTTCACTACGAAAGACAACCTTAAAACCGTATCAATGACCGTATACGTCAGGGAAGCAAAACCGAGCATCTCTATCGATTATTCACGCAATAAGCTCTGCAATTTTACTTCCGGAACGACGTACAAGATAACCGGTGAGGGTATTGACGAAGAATATGTTGCCGCAGGCACCGATAAGTCTATTCCTGATGACTGGTACGGAAAGACCCTTTCAATCGTAGCAACAAAGGGTACGGGTACAGACAGTGACGCACAGGTGCTTGTTATCCCCGCAATCCCGGAAGCACCGACAGGGCTTTCAACGACCTCTGCTTCGTATGACGCAAACGACGGTGTTATCACCGGTACGGTTAACGGTCTTCAGTACAGCAGGGACAAGGAAACATGGACGTCATTCTCGGGAATGGAAGCGACAGGTCTTTCGGACGGAACATATTTTGTAAGACTTGCTGCCACAGACTCCGCCTTTGCGGGTAAAGAGGCAACGGTAACGGTTGAAAAACGTATTGCAGATCCTTCACTCTCAGGATTATCAGATACAACTAACTCATACAAAGAGGGAACAACATATACCGTAAGCGCATACCATTCGGATAGTTCTGCGAAGGTATACTATACGATGACTACGGACGGAACAGCACCGGCTGCACCGACAGATGCATCCGATTTGTTCCCGTCAGACGGTATCACACTCTCCTCAGTTGCCGGAACGGTAACAAAAATCAGCGTGATAGCCTATGTTGACGGAAAGATTCCGTCAAAGGTTGTAACCCATACGTATATTGTAAAGCCGATAATTCATCCGACGGAAATCATTCTTGATAAAACTGCGCTTGAGCTCTTACCGGGTGAATCATACACACTTTCGGTTACTGTAAAACCGGACGACGTAGATGACGATAGATATGCCTTTGAGAGCAGTGATTATTCCACAGTTGCTGTTGACTCCAATGGAAAGATAACAGTTGCCGAAGACGCCGAAGCAGGCAAAAAGGTTATAATCACAGTAAAAACCCTTGACGGTGAAATCACCGCAACCTGTGAGGTAACGGTGCTTGAGAAGGTAAAGACAGGCTGGGTACAGGTCGGAGCTGATTATTATTACTATGACAGCGACGGAAAGCTTGTAATAGGCTGGACGGAAATTGACGGCAGTCACTACTATCTTGATCCTGAAAAAGACGGAAAGATGATTACAGGCTGGCAGCAGATAGGCGGCAACTGGTATTACTTCAATCAGTGGGGTAAGATGGTTACCGGCTGGATACAGATAAGCGGTAAGTGGTACTACTTCAACCAGTGGGGCAAGATGGTTACCGGTTGGGTACAGATAAGCGGTAAGTGGTACTACTTCAATAGTAGCGGTGCAATGCTTACAGGTTGGCAGCAGTTAAGCGGTAAGTGGTACTACTTCAACAGTAGCGGTGCAATGCTCACAGGCTGGCAGCAGATAGGCGGTAAGTGGTACTACTTCAACAGTAGCGGCGCAATGCTCACAGGCTGGCAGTCGATAGGCGGCAAGTGGTATTACTTCAACAGTAGCGGCGCAATGCTCACGGGCTGGCAGCAGATAGGCGGTAAGTGGTACTACTTCAACAGTAGCGGCGCAATGC
>OLGE01000738.1_pt1 | contig 36479 bp, 32 predicted proteins | sample 1605151 | NCBI WGS metagenome assembly OLGE01 (sample SAMEA3888912, study PRJEB22519) | human gut metagenome | biome: human gut; feature: human-associated habitat; material: faeces | place: Denmark | collected 2010
CAGCCGCCGGAGCGGTGCTTAAGCCGTAAGGCGGGAATTGTGCGGTGGTGCCTTAACACACATAACAAAACTTATTGCCTGCACAGGCGGCAAACCCCTGCCGCCCGCGCACAGCGCTACAGTTGGCTGCGCCGCAGGATCACCAGAATTTTTCCCCGGCGCTGGTTGGCGCTCAGCGGGCCGAACAAACGGCTGTCGGCCCCGGTGCGCCGGTTATCGCACAAAAGAAACACCTCGCCCTCGCCCAGCGTGAGCGGATAATCCGGCCCGCCCTCATAGGCAGGGGTGGGCGATGCATCCCGCTGCAGCACCAGCGCCCCGTTCACCATCACCTGCCCCTGCGGGGTAATGGCCACGCTGTCGCCCCCGGCTGCCGCCACGCGCCCCACCACGGTGTGCCCCTGCTTTTTCGCGCACACCAGATCCCCTGCGCGCCAGTTTTTTTGCAGGCGGTAATAAACATACACATCGCCTGCTTCCATGGCGGGGTGCATATCATCGTTTTGGGCGCTGCCCACCCCAAACACCACGCCCAGCAGCAGCCAGCCGCCCAGTGCAAAGGCAGCCAGCCGAAGTGCAAGGCCCTTGAGCTCACGCCGGTCGGCCGGGCTGAGGGTGGGCCTCATAAGTGCCTCCGGCGCACAAGGCCCACTGCCCCCAGCACAGCGCCGCCCAGCACCACCGCCAGTGCCCCCGGCGCAGCCTGCCCGTACACGCCGGTGGGCACGGCGATCTCGCGCCGGTTGGTGTAGGTGATGATGCGCCGCCCGTCACGGCTCTCCTCGCTCACGGCGGTGGTGTAGCCCTCGGCGCTCAGGTCCTCTTGCTTTACGGTGATGGGAGTCTGGCTTTCGGGCTGCGGCTCAAACACATAGCTGCCGCCGCTTTGCAGCGTGAATTTCCGCGCTGCCGATGCTTCGCCCGGGGCACTCCCGGGCAGCAGCGCCGAAAACGCCACCCGGCGGTTTTTCTGCGCCATGTTGCCCTGCATCACCAGCCGCACTTCAGTGACCACGGCCTTTTCCCACTGGGCATACAGGCGGTTGGTTTCTGGGTTTACGCTGTTCACACGGATCACATCCCCCGGCTTCAGCACGCCCCCGCCCTGCTTTTGGCGGCTCCAGCCCATCAGCACATAGCCCGGCTTTTGGGGGGCAGGGTCTTCGATGGTATAATCCTGGCTTTGTGCGGGCAGCGCCACGGTTTTTTCCGCTGCACCGGCTGCATCGCTGCCGCCGTTATAGTCATACACAAGGCTTGTGCCCGCAGGCTGCGGCGGCATGGCCCACTGGGCATACAGCACAGTGTCCTGCCCGGGCATCACAAAGCTTTCGCCGGGCTTGAACAAGGGTCCTTTTCCCTGGGCATCCGTACTCCAACCCAAAAATCCCAGGCTGTTCTTTGGCGGCGTCCACTCAGGCGGGGCTGTGCGCAGCCGCACGGCAGTGCCTGCACCAAATCGGTCGGTTTCTGTAAACATTTCCCCGCCTGCCAAGCCGGGGCTGTAGTGCAAAGCGCAGCTGGTTTCGCTGGCCCACAGCGCCGTGAGGGTGAGATCGCTTTGCACCGGCGTTAAAAAGCTGAAGGGCTTTTCCTCCATGCTCCAGCCCAAAAAGCGCCAGCCCTCCCGCACAGGCTCACTGCCCGGCTTTTGCGCCAGCTTGCCGCGCTCTACAAGCTGATCGTCAAGATCCGCGCCCTCGGGGGCTGTGCCCCCCGCAAGCTCGAACCGAACACGGAACACCGGCTCTTTCCACAGCGCATACAGCGCCAGCTCTCCTGCCGGCATCACCCCCGCCTGCAGGTCAAAGGGTTCGCCCTGCCCCAGATTGTTTTCGTACCACCCGGCAAACACAAGGCCGCTGTCACTGGGATGCACGGGCGTGTGCTGCTGGGCCGCCAGCGGGGCCTGATAGGGCAGGGTCACGGTTTTTTCTTCATCGCCCGCGCTGTAAAACCGCAGCTGATATTGTCGGCGGTCGTAGTAGAGCTCAAACCCATAGCTGCCGTTTTCCAGCCGCTTTTCCCGGCTGCCCACCGCCGGGCTTTTTTTGGTGTTCAGCACAAAGCCCTGCAGATCATAGCAGTCGTTCCGGCCCAGCTTCCAGCCGGTTTCGTTGCTGCGAAAGCTGTCGGTATGATGCAGCTCCCAGCCGGTGCCCTGCAAATTCTGCACATAATAGCGCAGCTCATGCACCACGCTGCCGCTTTCGGCTTTCCAGTAAAATTTGTTGGGGTTTTTGCTGTCACCCGGGGCGGGCATGGTGGCAATGCCGGTTTGATACTGGCTGCCGTTGGGGGCTATGCGCCAAGCATCCGGCCATTTTTCGTCCACCCGGCTGGGCCATTTGTCGGCAATGTCTGCGCCATAGCGCGCCGTGATGGTCAGCTCGGGGATCAGGCTGGCAGTGCCCATGGCCCCCAGGCGGTAAAACTGCACGGTGTACACCTTGCGGTCATAATACACCGGGATCACAGTGCTGCCGCTGCCCTGCACGGTTTCGGCCGGGGGCGTCTGGCGCAGCGTAAAATGCTGGTAGCGGTTTTCTTCGGCCTGGGCCTGCACCTGCGTGCCTGCCGGGGCTGTGTGCTGGCGCACCTCGGCCAGCGTGTAGCCATCGTTATCCGCATTCTGCTGCCAGTAGGCCACGCGGTATACAACGCTTTGGGCTTTCCAGCCCGCATACAGCACAAGGTCGCTGTTTACCGGCTGGCCCGGCGTGTAGCCCTGGGTGCAGGCAGCATCCGTGAACCAGCCCGTGAACTGATAGCCCTGCCGCACGGCGGCGGGCAGCTGGGGCGCAGGCGCACCCGGCATCACATACACCGGGGCCGGGGGCGTGCCCTCCGGGGCCTGCGGGGTGATCCAGCACACGGTTTTCAGCACCGGGTACAGCCGCAGCGGCTGCAGGGTGAGCGCCGGTGCGCTGACAGCCTCGCCCCCGGGGGTGGTGCTCCAGCCGGTAAGCGCCATGCCTGCCGGGGCGGCAAACGCCACCTGCTGCCAGTTTACGGCGTCATTGGCATTCTCATAGGTTTGGGTGAACAGCACCGCACCGCCTGTGGGCTGCGAGAAGTAATACACGGTGTACACCCTGTGCCAGTGCGCTGTGTAAATGAGAACCACATCCTCGGCCAGCGGCGGCACAGGCGCGGAAAAATCGCACGCTTCGCCGTTTTCGTTCAACCAGCCCTCAAACACCGCGCCCTCCTGCGCCGGGTCGGCCAGCGGCGTGGGCGTTTCGCCCGGATACAGCACCTGCTCGCTCACAAGGGCTTCGCCCGCATAAAAGCGCAGCGTAGCGGTGTGGGCCTCGGGCTCGGTGGGCAGTATTATATTTGTCGGCTGCACGGGCGGCTCGGGCGGGGCTTCGGCGGGCAGTATTTCGGGCCCGGGCTGCGGTTCCGCGGGCGGGGCGGCTTCGCAGGGCGCATCATCCGGCGGCTCGGGTTCGGGCTGCGGCTCCTCATCCACCGGCCCTTGTTCCGGCTGCTGTGATACTTCCGGCAACACCTCGGTTTCCGGCGGCTGCGCCGGGGCGGAAAATTCTTCCTCCGGCAGAGCGCTTTGGGCCTCCTGGGCGGCCTGCTCGGCATGGACGGCCTGCGCCCCGCTCACGGCAGGCCCGGCGGCCAGCACCAGCGCCAAAGCAAAACTGACAAATCGGTTCCAAACAGAATGTTTCATATCGGCAGCATTCCTTTCCGGCAGGGTGGCCTTTGCATGGTTTGTATACGCCGTCTGCCCGGCTTATGCATTGATGGTACCAGAAAGTGTTTGCAGCATTTGGTCAGAATCTGTCCTCGGTGCTTGATTTTTTTGAAAAGTATGGTATGATAGAATCAATTAAGCAATAATAGTTCTTGTTAACCATTATGTGATGCAAAAACCCTGTGGTTTTTTGCCGTTTTCCTCCGCAAAAAGCCCGCCAAGGAAACGAGGTATGTTATGGCAGTAAAGATCCGCCGCAGCGAGCAGCGCGAATTGGTGCTGCAGGCCGTTTTGGCCCGTAAAGACCATCCCACCGCCGAAGCCGTGTTCAAATCGCTGCACGAACAGGCCCCCCACCTGAGCCTGGGCACGGTGTACCGCAACCTGAATCTTCTGGCTGACCTTGGTCAGATCCGCCGGGTGCCCATTCCCGGCCAGCCCGATCATTTTGACTCCACGCTGGAGCAGCACGCGCATTTTCGCTGCACCCAGTGCGGCGCTGTGTTTGATCTGCCCGTGGCAAGCGATTTTGATCCCTGCACGGCGGCTGACCCCTGCGGCTGCCGCCTGACCGGCTATGAACTGGTGTTCAGCGGCGTGTGCGCCGAATGCTGCGCTGCCGAAAAGAAAAACTGAACATGCGCCGCAAAAGCCTGCTTTTTTTAGGCGGGCACCCTCTAAGAAAACGCCAGGGCCGCCCTGCCGTAAGGATATTTCCTGCGGCGGGGCGGCCCTGATTTTGCAAAAAGGCAACAAAAACCCCCGGTTCAACTGGCTTTTGAACCGGGGGCCAAACATTTATATGGAGACTTTCAGATTTTTAAAGCGGCCAAATTATGCCTTGTGGGTGTGGCCGTGGTCAGGTGCATGGAACTCGCCGTTCTCATCGGGACGGAGCTTGCCGTTCTTGATGCCTGCCTTGGGAGTGTAGATATCGTTGATGTTCCAGCAGCCGGGAGTGGGAACCACAATGTTCTCCATGGGGGCTTCTACCAGGAAGGGCTTGCCGGCCTTGGCCATTTCCACGGCCTTCTTCATGGCGGGCAGGAACTCATCGGCGCTGTTCACGCGAACGCTGTCCACACCGTAAGCCTTGGCAACTTCTTCCCACTTGGGGTTGTAGCTCTTGCCGTCGGGAGTCTGGAACACGGTGCCGAAGGCGTGGCCGTAGTTGCCATTCTCCAGGCCGTTGATGGTGCCGAACTTGCTGTTGTCCATCACAACCCAGATGGCGGGGATGCCCTGCTCTACGGCGGTGGCCATCACGCAGGGGTTGGCAGCGCCAAAGCCGCCGTCACCGGTCAGGGTCAGGGCAATGCGGCCCTGCTTCTGGGCTGCCACTGCGCCGCCCAGAACAGCAGCTGCACCAAAGCCCATGGTGGCAAGGCCAGAGCAGTGATGAATGGTGCCGGGAACGTTCACATCAAATTCCTGTGCAACGCCGTTCTTGTTCCAGCCCACATCGGTAAAGATGTAAGCGTCCTCGGGAATGGCCTCCTTGACATCCTTCAGGATACGCTGAGGAGTCATGGGGAAGCGGCTGTCGTTGCTGATGGCCTCGTTGCTCTTCTTGAAGTCTGCCTTGTTCTTGGCAATGGCAGCCAGCAGCTCGGGATTCTTTTTGCCTTCGGGAACCAGAGTCTTGGCGGCAGCCAGGATCTGCTTCAGGGCATGCTTTGCATCGGCAATGGCGCCGATCTCAACAGGATAGTTGCGGCCGATCTCAGAGGGATCGATGTCGATCTGCATGAACTTGGTCTTGCGCTCGTCGAAGGTCACGCCGGGGTACCAGCTGGAGGAGTCGGCCTCGCCAAAGCGGGTGCCGATGGCCAGAATGTAGTCGGCGTTCTTGGTCAGGCTATGGGTGAAGTCCAGGCCCCAGAAGCCGGTCTGGCCCACCATCAGGGGATGGTTGTCGGGCAGGCAGCTCTGGCCCATCAGGGTGCGGGCCACGGGGATCTCCAGGAACTCAGCCAGCGCAGCCAGCTCTTCGGAAGCCTGGCTCAGCAGCACGCCGCCGCCTGCGTAGATCACGGGGTTCTTGGCGTTTACCAGATTCTCGGCGATCTTCATAGCGGTGTCGGGGTCCAAACCGGGGCGAATGGTTTCATGGCTGTCCATGTAGGTGCGCTCCCACAGGAAGTCCTCGGTTTCGTAGCTGAACATATCCATGGGGATATCGATCACAACGGGGCCGGGGCGGCCGGACTCTGCCAGACGGAATGCCTTGTCCAGAATGTAGGGCAGGCTTTCCGCATCGTCAATGCGCCAAACACGCTTGGCAATGGGCTCAAACAGGCGGTACTGGGTGGCATCGCCGTGCATGATCACTTCCTGATGGGCATGGCGACCAAAGTAGTAGCTGGGCACATCGCCGCAGATCACCACCATGGGAATGCTGTCCAGGCTGGCGTTGGCAACACCGGTCAGGGTGTTGGTGAGGCCGGGTCCCAGATGGCACATCAGCACGGAAGCCTTGTGCGTCAGGCGGGCGTAGCCGTCGGCTGCATGGGCAGCGATCTGCTCGTGGCGGGTAGAAATAAACTTCAGCTTGGTGGCGCGGCTCATGCCGTCCAGCAGGCCGATCACGGTGTGGCCGCACAGGCCGAATACATACTCAACGCCGCGGCGCTCGAGATAGTCAACAATGCGGTCAGAAACGAGTTTCTTGTTCTCAGACATTTTGAAGATCCATCCTTTCCTAATTGCTTCTTCGTTGCAAAATTCTCTCAAGAGCCGCTGCTTGCTTCGGCTCTTACCAGCATTTTCCCAAAAGCTGCCGGCCTTTCAGCGGGCCCGCAATCTCTCTTCTGGTATTTACTATATCGGTTTTTCTTCAAAAAGTCTAATACCAAGTATTCATTGAATCATGCAAAAAAGCCATGAATTTTCCGGGGCTCACTGGCCGTTCATGCTCAACAGATACTCATCGAACACCCTGCCGTGCTGCACCACAAAATCGCGGAAGCGCACAGCGGCGGGCGGCAGATAGCTTTGCCTGTTCCATAAAAGATAGATCTTGCGCGGGTCCGGGCCTGCGTTTTCAATGGGCAGCGCTTTTACATTATAGGGCATGGCCCCCAGCGGCCTTGGCACAATGGCGATGCCCTGATTGGCCGCCACCAGGCCATAGATCACATGGTCCTGCAGGGTCTCCGATACCATTTTGGGGTGAATGTCCAGCCGCTCAAACTCGGCGTCCAGCACGCGGCGTATCAGGCTGGCGGTGGTATAATGAATAAAACGCTCGCCGTCGATCTCTTTTAAATTCACACTGCTCTGGTTGGCCAGGCGGTGGTTTTTGGATACCAGCAGCACCATTTCGTGATGCCCCACCAGCGCGCGGTTGATCAACGGGCTGTCGATGTTGGTGGAAAACGCCAGATCGATCTCGCCCTGCAGCACCTGACGGCTGATCTCGTCATAGGTGCTCACCTGACTGATCTGAAAGTTTACATTGGTGCGGCCCGTTTCCGAGATATAAAACACCGTCATATACGAAATAAAGGCGCTCAGGCTGGGCGGCACCGCAATGTTCAGCGTGCCGGTGTTGGGGTCAACATAATCCCGCAGGCGCTGGCAGCCCTCGCCCAGCGTGTCCAGTGCCTGCTCCACAAAGGGCAAAAACATCTGGCCGTATTTGGTCAGCTTTACATTGCGCCCCTGGCGCATAAAAAGCTCTACCCCCAGCTCTGCTTCCAGCTCTTTGATCGAGTGGCTCAGGCTGGACTGGCTGATCAGCAGTTTTTCCGAAGCCTTGGTAAAATGCTCCAGCTCGGCGATCATGCGGAAATATTCCAGCTGCTTCAAATTCATGCGTAAAAGCCCTCCTATCACAGGGCGCGCTGTGCGGGCCCCGGAAACTCTGAAAACAATGATGCCAAAATCATTCTATGCTTTTATTATAGGCAAACGAAGGCTTTTCTGCAAGGCATAAATGCCTCACACAAAAGCCGGACCCATAGATTTTCAGCATGAAAAATTGTGCATTTTGTATTGGACATTCCACGCTTTGCGGCGGTACAATAGAATGGGCCGTTTGAAGGGCCGCATGGCTGTATGGAACAAACAGGGAGAAATCACCATGAAGCAGGATCTGAAAACCACCGCAGGCGTATACCTGATGCTGCTGGCCACCTTCTTTTTGTGGGGCAGCGTGTATGTGGCGGGCAAATATCTGGCCGGCAGCCTTCCTTCGCCGTTTATCTCGGCGGCGCGGGCGTGCATTGGCTGTTTGCCCCTTTGGCTGATGGCAAGGCCCTGCCGTGCCGTCAAAATTGAAAAAGCCGACCGCAAATATTTTCTGCTGGTGGGCATTATGGGCTACTATCTTACCTTTGTGATCAACCAACTGGGCGTTACCCGGGCGGGGGCCAGCCTTTCGGCACTGATCAACACCGTGAACCCGGTGACCATTGCGCTGCTGGCGGCCTTGATCTTAAAAGAGCCCATCCGCCGGGTGCAGATCGTGTGCCTTGTGCTGGCCATTGCGGGGGCCTGGGTGGTGCTGGCCGGGGCCGAAACCGGCGGCCAGCTGCTGGGGCTGGTGCTGGTGCTGCTCTCCGTGCTCACCTGGGGCATCGCCTCGGTGTATATCCGCAGGCTCACCGCAAAGTATCCGGCCATTCTGGTTACTTTTTACGGAATGCTCATCAGCACGGTGTTTCACATTCCCACGGCGGCGTTTTCCGCCGCAAGGGCGGGCGGGCTGCAGCTGAGCGCGCACAGCGTGCTTTTGCTTTTGTATCTCGGCATTTGCACCAGCGGGCTGGCCCAGTTTTTGTGGAGCCGCTCGCTCTCGCTGCTGCCCGCCGCCACCTGCAGCCTGTTTTATCCGCTGCAGCCGGTGTTTTCGGCCTTGCTGGGCGTGTGGTTTCTGGGGGAAAGCTTTGGGCCCAACTTCTGGTGGGGCCTTTTGCTGATCGGCGGCGACATCGTCTTAAACTGCCTGGACGGCATTCATCAGCAGAAAGCAGCGAAATAAACTTGCATTTTTCGGCGGGTGTGCTACACTGTAAACGCCAAAACCATACATCCGGGGAGTCCGCCTTTGCGGGCTGAGAGGAAAGCGCCTAAGGCTTTCGACCCGATTTACCTGATTTGGATCATGCCAACGAAGGGAACATAGCCTACGGCTTACCTGCGCCGCTCATGCTCTCTTTTAAGGTGGGCATGAGCGGCTTTTGATTTGGGGCTGCACCATGCCGCATTCGATATTTTTCCGCAGCACATTGAGGGCACCGCCTTGTGCTGCAATGCTGAAAGGAGCAACACGATGAAAACAGCATTGACCATTGCAGGAAGCGATTCCTGCGGAGGCGCCGGTATTCAGGCAGATTTGAAAAGCATGACGATGAACGGCGTATACGCCATGAGCGCCATCACCGCACTGACTGCCCAGAACACCACCGGCGTGACTGCCATTCAAGAGGCTACCCCTGCGTTTTTGCAGGCGCAGCTGGACGCCGTGTTCACGGATATTTTCCCCGATGCCGTAAAAGTCGGCATGGTTTCCAGCGCCGGGCTGATCCATGTGATCGCCCAGTCGCTGCGCCGCTATCAGGCCAAAAACATTGTGGTGGACCCCGTGATGGTGGCCACCAGCGGCAGCCGCCTTTTGCGTGAAGATGCCATGGACGCCCTGCAGAAGGAGCTGCTGCCCATGGCCTGCGTGATCACCCCCAACATTCCCGAGGCCGAGCTTTTGTGCGGCCACGCCATCACCAGCGCACAGGGCATGGAACAGGCCGCCGCCGAGATCGGCGAAAAGCTGGGCTGCCCCGTGCTGCTCAAGGGCGGGCATCAGCTCAACGATGCCAACGACCTTTTGTGGCAAAACGGCAAGCTCCGCTGGTTCAACGGCAGCCGCATCGACAACCCCAACACCCACGGCACCGGCTGCACGCTTTCCAGCGCCATTGCGGCCAATCTGGCCAAGGGCTACCCGCTGGAGCAGGCCGTGGAAATGGCCAAGGCTTATATCAGCGGCGCGCTGGCGGCCATGCTGGATCTGGGCAAGGGCTCCGGCCCTATGGACCATGCCTTTGACCTGAAGCCTGAATATCGAAAGGAGTACGCCCAGTGAATACCAAAAAAACCAGCGTTTTTCAAAACGCACTGATCTGGTTCGGCGCGGGCGTATCCATTGCCGAAATTCTGACAGGCACCTATTTTGCCCCCTTGGGCATGGCCCGGGGCCTGGCCGCCATTCTGGTGGGCCATATCATTGGCTGTGTGATGCTGTTTCTGGCGGGCTATATTGGCGCCAAGTCCGGCCGCACCGCCATGGAAACCGTAAAAATGAGCTTTGGCCAAAAGGGCAGCATGCTGTTCAGCGCGCTGAATGTGCTGCAGCTTGTGGGCTGGACCGCCATTATGATCTATGACGGCGCGCTGGCCGCAAACGGCGTGCTGGCCACCGGCGCATGGCTGTGGTGCGTGGTGATCGGCGTGCTGATCGTGGTGTGGATTCTGATCGGCATCACGGATCTGGGGCTGATCAACAAGATCGTGATGACCGCCCTGTTTTTGCTCTCCGTGGTGCTGTGCGCCGTGATCTTCGGCGGCGGCAGTGCCGTGGGCGGCGATCTGGGCGAAGCCATGAGCTTTGGCGCTGCCGTGGAATTGGCCGTGGCCATGCCCCTCAGCTGGCTGCCGCTGATCAGCGACTATACCTGTGAGGCCGAAAAGCCCTTTGCCGCCACCCTGGCCAGTACCCTGACCTACGGCGTGATCTCATGCTGGATGTATGTGATCGGCATGGGCGCCGCCATCTTTACGGGCGAGGGCGACATTGCCGCCATTATGGTAAAAGCCGGGCTGGGCGTGGCCGCACTGCTGATTCTGGTGCTTTCCACCGTGACTACCACTTTTCTGGATGCCTACTCCGCCGGTATTTCGGCGGAAAGCCTGTGGAGCCGCCTGAACGGCAAAAAAACCGCCGTTGTGGTAACCGTGATCGGCACCGTGGGCGCGATTTTGTTCCCGATGGACGATATCACCGGCTTTCTGTATCTGATCGGCTCGGTGTTTGCCCCCATGATCGCCATTCAGATCGTAAACTTCTTTGTGCTGAAGCAGGATCATTTTGCCGATGCTGTAAATGGCCGGAACCTGCTGGTGTGGCTGGTGGGCTTTGCCGCCTACCGCTACCTGATGGGCATTGATCTGCCGCTGGGCAACACCCTGCCGGATATGCTGATCACCGGCGTTTTGTGCTGGGCTGTGAACCGCCTGTGCAAAGCCGCCGCCTGATTGCCGCGCACAAAACCGCGCAGAAACAATTTTCCCCGGTGAAAAGTACGTTTTGGATATCTGCTTGATTTTCCGGACACCGGGTCATAACGGAATCATTTGGCTTGCAGGATGGATGCCTCCCCACACGCAGAGGGAGGCATCCATTTTGTTTTAGATGGAATTCCGCTGCTATGGCAGCAGCCAATAACACTTGTTATCCCCCAGAGCATATTTTTGATTCTTTCCACTGGGCATGGGTGCTTTTATTGTATTGGATCTCTTGGGCATATTCTGCCTTTTTATGCAAAAAACGGGATCGGGTTTTGCCCCGACCCCAACATTTATTATAGAGCCCATTTCTTTTCCATGAGGCAAAAAGAAAAGCCTCGTTAAATCTTTCGATTTAACGAGGCTTTGGTGGTTGCGGAGGCAGGATTTGAACCTACGACCTTCGGGTTATGAGTAATTAAATCGTACTTTCGTAATTTATTGTATCTTGTTGAATCTTTCGATATTTTATTGTATTTAATCCTTGCGCTATTCATATTTCCTTGTAGTCTTTCTTCTTTTTTAATATCTTTTGGTTTTGTACTGAATAAAAACTGAATAAAAATTTTAATTAAAAGCGGCAGCGATACAAGGTATCTATGCCGCTTTTTATATAGAAAAATTGAACCTGGGGAATGTAAAATGACAAAAAATTCTTTTTACATTCCTCAGGTTCTTTGTGTTTTTGGTATGAGATATACTATAGTCACAGCAACAAGGGGATAAAATATGAAGCATATACGAACTATTAACGGAATTATAACGGAGCTGCAAAACATTGACTCTAAATGCGCTGTAACTAAGCATTGTTTGCGGGCCTTGATTTTATCCGGAGAAATCCCTAGTAGTCGCGCGGGTGCTAAGTATTTGATTGCTCTGGAAGATGTTGTTGATTACTTTGATTCCGTGAAAAAAGGAGGTGAAAAGCTATGAAAATTGTAGGTTATCGCCGTGCAGATTTTGCTGGCGAAGATGGAAAAAATGTGACTGGAAACAACATCTACATCGCCAATGAGATCAATCCGGGTTATGGTGCTGGCGTATCTGTTGATCGCTCCTACCTGACCGATCGTAAGTGCGAGCGTGAAGGTATTGATCTTGCCGCCATGCTTGGGAAGGAAGTCAAGGTCTATTATAACCGCTACGGCAAAATCGATAGCATTGTGCCCGCTGACGATTAAGCATTAGACCTGCAAAACAGTCTGTTGTGGTAAGTCTCTAACGATTGATGTCAACAATTCAAAAACTATGAAAATCCATCTATGTACCATCATTATCGCGCGATTCGGGGCTTGTCTCGAATCGCTGTAAACCGCGCGGTTTGTGGTAGATATGTGGTAGAAAGAGGTTAAACTATGGATTCCGCTAGGAAGTGTGAAGTTGTGCAGAAAATCGCGTATTTGCCGGGTGGCCCGAACGGATGGAAAAAGACTCTGAATCAGGCCTTGGAGCACCCTAATATTAAAGAGTGGGCGTATATCCTGCATGATAAGGACATCGACAATCAGGGCAACCCGATTGCCCCGCATGTACACATTGTTCTTATCCTGCACGATAGCGTTAAGTATAGCACGATTGGCGGCTATATTGGCGTGCCTGCCCAGTATGTGCAGTCGATCAAGCAGCGTATCCGCAAGGGTAAGCATTATCAATCCGATGTTGGTGGTGCCTTGTCCTATCTGACCCACCGCAACGCCAAGGATAAGCATCAATATGCTGATAGCGAGGTCGTTGCCAAGCCCGGTTTTAATTGGCTGAGTCTGCGTGCTGAAAGCGAGCGTGCTCAGGCTGAACAGCGTTCTTTGAACCAGATTTACAAGGATATCGAGACTGGTAAAATCCGGGAATTTGATCTTTTCAAGCACATTTCTATGAGCTCGTATATCGAAAATAAAACCGATATCGACCGTGCTTTTGAATACCGTAAGGGTGTGCTGAAGCTCAATTCTGACCGCAAGATCGATGTTATCTACATCTGCGGCGAGCCCGGCGCTGGTAAGACTACGCTGGCTAAGCGGCTTTGCGAAAAGCGCGGCTATAGCTATTGCCTGTCTGGCAGCAGCCGTGACCCTTTGCAGGAATACCACGGGCAGGATGTATTGATTCTTGATGATTTGCGCCCGGATGTTTTCCCTCTTGCTGATCTCCTTAAGCTGCTGGACAATCATTCCGCTTCTTCCGCCAGTGCGCGCTACCGTGATCGCTGGCTGGAAGTCAAGCTTATCCTTGTAACCACTATCCGGCCTTTGGAGGGATTTTACGCTTGCTTGCCCGATCACTCTGAGCCCATCCAGCAGCTGAAGCGCCGCTGCCGCACTATGATTACTCTCAATAAGTCTGCGCTGGAAATCTACCAGTACAACGATGTTGTGGAGGATTATGTGCATATGATGACCGCTGAAAATCCTGTTGCAAAGCTGCACATGGATACTCCCGCCGAAATCAGCGATAGGGCGATTCTTCATGATCTTTGCGCCGATCTGGGCGTTGCCTATCCGTTTAAGCCTGCCTCTTAATTAGCATAAGCAATGCCATTAGCTTGATGATCTAGGCTAATGGCATTGCCTACTAAAAAGGAGTACTACGCCATGAAAACTATTATTGACCCCGGCAGCACTTGCTGCTATCTCTGCGGCAAATCTGCCAATTTGGAATGCCATCACATTTTTGGCGGCAGCAACCGCAAGGCCAGCGACCGCTATGGCCTCACCGTTCGGCTGTGCCATGCCTGTCACAATGAGCCGCCCCACGGTGTGCATTTTAATGCCCGCAAGCGCCGCCAGCTACAGCGCAAAGCACAGCAGATCGCCATGCGCCGCTATAACTGGGATATCTGCGACTTTCGTGATATCTTCGGCAAAAACTACCTCTAAAATAATGTAAGGAGTCTACCCATGAGTGAAGAAAAAAATACCCTGCGCCTGCAAACCATGCAGCGCTATCGGCTGCTGATTTTTCAGCGCGGCTTTCGGCGGCTGATTCGCAGCCCGCTTTGCATTATGCTTTCCCTTGTTTTGCTGACCGCCTGCGCCTTGGGTATGCTTTTTACCCCAAAGCGCTATCCGCTGCTTTGGCCGCTGTACGATTTTATCATTGCGGCAAGCTATCTTTTAGTTTTTGCCTTTAGCTGCTTTTGTTCCGCCAGTGTACCTAATGCGCGTGAGATCATCAACAATCTGCTGCGTGTGGGTATCGTCAACTATGCGGGGGAAGTGCCGCTGCCTATCAAGCTGGAAAAAAGCAGCAGCAAAATTTACAATCTTACCTTTTTTTCGCGGGGCATGCCCTACAAGGATTGGGAAGAATGGCGCACCAAGCTTGAGACCGCTATGGACATTATGATTTTGTCTATTCGCCCCGGCGGCAGGCCCAGCGAAACCGTGATAGAGTACACAACCGTTATCCAAAATTACGGCGAAAAATACTACTGGAACAAGCAAGTTCCCGCCGAAGATTTTAAACTGGCCGTTGGCCTAGATGTGGCTCATCGCCCCAGCTATATTGACCTTGCCAAAACGCCGCACTGGCTGATCTGCGGCGCAACGGGCATGGGCAAAAGCAAGCTGGCACAGTTGCTGGTGCTTCAAATCATTCAAAAAGGTGCAATTCTTGTGCTTGCTGACTGGAAAGGTGGCCTTGATTACCCGACAGCTATTCGGCAAGGCAGCGAATTGGTAACAGATGAGGATACCCTGCTTACGAAACTTGAAACCTTAACATCAGAAATGGAGCTCCGCCGCCAACTGTTTCTAAATGCCGGGGTTGCCAACATCACCGAGTACAACCGCAACAATACGATCCCCTTGCCCCGGCACATCTTGCTGATCGATGAGGCATCTATTATCCTTGACCCCACGGGCCGCAGCAAGGCCGACAAGGACAAGATTGCAGAAATTTTGAATGGCCTTAACACGATTGGCCGCTTGGCGCGTGCCTACGGTATTCATCTGATCGTCTGCACGCAGCGCGCCGATGTCAACAGCATTCCGGGCAGTTTAAAAGCACAGCTCGATGGCCGCATGTCTGCCCATGCAGCCGATGACCAAAGTTCTATTGTTATCATGGGCGATGGTGTGGCCGCCGAACTGCCCCCAATTCCAGGGCGTTTTGTCATGCGGGATATTTCCGGCAGCTATACAGTATTTCAAGCATTTTTGATTGATAACATTCAAAAGGAGTAAGTGCTATGTCTTATCCAACTAGGGCCAGCCCACCGCTGCGTTCGTACCAGCAGGACGATTTGGAAACTCTCAAAAATTATGAGGGGCGCTCAGCCTTGTGCGTGCTTGCAACAGGTCTTGGCAAAACTCGTGAGTTTACCGAATTCCTGCGCTGGGAAGTTACGCAAAACGACCACCACTGCCTGATTTTATCCCACCGCGAAGAGCTGGTATACCAGCCCCTTACATATTTAGAGGATATCCGCTGCGGGGTAGAACTGGCCGGAAAGCGTGCCCACCATGAGCCGATCATCAGTGCTTCGGTGCAATCTCTGGTAGGTCGTTTGAGCAAATACAATCCGCGTGAGATCGACACCATTATTGTAGATGAGGCGCACCACGCCGCTGCACCCACCTATCGGCGTATTTTAGAGTATTTCAGTAGCGCAACGGTTTTTGGTTTTACTGCCACAGCCCACCGGGGCGATGGTATTGGCCTTAGCTGCGTGTTTGACGATCTTCTGATCGAGCGCGACACGCTGTGGGGTATCCAAAACGGCTATCTTACCCCCATAGAGTGCGTGCAGGTCAATTTAAAGTACGATATGGGCAGCGTGAAAATTTCCGAAGATGGCGATTTTAACAGCGCCGATGTTGCCCGCGTAATGTCCGGCACGGCTGCCGGTGTGGCCGAAGCTTACGAAAAGCACGCGCGGGGCCAGACGATCATCTTTGCCGCCAGCTTGGGTGAAGTAAAAGATATTACCCACTTTATCAACAAAGCAGCAGGCAAGCAGATCGCGGCGGCAGTCACTGCCTCTACCCAAAAGCGTGACCGCATTTTAGAAGTCTACAAGCTGGGCATTTACAAGGTGCTCGTAAATTTTGGCATTTTTACTGAGGGCACCGACCTGCCCTCAACCGAAACCGTGCTGATCGCCCGCCCGATTGCTCACACCAATGTGGGGCTATATGCCCAAATGGTAGGCCGTGGGCTGCGCCTCTCACCGGGAAAGACAAGCTGTAAGGTGATCGACTGCGTAGGAATCAGCAACTCTCCGATCTGCACAGCGGCAACACTGATCGGTAAGGATATTCCCGAGCCGGAGCCGGAAAAGGCCCAACAGGAAAAACAGCCAGACGAAAACAAAAAGATCGAAGTGCTGAGCGGTGACAATATCCCCGAAACATGGATCAAAAAGGAATCGAAGGTAAGCATTATGGAAAAAGGTGCTGGCGTGGATATGCACGAGATCGCATGGATCGCCCTCAAAAATGGCGGCTATATCCTGCCTATCCCCAATGTGGTTTACAGAATCAGTAAACCCCTGCCCGATGGTACGGTATACCTTCGCCGCAACAAGGCCTGTGCAAAGGTCGCCCTGCCGCAGCAGTATATTTTTGACTGGGTGTACCAAGATCTGAAAGCAAAGCACGAAAACTGCCGCCACATCTGGGATAAATCGCAGCGCCGCTACTGGGATAAACAGCCCGTTACCTCGGCGCAGATCGGCTTGATTCAGCGCCTCGCGCCGGATTATAAGCTCGATACCGCAAAGATGAATCGCGGCGAGGCTTCGGCGCTGATTCAGAACCTGTTGTACGCAAAGGAGGAAGCAGAGGAAAATGCCCAGGAAAGCCCGTAAAGCAGCGGCAAGCGGTGTGTATCATGTAATGGTACGCGGTATCGACAAAATGCAGCTGTTTCTTGGTGATTCAGATAATGTGCAGTATTTGTGCTTTCTAAACTTCTGCCAGAACGATAAGTTCAAGATTCTGGCTTACTGCCTGATGGGCAATCATGTGCATTTGCTGGTGCATACCGATAAGCAGAGCAGCGAGCACATGGAAGCTGCCATGCGCAGCATTGGCATTCGGTATGCTGCTTACTATAACCGTAAATATAACCGGGTAGGCCCTATTTTTCAAGGCCGTTTTGCCAGCCAGCCCGTAGAATCTGTTGGTTACTTTTTGCGGGTACTGCGCTATATCCATAATAACCCGGCGGCTGCCGGTATGGTCACGGATTTGGGCAGCTATGTGTGGAGCAGTTATATTGACTACTTCGGCACACGCACCAGTTGCCTGTGCATGGTGCATACCGGCTACGCTTTGCAGCTGCGCACCCAGGAGTGGCTTTTGGACTGGCACACCCAAAAAGAAACCAATCGCCTTGGTTTTCTTGATGTTGACACTTCAAAAAAACATCCGCCCGATGAAGATGTAAAAGCTATGATCTTTCAGCTGGCCGATTGCCAGCCCTGCGATCTGCAGCTTATGCCAGCAGAAAAGCAGGCCAGCGTGTTTGCTTCTCTTTATTATGAAGAGGGCGCACGCATTGCGCAGCTTTCCCGCTTGACGGGTGTGGCAAAGGGGGTGATTAAAAAGATGATTTAGGCCGGGTTTTGAAAAATTGTCCGATTTTAAACTATGTGAATGAAGAGGTAATTACAATGAAACAGGTAATCAATCATGTAACCTATAACACTGATACCGCTACCGAGGTCGCCCGCGAGCAGGACGGCATCGCTACCGAGGCCTATTATACCGAAACTCGGCTGTATTATAGTGATAGAACTGGCTGGTTTTTTTATCATGAGGGCGGTGCGCTGTCTTATTGCGGTAAGTGCATTAAAGAACCCTCTGGCGGGCATCACTATGTCTCCGGGTGCTACATCGAACCCGCAACGAAAAAAGAAGCCCGGGATTTTTGTGCAGAGAATGGCGACTATAACGACTATGTTGACTATTTTGGCATACCCGAAGAAGCCTAACGAATCGAACCCTATACATTATATAATATAAAGAGGTAAACATTATGAAGAAAATTATTAACCACAAGCTTTACGATACTGATACCGCTGCCTTGGTTGCTGCCGATCGCCATAATATGACTGACAGGGCCAAATATCATGAAGAAGTGCTCTACCACACCCGTAAAGGCGCGTGGTTTATGCTTCGGCGCGGTGGCGCACTGTCTATCTTCGGTGGGCGTGACGGCAATGATCGCGTGCCTACCTGCTGCATTGAACCCATTACCGAAAAGGCGGCGCGTGATTTTTGCCTTGCTCATGGGGAAGCAAACGATTATCAAAAGTATTTTGGAGAATTGGAAGAAGCCTAAAAACCACACAAGGCCGGGGCAGCTGCCCCGGCCTTAATCATTATCTTCTTCTTCCATTTCTAAATTTTCAAACAAAGGGCTTTTCCAAAAATCTAAAAAGTCTATATCCATTCCTTGGCACAGCTTTTTAATGGTAACGACTCCGGTATTTTTAACTGTGGCATAAGGGCGTAAGGTCAGCTTTAAAGTAGAAGCCGAAACACCGCTTAAATCGGCCAGTTTGTTGATGGTTATACGCTTTTCACCTGCTAATTCTAAAATGCGAAGCCGAACAGCTTCTTGTATACGCACACACATCACCACCGGTTATATATTTACTGGTTTAATCGTAACAGGTGCAGTATACAGTTTTGGTTTATTTATAAACCGATTTACTTGAAGTTTTAAAAAAGAATGCTATACTAAAAATGAAATAGCTTTTTTACGAAAAAGATTCTAAACAATGTCCTGGCATCGGGGACGGCGCTTGCGCGCAGCGCCAAGCACCGTCCACATGCCCAAGAAGTAAAAAAGCTGCCCGGTTTCAGCAAACGGGCAGCGGATAGAAAAAGAGGGAATGTACATGAAAAAAATTTTGGCATTGATTCTTTCAGCGGCGATCTGCGCAAGCTTAACCGCCTGCGGAAAAGAAGTTGAAAACGCTTCATCGATTGAAAGCGACATCACCGTAGAAAACAAGGTCAAGAGCGTAAGCGCTGCTAAAACCTTGAATCTGGTAATCGGCGGCGATTCTGAGAATGTCAAGGCAACCGTCAATCCCAAGGATGCCGAGAACTACGAGATTCGCTATAAGTCCAGCGATGAAAAGGTTGCTACCGTGGACAAAGATGGCAATGTGACCGCTGTATCGCAGGGCGCTTGCTGTGTAACTACAACTGTGGTGGCCAAGGAAACGGCAGAGGTAGTCGATAAAACTGCCAGCAGCACCGCATCTTCCACGGAGAGCAAGTCTGCAGAATCCGTAGTATCCTCCGAAGCTGCTTCTTCTGAGGCAAAGGATGAAAAGGCTGCCGAGGAAAAAGAAACAGTTCTTGCAACTGCAACTACCAATGTTACAGTAACTCCCAAGGGCGGCATTGACCTGTCCAAGGACAGAAAATCCTCCACGGATTCTACTAAGATCACCAGCGCTTCCAAAAATAATACCAACAAGGGTACGAATTCCTCTACTGCAACTTCCGGCTCGACTACTCCTGCATCAACCACTTCTGGCTCTTCCTCTAACAACAGCGGTTCGACAAGCGGCTCCTCTGGTAGTTCTTCTGGCGGTTCTTCGAGCGGATCTTCCAACAAGGGTTCGTCCAGCGGCGGTAGTTCCTCCGGTGGTTCCAGCGCTACGCCTGCAACACCGAACCCTGCTCCCGCTCCTGCGCCTGCAACACCGGAACCCGCTCCCGCTCCTGCAGCACCGGAACCCGCTCCCGCTCCTGCAGCACCGGAACCCGCTCCCGAGCCGGAACAGCCCAGTGAACCAGAACAGACTCCTCCTCCGGCAAGTGACCGTAAGGATGACGGTGATATGATCACTGGTGGTGGTACAACAGAAGGCAATGGCGGCGATGCTGAAATTGTAGAATAAGCAAAAAATCCCATGGCAAAACGCCATGGGATTTTTTATTTTAGAAGTATCAAAAAAAAATAGAAAATGCCTAAATCTATGTTGTTTTTGCTTTCGTGAAAAATATTGCAATTCTCCGAAAAACGCGGATACTTTTATTATAGTATGCGAAGGAGGTTCTGCTGCTGATGCGTAGAATAAGTAAATATATCGCTGGTGCGATGGCGGTGTGCATGATTGCAACAAATTTAACAACGCCTGTTGTTTATGCAATGGAGCAGACTGTAGATATAACATCTTCTACTGTAACAGAAAGTGATGAAGTAGCGGATATTTCATCTGGTCAAAAAGAATTGGATGTACCAATAAATAGTGAAGCAGAAAACTCCAATTCGACCGAAGAATCTGTAAACAGTGCCGTATCTGTGCCGGAAGACACAACAGAAGATAATACAAATAGCGCTGGATCAGATAGTTCCAGTAGCACTGGATCAGATAGTTCCAGCGCTATTGATGCTGTAGAAAGTGACACAGTGAACAGCGATAGCAATGATCCTGCGGATTCTGAATCAAAACCCTTAGGGACGGTTCTTTTTTGATGTAAACGCTTCAATTTTATAAGTGCATTTGGGACTGCGCTTTTGCGCAGCAACAAGCACTGTCCCAATGCAAAATGCCGCTTTTTGTCAACGGGTCAGCCTTTTTCTTTTTTTGATGATAACATTTCAAAAGCTTGCCGGGTAAACATTTGCTTACCCGGCTTTCTTTTAGACCGGTAGCATGGTCATATCGCAGTCGGCACATTTAATATTTACCACTTTGGTGGCCCGCACACTGTTTTTGCAGCAGGGGCACATATATTTAATGCTGTGGCTGTTTGGGCTGCTCCCGGCGGGCTTTCCTGTAGCATTTCCTGCTCCTGTGCCTCTGGGTATGTAGCTCCATTCTATGCGGTTCATGTGGATATCTGTCCAGCCCTGCTCTAAAATGAAATCGCACAGCGCCTCGGTAGGCTCTGTTATGCTCCACCCAATACGCGGGTCATAGCTGATTTTTAAATCACACTTTTCTGCCAGTGCCTTAAATTTTTTGTTGTGATACTGCCCGCCTCGGCTGCAATCCTGCACACCGTTTTGCAAATTCCACAGGTGCACGCATTCATGCACAAGAGAGTGGCAACCACATTTTCAATCGGTCTGTCCAGCGTACCCGCGCCTATGTTCAGCTCGTGCCGGGTGCTTTCGCCCCGCTGCCACGCTTTGGCCACCGTCACATGCCCGTAGGCTTTCGGGGTGCTCTGAATCGTGATAATAGGTTCTTCCAGCTGCCCGCCAAAATATTTGGTATTTACGGCCCGGAAAATCTTTTCAAGGTATCCCGCGGTACGGCTTGTTTTGATGGTTTCTTTCATGGTGTGTTCCTCGCTTTCATATTCCCAAAGTAAAATCGTGTATCCCATCGGGATAAGGGGTTGCGGGTTGTTCCGCGATTAGCGGAAAAAAGCAAGGAAATGCCCCCAGTCAAGAGGACTGTGGAATACCGCAACGAAGTGAGGATATGCCGCAAAAGCCTCTTTACTGGGGGTTTTGGATTGATTTTATAATTTTGAGGGGAACAACAAACAGGAAAAAGAATCAAGATAATTGGATTTTCAGAAATTTTAAAAAACGCGAATCATCGAAAAATAAATTCAACAAAAACGCTTTGAATTCTCCGAAAAACATGCATAATAGTAATGTAGGATAATCAGTAATTAAGGAGATATTTATGGAAATAAAGTGCAAAAAATATCAGATAGAACGACCGGAAGTATGCAGTATTCCGCTTAAAGAGGACGATAGTATTGTGAATGAAGACATAGAAAAGGCCATCAACAAATGGTATTATGAGAGTCTAAAAAATACGGATCTTGGAGAACAACTTGATTATTTACAAATTATGCAGCGGGGACAGCAGGATTTTAGCCTTTTTATCAGTATTCCTACAGTTGTGCGTTATATTCGAACAACTGGCGATCAAGGTATCGTTCAAATCGAATTTTTTTATAACAAAGACAAACTGGCAAATTATGAATTGCCTTTGACCATGGGATTACATAATAGATTTAAGATCAGCCTCGATGAGATCGGCAGTCTGTATAGCACAATCCACAATCAGATATCGGATGAGCTGCTATATCTATCCAAACCCGAGCCCCAATATATGTCTCTTGGCGATGATGTGAGCAATCTATACGATATCCTTAATACCATGGATAAGTTTGTCGATTGGCTCAAAAATGATTACCAAATTTTAGAAAAAGAGATGATTTATCAATTAAATGGCTCTATGCTGGATGAATACATACCGCTATATGGCAAGCGAACATTCATCAAAAATGCAGGAAAAATTTTTTATGATTGTAATAATTTGATACAACTATGTTTTGCACTAATCGATGTCTTGCTGCAAGCAAATACGGATAGTCGAAAAATGGAACGATATATCGAAAAGTGTAAAAGATGCGGCGAATACTTTACGGCAAAAAATCGAAAGACCAAGTTATGCGTAGAGTGTCGCGCAAAAAATATTGCGGAATGCCGAAAAAAGTCAAAACGCCAAAGTAATTTAGGCTTGGGAAAAACGGAGAATAAGATAATGACTGCATTATATGACCGTATGACTAGTTTTTGCGATGCAGACAAACAGGAGGCTGCAGAAAGACTGCACAATCTGTTCAAAAGCCAAAAAACGCAGCACAAAGCTAAAAAAGATTATGAGGACTGGCTTAATTTTTGCAATTCGTATATAATAAAAAGAGACTACAAGGGATTGTATGAGTGGCTGTCAAGGGAGGAGGTATAATGGCATCCACTAAACGATATATCAACAAAAAAGGTGAAGTTGTATCCATTCAAATCCGCGTTTTTCGCGGTGAAGACGAATACGGCAAAACCTTAAAACCCTACCAAAAATCCGTTAAAGTGCCTAAAGGGGCAACTGAGCGCCAAATTCAAAAATTGGAACAGACAGAGGCCGTCCTTTTCGAGAAAGAGTGCGCCGAGGGGCTTGCTTCGGATAGTTCAATTCTTTTTAGAGATTTTGCACAGGCTGCAATGGAAGTCAAGCGCGTAGGCGGAAAAGAGGAAAGTACACTGGTGCATTATCAAGATATGTTGGAAAGTCGGATTTTTCCCTATTTCGGGCATATGCAGGTTCGCAAAATCAAAGCAGTGCACTTGAATCAGTTTTATGCCACGCTGTCAGAGCCGGGACAAAATCGCAAAACGGGTGGTGGGCTTTCGGCCAAGACTATCTTGGAATACCATCGGTTGCTGTCTACCATTTTTGCTGAAGCAAAAAAACAGCAGATCATTGCGAAAAACCCGGCAGAAGATTCCACACCGCCCAAAGTTTCTCGCAAAACGCCAAACTACTTTCAGCCGGAAGAATTGGCAGTGATTCGGCAAGCATTTGATGAAGAGCCTATTAAGTGGAAAACCTTAGGCTATATGTTCATGTTCTACGGAGATCGCCGCAGTGAATTTGTGGCAATCAGGAGGCAGAACATTGATTTGAAACATCACCAGATTTTGCTTTCTGGTGGCATCTTATATCATACCCGCACGGGTACATATGAGAAAGATGGCCTTAAAAATGGAAAAGCCAGATATCTTCCGCTAACCCCTGCCATCGAGGTCATGCTGAAAGAATATCTGGCTTGGTTGGACGAGGAAAAAGAGAAATGGGGTGACCAGTGGATTGAAACCGACTATATCTTTTGCGGAGAACATGGCGGCCTCATGAATCCGGACACCATCACACAACACTTTTCCCGCTTATCCAAGAAAAAGCAACGGCAGAATCCAGACTTTCCCCATATAAATCCCCATGCATTCCGGCACACGGTCGCTTCGCTTCTTTTGAACCAAGGCGTAGATATTATTTCTGTAGCTGATTTTGTAGGCGATGATCCACAAACCATTACAAAATTTTATGCCCACCTTGTCAATGAAGGCAAATCTCGTGCGGCAAATGCTATGGAAAATTTTCTTTTAGGAGAAGCTTAAAATCTGTGAAGCACTTTAACTGAATAAAAACTGAATAAAATTTTATTTTTGAGAAACCGTAAAATGAAATTGCCGATAAATCTTATCGATTTATCGGCAATTAAGTGGTTGCGGAGGCAGGATTTGAACCTACGACCTTCGGGTTATGAGCCCGACGAGCTACCAGGCTGCTCCACTCCGCGATATCAGGCACTCTGTTCAGTGCTCATATATCCTACCATACTGAGGAAATAAAGTCAAGCACTTTTTTGAAATTTCTGCAAAAAATCTCCCGCAGGCTTATCTGCGGGAGAAAACCTGGTGTTTACAGCAGCTTGCTGCGTTCCAGTGCGGGGCGAAGTGCCAGATACAGGATCACAACGCAAATGCAGGAAAGCACGCTGTTCACCAGCGTAACGCCGCTGGCGATCTTGGTAGCAATGCTGGCCAGCTCCACCGTTTGGCCAAAAATATAGCGGTTGCGGAAATAGCCCAAAAACGGATCGGTAAACACATTCAGCAGCAGGCCGCTGAAGGCACTGCCGGTAACAGCCAGCAGATATTTGCCCCGCGGTGTGGTTTTGGGGTTCAGCTGGTGCAGCTTGAACACATTTTTGGCGCACCAGCCGCAGGCAAGGCCAATGATGAACTTTAAGATAAAGGTGGTCACGGCATAGCCGGGGTCACCGGCCACCACATCCGCCAGCGCCAGGCCGATCGCACCGGCCAGACCGCCGGAAACGCCGTCCAGCAAAAGGGCGGTCAACGAAGTAAAGGTGTTGCCCAAATGAAAGCTGGAACCGGTGCCCAGCACATTGGGAATGCGGAAAAACTCATAGGCCACAAAGCTGAGTGCGGCCATCATGCCGATCACAGCGATTTTGCGCGGGGTAAAGCGTGTGTGGGTCAGCACGGCCACCAGCAGCGCCAGCACAACGGCCAAAAACAGCAGCAGCCACATTACAGGAGCAGACATAAACAGATCCCTCGATTCTTTCTTTTTTTATCAGCGCGGTATGCGCCCAAACTTCCCCACCCGCCCTCTTGACCGCAAGGCCCTGCGGGTGTATGCTCCTATTATACGGTCTTCTGGCTCTATCGAAATAGCCAGAAATAAACTTTTTTATGGGGTCAGTTTGCTATGGTCACTTTTGATGCACACAGTCCGCTGCCGCTGTATGAACAGCTGTATCGTTTTCTTTCTGACGAAATACGCACCGGTGAGCGCCCGGCGGGCAGCCGCCTTCCGGGCAAGCGCTCCATGGCCGGGCAGCTGGGCGTAAGCGTGAATACCGTCGACACTGCCTATCAGATCTTAGCAGCGGAGGGGCTGGTGGAAAGCCGCCCGCGCAGCGGGTTTGTGGTGCTGGAATACGATGCGCCTGTGCCCGCGCCCGCGCAGCAGGCCCTGCCAAAGCCCGGCGCACCCGAACCGTCGGCGCACTTTGCGTTTGATCTTACCACGGGCGGCGTGGACACCGCGCTGTTTCCCTTCCGGCAGTGGGGGCGCATTCAAAAAGAGCTGCTGTACAATCAGCCCGAGCTTTTGCGCCACGGACACCCCTTGGGCGATGAAAGCCTGCGCGCTGCCATTGCCGGGCATTTGCGGCAGTATCGCGGGGTGGCCTGCACAGCCGATCAGATCGTGGTGGGCGCCGGCACCGAGTATCTGCTGGGGCAGCTGGCGCATCTGTTTGCGGGCAAAACCGCGGCCGTGGAAAACCCGGGCTATCGCCGCACCAGCGCAATTTTGCAGGTGGAGGGGGTTTCTGGCTGCCCGGTGCCCATCGACGAAGGCGGCCTGAGCCTTGCCGGGCTGCGCGCATCGGGGGCGCAGCTGTGCTATGTGACCCCGAGCCATCATTTCCCTACCGGCGTCACCATGCCCGCACCGCGCCGTGCCCAGCTGATCCGCTGGGCGCAGGAGCAGCCGGGGCGCTATATTCTGGAAGACGATTACGATTCCGAATTTCGCTACGATATCCGCCCGCTGCCCAGCCTGCAGGGCATGGCCGGGCCCGAGGGGCCGGTGGTATATCTGACCACCTTCACCCAAAGCCTTGCCCCCAGCATCCGAATTGCCTGCATGGTGCTGCCGCCGCCGCTGATGGAGGCATACCGGGCTTTATATGCGGCCTACAGCTGCCCGGTGAGCCGGTTTGACCAGCAGGCCCTGTGCCGCTTTATCACCGAGGGGCATTTTGCGCGGCATCTGGCGCGAATGCGCCTTGCCTATAAAACCCGCATGGAAATGCTGGCCGCCGCGCTGGAGGCTGCATTTGGCCGCGAAAACATTCGCCTGCAGGGGCGGCACACAGGGCTGCATTTGCTGCTCACGCTGCCCGGCGGCCCCGGTGAAAGCGCCATGGTGCAGCGCGCGGCCAAGGCCGGTGTGCGCCTGCGCGGGCTGGGCAGTTATTACATGGCCGAGGAAGCCTCCTGCCCGCCCAACACGGTGGTGGTGGGGTATTCCGGGCTGGACACCGCCCAGATCCCCGAGCTGGTGCGCCGCCTGCACGAGGCGTGGTGCGCACAATAGCACAAAAAAAGCACCCCTGCACACAGAATGTGCAGGGGTGCGCTGTGTTTATATCGGATTTTGCGGGCACAAAAATGCTCAGCCGTTATAGCAGATGGCGGCGCGGATCTTTTCGGCGGTGGCCTCATCGGTCAGGCACTTTACCAGCTCCAGCGCAAAGGGAATAGCCGAGCCCAGGCCGCGGCCGGTGATGATGTTGCCGTCCACCGTCACGCCCTCGTGGGTAACGGCGGCTCCGGTGAGCTGCTGCTCAAACAAGGGGTGGCAGGTGGCATTTCTGCCCTGCAAAAGCCCCAAGGAAGCCAGCACGCTGGGGGCGGCGCAAATGGCAGCCACCCATTTATGAGGATCGGCGGCAAAGGCGCGGCACTGTGCGGCCACCACACTGCTGCCGGCCAGATGGCTGGTGCCGGGCATACCGCCGGGCAGAACGATCATATCTACATCCGAGAAATCCACTTCGTCGGCCAGAGCATCGGCCATCAGGCAAACACCGTGCGAAGAAGTGATCTGACGCTGCTTGCTGATGCTGGCAGTATCCACGGCACAGCCCGCGCGGCGCAAAAGATCCACAGCCAACAGACCCTCGCATTCTTCAAATCCATCGGCTAAAAATACAACTGCTTTACTCATAAGAAAACTTCCTCTCCGGCTCAGCACAGAGCCTGTTTTTATGATTTTTATAAATTCCTATATCTCTTCTATGATACACCCTTTGTCAAATCATGAAAACCGCCCGGCGGGTAAACTTTGAGAAAATTTGTATAAAATTCCGGCAAAGCACTTGCTGTCTTGACACCTGTATAGTATAATAGCAGAGCACTCCGGTGTTTTCCGGGGCAGCGCCGGATAAAACCCATCAGGGAAAACCGTGACCGCAAGAGAGGAAATCGTTTGATATGGAAAAAGTAAAGGCTTTTCTGAAAAAGAAAAATGTAGAGATCAGCGCCAAGCGCTATCTGGTGGATGCACTGGGCGCTATGGCGCAGGGCTTGTTTGCCAGCCTGCTGATCGGCACCATTGTAAGCACGCTGGGCCGTCAGCTGGGCATTGAATATCTCACCACGCTGGGCAGCTATGCCAGCGCCGTGGCGGGTCCTGCCATGGCTGTGAGCATCGGCTGGGCGCTGCAGTGCCCGCCGCTGGTGCTGTTCAGCCTGGTGGCTGTGGGCAACGCCGCCAACGCACTGGGCGGTGCAGGCGGCCCCTTGGCCGTGCTGGTGATCACCGTGATCGCCGCCGAATGCGGCAAGCTGATCAGCAAGGAAACCCGTGTGGACATTCTGGCCACGCCGGGCGTGACTATTTTTGTGGGCGTTGGCCTGGCCGAGCTGATTGCTCCGGGCATTGGCGCGGCGGCCAGCAGCGTGGGCCAGTTGATCATGTGGGCCACCGAGCTGCAGCCCCTGCTGATGGGCATTCTGGTGTCGGTGCTGGTGGGCATGGCGCTCACGCTGCCCATTTCCAGCGCGGCCATTTGTGCTGCCCTGGGCCTTACGGGCCTTGCAGGCGGCGCTGCCGTGGCAGGCTGCTGTGCCCAGATGGTGGGCTTTGCCGTGATGAGCTATAAAGAAAACGGTGTGGGCGGCCTGATCAGTCAGGGCATCGGCACCAGCATGCTGCAGATGGGCAACATTGTGAAAAACCCGCGCATCTGGATCGCCCCCACGCTGGCAAGCGCCATCACCGGCCCCATTGCCACCTGCGTGTTCCGCATGACCATGAACGGCACGCCGGTGTCCAGCGGTATGGGCACCTGCGGTCTGGTGGGCCAGATCGGCGTGTACACCGGCTGGATGGCCGAGATCGAGGCCGGCACCCGCGCTGCCATTACCGGCTTTGACTGGCTGGGCCTTGTGCTGATCTGCTTTGTGCTGCCCGCTGTGCTGAGCACTGTGTTCTGCGAGATCGAGCGCAAGCTGGGCTGGGTGAAGGACGGCGATCTGAAGCTGGACTAAGCCCTTTGGAGCAAAACCTATAAAATAGAAGCACCGCCGTGCCAAAGCGTTTTGGGCTTTGCACGGCGGTGCTTTTGTATTTGATGCGCAAAAATGCCTTGGGCACCACCGCACAATTCCCGCCTTACGGTTTAAGCACCGCTCCGACGGCTGCGGCACCTCGCTCGCCGTATCGGCACTTAGAATGATGCGGTATTGCCCTTACAGGCTGTATTCGGGAAAACGCTCGCAGCAAAAATCCTTGAATTTTTGCGCTGCGTCAGAAAGCACCTCGCTGCTGCGCCAGTTCAGCACCACAAAAACCTTTTTGCTGTCGTGGGGATAGTGCAGCAGCTTATAGTGCCCGGTGGGGCGGAAGATCTGGGTTAAAAGCACATTGGAAAAGCCGGTGGCCAGCCCGGCTTCAATGATCTGCTGCTTGAACATCAAATTGTTGGTGTGGTAGCGAATGTTGGGCGAAATGCCCGCCCGCGCAAACTCGGAGAAGATCTCCTCCTCCTGATTGCCCGGCAGATACAGCGATACAAACGAATCGTTTTTCAGTTCGTTCAGCGTGTAATGGCAGCCATCGGCAGGCGGCGTGTGCTGGGCGGGCACAGCGTACTGGCAGCTGTAAACCGCCACGAGCCGTCGCTCGCTCAGGCCCAGGCTGTTGCTGTGCGCATAGCCCAGAATGCCGTCCAGCTGATCGGCCTGCGGAGAATAGGTATCGGTAAGCGAAAGAAGGTTGAAGGTGACATCGGGGTTCAGGGCCGAAAACTCCTGTATGCAGGGCAGCAGCGGTGAAAGCGGCAGATAGCTGCCCAGAGTGATGCAGCCCTGCAAACGGTCGCTTGTAATATCTTCGGCGGCGCTGTGGATGCTGCCGAGCGCGGGAGAGATCTGGCTGTAAAAGCGCCGCCCCTTGGCGGTAAGCTGAATGCCCTTGCCGCTTTTTTCAAACAGCTTTACGCCCAGTTCGTTTTCCAAACGGCGAATGGTCTGGCTGAGGGCGGGCTGCGAAATGTGCAGCAGCTGCGCGGCCTTGGTCACGCTTTTCTGGCGCACGACCTCGCTGAAATATTGAAGCTGAAGCAGTTCCATGAGAACCTCGTTTTATAATTTCTGCATTATAGAGAATAGATCATAAACTGTATTTGATATTATATATTCTGTTGGATTATAATTTCAATAGAAAGAGATAAAAACTGTTGAAATTCACAAGTGACAATGTCAAGGCACCACCGCACAATTCCTGCCTGACGGCTTAAGCACCGCTCCGGCGGCTGCGGCACTTAGAATTATGCGGTATTGCCTTAAGGAAAGGAAGAAGACAAAATATGAAGGTTTGCGTAAGAGAGCTGTTTCCCTACCCCGGCTATGAAGACCATGTGAAGATGAATATCCAAACCGACGAAGGCGGCAAGGTGAGCATGGAAGAGCTGCAGGCGCAGATCAAGGCTTACAAGCTGGGCGAGGGCACCACCATGCGGGATTTCGAGATTCCCGGCGTAGAGGAAGGCACCACCCTGAAGCTGCGCGTGATTACCCCTGCCAACGCCCCCAAACCCTCGCCTGTTGTGCTGGACATCCACGGCGGCGGTTTTGTGAGCGGCAATCTGGACATTGACAACTACCGCAATATTGCCATTGCCGAGACTACGCCCTGCATTGTGGTGTCGGTGGAATACCGGCTGGCCACCCGTGAGCTGCCGTTCCCCGCACAGCTGATGGACTGCCGCCAGGCGTATCTGTGGCTGACCCGGCACGCTGCCGAAATTGGGGGCGATGCTTCCCGCATTGCCCTGCACGGCACCAGCGCCGGCGGAAATCTGGCAGCGGCACTGGCCCTGTATCTGCGCGACCACGGCGAGCAGCAGCCTGCCCTGACCGTGCTGATGAACCCCGCACTGGGCGTGGGGCTTACGGCTTCGCAGCTGCAGATGGGCTATCTGGGCGCCAAAACCGACTATGCGCACAATGTGTTTGCCATTTATGCCAACATGAACGGCGAGGCGGTTTCGTATTACGCCGCACCGCTGCTGAGCCCCACGCTCGAGGGCCTTGGCCCGCACATGATCGTGGCAGCAGAATATGACCCGCTGCGCGATGAGGCCCTGCAATACGCCATGCGTCTTCTGCAGGAGCAGGTGCCGTGCGAGCTGTATTCGGCACCGCGCGTAACCCACGGTTTCTGCGCACTGGATCGGCCGCTCACCCGCTGGGTGCATCGCGGCATTGCCGCTTCGCTGCGCCGTGAGTTCGGCATGGAGCTCACCGAGATCTGAAAAGCACCAAGCCCTCAATAGAAAAGCAAGACCTGCCCGAAGCAGCCTCTGCCAGGAAAACACAAGGTTTTTCTGAGCAAAGTCAGCGCAGCCGGGCAGGCCTTGTTTTTTTTGAATATCAGCTTTGAGAAAGATCCTGCATTTTGCTTTGCAGGATCTTTTTGAAGTCAGCCATAAAGGCTGCGTTTTTACAGTTTGATTTCGCGGCAGTATACTTTACCGGCCACCTCGGCCAGCTCTTCCCGGGCGGCGGCCGGGGCCAGGATCACATCGCTGTTCTTGCGGAAGAAGGCGGCATCCTCGATCACCTTGCAGCCATCGGTCAGGCCCATGGCAGCGCCTTCGCCGCGGGGGTCATAGATATACACGGTGGTGTCCGGGCCCGAGGCCAGCAGCTTGTCGATCACCTGGCGCATAATGGCGGGGGTGCAGCCGGGGGTTCTGGCAATGGCGGCGGGGTCATGGATGCCCACGAACACCACCTCACCGGCACACTTGCAGCAGCCGGCAAAATCGCTTTCGTAATAACCGGCCTTAAACAAAATGCGGTCCACCACATAGGCCCGGCGGGTGCGGCCGGTTTTGGCGGCGGCGCTGATCAAATGCTGGGGGGCGGCACCGCGCTGGGGCACATCGTCGTAGCTGGTTTCCAGCTGGTTGGCGCTGGCGGCGATCACGCCGAAGTTGGGAATGCTCAGGCTCTGGCCGATCTCGGGGTCCAGCGTGACGGCGCGAATGATATCCTCGCTGTGCAGGCCCTTGGTTTCGGCGTAGGTGTCCAGCTCGTTAAAGAAACCGGCCTTCAAAGCGCGGAAGGTATCTGCAAACAGGGCCGAAGCCTCGGCCTCGGTATCGCCCATGCACAGAATGGGCGGGTCGTTTTCCGCACCCTCGGCCAGCAGCTGGGCAAACTGGGTGGCAGCGGCCACCAGCTCGGGCTTATACTTGGAAGCGCCCACCACAATGCGGCTGGGGTTTTCCATATCCTGCATTTCAAAGCCGGGGCGCACCAGGGCGGGGCAGGCAAAAATGCAATCGCACAGCAAATGCACCCCCATGTTGTAGGTGAAGCCCAGCGGCACGGCGGACTGAATGGCAATATAGGCGGTGGGGGCGGCCTTGCGCACCTCGGGCAGAGCCTTTTCAATGGCGGCCGTGTCGTAGTTCTTTTTCAGCTTGCTGAATTTGGTTTTGTAGGCAACCAGCACATACTCGGCATCGGCGCAATCGGCGGGGTCCATGGTAACGGTCACGGTGTTGTGCTTGCCCAGCACGGCAGCGGCGGCCGCACCGGCGGCGCTGTTGCCCAAAATGGTGATTTTGCGGTTCATGGATAAAATCTCCTTTTTCATGTTGCGGTAAGAAAATCGGATTTTTCGGTTTGCCCGGCGCGTGCTTACTTACAGCGCTGCCGCCCCGGGCAGGGCTTCGGGGCGGCAGGCGAATACATCTTATATTCAGTATAGCACAAATCACAGGAATCGGCGCAAAATCGAATTATAACATTTTTTAAAGGAATTTATAAGAAATACTGGTCAATCGGCCCTCACACCTGATGCTCTCGGATCCACTGGGCCACCGTGTCGGCCACGGGCTTTAAGCTGCCGGAGTCAAACGGCACGGCAAAACCGGCGGCCTGCACCAGCCCGGCATAGCTTTCGGTTCCGCCCTTGCGCACAAGGGCCAGATAGCGCTGCCATGCATCGGCGGGGTTTCGCAGATGGGCGGCAAAGAACTGCAGCGCCACGGTTTGCGCCAGGCAGTAGTCGATATAATAAAAGGCCATTTCATAAATATGAAGCTGGCGCTGCCAGCCTGCGCCCCGGCCGTAGAAGGGAATGCCGTCAAAATCCACCCAGGGGCGATAACGCTTTTCCAGCTCAAGCCATTTCTGGTTGCGCTGCTCGGGGGTAAGCTCGGGGTGCTGGTATACAATGTGCTGGAATTCATCCACAATGCAGCCGTAGGGCAAAAAGAACAGGCTGTCCTCGGCGTGCATCAGCTGATACTTGGCGGTGTCGGGCCCAAAGAACAAATGGTGCCAGGGGCTTGTTAAAAATTCCATGCTCATGCTGTGGATCTCGGCGCTTTCCATGCCGGGGCAGCTAAGCTCAGGCACAAGGCCCAGCTTGTGTGCCACATAGCCCTGAAAAGCATGGCCCATCTCGTGGGTGATCACATCCACATCGCCGCTGGTGCCGTTCCAGTTGCTGAACACAAACGGGCCGTAGCCGCTGATCTCCTCCATATAGCCGCCCATGGCCTTGCCGGGCTTGCTGAGCACATCAAAGCACTCGTTTTCAAACATCCAGTCAATAAATTCACTGGTTTCGGGGCTCAGCTCGTGATACATCTGCCGGCAGCGCTGCAGCAGCTCGTCACTGGTGCCGTGGGGCTTGGGGTTGCCGTCGGCAAAGAAAACCGGCAGATCGTAGAACTTGGCATCCGGCACACCGGCACGGGCAAAGCGGCGCTTTTGCAGCTCGTGTACCACGGGCACCACATCGCGCAGCACCTGCTCGCGGTAGTTTTTCACCTCGGCGGGGCCGTAACCGATGCGTCCCATGCGCAGATAGCTCAGCTCGCTGTAATCGTGATAGCCCAGCGCCTTGGCCTGGGCATTGCGGTTTTCCACCAGCTTGGAGTACAGCTCGTCAAATTCGGTGCGGTGAGCGTCAAACCATTCGCCCTCGGCCACATAGGCGGCCTTGCGCACCGCACGGTCAGGGCCCTGCTTGTACACGCCTAGCTGGGGCAGCGTGAGATCCTTGCCGTCAAAATGCACCATAAAGCTGGCGTACAGCTTTTGGTATTCGCTTACCAGGCGGTTTTCCTCCTGCTGCAGGGCCAGCACGCGGTCATCGCTGGAGCGCACAGCCAGATCCATCTTGGTCAAAAGGATCTCGCCGTATTTTTCGGCCAGTGCGCTGCGGAAAGGGCTTTCCAGCAAAGCGCGGTACAGCGCCAGCTGGGCGTTGCCCACGGTGGGGTCGGTTTCGTCAAAATGCTCGCGCTCGGCGGTGTAAAAGGCATCGCGGGTATCAATGGTGTAGCGAATGCTGGCAAGGCGTGCCATAAAGCTGTAGTCGGTGTCCAGCTTGATATGCTCGGCAAACACATCCGTGATCTCGCTGGGAGAGCAGGCGGCCTGCACGCGCTGGGTCAGCGCGGCATAGGCAGCCAGAACAGCGCCGGTATCCGGGCGGGAATACACAAGTTCAGAAAATTTCATAGCAGGTTCTCCTATATAAAAATGAAATGATAAACGCCGGAAAGGCGGCAGCGTGTGCCCCCTTGCGCCTATATTGTAACACAAAACAGGGGCACAAAAAAGCGCGCGAAAAATTTGTTGCCAAAGCCATAGCGGCGGCGTATAATAAAGCCATGCCGAAAATCGTGATCGGCAAACATTCGCAGAGTAGGCGTTTGCGTGTATAGTGTCCGTCAACGGGGAGTTGTGGCGGAACGAAGTGCCTTGCCGCAGGGCAGGGCCGCAGTGCAAATGCCGCATCCCGCTGCTGCACAAAAGTGCCTGCGGGGGCCGCACCCGCGCGCCCCGCCGTAGCCCTCCTTTTTTGCAGCTTGCTGCAAAACAAAGGAGGTATTTTTGTATGGATGCAAAAACCCTGTCCGCCGCCCCCATGGGGGTATTCACCGCTGCCTACTGGAAGGCTGCCCGCAACGAGCTGCGCAATGTGCGCGTGCTGGCCTTTGCGGGCCTGATCGCCGCCCTGGCCATGATCTTAGAGTGCTTTCCGGTGTATCTTTTGGGGCCCAGCCTTAAAATTTATTTCAGCTTTCTTGTGATCAGCCTTGGCTGCCGCTGCTATGGCCCCGTGGTGGGCATGATGGTGGGTGCCATTGTGGATTCGCTGGGCTTTTTGCTGAGCGGTTACGGCGAGCCGTATTTCCCGGGATACCTGCTCACGGCCATTCTGTCGGGCCTGATCTACGGCGTGGGGCTGTATCGCAAGCCGCTGCGCTGGTGGCGCGTGCTGGCGGTGCGCCTGTTGATCAACTACGGCAGCAATGTGCTGCTGGGCAGCGTGTGGAAGGCCATGCTGTACGGCAAGGGCTACTATTATTATTTTACCACGGGCCTTGTAAAAAATACCACGCTGCTGCCCGTGGAAGTGGTGCTTACACTTTTGGTGCTGGGCCTTGCCGAGCGGCAGGGGCTGGACAAAAAGTATCTGCATAAAAAATAAACCCCACCGCATCAGAAAGAAGGAAGCTCCCCATGGAAAAACTCACTTTGTCCCGTGCCAAAGAACTTTTGGCAGCCACCACCACCCAGCAGCACCTGTTTGAGCACGCCATCGGCGTGTCGGCCTGTATGGGCGCAATGGCCGGGCATTTCGGCGCAGATGCCGAATACTGGCAGGCGGTGGGCTATCTGCACGACTATGATTTTGAGCAGTACCCCGAAGAGCATCTGGCACACACCCAGCAGCCCCTGCGCGAAGCCGGTGTGGACGAAGAAAGCATTCGCGCCATTCTGGCGCACGGCTACACCCTGCGCAACGAGGTGGAGCCCAAAACCGATATGGAAAAAAGCCTGTTCACGGTGGACGAGCTTTCCGGACTGATCGCCGCCACGGCCAAAATGCGCCCCGGCGGGGTGACGGATCTGGAGGCCTCCAGCGTGCGCAAAAAGTTTAAGGATAAGCGCTTTGCCGCCAAGATCAACCGTGAGCTGATCCAGAAGGGCTGCGATATGCTGGGAATGCAGCTGCCCGAGGTGATTGCCATTTGCATTGGCGGTATGCGTGAGCACGCCGAAGAGCTGGGCATTGGCGCAAAAGCCGAATAAAGCAAACCACCTTTCGTATATTTGGTTGCAATAATACAAACGGTATAAAACATGAAACTGATCACATGGAATGTCAATGGGCTGCGGGCCTGCCTGACCAAGGGCTTTGCCGAAAGCTTTGCCGCGCTGGATGCCGATATTTTCAGCATTCAGGAAACCAAAATGCAGCCCGGGCAGGCCGATTTTGCCCCCGAGGGCTATTGCGAATATCTGAACTCGGCCGAGAAAAAAGGCTATTCCGGCACAGCCTGCTGGGCAAAGCAGCCGCCGCTGAGCGTGCGCTACGGCATCGACAAGGAAGAGCACAGCCACGAGGGCCGCGCCATCACGCTGGAATATCCGGAATTTTATCTGGTGAACCTGTATGTGCCCAACGCGCAGGACGAACTGGCCCGCATTGACTACCGTATGCAGTGGGAGGATGATCTGCGCGCCTATCTGCTGGCGCTGGACGCCCAAAAGCCGGTGATCGTGTGCGGCGATTTGAATGTGGCGCATCAGGAGATCGACCTGAAAAACCCCAAAACCAACCGCGGCCATGCGGGCTTCAGCGATCAGGAGCGCGGCAAAATGACCGAGCTTTTGTCCAGCGGCTTTGCCGACAGCTTCCGCCGCCTGTACCCTGAACGCACCGGCGCATACAGCTGGTGGAGCTATCGCTTTCACGCCCGGGAAAAGAACGCAGGCTGGCGCATTGACTATTTTCTGGTGAGCGAGCGCCTGATGCCCAAGGTGAAGGACTGTGTGATCCACAGCGAGATCTTCGGCAGCGACCATTGCCCCGTGGAACTGGATATCGAGTGGGACTGACCCCTTAAAAAGCCCAAAGGCACAGCGATGCTTTGCAAAAAGCGCGCTGTGCCTTTTTTGCGCGAAATGCTCACCGGTCTCACAAAATTTATACACATTTGGTTTTTATACTTTTTTGGAAAAATCTGTCGGTTTTTGCAGCAGTGGGCCATCCGGCACCGTTGCATTTCAGGAAAATGCAAAAACAGACGCTTGACCTTCCACAGAGTGGAACGTATAAGATGGA
>OLGE01000745.1_pt1 | contig 36124 bp, 23 predicted proteins | sample 1605151 | NCBI WGS metagenome assembly OLGE01 (sample SAMEA3888912, study PRJEB22519) | human gut metagenome | biome: human gut; feature: human-associated habitat; material: faeces | place: Denmark | collected 2010
TTGGATGGTGTTGTCGGGCGGGACGCCCGACCTCCTATCTTTTTACTCTTTTACCTTTTACTCTTAAACCCAAATCGGTCATTAGATTTGAAGGGCATAGAGGTTCCGCTCCGCGGAACCCGTAGCTAAAAGTTTTTACCGGACAGCAATAAAAAAATAAAGTAATATTCCGAAAAAAGGCTGCCGATGTGGCTTTTTTCGGTAATTTGTTGTAATTTTGTAGAGACCCCGACCCGTATTGGAATCATAATGCCGAAAACAAACAATCAAATAAACGAGAAATGAACAAAAGACATCTGTTTACTGCCTTCCTCGCCCTCGTGTCGTTGTGCATGAGTGTGGCAAGGATTTATGAGCCTGTCGATTATGTCAGCACCCTTGTGGGCACCGAGTCGAAGCACTCGCTCTCCACGGGCAACACCTATCCTGCCGTCGCCCTGCCCTGGGGCATGAACTTCTGGACTCCGCAGACGGGCAAGATGGGCGACGGATGGGCATACGTCTATTCCGCCGACAAGCTGCGCGGATTCAAGCAGACCCACCAGCCGAGTCCGTGGATTAACGATTACGGACAGTTCACCATCATGCCGGAGACCGGCACTCCAGTTTTCGATGAGGACAAGCGTGCCTCATGGTTCTCGCACAAGGCAGAGGTGGCGAAGCCCTATTACTACCGCGCCTACCTCGCCGACTACGACATCGTGACCGAAATCACGCCCACAGAACGTGCCGCCATCATGCGCATCACGTTCCCGCAGAGCGACAGTTCCTATGTGGTGCTCGACGCTTTCGACGACGGTTCGTATGTGAAGATAGTGCCGGAGAAGAACATGATTGTGGGATACACGACGAAAAACAACGGCGGCGTGCCCGATAACTTCAGAAACTACTTCGTGCTCAAGTTCGACAAGGCATTCACCTACACCACAGCCGTGGCCGACGGCAAACTGATGGCGGGCGAACTCGTGGCCGACTGCAACCATGCCGGTGCCATCGTGGGATTCAGCACAAAGCGCAGCGAGCAGGTGAATGTGCGCATAGCGTCGTCGTTCATCTCGGAGGAGCAGGCTGTGCTCAACCTCGACGAACTGGGAAACAGCAGCTTCGAGCAGGTGAAGGCCGAAGGACGCAAGACATGGAACAACGTGCTCGGACGCATAGAGGTGAAGGATGGCGACATCGACCATCTGCGCACATTCTATTCGTGTCTCTACCGTTCGGTGCTCTTCCCACGCAGTTTCCATGAGAAGAACGCTGCCGGCGAGACCGTCCACTACAGTCCCTACAACGGCGAGGTGCTGCCGGGCTACATGTTCACCGACACAGGTTTTTGGGATACCTTTCGCTGCCTGTTCCCGTTGCTCAACGTTATGTATCCCTCGATGAACGAAAAGATGCAGGAAGGACTCGTGAACGCATACAAAGAGAGCGGCTTCCTGCCCGAATGGGCGAGTCCAGGACACCGTGGTTGCATGGTGGGCAACAACTCGGCTTCGGTCGTTGCCGATGCCTATCTGAAAGGATGCCGCGGCTACGACATACAGACTCTGTGGGAAGCCCTGAAGCACGGAGCCAACGCCGTACACCCGACAGTGTCCTCCACGGGACGAAAGGGATTCGAATATTACAACAAACTGGGTTATGTGCCTTACGATGTGAAGATAAACGAGAATGTGGCACGCACCCTTGAGTATGCCTATGACGACTGGTGCATCTATCAGCTCGGTCTGAAGCTCGGCAAACCGAAGAAGGAACTCGAACCGTTCAAGAAGCGCGCCTTCAACTACCGCAACGTGTTCGACAAGGAGACCAACCTCATGCGCGGACGCTTGCAGAACGGAAAGTTCCAGAGTCCGTTCTCGCCGCTGAAATGGGGCGACGCTTTCACCGAGGGAAATGCATGGCACTACACATGGTCGGTGTTCCACGACCCGGAGGGACTCATACGCCTTATGGGCGGAAAGCAGACCTTCAACGCCATGCTCGACTCCGTATTCAACGTGCCGCCATTGTTCGACGACAGCTACTACGGCAGCGTGATACACGAAATACGCGAGATGCAGATAATGAATATGGGCAACTACGCACACGGCAACCAGCCCGTACAGCACATGATTTACCTCTACGGCTACTCCGGTGAACCTTGGAAGACCCAATACTGGATTCGCCAGACCATGGACCGCATGTACAACGCCAACCCCGACGGCTATTGCGGCGACGAGGACAACGGACAGACATCGGCATGGTATGTGTTCTCGGCAATGGGATTCTATCCCGTCTGCCCCGGTTCGGGAGAGTATGTGCTCGGCACTCCCTACTTCGACGAGATGACACTGCACCTTGAAAACGGCAAGACCGTGAGCATCAAGGCACGCAACAACAGCGAGGAAAACTGCTACATACAGCAGCTCCTGCTCAACGGCGCACCTTACTCGAAGAACTACATCACACACACCGACCTCATGAACGGTGCCACCTTCATCTACGACCTCGGTGCAAAGCCCAACACGCATCGCGGCACTGCCGACACGGATGCGCCTTACTCGTTCTCAAAGGAAAAGGCGTTGAAGGGGAAAAAGTAAAACCATCCATATAGCGTTTGCAAAGTAATTTCCAATAATTGGTTGCAGTTTGTTATCCCGTGCCAATTGATTGGCATTTATTTAGGAAACCTTTGCCGGATGGCAATGAATGAAAAAGGGACATACCTAAGCTCGCATGGCTTGTGGTATGTCCCTTTGTCGTGATGTGTTCTTTGCTGTATGTGCGGTGTGCGGCAGGGTATTTAGTTCTTCACCACATACTGTTCCTGCTTCTTGCGGTTGCCCTTGCGCCACTCGAAGAACACTCCTATGGCTATGGCAAGGACTAGGAGCAGGTAGGAAACGTATGCCGCCGTCTCCGTATGCTTCACTGATGCGGGCTTGAAGGTGAGCACCACGCTGTGCTGTCCGGGCTTCACGTTGATGGCACGGAGTATGTAGTTCACACGGCCTACGGGCACTTCCTCGCCATCTACGGTTGCTGTCCAGCCGGGATAGTACACTTCCGAGAACACCACGATACCGCCCTTTGCCGACTGCACGGTGTAGGTGAGTTCGTTGGGTTCATACTTCTTCAGTGTCACCACCGATGTGTTCTGCTGCGGAACAGCCTCGCCGAGGTCCTGCTTGAACTTGGCGTCTGCCACGGCAGAGTGTCGCAGGTCGATTTTTCCTATGGCGTCAATCTCCTTGTTGGCGTTGTCCACATATTCTATATGGTCGATGAACCATGCGTTGCCGAATGCGTAGGGGTTCTGCAAAGGCACGGTCTGTCCGCTTTGCAGCGGCAGTATGATGTATTTCGCGTTAAGCATGTTGATGACGGGGTAGATGCTGTCGCCCGCAACGCGTGTCATGTCGCCCTGCGCCTGCGCTATTGCCGGCATCATGCGCTGCATTTCGGGCGAGATGTAGTAGTCCACCATCTCCTGATAACGGCGCAGCTTGGCAGCGTGGTAGCCTCCGATGCTCTTGTGGTGCGATGAGGTCTCGTTCTCGTTGAATGTGTTTGAGGCGAGGTTCAGCACGCGGTAGTCGAGCGAGCGGTCCTGAAGTATCTGCTTGTCGGTGGCTGTTTCCTGGATAGGAGTCTCTCTTACGCTGCGTTCTACGAACATATCGTCGTTGAGATAACGCTTGTTCACCTGCCACATGTCGATGAGGCAGAGCACGATGATGGCTCCGACGGCATACACGGGCTGTATCTTCTTGAAGCGGATGAGTGTCAGTATGCCTGTGCCGATAGCCACGATGAAGAATGTGCGCCAGCAGTCGGCGGTGAAGATGGATATGCGTACTGCCCGGAGGTTGGCCACGAGCGGGCCGAGGTATTCCTGCGGTATGTTCTGCAATGCCGTCATTTCGTTGGCTGAGATGAAGTCGGGGAAGAACACCGATGGCATTATGGCGAACAGCAGGGCCATGCCTCCCGTGGCGATGAAGCTCATTGCCACCCAGAAATAGTTGTTGGTGCGCAGCGAGACGATGTTGTGTTTCGCTGTTCCCAGATATATCTTGATGGGCTGCGCGAGGAAGTCGGGTGTCTCAAGAATCTTCTTCAGTGCCATCATCGCAAGCAGCGGGATGGTGAATTCGGCTATGACGAGGATGGATGCCACCGTGCGGAACTTGGCATACATGGGCACATAGTCGAGGAAAAGGTCGGTGAACCACATGAAGTTGCGTCCCCATGAGAGCAGCACCGAGAGTGCTGTGGCGGCGAACAAAGCCCATTTCATCGGACCTTTCACTATGAACAGACCCAAAATGAAGAGCATCAGCACGAAAGCTCCCACATAGACGGGGCCGCTTGTACCCGGCTGATTGCCCCAGTATTGTCCCATCTGCTGATAAATCTCATAGAACTGCGGGTCGGCTTTTTCCATGGCTTTCTCGTTTTGTGCCAATGGTACCGACGCTCCGCCCTTGGTGTTGGGCACGAGCAGGGTCCATGTCTCGTCGATGCCGTAGCTCCATTGTGTTATGTAGTCGCGGTCGAGTCCGCTCGAAGTCTGGTTGGCTGAGTTCTTTTTCACGAGTTCGCTCTTGCCACGCATCGACTCCTTGGCATACTGCCATGTGTGGAACAGGTTGCTGAGGTTTATCACCACGCCCAGAGTTGCGGCGACTATGCACACCGCCGTAGCCTTGCCGAACTGTGCGAGCCGTTTTTTCTGTATGGCTTCCACGAGGTAGGCGAGCACCATGAATGCTATGATGAACATGTAGTAATATGTCATCTGCACATGGTTGGCAAGTATTTCGAGTGCGGTGAATATGGCTGTCACCACGAATCCCCACAGGTATTTGCCCCTATATGCGAGCACTATACCTGCAATCATCGGCGGCAGATAGGCAAGAGCTATCACTTTCCAGATGTGTCCGGCTGCGATGATGATGAAGAAGTAGCTGCTGAATGCCCAGACTATGGATCCGAGCACTGCCAGATGCCGTCGGAAGTCGAACGCCCGCAGCAGGATATAGAAGCCGAGCAGATAGACAAACACATACCACACGTTCTCCGGCAGCCACAGATGATAGAAGTTGCCCACTTCGTTGAGCACCTGCTGGCTGTTGTACGACGGTGCCATCTGGTAGGTAGGCATTCCGCAGAAGAGCGAGTTGGTCCATCGTGTGCGCTCGCCGGTGCGCTGATAGTATTCCTGCTGCTCCACTCCCGCGCCTCGTCCGGCCTGGGAATCGTGGCGGTAGAGTATGCGTCCCTCGGTGTCGGCGGGGAAGAAGTAGGCAAATGAAATTACTGCAAAAAGCAATATCACCAGTGCGTCTGGCAAGAATCGTTTCAATGTATTCATTTATATAATGTTTTTTTGATTTTCCACTTGTTTCGGCTGTAATGCCAATCTGCTTACAAAGTTACGCAAATATCGCTCATTGTGCAAGTTAAGCCGTGGTTTTGTTATTGTGGTCATAAAACTTTTGGAGGCCGGACGCAGTGTCCGACCTCCTGAAAGTGTGTGTGGTGGGGTTATTTCCCGTTTCCGCTTTTCACATCGTCATTCTCTATTGTCTTCATGGCTTTCTTCACTCCCGATGTCAGTTCGCCCAGACGCAGCGATATATTGATGCCGAAGTTGGGTGCCGACTGGTAGAAATCGCTGTTGTATGTGAAGTTGCTTCCGTATCTTGTGTTCTTGTATCGTCTCTCCTTTTGCAGGAAATTGTTGGCGAACAGCGATATGGTGAATCTCTTCTTGAGCATCGATTTGCGCAAAGCCAGTGAGTAGTAGTTGTTGCCCTGGCTTTTGTCTTGCAGTCCGGGGTTGCTTGTCCATCCGCTGAATCCTGCGCTTATCTGCCAGTCTTTGGGCAGGGTCTGTTCCAGATTCATGTACAGGCTGCCGTACCATCCGTAGTTGTGGAGCGACTGGCGGTCGTTGTAGTCGGAGTAGTCCACCCATGTGTTCATGTAGAGGCGTGTGTTCTTGAATATCGTCCAGCTGATGTATCCTGACAGACTTGTTGTCTGTGTCTTGCCTATGTTATAGTAGGTGTCGTAGTTCACCATCTTGCCTGTGGGGTTCTTCACGCCGCTTATATCGTTGTCGTTCACCAGAGTCGTCACCGACTCTATGCTGTTGTTGGTGAAGCTGTGGCGCAGTGTCCAGCTGGTGGAGAACCTTGCAGCGAAGAAATTGTAGGTGAGTGCGAACGAATGGTTCTTCTCGCTCACGAGGTTGGAGTTGCCCTGCTGCAACACGCCCGGCGTGCTTTGGTCGAGATATGGGTTGAGATACCAGATGTTGGGTCGCCAGATGCGCATGTTGTAGGCGAAGCGCAGGCTCTGCTGGTCGTTGATGCGGTAGCCGATACTTGCCGACGGCACGAGGTCGTTGAAGTCCTTGCCGAAGTCCTGCCCGTTGCCCAACACGTATTTCACATCCTGCTTGGTGTGCTCGTAGCGCAGTCCGGCGCGTCCGGAGAACTTGCCTAATTTCAGTCCGTAGCCGGTGTAGGCGGCGAGGATGTCGTTGCGGTGGCGGTAGTGCATGCTGTTGTCGTCGTCGAAGAGGTAGTCGGTGGCGTCGGTCTTTTGCAGATAGCGGTCGGAGTTGGCGCGGTTGTCGCGCAGTATGTACTTCACGCCGGTCTCTATGGTGTGTGCCTTGCCTATGGGTGTGGTGTAGTCAATCTGGAATGTGTGCTCCGTGCTCCGCGAGTGTACATCGGTGAACTGGTTGCGGGCGAGGCTTATGAAGTCGGTCCAGTCGTCGGCAGCCTCGCGGTCTTTGTAGTCGTCGGTGTCGTTGATGCTGTACGGCGAAGTGGAAATGCGGTAGGAGAAGGTGAGCATGCGCTCCTTCACATGGAACAGGCGCTGATAGTCGAAGCTGCCGTTGAGGAAAAAGGTGTTCTCCTTGCTTCTGCCCATCTGCTTGTAGGCGTAGAGTTGCGAGCCGTCGAGAGGCGAGGTGGCATTCAGGACATTTGTGGAATGCGTGGAGTTGTGGCTGTTGGATATGCCGATGCTTGCCGTGACGAGGCGCAGCGTGTCAATGTCGTAGCTCGCTTCGAAGTTGCCTGAATGGAAGTTTTCGTATGTCTTCGATGTCGCTCTTGATGTCGCATTGCTCGCCGATGGCGTGGAAGGGTCGCCGGTGAAGATGCGGTCGGCGTCGTTGTGGCTTTCGGGCAGGGGCGAATAGTTGTAGTTGTAGCGTGCGCTCATGGTGAGCTTGTCCTTCTTTATGGTGGAATACACCGAGCCTCCGTATGAGAACTTGGCTGCCCATCCGTTGAAGTTGGCTGTGTATCCTTCCAGACCTTTGCCCACGGTGACGATGTTGAGGATGCCTCCCACGCCCTCGGCGTCGTACTTCGGTCCGGGGTTGGTTATCACTTCTATCTTGCGTATGGAGCTTGCGGGCATGCTTTTGAGCACGTCCTTGGGGTTGTTCGACATCATGTTGTTGGGTCGTCCGTTCACATACACCTTGAAGTTGGAACTGCCGTTTACCTTGATGTTCTCCTAGCCATCGACGGTCACGAGTGGCACCTTGCGCAGCATTTCGAGTATGCTGTTGGTCTTCGAGTCGGGGTCGTCCTCCATGTTGTATTCTATCTTGTCGATGTCGGCCTTCACCAGCGGCTTCTGCGCCACGATTTCCACACCTGCCAGTTGCTTGCTGGCGTCAGATATATATAAGGTGTCGAGGCTCACTGCCGTCATGTCGGGCTTCACGGCGAACTGCCGCACTATGGGCTTTCTGCCCATGGCGTTAATGGTGAGGGTGTAGTTGCCCGGTGTATGGAGCCATTCCTTGAACGCTCCGTCCTTGTCGGTGACTGCCATCTTCACGGCTTTCAGCGGGTTTTCTCTGGTTGTGATTTTCATGGTGGCATACATTTCGCCCTCTCTGGTGAGCGAGTCCACCACGACTCCCGACACCTGGCACTTCTTTCTCGGTTGCTGTGCCGAGGCGGTGGCCTGCAGGCAGAAGGTTGCCAGCAGGAGGGTCAGGCCGATGATGGCGGGGCGCTGTGAACGGATTCTTTTCATGTCTTATTCCGATTTGTTTGTTGATAATTCGATTACTTGTAGTAGCAAAAAGCCTGTCGCTTTCGTGCTGCTGTCTTATAGACGCACAAGGGGTGCTTTTTTATACAGGCATTAACTTTCTTTAACCTCATGGCGGAATTTTGTTGTCTGCTGGGTGTTTTCATGGCTGTCCGGGGTATGTGATGAGGGTGTTTTCAAGACTTGTTTTGCATGGTTTTCAAACAAGCCTTGTTTGCACTCAAAACAAGTCTTGTTTGCATTCAAAAGAAGCCTTGTTTGCGATGCAAAGAAGCCTTGTTTTGAAACGGGGTGTGACGGGCTTTGCAGGCAGGGTGGCGCCGGTGCGTTTCCGGGCGGGTTTCGCGTGTATTAGGATGGGCGTCAGAAAGGGTGTGAAACAAAAAAATCCAAGAACCTTGACAATTCTTGGATTTCTGTTTCCTTAAGCTTTGTCGTGCATTACTTACGAAGGCCGAGGGCCTTGATGATGGCACGATAGCGAGTGATGTCGCGGTCGTACAGATAGTTGAGCAATGCGCGGCGCTTTCCTACCAGCTGTGTCAATGAACGTGCGGTAGTATAATCTTTACGGTTCTTCTTAAGATGTTCCGTCAAATGGGAAATACGGTATGAGAACAATGCTATCTGGCTCTCAGCTGAACCAGTATCAGTGTTAGACTTTCCGTACTGTCCAAAGATCTCTTGTTTTTTTGCTTGATCTAAATACATAGAACTTTTTGTAATTTAAAATGTGATTTTGCTAAATGCGGATGCAAAGGTACTAATTATTCTTCAAATTTGCCTTTGAAGCACAGTGTTTTACTCGTTTATTAACTTATTTTTGCAGTTTCAGAGCCGTTTCATTTCCCTTTCATGTGCGTGCGTGTTTTAAAATATAAGGTGAAGTTGCCTTTATGTGGATAAATATTAGTAACTTTGCAGTCGGATTTTTTTTAAGGTATAAGCAAATGCAAGACATTAGGAACATTGCAATCATTGCCCATGTCGATCATGGCAAGACCACGCTTGTGGACAAAATGATGCTGGCGGGAAAGCTTTTCCGCGACGGTCAGGATAACAGTGGCCAGGTGTTGGACTCCAACGACTTGGAACGTGAACGAGGGATAACGATTCTTTCAAAGAATGTGTCAATCGATTGGAAAGGCACGAAAATCAATATCATAGACACTCCGGGACACTCCGACTTCGGAGGTGAGGTGGAACGCGTGCTCAATATGGCCGACGGATGCATCCTGCTTGTGGATGCCTTCGAGGGACCGATGCCGCAGACACGCTTCGTTTTGCAGAAGGCTTTGCAGATAGGACTCAAGCCTATCGTGGTGGTGAACAAGGTGGACAAACCCAACTGTCGTCCGGAAGAGGTGTACGAGATGGTGTTCGACCTCATGTTCTCGCTCAATGCCACCGAGGACCAGCTCGACTTCCCCGTTGTCTATGGTTCCGCCAAGAACGGATGGATGGCTGAGGACTGGAAGACTCCTACCGACAACATCGACTATCTGCTCGACAAGATCGTGGAGGTGATACCCGCACCACAGGTGCTGGAAGGCACTCCGCAGATGCTTATCACGTCGCTCGACTATTCGAGCTACACCGGTCGTATAGCAGTGGGACGCATTCACCGCGGAACTCTCGGCGAGAACATGAACGTGACGATAGCCCACCGCGACGGAAAAATGGAGAAGACACGCATAAAGGAGATACATGTGTTCGAAGGAATGGGACAGAAAAAGGTGCAGGAAGTGCATTCAGGCGACATCTGCGCCATCGTGGGTCTTGAGAAATTCGAGATAGGCGACACCATCTGCGACTTTGAAAACCCCGAACCGCTGCCTCCGATAGCAATCGACGAGCCCACCATGAGCATGCTCTTCACCATCAACGACTCGCCGTTCTTCGGCAAAGAGGGCAAGTTTGTCACCTCACGCCACATCAACGAGCGTCTGGAAAAGGAACTCGAAAAGAACCTCGCGCTGCGTGTGCGACCCTTCGAGGACAGCACGGACAAGTGGATTGTGAGCGGACGCGGCGTGCTTCACCTCTCCGTACTCATCGAGACAATGCGCCGTGAAGGTTATGAACTGCAGGTGGGACAGCCGCAGGTAATCTACAAGGAGATTGACGGCGTGAAGTGCGAACCGGTAGAAGAACTCACCATCAACGTGCCTGAGGAGTTCGCCAGCAAGATGATTGATATGGTGACACGCCGCAAGGGCGAGATGACATCGATGCAGACCATGGGCGACCGCGTGGATATAGAGTTCGACATACCCTCGCGCGGCATCATCGGACTGCGCACAAACGTGCTCACCGCATCGCAGGGCGAGGCCATTATGGCACACCGCTACAAGGAATACCAGCCGTTCAAGGGCGAAATCACACGCCGCATGAACGGTTCGATGATAGCAATGGAGACGGGAACGGCATACGCCTATTCCATCGACAAGCTGCAGGACCGCGGCAAATTCTTCATCGATCCGGGTGAAGAAGTGTATGGCGGACAGGTAGTGGGCGAGCATGTGCACGACAACGACCTCGTAATCAATGTGACAAAGGCAAAGCAGCTCACCAATGTGCGTGCCAGCGGCTCTGACGAAAAGGCACGCGTGATTCCGAAAACGGTGATGAGTCTGGAGGAATGCCTCGAATACATCAAGGAGGACGAACTCGTGGAGGTGACTCCGAAGAGCATGCGTATGCGCAAGATAATACTCGACCATCTTGAGCGCAAACGCTCCAACAAGGACTAATTTCTTGTAATCGAAATATCATCAATTAGCAGGATGCCGGTGGACTGTGAGGTTCTCCGGCATTTTTTTATCGTTTTTCTTTGGTGAACGGAATTAATTTGTTACATTTGCAGCACTGCATACGATAAAACTATCAAATACTTATGGAACCTGAGATAAGGAAAATTGCATACACGAGGGAATTCATTGAGGTTTTTGAGAAACTCTCCAAGGATGTACAGGAAAAGTATGATTATGTGTTTGGAATAATGGCTACGCAGAAAGTAGTTAGCAGAAAGTTCGTGAAAAAGATAGAAACCACAGAGTTTTACGAGATGAGGGTAAGTGTGGGAAGCAACGAGCACCGTTCTTTTCTGTTCGCCATTGATGCCGTAAGTTTTATGGAGTGCCACAAAGTAATCATGTTGAATTCCTTCGTGGAAAAGAGTTCCAAACAGTATGGTTCTGAAATAAGGAAAGCAAGAAGAATATTAAAGGATTGGGAGGAAAGTCTATGATAACAATAAGTGACGAAGTCTTTGACAAGTTGCCGACAATAAACAGTCGGCTTAATGAGAAATACGGTGAGATAGGAACACCTTCGCGCGATGCTTTTGAGGCGCGTTCGAAAGCCTGGTATTATGCAGAACTGTTGAAAGAGGAACGCAAACGCCAGAAACTCACGCAGCAGCAGCTTGCAGACAAGATAGGAAAGAAGCGTGAATATATATCAACCATCGAGCGTGGAAACTCAGATATGCAGATGTCCACATTCCTGCAGATTGCCTCGGCGTTGGGTTTGCGCTTTTCGCTCGTGGTGGGTTGAGTTTGAAATGAGGGTGCCTTTCCTTCTATGGGAAATGGCATCAGCCAGCATTATGCCGGAGAATTGTGAGATTCTTCGGCTTTTTTGTGCCCATAATCTGTTGTCTCACCATAAAAGACCGGTTCTTTCTGCTTCTTCATGCTGCTGTGGTGCTTCCGTTGTCGGGGCGAGTTATGTGTGGAAATATGTGTGGTGATGATGCAATAAAAGCGGTGAAAATGCGTTTGAATAATAAAAAAACTACGCAATAAAGAAAGGAAAAATAACATGAAAAGAACATTTCTATTGGCATTCGCAATGGTCGTTTCGACGCTGGCAATGGCACAGCGTGAGGCAGGACGCTTCTCTGTCGTCCCGCGTGTGGGCGTAAGTCTCGCCAATCTTTCGGGCGATGCCATCTATCAGGATTACGCCGGGCAGGCAATTGAGAACAAGGCACGCTACAAGGCAGGCTTTGTCGGCGGTGTGGATGTGGATTATCAGGTCTTGCCGCAGTTGTCGGTGAGTCTGGGTGCGTTCTATTCGCAGCAGGGATGCCGCTACGGCAACAACAAGACGACGCTTGAAATAAACGGCAAGGAATACAAGAACTTGGGATTCAGTAATATGAAGTCGCAGGCGGACTATCTGAATATTCCGCTCATGTTCAACCTCTATGTCACGCCGAACTTGGCGTTCAAGGCCGGTGCGCAGCTGGGGCTGAACCTCTCCGGCAAGTACAAATACACCGAAAAACCTTACACCGTGAAGGAAAATGGCGATGTGATTTACGAAAAATCCACTGACACCGAGATTGACATGAACTGCAAGAGCGTCGCTTTCTCAATACCGCTGGGCGTGTCATACGAGTATGAGAATGTGGTGGTGGATGCCCGTTACAACATAGGACTTACCAGAATTTCGGATATAAAATATGTGAAGAGCCCGAAAAGTCAGGTGATTGAGTTCACCGTGGGCTACAGATTCGGACTGTAACAGCTTCGTCTCTGAAAAATAAAGTGTGTCAAAGCGGTATCGATTCCGTCTTGACACACTTTTCGTTTATAGTGGTGTCGCCGCTTATTCGGGGTACACCATGTTGTCGTCGGTGATGCGTTCGAGCACTTCCTCAAGGTAACGGCGTGCTTCAAGGCGTGCCATTGGCAGGTCGTGGAGCAGATAGTTGCCGCAATCCTTGGGTGCTGCGCCCGGCACTTCGCCCTCAAAAGAGGCTACAAAACGGAATGTACGCTTCATAAGTTCCACGATGTCGGAGGGTTGCAAGTCGCCTTTCATGAGCAGATAGTTGCCCGTGAGGCATCCCATAGGTCCCCAATAGACGATGTTGTCCTTCCATTCCGGGTCGTTGCGCAGGTAGGTTGCTGCCAGATGCTCTATTGTGTGCAGTGCACCGGGATGCAGAGCCGGCTCGCGGTTAGGCTCTTTCATGCGTATGTCGAATGTCGTTACGGTGTCGCCGCCGATGTTGTCCTTGCGCGAAACGTATATGCCTCGCAGCAGAAGGTTGTGGTTGATGGTGAAACTTGGTATCTTGTCCATAATCTTTTGTTTGTTATATGCTTTTGTTTTAAGTTCCCTTTCCTTACAATGCAGCGAGGAATGCCTTTGTCACTTCGAACGAGCCTTCGGCCATGCGTGCCCAGAAGTCGAAGTACATCTGTGCCTTGTCGTCCTTCAACGGGATGTCGCTGATGATGCGGAAACTCACGAACGGCACTCCGCGCAGATGGCATGTGTGTGCAATGGCGGCACTCTCCATATCTACAGCCATTGCGTCGGGGCAGTGGCTTAGTATGTCGCGCATTTTGTCGCGGTTATCTACAAACCAGTCGCCGGTGACAATGAGTCCGGCATGCACCTTCGTGGGGCAGTCGAGCGATGTGGCTTTCTGTACGAGGGTGCTGTCGGTGGCGTAGCGTGTGGGCATGCCGAGCACCTGACCGTAGTCGCACTCGCTGCCGCAATAGACGTCGTGGTACTGGCATGCTGTGCTCACCACCACATCGGCAACGTTGAGCCCGGTGTCGGCGCCGCCTGCACAGCCGGTGGAAATCACGAGGTCGGGCCGGTAGGCGTCAATCATCTCCACGGTTCCTATGGCGGCATTCACCTTTCCTATGCCGCATTTCTGTATCACGATGTCGTTGCCTCCGATGCTTCCGAGCACAAATTCACGCCCGTTGTGGGTCTCGCGCCGTGAGTCGCCGGTGAGTGTCAGGAGCTGTGCCAGCTCTTTGTCCATCGCCACAATTATTCCTATTTTCATCTTGTTGTTTGTTGTTATTGTTATTTTCGTTGCTTGTTGGCGGGGCGTTGGTTCAAGCGTATCGCTCGTACAAAGTTAGCTTAAAAACGCTGAAGCACAAAATATGCGGCTGAAAAATGTTCTGCCTTGTGGCGTAAGGACACAAAAAAAGGGCATCCGACGATGCCCCGATAATCTTTCTTTTCTCACGAAAACTTATTAATCAACAACAAAATTCATTCATTTACTATGTTAGTCACCGCCGTGACAGTTTTTTGATGATTTTTTACCTTTGCTTTAAAAATAGCTTCCTATCACTATTTGAATCTGTTTATGAAACGTAATCTGCGTCTGATCATCTTTTCTCAAGAGATCTGTTGAAACTTAAATAACTCTCTAATCATTTATCTTGACTTTCTAGTTGCAAAGATATAATATGCTGACGGACTATGCAAATTTATTCAACAAACGCCCGATTTTATAGCAAGAACACGCTTTTTTGCCCGTTAAAGTGTGTTTTTTACAAGCAAACGGACGAAAGAAGAGACGAGTGACAAGGCGATTTGCTTTTCCGCCGGTTGCCTGTCATGGGCAGTTTCCGGCAAGAAGCATCCCCTTGTCACTCGTCTTATCGTTTGCTTGACGGCTCTTTAGTATCCGAAAATCTCTTCTGTGGAGACGCGGCGCACGGGTGCGATCTTCTCCAGAGCCTTCATGTCGAGGTTCTTTTCATCGCCGAGAATGATGTAGCGCCACGGTTTCTTTGCCATGTTTTCCTTCTCGAACTTCACGATGTCGTCGAGTGTTATTGACGGCAGCGTCTCATAGACGTATCGGCGTACATCTTCGTCCAGACCGAGTTTTCGGTCGTTGAGGTAAGCGAAGATGATGTTGGCCTTGGTGATTCTGCCTGCCGCGATGCGCTTGCTGAGTGCTTGTTTGGCGAGGTCGAACGCGCCTTCCGACTGCGGTATGTTGTTGATGATTTCGTTGAACACGTTCACGCAGTCCATCATCTTGTCGTTCTGCGTGATGATGTAGGTGTAGGAGTATTCGGGCTCGTTCTTCTTTGATGGCGTGTTGTAGTGTGCTGCGGCGCTGTAGGCGAGTCCGCGGCTTTCGCGCAGTTCCTGGAACACGACACCGTCCATGCCTCCTCCGAAGTAGGAGTTGAACAGATTGATGATGGGTTGTTCCTTGACATTCCACTGTTTGCCTGAATTGTTGTACTGCATCATGTAGATGTTCTTGGCGTCATACGGCGCAATGAGTATCTCGTTTTCAGGTGTCTGCTCTGCGGTGTATGGTTTTCCGGCAGGTGCATCCTTGAGGTTCTTCGCCACGATGTGGTTCTTGTCGATGGTGGCGATGAGCTGCTTGAGTTCGAGCGGACCGTAGTAGATGATGCTGTGCTTGTAGTTCTTCAGTGCGGCTATCATGTCGATGAGTTCCTGCGGGTTCTTGTTCACGAGTGAAGCGCTGTCAGGAACGTTGCGGTAGGTGTTGTACTTGCCGTAGATTCCGTAGGATCGGAGGGCGTAGAAGTTGGTCTCCTGGTCGAGCTTGTTGTCCTTGCGTATCTTCAGTTTTGTCTCCACGAACTTCCTGTAGGCGTTGTTGTCCACCTTGGCGTTGTTGAGAAGCTGCTCCATGAGTTTCATGGCTTCGGTCATGTTCTCGCCGAGTCCGCTGAGTGTTATGTGCATCTCGTCCTCGCTTACGGATGTGTTGAAGTCGCATCCCAGTTCGTAGAAGCGCTGCTTCACCTCATCGGCAGAGAGCTTGTCGGTGCCGAGCAGGTCGAGATACTGCGGTGCGTATGGCAGCCAGTTGTTGCTTTCCTCGCCGAAATCGAATCGGTAGTAGAGTTCAAACAGTTCGTTCTGCTTGTTCTGTATGTAGTAAACGGGCAGTTTCTTCTTTGTCTTTGCCTGTGCGAAGTCGTTCTTGTAGTCGAGGAATCGTGGCTGTATGGGTTCCACTTTCGACTCCTTTATCTCCTTTACGAATGCGCTTTGCAGGTCGCGGTTGCTCGGAATCGGAGTGATTGCCGGCTTTTCTATCTTCTTCTGCGAGAGGTCTTCGCCGTGCTTCTTATATACTATGGCGTAGTTGTCGCCGAAGTGTCGGCGTGCGAAGTCGCTTATCTGTTCCTTTGTTATGTGTGCTATTCTGTCGAACTTCTCCACTTCTGTCTTCCAGTCGCGTCCGTTTATGAATGTGTTCACGAATGTGGTGGCTCGGCTTTCGTTGCTGTCGAGCGAGCGGAGAAAGTCGAGTTTCATGTTGTTGATGACCGACGGCAGCAGCTTTGCGTCGAAGTTGCCGCTCTTAAGCTTCTCCACTTCGCTGAGCATGAGGCTCTTCACCTCGTCGAGGCTTTGTCCTTCGAGGGGCATACCCAAGAGCAGGAACTGCGAATAGTCGCGCATGTCGAAGCAGAATGCCTCTGCGGTCTGACAGCGCATGGCCTGGTTGATGTTGAGGTCGAAGAGTCCTGCCTTGCCGTTGTTGAGCATGTTGCTTATCACTTGCAGTGTGTCGTTCTGCAGACCGGCGGCTCCGTCGAACTTCCATGCAAGCATTACGTTCTCCGCTTCCTGTCCCACTACGGTGCTGTCTTTGGGTGCTGTGAGGTTTTTCACGGGTGCGTAGTAGGGTTGTTCCACCTTGCCGTAGCCTTTCCATGAACCGAAGTAGCGGTCGATGGTGGCCATTACGGTTTCGGGGTCGAAGTCGCCCGCCATGCAGATAGCCACGTTGTTGGGCACATAGTACTTGTGGAAGTAGTTCTTGATGTTGGTGATTGACGGGTTCTTCAGGTGTTCCTGCGTGCCGATGGTGGTCTGTGTGCCGTAGGGGTGTGTGGGGAAGAGCATCTTGCCGATGGCTGCAAGCTCCTTGCGTATGTCCTTTGTGAGCGACATGTTGAACTCCTCGTACACGGCTTCAAGCTCGGTGTGGAATCCGCGTATCACCATGTTGTTGAAGCGGTCGGCCTGTATTCTCGTCCAGTTGTCCACTTCGTTCGACGGGATGTTGTCCACATAGCAGGTCACGTCGTTGCTTGTGTAGGCGTTGGTGCCGGTTGCTCCGATGGATGACATGAGTTTGTCGTACTCGTTTGGTATGAAGTAGCGTGCGGCAATCTGCGACACTGAGTCAATCTCGTGGTAGAGTTGCTTGCGCACGGCGGGGTCGGTGACGGTGCGGTAGTGTTCGTAGCGGCGTTCTATGTCGTCGAGGTAGGGTTTCTCCTGTGCGTAGTTGGTGGTGCCGAACTTCTGTGTTCCCTTGAACATGAGGTGTTCCAGATAGTGTGCCAGACCGGTGGTTTCGGCAGGGTCGTTGCGCGAACCGGTGCGCACGGCGATGTAGGTCTGGATGCGTGGTTTCTCCTTGTTTACAGAAAGATATACTTTCAGTCCGTTGGGCAGCGTGTAGATGCGTGTCTGCATCGGGTCGCCCTTCACGGTTTCATAGTCGTAGGCCTGTGCCTGCTGTGCTTGCATGACGAGGGCAAGGGCCATGACTGCGGCGGTGAATAGTTTCTTTATTCCCATAATTGTTGTTGTTTTTATTAGTGATTTTTCTTTTTGTGTGCCGGCGTCATGTGTGCCGGCGTCAGTGGTTGTCAGAATTCGCTCTCGTAGAGGAAGTCGTTGTACGGATACTTCTGCACGTGCAGCTCGCGCACCTTTCGGTATATCGTCTCGCGGAACTCGTCGATGTTCTGCTTCTCCTTGGCTGAAATGAAGAGGCAGTTCTCGTGGAGTCGTGCCATCCAGGTGCGTTTCAGCTCGTCGAGTGTGATGTTCTCCTTTGTCGGCGGAGTGAGGTCGTCCTCTTCTTTTTCGGTCCATGTGTAGTTGTCTATCTTGTTGAAGACAATCATCGATGGTTTGTCGGCGCATCCGAGGTCTTTCAGTGTGTTCTCCACCACGTTTATCTGCTCCTCGAAATCGGAGTGCGATATGTCGACGACATGCAGCAGCAGGTCGGCTTCGCGCACCTCGTCGAGTGTGGATTTGAAGGAGTCCACGAGGTCGGTGGGCAACTTTCTGATGAATCCCACGGTGTCGGCGAGGAGGAACGGCAGGTTCTCTATCACCACCTTGCGCACCGTTGTGTCGAGGGTAGCGAAGAGTTTGTTCTCGGCGAACACTTCGCTTTTGGAGAGAAGGTTCATGATGGTCGATTTTCCTACGTTGGTGTAACCCACGAGTGCCACTCGTATGAGTCGTCCGCGGTTCTTGCGCTGTGTCGTCTTCTGCTTGTCTATCTCCACCAGACGTTGTTTTAGGAGTGTGATGCGGTTGAGAATTATTCGGCGGTCCATCTCGAGCTGTGTCTCACCGGGTCCGCGCAGACCCACGCTTCCCTTTCCGCCGCCGCTTCCCGAACCGCCTCCCTGGCGTTCAAGGTGCGTCCACAGACGCTGGAGTCGCGGCAGCATGTAGCGGTATTGCGCCAGTTCCACCTGCGTCTTTGCGGCTGCTGTCTGTGCACGCATGGCGAAGATGTCGAGGATGAGCGATGTGCGGTCGAGTATTTTCACGCCCAGCTCCTTCTCTATGTTGCGTATTTGTTTCGCCGACAGCTCGTCGTCGAAAATCACCATGCCCACCGGTCGCTCGGCGTCGTCCTCTGCTTCTATGTATTCCTTTATTTCCTGCAGCTTTCCCGAACCGACGTATGTCACCTGGCTCGGTCCTCCCACGCGCTGCGTGAAACGCTTCACGGTGACGGCTCCCGCCGTGTCGGCGAGAAATTCCAGCTCGTCAAGATATTCTTTTGTCTTTTCCTCGTCCTGCTCTTTCGTTATAAGTCCTACGAGAACGGCAGTCTCTGCCTTAACTTCTGATATTACAAATTCTTTCATTCAATGTGTGTTACGATGTGCAATTATTGCAAGCATTGTGCAGATGTAATGCAAGTGCAGATGCAAAGGTACGCAATTTTCTGATTATGAATGTAAAAGGAAAGGTGTTTTTAATGGTGTGGACGGGTTATTTGTAATCCGTAGCGGGTTTCATGAATTGTGGTTTATGGAATGCTTGGATGCTGTTGTCGAGCGAGACGCTCGACCTCCTATGTTTGCATTTCATGATTTATAAGGTGCTTTACAGATGGTTTCCTGCTACATGACATTCGGAGTCCGTATTGCTTTGTGGTAGGTTTTGTGAACGAGTTGTAACTACTTGTATTTCAATGTGTTTTTGTTCTTTTGCATTTTTTGCTCTTTTACTTTTCCAAACAAGCCTTGTTTGCAGTGAAAAGAAGCCTTGTTTGAAAACCGGCATTATTGTGCTTGAAAACGCAGCGAAATTGTGAATAAAAGACCTTTTTATGTGAATACGTTTGCAAATTAGGTTTATAATCACTATCTTTGCATAAAATAGGCTGCACTCGGCAATGTGAAAGCAAACTTTCATTGCACTCGCTGGCACTATCTTTGCATAAGATAGGCTGCACTCGGCAATTGGAAAGCAAGCTTTCATTGCACTCGCTGGCACTATCTTTGCATAAGATACCGACTTTACGATAAAAGAACAAAAAACAACTTATAAATTTTATTGACATGAGATTAATAATCGAAAAAGACTATGACCAACTGTCTAAGTGGGCAGCTGAGCATGTGATTGAGCGTATCAACAAATTCAATCCCACTCCCGACCATAAGTTTGTGCTCGGACTCCCGACCGGTTCTTCACCCATCGGCATGTACCGCGCTTTGGCGGAAGCTTGCAAGCAGGGTCGCGTTTCGTTCAAGAATGTCCTCACATTCAATATGGACGAGTATGTGGGACTGCCCGAATCGCACCCGGAGAGCTACCACTCATTCATGGCAAACAACTTCTTCAACCATATCGACTGCCCGAAAGAGAACATACACATCCTCAACGGCAACGCAGAAGACCTTGAAGCCGAATGCGCACACTACGAGCAGATGATTGAGGAAGCCGGAGGCATCGACCTCTTCATCGGAGGTATCGGTCCCGACGGACACATCGCTTTCAACGAACCGGGTTCTTCGCTCACTTCACGCACACGCCAGAAGACCCTGACAACCGACACAATCGTTGCCAACTCACGCTTCTTCGACAACGACGTGAACAAGGTTCCGACAACTGCACTCACTGTAGGTGTAGGCACAGTGATGGCTGCACGCGAGGTGATGATTCTCGTGAACGGACACAACAAGACACGCGCTTTGCAGGCAGCTGTGGAGGGTCCCGTGACACAGATGTGGACTATCAGCGTGCTCCAGATGCACCAGCACGGCATCATCGTGTGCGATGAGGCTGCTACCGACGATCTGAAGGTGGGCACATACCGCTACTTCAAGGATATAGAAAAGAACAATCTCTGATTTTATGGAGAATGTCCTGAACGTTAAGCAAGTCTCGGCTGCCGGCGTAAAGGCGGCTGAGATTTGCCGTATTATGGACGAGGCAGGGGTGGAATTCCTCTCCGTGGCATCGCATTGCTGGACAACCGATTTCCCTTACCGCCCTGAGATGGAAGTGCGTCTTGCACACAACGGAAACCAACTGCTCGTGAACTACCGTGTCACAGAGGACAGCGTGCGTGCCCTTGCGCCTCACGATGACGGCAACGTGTGGGAGGACTCGTGCTGCGAACTCTTCATTTCGCCCGTTGCCGACGGCACATATTATAATATAGAATGCAATGCTGCCGGCACCATGCTGATAGGCTTCGGTCCGAAGCGTGAGGGCAGGGAACGTGCTGCGCAGCAGGTGCTCGACACAGTGGACCGCTGGTCGTCGCTCGGTCGCGAGCCTTTCGACACACGCAACGGCGCCGTGACATGGCAGCTGTGCCTCGCCTTGCCCCTCGGCGCGTTCTATCGCCATGCGCTCGGCAGCTTCTCAGGCATCATAGCAAAGGCGAATGTCTATAAATGCGGCGACAAACTGCCTCGACCGCACTTCCTTTCGTTCTTCCCGATAGACTTGGCGAAGCCCGATTTTCATCGTCCCGATTTCTTCGGCGACATAGTATTCGAATAAGACAAACATGTGTGCGTGCCATAAGCCGCACACCGACAGGCTATAACTGCGGCGGCATGCTTCGTGAAGGGGCGTGCCGCTTTTTGCTGAATAGGCATAAAACAGAAAACAAATAAAAAAACGAGTGATTATGAACTTCACGTTTGTTCCCGACCCATGCCAGCAGGAAGTGATTGAGGCAGAGGGCGGCAACCATCTTGTTTTGGCTTCTCCTGGATGCGGCAAGACACAGATTCTTGCCGAACGCATCTGTCGTGCGCACGAAAACGGGGTGGATTATGCCGACATGCTGTGCCTCACGTTCACCAATCGCGCCGCCCGTGGCATGACAGAGCGCATAGCCCGGCGCATGGGCGACGAGGTCACTGGCGAAATATTCGTGGGCAATGTGCACCGCTACTGCTCGCGTTTCCTCTTCGCCAACGGACTGGTGCCTACTGAATCGGCGGTCATCGACGACGACGATGCCGTGAGCATACTCGCACGCTACCTCGGCGACGACGAGTATTCGGTTGTCGCCAACTACCAGCGGAGGCGTGAATACGCCGAAGTGTTCCACCTTTCCACCTTCATGCACCAGATAAGAATGAAACACCCGAAAGCCATTCGCGTGCATTCAGAGTGTCTCGACAGCAACGACATAGCCGCCATGAAGTGCATCTGCCGCTTGCAGAAGAAGGATTTCACGCCAGAAATGATGGTCGATATGTACCTTCATGCCGACCTCTACCGCTCTCTCACACGCAGCGATACAATGGATTACGGCAGTCAGCAGATAGTGAAGAAGATGCTTCGCAAGATGGTTCTCGCTTGGGAATACGAACGCTACAAGCGCGAAAACCGTCTGCTCGACTTCAATGATTTGCTTATGTTCACCTACGACGCGCTCGCTTCCGACACCACGGATGCACCGCGTTTCCATCGTTACCGCTGGATTCAGGTGGATGAGGTGCAGGACCTCAACCCCTTGCAGATGCAGATAATACGCCTGCTCACAGCTCCCGACGCGCTCACCGTGATGTGTCTCGGCGACGAACAGCAGGCCATCTTCTCGTTTATGGGCGCCAAGATGGGGACGCTCGAGGCCTTGCGTAACAGGGAGGGATGCTGCCTCCACCACCTTTCGGTGAACCACCGTTCGCCGGAATATCTGTTGCAGGTGTTCAACGACTATGCCGCCACGGTGCTTGGTATAGACAAGACGATGCTTCCGCAGCCGTGTGGGGACAACCATGCGGTGAGACTCGGCAACGAACTGATGATTCTCCGCAGCGACAACTACGAGAGCGAGGTGCGCGATGTGGTGCAGTTTGCCGTGCAACTCAACCATAACTACCCGCACGACACGACGGCAATAGTGGTGAATGCCAACCGCGACGCCGAGGATATAGCTGCCGAACTGAAGCGTTGCGGAGTGGGATTCTTCAAGGTTTCAGGCACCGACCTGTTCGCGACTCCTGATGTCAAACTCGTCTTTGCACACCTGTCGGTGCTCAACAACGAAATGAACTTCATGGCGTGGGCACGCCTTCTGCACGGACTTCGTGTGTTTGAGGGCAGTGCTTCGGCACGCTCTTTCGTGCGCGAACTGTTCGATCGTGCCCTGATGCCGTCCGATTTGCTGCGCATCGACGGCGGTTCTTATCTGCAAGATTTTGTAGAATGCTATGAAGAAAAGGATATTGTCGTGTTCGATACGGAGACCACCGGACTCGATGTGTTTGCCGACGATATAGTACAGATAGCTGCCGTGAAGATGCGTAAAGGCAGAGTGGTGCCTGATTCCGCGTTCGTGGCGCACCTGACGACTTCGCGCGAAATCCCGGCGATGCTTGGCGACATCGTGAACCCGATAATAGAGGAACGCAAACGCCACACGCTCATCGCCAACGATGAAGCCTTGCGGCAGTTTATGAACTATGCTGAGGGTGCGGTGTTGCTCGCACACAACGCCGACTACGACTACCGCATTCTCGAAAACAATCTGCGCCGCTACTGTCCCGACATATCTCTCGAAATGCAACATCCGCATTATCTTGACTCGTTGAGACTTGTGCGACTGCTGCATCCCGAATTGAAAGAGCACAAACTGAAATATCTTCTCGGCGCATTCGGGCTTGAAGGCGAAAATTCGCACCTTGCCGACGACGATGTGAATGCCACTTGTGGAGTGGTGGCACACTGCTATGAGGCAGCAAAGGAGCGTCTGGCAGAGCAGCAACGCTTCCTCTCTTTGGAACAGACACGCCGCCATGCTTCGGCACTTAACAATGCCTATGGCGCGTTTTATGCCGAAGCAATTGCCCGGAAATATGTGCGCCGTGCAGCAGACGAGACTCCGGCACTCGTTCATGAACTTCTGCTTTTCCGTCAATATCTGCTTGACGATGGAAAGATACAACCCATCGACGGCTTTGAACACATTACCTCCTATCTCGCTTCCGACATGATTGATGCCGCAGCAGAACCTTCACTCTATGAGCAACTCTCGCATCATGCCATGGAAATAGCGACTCTGAAGGAGGCCGATTTGTGCGGAGGTACGGCGATGAACGAGCGCATTTTTGTCACAACCATACACAAAGCAAAAGGTTTGGAGTTTGATAATGTGATACTGTTCGATGCTGTTGAGGGGCGTATGCCAAACTACTACACTCGCAATACGCCGCACCTTTTTGCCGAAGATGCCCGCAAATTCTATGTGGCCATCACTCGTGCCAAGCGGCGTCTGTATGTGTCTCAAAGCCTAACGCAGGTCGGATGGCATGGCGATGTGAGCGAACGCCACCTCACACCGTTCATGCGCACGGTGGAGAAATATTTCGGTAGCAGGACTTTTGCCGAAGAATGAGAGCGGCATGCAGTGGTGACCGGTATGCAAACCGCACTGCGTATAGTCTGTAAATGAATAGTTTCAGCAACCGACAAATAAAAAAGCTGACCCCGGAATCCCGGAGTCAGCTTTTTTATTCTATGCTGTTTTCAGCCTGTTTATTAGTTGAATGTGTACTTGATGCCAATCTGCATCTTCCAGCACTGGTCGTAGTTGTGATTGAAGTTCCAGGTCTTGGTAGCATATTCGCCGTTGACCTTCATCATACTGAACACCGGTGTGTTGTTCTCCACCTTGTTCACCTTCAGAATCTGACCGTTGTTGCAGCTGGTCATATTCTTTGCTACGCCCCACTTCGAGTTGAAGAGGTTGCCTACGTTCATGATGTCGAGGCTGAGCTGCAGGCGGTTGCGTGTGTTGCCCACCTTCACGTCGAAGTCGTGTGCCCAACGGAAATCGAAGCGGTGGATGAACGGAGCGCGAGCGCTGTAAGCCTCTGCGTACTCGCCCTTGTGGTTCTTCAGATACTTGTCCTGCTCTACAAACTTCCAGAAAGCCTCGCGGTCGGCGTCGCTTGCGAATTTGATTTCAGAGTCGTTTCTCGGTATGTACATCAAATCGTTCTTGATACCGTCGCCGTTGATGTCGCCGTTATAGAGGAAACTGTAACCCGATGGAGAGTAACCCTGATAGAACAGGCTGAAGTGATCCTTGGCATACTTGTAGCTTACGTTGGCGATGATGCGGTCAGGAACAACGTACTGCGAGTTCTGCACATTGGAGAAGTTAGGACCGTTGATGGTGTACAGACCCGACCATGCAGAAGAAGCGTTGCTGCCCGGCATACCAGACACTTCCTTCATCACGGTGTGTGTGTAAGCAGCCATTACGTTGAGGTTCTTCAACGGCTCTGCAGTAGCGGTGATGTTGAAGGTGTAGCCGTGGCCTTTGTGGGTGTTGGTGAGCACGCACGCATCGTTGATGTTCGAGTAGTATGTGAAGTTCTTCGGATAAACGAGGCGGTTGTCTGCTCCGTTGAGGTGTTCCCAACCAGAAGTATCGTCCTTGATGTTGTAGTTCTTCAGCATCACATCGTTGATTTTCTTGGTGTAGATGAACTCGGTTGTGAGCGTCATCGGGAAGCTTACCGGCACCTGATAGTCTATAGCGATTGATGACTTCCATACCTGCGGCATTTTGAAGTTGCGATCTACGCCACCGATTGTTCTTGCCAATGTGCCGTCGTCAGGAGTGATGGTAGCTGGTGCACCGAGCAGTTCGCGAATCTTGTCGCGGTCGGTAACGAGGCCGCCCTTGAAGTTGTTGAGCAGCGGGTCAGACGACTTCACTGTTCCGTCCTGATTGTACTTTGTAACGGCGTTGAACGGGTTCTGCTGAATCATACCGGAGTTGCTCGGCATGTTGGTGAAGAACACCAGCGGCAGACGGCCTGCGAACAGACCTGTACCGCCACGCACCTTGAGGCTCTTGTCGCCCAGCACGTCCCATACGAAGCCTACGCGAGGAGAAATCTGTATGTTGCTCTTCGGCCACATACCTGTGTCGATGTGTTTTCCGCCGAAGTCGAGTGCCTTGATGGCGTTGTTGGTCATGATGTCCTTGTCGTTGAAGGCGATGTCGTCGAAGCGGATACCGCCGGTGAGCTTAACGCGGTCGCTCACGTTCCACTCGTCCTGCAAGTAGATGCCATACTGGTTGAACTTAACCTCTGATGTCGGGCTTGTAGCTCCGTTGTAGCCGTAAGCAAGGCCCACGGTCTCAGGCGCAGCGCCAGTGAGGAAGTCGTCGAGTGAGCGGTAGCGGTAGTAGCCCGTGCCGCCGCGCATGTATGCGTTGTTGGCAAACTGGTGCTCGAAGTTGAAGCCCGCTGTCACCTTGTGGTTGCCAGCATACCATGTGAAGTTGTCGGTAAGGCTGATCACCTTGTTCTTCACCTGGTTGTTGTAAGAGAAGAGCTCGTAGCCGAAACTCATGTATGGCGAGAGATCCTGCTTAACGGTACCGTCGGCGAGAGTCTCGTAGCCGTTCATGATATCAACGAACGGGAATATAGAAGAATCAGAGCCGCGTCCGTCCTTCATGTCAGTGTATGTGAAGAGCAACTGGTTCGCGAACTCGTTGCCGAAGCGGCTGTTGAGGTCGGCAGTTACAGATGTAACGTTGTTGTCCATGGAGTACATGGAGTTTGAGAACGACATGGAGTACTGTGAGAGACGGTCCATGTTGCGCAGACGGTAGCCCGTGTCTGACGAATTTCCGTTAGGCGCGTTCCACATCTTGTTGGCAGTGTGGTTGAAGCGCACGGCAAGATGGTGGTCGTTGGTGATGTTCCAGTCGATGCGGCCGAGCAACTTGAGGTTGTGTTCGTCGGCGCCCCAGTTGGTGTAAGAACCAGGGTCGTAGCCGTACTTCTCCTTAAGGAACTGAGCAACGCGGTCGAGGTCGCTCTTCTTAGTGCGTGAGATGTACTGGTCTATGTTTGCCCTGCCGTCTTCAGACGGAGCCCAACGGTTAGCTACGCCCGGCACAGTTGTATATTCGGCGTTGGCGAAGAAGAAGAGCTTGTCCTTCACGATAGGGCCGCCTAAGGTGAAACCGTATGTCGTTGTGCGGTTCTTGCCGCGCTCGCCGAGGTCGGCGTCATCAACGCGGTTGCCGTGCATGTTCTCGTTGTTGTAGTAGATGTATGCAGAACCCTTGAAGGTGTTTGTACCCGACTTTGTTACGGCGTTGATGCCGCCGCCGATGAAGTTGGTCTGGCGTACATCGAAGGGAGAAACCACTACCTGCACTTCGTCAATGGCATCCATTGATATAGGTGAACCTCCACCGGGCAGTTTGGATGTGAGTCCGAAGTTGTTGTTGAGGTTGGCACCATCGAGAGTGAAGTTTGTAGAACGTCCGTCACCACCTGCGAAGCTCATGCCGTTGGAGTAGGGCGAGAGGCGTGCGATGTCGGTGATGCTGCGGTTGATGGTAGGCATGTTCATGATTTGGGTGTTGCTGATGTTGGTTGAAGCACCGGTCTTCTCGGCAGCGAACTTTGAAGCCTTGCCTCTTATTACCACTTCGCCCAGCACACTGGCGTCCTCAGACATGTTGAAGTTCTGGTTGTGTGTCTCGCCGAGCTGCAGAGTCACGCCCTTTGCTTCTTTAGGCTGGTAACCGATGTAGGTCACCTTGATAGTGTAGGGTCCGCCAACACGCATACCTTGAATGGTGTAGCGTCCATCGACGTTGGTAACTGCGCCATAACGTGTGCCCGAAGGCTCGTGAATGGCTTGGATTGTTGCGCCGACAACACTCTCGTTGCTGCCGCCCAATGTCACTTTTCCACTCAGAGCAGATGTTGTCACCTGCGCCAATACTGCCTGCACAATGGCAATCAGCATCACGGAAAGCATGTACAATCTCTTTCTCATAACTGTTTTTTTGAAATGTTAAAGACTCAATTCCCCATTTGCATGGAGGTTTACCTATTTAAATGAATTTTGATTTGCTTGCAAAATTAAACATTATTTATTACAAAAGTGTTACTTTTTTCAAAAAAATTAAGATTGTACACATTTTTCTCTGTTTGTACTTAAAATATATGTGTTTTGCAGGTATTTCTTCGCTTAAAACGGTGGGTGATGGGTTGGAAAATGCGTCTTTTTTTGTCCGTATTGCAAACAAGGCTTCCTTGCACTCAAAAGAAGCCTTGTTTGGAGTGAAAAGAAGCCTTGTTTGTGAGGCAAAGAAGCCTTGTTTGGAAACGGGGTGGGGCGTGGTTTCGATGTGAGGGTGTATTGTACTGGGAGACAATGGGTTGTGTGGCTATTCCACTTCGATGGCCATTGCCGCATTGTTGATTGTCACTTTTTTCCACAGTCTGAAGAAGTCGAGACCGAGGCGGCCGTAGTTGGCGGAGAGAGCGTTGCTGGTGGAGAGGGCGGAGACGGGGACATTGCGGAGGGTAAACGGGGTGGAGGATAGGCGCATTGTGAGCGACGGGAGGCGGAAGATGCTGTCGTAGGTCACGCCGCCGAAACCTGTTGAGGCTGCGATGTCCCATTTTCCTTCGCGGGCTATGTCGGCGGTGTAGTCGCGGTAGAAGGCGTTGCCGAGGGTGGTGGCAGCTGCTCCCGTGTCGAGGGTGATGGCGAAGGTGTTGCCGCCGTACTCTATCTCTGCGTAAGGTGTGCGCCCTGACGGCGTAAGGCAGATGTTGGGGCGTCGGCGTGATGTCGTGAGTGTGTCGGAGGAGAGTGTCACTGTGCTCTTTTCGAAGTCTATTATATAATGTGGAAACTGCATGAGCAGGCTTTCGCCGAGTATGCAGCTGTAGGCGTCGGCGGTGTGGCGGACGCGCTCGTTGCCGCTGTCGAGGTCGAGGATTACGAAGGGTACGTTGCGGAGCGTCAGCGTTCCTATCGTCAGTTCCTTGGCGATGGCTATGCGTCCCGTGCCGAGTTTTGTGCCTATTACGCTGATTGTGGCGTCGGTGGGAGTGAGGTGGTACTTGGCGGCGAGCTTGGGTGTTATGACATTGTAGGTTGCGCCCGTGTCGAATGTCATTGTGCATTTCTGTCCGTTGAGCCGGCTGCCGATGTGTATGAGCACTTGGGTGGAGTCGGCGCTGAACGGAACTGTGCTGAAGGGGACGGTGTGGCTGGTGTTGCCGCCCTTGTCTTTTTTGTAAAGGGCTGACCGGCTGAGTGTGTCGTAGAGGTGTTGCTTCCGGCGCAGCTCCGCCACTGTCGCCGTGTCGGCGCTTCCTTCGAGCTGGTCGGCAAGGCTTTTCATCGTCGCGCTTGCCTTGGTGTTGTCGCCGAGTCGGGAGTAGGTTGTGCTGAGGAGCGACAGCATCGACACAACATTGCCCATACCCATTTCCTGCTGATGGTTGCGCACGAGTGTGGTGATGGCTTCCGCCGCCTCTTCGTTGCGGTTGAATGCGGTGGCGAGCATGGCTTTGGAGAAGCGGCGTATCATGGGCGACATGCTTGCGCTGTCCTTTTCGTAGATGTCGTAAAGGCGGAACCATTGGCTTCCGTTGATGCATGCTCCGGCTGCGGCGTCGGTTGTGTTGCTGTCCTGTGCAAGGCAGGGTGCGGTGTGGAGGATGAGCAGGAGTGCGAGTGTGTTGATTACTTTTTTCATAAGAGTGTGGTAGGCGGATGTGGTGTGCAGAGTGGAAATCTGATGACCGAGTTGGGATTAACGAAAAAACTTGGCAATCTTCGGTGGATTCCGTGGCCGGTTGTGCCGAAGATTGTCAAGTTTTATCAGTCGTTGCTATGTCGTTATTTCACTACAATGACGAGGTATTTGCTTGTTGACCAGAACAGCTGCGGGTTGTTTATGCGCAGAACGTACTGTTTGTTGGCGTCGCGTTGCAGCGTGTAGCTGCTTGACGGGTGCATGGTGAGGATGCGTGCCGACTTGGAGTAGAGCTTCACTTCCTTCTCCACACGGATGTCTATCTTTGTGAAGTAGTTCTTGTTGAAGTTGGCTTCGAGCACCTTGTTGCCGTCGATGATGCGCTGTTCCTTCAGTTCCTTCTTTGTTCCGAACACGAACCATGCTGTGTTGAGCTGCTGGTCCTGCTTGTGTATCGTTGCACTCTTCTGTGATGACTCTGTCTTCAGGTCGCTCACGTTGGTGTTGAGGTTGTTTATTGTCTCGTCGAGAGCGGCGATGTGTATGTCCTTGGCGTCGAGTTCGGCACGCAGCTGTCGCAGCTGCTGGTCCTTGGCGTCAAGCTGTTTCACGAGTTCCTCCACGGTCTTGCGCAGCTCGTCGCCCTTGATGCTGCTCTCGCGGAGCTGCTGGCGGAGTTTTGCCATGAGCACACGGTTCTGCTTCATGGTGTTGGATATGAACTGTATGTTCTCCACCATCTGTCTGTGCTTGTCGGCTCCTTCGCCGTCTTTCACTATGCTTACACGGTTTTCAGCCTCGTTTATCTCGCGGAGTCCTTCCTGTATTTCGTTGAAGGTCTCCATCATGTCGTTGATTTCGTTGTCCTTCTGTGATATTATCTTTTGCAGCGAGTCGGCCTGTTCCATGATTGCCAAATCGGTTTTCTTGCCTTCTCCCTTGCATCCTGCAAGGGCAAAGAGTGCCAGTCCCAGCACTAAAATAGATAGGTGCTTCATAATTTTTCTTTTAAGTTTTTCTTTTCTTTACTGTTATAACCCGCCACTACGATTACTATCTCGCCTCGTGGCTCTGTCTGTGTGAAGTGTTCCGTTACTTCGGCGAGTGTTCCTCGTACGCTTTCTTCATGTACTTTCGATATTTCGCGGCACACGCTTACTTGGCGTTCTGGACCGAACGTGTCGGCAAACTGCGTGAGAGTCTTCACAAGTCTGTAGGGCGATTCGTAGAAAATCATCGTTCGTGACTCTTCACGCAGACTGTTTAACAGAGTCTGACGACCTTTCTTCTGCGGAAGGAAACCTTCGAAACAGAAGCGGTCGCACGGCAGTCCCGACGACACTATTGCCGGAATACATGCCGTTGCACCAGGCAGACACTGTACGGTGATGCCCGCCTTCGCAGCCTCGCGGGCGAGGAAGAATCCGGGATCGCTTATGCCCGGCGTGCCGGCATCGCTTATCAGGGCGACGGTCTGCCCGGCTTTGAGCCGCTCCACAATGTTGGCACTTGTGCCGTGCTCGTTGAACTTGTGGTGCGACATGAGACGGTTCTGTATGTCGAAGTGCTTCAACAGAGTCCCGGATGTACGCGTGTCCTCGGCAAGCACTATGTCTGCCTCTTTCAGAATGCGTATGGCGCGGAGTGTCATGTCCTCCATGTTACCCACCGGAGTGGGCACAATGTACAATATACCCATAATGTCGGCAAATATAATGAATTCTTCTTCACCCTCAAAAAAAACCAACTGTTTCTTTGCATTTTTTAAAACGTCTTTGTAATTTTGTGCTCATCATGACAGTAAATTTAGTCGGCGAACAGCATCGCCAGGGAAGAATAGAAGTGATATGCGGCTCGATGTTTTCGGGAAAGACCGAGGAACTTATCCGCCGCATAAAGAGAGCGACATTCGCTCGGCAGAAGGTTGTAATCTTTAAGCCGCAGATTGACACGCGCTACTCCGACGAAAATGTGGTGAGTCACGACCGCAACGCCGTCGTTTCGAAGCCCGTCGGCACGGCGGACGACATACTCGCGCAGCTCGACACACTCACGAATGTGGATGTGGTGGGAATAGACGAGGCACAGTTCTTCGACGAACGCCTCACCGAAGTGTGCGACATCCTGGCATCAAGGGGCATCCGCGTCATCATAGCGGGGCTTGACATGGACTTCAAGTGCCACCCGTTCGGAGCCATACCGTCGCTTTGTGCCATCGCCGACGAGGTGACAAAGGTGCATGCCATCTGCGTGAAATGCGGCAATCTGGCTTATGTCAGCCATCGTCTTGTGAGCAATGACAGTCAGGTTCTCATCGGCGAACAGGCTGAATACGAGCCGCTCTGTCGTGAATGCTACCGCAAGTGCACCGCCGCTGAAGGCTGATTTGCATGCCTGACACCACTCCCGCACACGCTGCCGGAAGCATGGCGGCGTGACATGACTTGACCGAAACGAACCAAAAACAAATTGCTTATGCCGGAACAGAAAATTACACTCGACCGTCTTGTGCGCTGGCTCTCTGTCGGCGGCATAACTCTTGCCGTGTTCTTCATAACCAAATATCTGAGCAGCGTGCTGCTCCCCTTCGTCGTGGCATGGCTCTTCGCCTATCTGCTCTATCCCATGGTGAAGTTCATCCAGTACAGAATGCATGTCAAGGTGAGGGCCATTGCCATCATCATCGCCATGCTTCTCGTCCTGAGCGTGGTGGGACTTATGGTCTATTTCATATTCCCGCCGATGATAGACCAGTTCCAGAAACTCTACGGCTACCTCATGCACTGGCTGCACCAGACCACACATACCAACGACCTCACCACCCTTGTGCGCCGTTGGATGGAGGACAATCAGGAGCAGGTGGAACGCTTCTTCAAGAGCAAGGACTTCAGCGACACGCTGAAAAGCACCATGCCCAAGCTGTTTGAAGTGATAGGACAGACGGCGAACATAATAATGAGCGTGGTGGCTTCGTGCATCACCTTATTATATATGTTCTTCATTTTGCTCGATTACGAGTTCCTGACGACCAACTGGATACGCATCTTCCCAGTGAAAAACCGCCCGTTCTGGCACGAACTGGCGCAGGATGTGGAGCGCGAGCTCAATAACTATATACGCGGACAGAGTATGGTGGCGCTGTGCATGGGCATCATGTTCTGCATAGGGTTCAGCATCATGGACTTCCCGATGGCAATAGGCCTGGGCATACTCATAGGCGTTATGGACCTCGTGCCCTATTTGCACACGTTCGCACTCATACCCACCGCTTTCCTCGCCATGCTCAAAGCAGCCGATACGGGGCAGAACTTCTGGATGGTATTCGGTCTGGCTGTGGGACTGTTCATCGTGGTTCAGATAATCACCGACATGGTGGTCACACCTAAAATCATGGGTAAGGCGATGGGGCTCAACCCTGCCATACTCCTTCTTTCGCTCTCCGTATGGGGCGCATTGCTCGGGTTTATCGGCGTCATCATAGCCCTTCCGCTCACGACACTGCTCATAGCCTACTGGCAACGCTATGTCACAAAGGAGGCGAAACGGCCCTCAAAAGCGGTGGAAAAGACAGAAACGACAGGATGACAACGCTCTGACGACTGTGGAAAGGCACGTTTTTTAAGCGTAAAACACAAAAAATGCAGAATTTATTTGCGCATTTGAAAATAAAAGGCTACCTTTGCACTCGCTTTTGAAACATAAGGCATTACGGAGATCCGTTAGCTCAGCTGGTAGAGCACAACACTTTTAATGTTGGGGTCTTGGGTTCGAGCCCCAAACGGATCACCACCAAAGAGGACTTTCTTTCGGGAAAGTCCTCTTTTCGTTTGTGCCATCTCCAAAATCCGCTGACCCTGTTTGTCACATCATTCGACAACTGAAATATGTTAAAATCAGACATAATCAGTCAGAAAAATGATATACGATCAGCAGACCCTTTATTCCTGCCTTTTATATTGTGGGCTTACAATACTATTTACGTTTGGAGTTGTTTTTATGGTATATTTTTCCTTTTTGTGTATCAAAATTTTGCTGAAGCCATCTGTAATATAGAAAAATTCAGTAACTTTGTTTTTGCAACCCTAGTGATTGTTGTTTGTAAATTATTGGCGTTTAATATATTAAAAACCACGATATTTCCTCTAATCATTAAATTATCAGTTACTTATATTTTGTTGAATTCACTTTAAATTGAATCTAATATGGCAGGAGTAAAATACCAATATTCATTAGATGAAAATGGCGAACTTATAAACATTAATAGCTTAGCAAGTGAATCTCGTAGGCTACATACATATAGATGCATAGGTTGTGGTAATATTTTGCTTCCAAGGGCTATAGGCAGTGTTAAACGCCGCCCTCATTTTTACCACAAAGAGCAGATAGACTGTTCTGGTGAGACTTATTTGCATAAATTAGGAAAGAAACTTATAAAAGAACGTTTTTATGGTTCTGAACATTTTAATATATCTTACCCTGTAACTATTGCTTGTGATAACTCTGCTTGTGCGTTTAGACATGAATGCTGTAAAGTAGGCAATCAGCAACATGAAGTTGATTTGAAAGAAAACTATGATATCTGTCAGGAAGAGGTCTCTATTAACGGCTTTGTCGCTGATCTGCTTTTATCAAGCAGCAAGAATCCCAATATTCCTCCAATACTGATAGAAATATGTGTATCTCATGCTTGTGAAAAAGAAAAAAGAAATTCAGGATTAAGAATCATCGAAATAAAGATAAAAGACGAAAAGGATCTGGATAATATTTTTTCGAATGGGATGTTAAAGGAAATCGTGCCGTCTTGGAATGTGAAATTTTCTAATGTTGAATTTATCTCATTTAAGAGAAAATTCAAGAAGAAAATGACTGTGCCAATAACAAGGTATATTTACGCCTCACAGGGTATTGCAGAAGGGTATTTAATGCAAATAAATTGTTCTGATGCAAATTATCGTATGAGGAAGAATTCTTTGCTTGAATTAAATGTGTTTAGTAATTCTTGTTGTCGTCCTGAGTTGATAAGTGTTTTACACTGGCTATATAAGTATAAAGGTTTTCGTCGCTGCAACATTTGCAAATTCTATTATGCGACAAATTTTGAGGAATCCCCTATTTGTAGGCTAAGTAAGAAATATGGTAAGCCCAAATACCCGAATCCGAATTTTGCAGAGCAATGTAGTAGTTTTGGCGTAGATAATAGTAGAATGTTATTAAACGACGAGTTTTATGTTTATGAAGTTCCTTCAATATACATGAATGAAAAGGATGAGTACAAGGTAATTATTGCAGGAAGTAGCGATTTTCATGATAAGAAAACTTTTAAGGAAAAAGTGGATTGCTATTTGTCTGAAAAAATAAAGACTCATAATGTTGTCATACTTGCAGGGACTTCTAGGTTTACAAGAGAACTGATATTGGAATATGCAGAAGAAAAGCACATTCAAGTAGAACAACATAATGCTAAATGGGGGAAATATAGGGAAAGCGGTGTAATGGGTCATTTGGATGAAATGATAAATGAGTCAGATGCTGTAATTGCTTTTTGGGATAGAAAAGGAACAATAACGGGTGAACTAATAAGTAAGGCACGATTAAAGGGTCTTCAATGTAAAATAATAGAATATTAAAAGGAAAAATACTCCTTCAAATGGGCTTCATCCGTGCTTTTGTGAAAGTCTTATCTAATGTTCGTTATCTTCTACCTGCCGCAGGCGGATTCACTCCCATTTTCTTGCCTAAGCCAAGAACTTCTGCTAATCCAAGTTTTGACACTTCTCCTCATTAAAATAATTGTCATTTTAGGAAGAAACAAAGAAACTCCATGATTTGTTGAAGTTTACATGTCAGAAAATGTGTTGATAATTATATTTTGTGTAAATTTGCGTACTGTAAATGTATCATCTTTAACTTAAATACTAAAGACAATGAATAACAAAACAAAATTTATCTTAACCTATGTGGCTGGCATAGTTACCGGTGTTGTATTGACGTTTATGGTGGGATTTTTGGTAACAAAGTTACAAGCAAGGTCTTCGTCAGATGAAATAGTTATGTTTGATAAGCCTCGTGGTGTTGTGCCTGGCGATATGTTTGAGGTTATGCAGGTTATGCCTGATGGTAGCGCATTAGCTACCGGTTGTAGTATTCTGAGTGATAATTATGGAACAATAGTTCTCTTCATAGGTGATGAAAGTACATCTTATTATGACAACCAAAAGATATATGTGCCTGACGGGAAAGTTTTAAAGCAAGTAGGAACATACAGCTATATGGCGCGTAATGAAATGTACAAAACGGTGCCAATTGTGAAAATAATGGCAAAGTGAATGGAATAGGGCATACTGTCAGATAAGGGAAAATCTTGTTTTGCAAAAGTTAAAAAGGGGATTATTGTGAAGGATTATGTTTTTTTCTGTGTACCTTTGCAAATGAAACATCAAGAGCAGTTAAGTCTGCACCAACCGAGCCGACAGCTACGGTGGTCAAGTTACGATGTGGAAACTAAGTTTAATTTCAAAAAATGTCATTATGAACAATTCTCTTTACGATGATTTTGCTGTACGTTTTGCAGCAAGTTCCCTAAATTCTTTGGTTGAAAGTTTCAATCGTCAGGTTGGAAGCCGTGGCTTCACTTCAGCTCGTGCTGCCTTTGACAACGCACTTATGGATGAGCTGATAAGGCGAGGTATAGATGTGTCTGCTGTGTTTGACGGTACGGTCATTTCCTTTTCGCATAAAGTGTTGCTGGATAATAATGGATTGGTAGTTTGCGATTGATGTGAATTCGGCGAAATTTGACTAAAAAAGTTTTTTCAAAAAAATCCATCATTCTACATTTTAGTGCTGGTTTTTCCGCCGTAATGCGTTGTGACTTAGTGTTATACGGTGGATGTAGATGCAATGTAGATGAGATGTAGATGCAATGTAGATGGGGTGCGGATGGCATGAAGTGGATCAATCTGCACCCTTTTTTATGATTTTTGCTGGCAGATAGGAGGTCGAGCGTCTCGCTCGACAACACTAAGCAAGCCGCCATTCATACGCTTGCCTCCATCACTTGCGCCGCAAAAAATATGAATTCAGGATTGTTTGTGTGGTGTTGTCGAGCGGGGACGCTCGACCTCCTATTGGGAGTTGCGACTTGGCGCAAAAAAAAGTTACGATATTGTTGTACAATATCATAACTCCGTTGTTTTTTGTTTGTAAGTC
>OLGE01000753.1_pt1 | contig 35950 bp, 35 predicted proteins | sample 1605151 | NCBI WGS metagenome assembly OLGE01 (sample SAMEA3888912, study PRJEB22519) | human gut metagenome | biome: human gut; feature: human-associated habitat; material: faeces | place: Denmark | collected 2010
TTTTGCAAGAAAAATGTCAAAAAAAATTTGCAATGAAAATGTCAAAAATCCGAGGCATAAATGCGAATAATAGATGTAAATTATGTAAACGGTAAAAAGCGGGATTGGAATCATGAAAAACGGAAAGAAATTTAATATTACAGGTGTTTTTAATATCGCCTTTGGGTTTCTATATATGGTGTCTGTATGATATAATGAGCACAAGATTTTCTATGGGAAATTCTAATTATACGTTGACAGGATATCTGTAACGTGGTATGTTGAGTGTACTAATAATGATAGTACACAAAGATCAAAAGCATAACAATTCGGGAGGACAGAAAGATGTGGGCTTATGAAAGTGTATTTTATCAGATTTATCCGTTAGGATTTTGCGGGGCGCCGTTTGAAAACGACGGCGTGGAAGAGGCGAGGATTTTAAAAGTCGTGGATTGGATTCCTCATATTAAAAAACTGGGGGCGAACGCGATTTATTTTTCCCCGGTGTTTGATTCCGATACGCATGGATATAATACGAGGGATTACCGGAAGATAGATTGCCGGCTTGGCAGCAATGAGGATTTCAAAAAGGTTTGCGACGCGCTGCATGATGCGGGCATCAAGGTTGTGCTGGACGGCGTGTTCAACCATGTGGGGCGCGGCTTCTGGGCGTTTCAGGATGTCTTGAAGAACAGGGAAAATTCTCCTTATAAAGACTGGTTCTACCGCATCGATTTCGGTGGTAATTCCAATTACAACGACGGGCTCTGGTATGAAGGCTGGGAAGGAAATTATGATCTGGTAAAGCTAAACCTTCGCAATGAAGCGGTCATAACGCATATTCTGGACTGCGTGAAGGGCTGGATTGACGAATTTGATATCGACGGTCTGCGGCTGGACGTGGCATATTGCCTGGACCATGATTTTGTCAGAAGGCTCCGCAGCTTCTGCGACGGTTATAAAAACGAATTTTTCCTGGTCGGAGAAATGCTCCACGGGGATTACAATCAGATGGTAAACGACGGAATGCTGCATTCCGCGACCAATTACGAGTGTTATAAGGGGCTGTTTTCCAGCTTTAACAGCATGAACATGTTTGAGATCAATCATTCTCTGTTACGCCAGTTCGGACCGGAGAATTGGACCTTATATAAAGGAAAACATCTGTTATCGTTTGTGGATAATCATGATGTGACCAGGATTGCCAGCAATCTGAATAATGAAAAGCATCTGCCGCTTATCTATGCGCTGATGTTCGGTATGCCGGGAATCCCCTGCGTCTATTACGGAAGCGAATGGGGAGCAAAGGCAAATAAGAGCGAAGGAGATCCGGCGCTTCGCGCCTGCTTTGAAAAGCCGGAGGAAAACGAGCTGACGGAATATATCGCGGCGCTTGCTAAGGCTAAGAAGGAAAGCCGCGCGTTAAATTACGGCGAGTTCAGATCGGTTGTGCTGACCAATAAACAGTGTATTTTTGAGAGAAAGTGCGAAGGGGAACGCGTGCTGGTGGCGATCAATGCCGACGCCGAAAGCTATACGGCGCATTTTGACGCGGGCTGCGGGACGGCGGAGGATCTGATTACCGGAAAAATCCATGATTTCGGAGGAGGAAGCGAACTACCGCCTTACAGCGCCGCTTTCTGGAAAATGGAAAAATAAAATACGGAGGTGCAAAATGGGGGCAGAACAGGAAGCCGTCATCAGGGTCAAGGGGCTTTATAAGATATATAAGGTCGGCGATACCAAGGTGCGTGCCTTAAACGGCGTGGATTTTCAGATCAATCGCGGAGAGTTTTGTGCGATTGTGGGAGCGTCCGGGTCCGGTAAATCTACTTTATTAAATATGCTCGCGGGATTGGAGAAGCCGACGAAAGGGTCCATTGTCATAGCGGGCGAACATATGGAAAAGAAATCGGAAAACGAGCTGGTGGCTTTTCGCAGGGAACATATCGGATTTATCTTTCAGTCCTTTAACCTGCTTCCGACCATGAACGCGGTGGAAAACGTAGCGCTGCCCCTGACCTTTCAGGGAATGGACAAAGCGAAGAGAGAAAAGCTTGCCGAGGAGGCGATTAAGCTGGTAGGGCTTTGGAAGTACCGGAAGCACAGACCTACGCAGATGTCGGGCGGACAGCAGCAGAGGGTCGGCGTAGCGAGAGCGCTGGTGGTAAATCCCGAGATTATATTTGCGGATGAGCCCACCGGAAATCTGGATTCCCATACCTCTGAGGAGGTTATGAATCTCATGAAGAAAGTGGTGCGCGAGCAGAACCAGACGCTGGTCATGGTTACCCATGACAATCATCTTGCCGAGTATGCGGACCGTATCTTTCATATAAAGGATGGAAAAATTCTGAAAATAGAGGATAAAAGGGAGAAGACGGATTATGAGGATAAGGAGTAGAGAAATGAAAAAAACCAAGGAACGGAGCGGAATATTACATAAGGGACTGATCCTTTGCACGGCTGTTTTTGCGGCGGCAGTCATCTTTATGACAGGCGTGTCGGATGTGTCGGCAAAGGCTGCGGCGCCGGATACGGTCAGCAGCAACGGCGTGGAGGAAGAACCTTCGCCTACGTCCACCAGCGAGTTTATTATGGTGGGCGGCAACTGGATCACGCCTACGGCGACCTATGGAAAAACGGTAAATGTAGTGCTTCCTCTTGTGAATATGTCCACCACAAACCTGAACAATGTAATCGTAACGCCTGTTATTGCACAGAATACCGCAGACTGGCCTTTTGAAATCGAGACCAGCGGTTATACCCAGACGATTTCTGATCTGCCCGGAAGAGGAAACGGTCAGAACGATATGGACAGACGAAGAGAACTGACCTGGACCTTTAAGACCAGAAGCGATGTGCTCAACGGTTATTACAAGGTGCCTTTTAACGTCATTTATTATACCGGGGAAGGATACGAGACGACGACCGTGACGACCTGGGTCAAAGCGGTAGGGGCGCCCGGCAGCGGCAACGTCTCCGACGGCGGAGCAGGCACTTCCACGCCGAGAGTCATTATTACGGGATTTGATACGAATCCGGCGAATGTATATGCGGGAGATACCTTTACCCTGACCCTGCATTTGAAAAACACTTCCAAGCGCACGGCGGTATCCAATATGCAGATCGATCTGACGACCCCTACGGCGGGAAAGGATACGGAATCTACTTATGAAGCGTTTTTGCCCACCAGCGGGTCCAACACGCTGTATGTGGAGAGGATCGCTGCGGACGGCACGGCTGATATTTCCATCGAAATGACGGCGAAATCCGATCTGACCCAGAAGCCTTATGCGATTGCGGTCAATATGGATTATGAAGATTCCAAATACAACGCTTATAAAGCGTCGGCAAACGTTTCCATTCCCATCAACCAGGAAGCGCGGTTTGACGTGGGCTCCATGGAGGTGCTTCCTGCGGATATTACCGTAGGCGAACAGAGCAATGTCATGTTCAGCATCTTTAATACGGGCAAAACCACCTTATATAACGTACAGGTTAAATTTGAAGGCGACAGCGTCAGCGGCGGCGAGACCTTTATCGGTAAGATCGAACCGGGCGCGACGGGCAATGTGGATACGATGGTAACCGGCGAGGCGGCGACTACGGACGACGGCATTGTCAAAGCCGTGATTTACTATGAAGACGAAGCGGGTACGCAATATACCCAGGAACAGGAATTTACGTTGTTTGTATCGGAAGCGTTTTATGACGACAGCATGATGTACGACGATACGATGATGGAAGAGGAAAGCGGCGGCGGACACCGCACGGCGCTCATTATCGTGCTGGTAGTGATCGTGGTAGCTGCGGCGGCAGTCATCGTTTTCATCGTGTTAAAAAAGAAAAAGAAGAAAAAAGAGCAGTTAGAGCTGGAAGCGGAGTTGGATGATGATATCGCAGACGGGGAAACGGATGCGGATGATGAGGTGTAGCCAATGAAGGTACGTGATTTATTGCGGCTTAGCACCGGCAATCTGTTCAAGCGGAAGCTGAGGACGATTTTGACGGTGCTCGGGGTTACGATCGGCGTGGCGTCCATTGTAGTCATGGTGTCCCTCGGTCTGGGGCTCAGCCGTTCTCTTACGGAGGAAATGTCCACCTACGGCAGTCTGACCAGCGTAACGGTCAGGGATGTTTCCGACGGATATTATATGATGGCGTCGGACAGCGATTCCGCCTCCGCCACCGATGAGGAAAAGCATTTAAACGACGACGCGGTAGCGGAGCTGATGCAGCTGCCCAATGTGGAGCAGGTTGTTCCGATGCTGGAAATCGATGTGCTGATGAAGTGCGGCGGCTATGAGTCCTATGTCACGTTAGTAGGCGTGCCGGACGGTTATCTGGAAAGCCAGAACGTAGAGCTTAGCCAGGGCACCTTTCCGGTGGGCGGAAGCGGACAGATGCAGGTGTTATACGGAAATATGATCCTCAGCCAGATGTACAATCCCAAGACCCAAAGCGGTTACTGGTACGACGGTACGATGGCGGATGTGGATCTGATGAATGATACGATTTTCTTTATTCTGGATCAGGATTCCTATTATATGTACGAGGGCGGCGGCACCAATGAGGACGGCTCCGCCGTAAAACCGCCGAAGAAGCATATGTTTGAGGCGAGCGGTATTGTCGCCGGCGGACCCGATGAATACAATACCTACAGCTATAACGTGTATTGCAATATCGACGATCTCATGGCGATCCTCAAAAAGGAATTTAAAAACAAAACGATTCCCAGACAGCCTACCACAAAGAGCGGGAAGCCCTATAAGGAAATCTTTTATACACAACTGATGGTATATACCGATTCCATGGACCATGTGACGGAGCTTCAGAGCACCATCAACAGCATGGGCTACAGCGCTACCAGCGACGCGGAGTGGATTCAGTCCCAGCAAAAGACCATGGGATATATCCAGCTCGTGCTGGGCGGCATCGGCGCGATTTCCCTGATTGTGGCGGCGATCGGCATTACCAATACGATGATGATGTCCATTTATGAAAGGACGAAGGAAATCGGCATTATGAAGGTGCTTGGCTGCGATATGCACAATATCCAGGGCATGTTTCTGGTGGAGGCGGGCTGTATCGGTTTCATCGGGGGAATTGCGGGACTGGTCATCAGTTATGCTCTCTCGGGCGTCATCAATATGGTGGCTAATTCCATGGGCGGAGATATGGGTCTTAGCGGCGGAATTTCTTATATTCCGTTCTGGCTTGCCGGATTATCCCTGGTATTTGCGATTTTGGTAGGTATGCTCGCGGGCTTCTTCCCGTCGCTGCGCGCCATGAAGCTAAGCCCTCTTGCGGCGATCAGAAATGAATAAGGTTAGTTGAGGACCGTGCCGCTAAGGCAGGACGGAGAAAGCGGACGGAATCTACAGGCATACAGAATGTGCAAGAAACTCTTCAAAAATTTGTATAAAATAAAGGGAGAGTTTCTTGTATTTTTTATGGAACAATTTTGACGGGTATGATATAATATTTCGTAGAAGTGCGTGCACTTAACGCCATTGTGTGGCTAAGATGCGATTGGGGCATTCAAAAATAAAGGTTATAGGGGCGAGAGAATATGCAGGATCATGGAATGGACGCAGCAAGAAAGGCTGCAGAGGAAGCGGCAAGAAAAGCGGCAGCAGCGGCGGCGATGAAAGCGGCGGCGGAAGCGGGCGGCGATGAAGCGGCGCAAAGACAGGCAAAGCTGGCGAGAGAGGCTTTGGCAAAGGCGAAACAGCAGGAGCAGTCTGAAGCAAAGACGGCGGAGAAGCCTGCGGAGGGCACGGGAGTCAATTCGGCGGAGGATGCGAAGCGCCAGTCTGCGGGAATCGCGGCAAAGAAAAAGGCAGTCGAGGTATCCGCAAGAATCGCGGAAGAGGTTGCAAAGCAGGCTGCACATGAGGCGGTGGAAAAAGGCTCTACGGAGAGAGACGCCGCGCGCAAGGTTATGGAAGAAGAGACGGTCAGAAAGGCAATTGCGGAACCCACCAGGAAGAAGGCGGAAGAGATTGCAAAGCGCGTTGCCGATGAAAATAACGTAAAGGTTATGGAGACTGCGAAAAAATTTGACGAGGCGGTCCGCAAGGCAAAAGAGGACGCTACGGTAAAAGCGCAGGAAGAAGCAAAAGCAAAGGTTGAAGAGATTGTAAACAAGGCGAGAAACGACGCGGATTCCGCGGCGGCGGACGCGGTTGCAAAGGCGGAAGCGGAAGCCAGAAAGAAAATGGAAGAAATCGTTAAGAAGGCGGAAGAAGAAGCGAAAGTAACCGTCGAGGCGGCGAAGAAGAAGGCGCAGGCGGAAGCCGACGCAAAGGTAGAAGCGGCAAAGGCAAAAGCGGAAGAGGAAGCAAAAGCGGCTGTAGCGGACAAATCCAAAGCGGCTGAGGAAGTCGCAAAGGTCAAAGCGTCAGAGGAAACCAGAAAGGTAGAGGCGGAAGCTGCAAAGCAGGTGGAAATCGTCGTTCGCCAAGAAGTGATTTCCGTAGCTTCGGAAACTGCGGCGGAAGCGGTAAAGCAGATCGAAGCGGACAAAGCGAGAAGACTGGAAGAAGAGAGAGAACGTCAGGCTGCGGAGGCGGAACGTCTGCGGAAGGAAGCGGAAGAAAAGGCGCGTCTGGAAGCCGAAGCGGAAGCGAGAAGAATCGAAGAAGAGCGCCTGAAGAAAGAAGCGGAAGCAAAAGCGAAAGCGGAGGCTGCCGAAAAAGCGAGAAGAGCGGCGGAAGAGCTTGCATACAGAAAGATTCAGGAAGAAGAGAGAAAGAAAGCGGCGGCAGCAGGACAGACTGCGGCTCCACTGCCGGATCTGAAACCTCAGCCTTCGGCGGGCGCGGCAGTGGCGGTAGCTGCGGCGCATCAGGCATATACGGCGGCAGGACAGAGCTCCACGGCTGCGGGCAGGACTTCTACGGCAGCAGGGCAGACTTCCACAGCTGCGGGCAGGACTTCTACGACAGCAGGACAGAGTTCTGCGACGGCGGGTCAGACCGCATCAACCGGAACGGTGCCGGGCGGAAAGCTCTCCTTTGCAGAGTTTGAAAACGCGGCAAAGAAACTGAAACTGTTGCTGGATAACGGCATTATTACCCAGGAAGAGTTTGCAACGGAGAAACAGAAGCTGGTTGCAAATATGGAAATTTAATCTGACCGGGCGTTTACAGGAAATGATTTTAAAGCGGGCTGCCGCATTTATAAATTTTATATTGATCTAAGAAATGCGTTTCCGTGATCGGTATAGAAATTATAAATGCGGCGGCTCTTTATTTTGATTGCCGCTTTCCGTATGATATTTATTGAAAATGTCTTCAAATTCTTTTCTTTTCGACCGGGAAATGGTCAGGACATTCCCGTCAACCAACTGCAGCTCCGTCCGGCTGCATTTCACAACATATTTCACATTTACGATATAGCTGTTGTGGGCATAGGCAAATTTGTAATAGCAAAGCCTGTCATACAGATCCTGCAGCCGGGTATGGGTCGTCATTTCGCCTGCGATCCGAAAAGACGGCGAGCCGGGATACAGGTGGATGATACAGCCGTGCTTGGCGATGGAGATGTATAAAACGTCGTCCGGCGCAAGCCTGTATTTGGTTCGTTCGTGGAGTCCCCAAATGGAAAAATATTTTCTTGTGCGCCGTAAATGTTCAAAAATCTCCGTCAATTCATTTTCAATCTGGCGGCTTGTGTATTCTTTTAACAGATATCGGTAAGGACGTGCCTTTAATAATCTGGGATCGGAAAACTGCGAATCGGAGCAAAATATTAAAATGGCGGAAGGGTATTTCCTGCGAAATTCCATGGCAAGAGAGTAACCGTTCGTTTCCGGCATCTGTACGTTTAAAAACAAAATGTCCGGACCGGGGTGAAAAAGCAGTTTGCCAAAAAGCTCCGAGCCGTTTCCGGCTTCCGTAAACTCCGGTTCCTTATCGGGGACCATATTTCGGATTCTTTTTTCCAGATAGGAAATAAAATTGCGGTCATGGTCGCAAATCGCAATTCTAAGCACCAAAATCACTCTCCTTCTTTATCCTTTCTATTTTATATAGAAAAAAGAAGAAAAGTAGATTTTGAGAATGAATTGGATTATTTTGGAATTAAATTTCGTGATTTGTGCATGAAAAAATCGCGGTGACAGGATTTGAACCTGCGACCTCTTCGTCCCTAACGAAGCGCTCTACCAAGCTGAGCCACACCACGACACTGATAGAGAGTATAGCATAAAATATTTGAATTGAAAACCCCTAAATTGAAAAAAATTTAATTTTTTAAGAAGAAAATTTTCAGAAGTTTTAGAAGATACTTGACATATTATATTATACGTCATATATTATATATAACAACAATATTATACATTGTATAATATTATATCATTTTATAATAAAATCATGGAAGGCAAAGATGAAGTTGTGGCAGATGCCGAAAGGAGAGCTTATGGTTTTTAATACGGGCGCCGCTTTGCTGGATGCAATCGTCTTAGCCGTTGTGTCCCATGAGGATGTGGGAACCTATGGCTATAAGATTACGCAGGAGGTCAGACAGGTCATTGATTTGTCGGAATCTACCCTGTATCCGGTATTGCGAAGATTGCAGAAATACGGTTTTTTGGACGTATATGACAGAGAGTGCGGGGGAAGGAACAGAAGGTATTATCGGATTACGTCCTCCGGCATAACGCAGTTGAATCATTATAAAAGGGATTGGAAAGAATACGCCGGAAAGATTAACGGCATTTTTGAGGGAGGAGCCTTATATGAATAAGATTGAGTTTTTGGAGCGTCTGGAGAAGCTGCTCGCCGACGTTCCGTATACGGAGAGAAGAGAGGCGCTGAATTATTATACGGAATATTTCGAGGACGCCGATAAGGACGAGGCGGAAGTCATAAGGACGCTGGGATCGCCCGAAGAGGTGGCGCACAATATCCGGGAGGAGCTGGCGGGAAAAGAACTTGCCGAACGCGGCGCGCAGGATACGGCGGACGGGGAAACGTCCCGAAGCGGGGAGCAGGGCGCGGCGCAGGAAGAAAAGAAAAAATCCAAGCTGGAAGGCTGGCAGGTTGCCCTGATTGTGCTGGCGGTGGTGCTGACGGTTCCGATCTGGGGCAGCATCGTCACAGGGATTTTGGGAGTTGTTCTGGGCGTGATCGCCGGTATCCTGGGTGTAGTCGTCGGTCTTGCGGCTGCGGCGATTGCCTTGTTTGCCGCGGCGGTAGTGGTTTTTGTGATCAGCATCGCGAAGCTGTTTGCTACGCCGCTTGCTTCGGTATTCTGCATGGGGCTTTCCATTTTTATGATTGGTCTTGCCATGCTGTTTTTGATTACCAGTTGGAAACTGGTAACGGTTCTGATCCCGGCGATCTGGAAAGGACTGACCTATATTTTTCACTCTGTTTTCGGTAAAAAAGAGGGGGTGGGAGCATGAAAAAATCAACTAAATTTTTTGTAATCGGCGGATTGATCTGTCTGCTCACGGGGCTTGCCATCATGTTGATTACCGGGCTTGCCGGCGGCGTGGGCATGATGCAGGAGATTGCGACAAATTACAAATTCGGCAGGGTAAAGCTGGTTTCCCACGGTACGATAGACGAAATGGACGATGAGGATTTCGCACGCTTTTCGGGGATGAAGGAAATCAGCGTTTCCGAAAATCAGATTACTACCGTTAAAATCGTCGCGGATGAAGGAGAGATTGAGATCCGGCAGGGGAATGGAGACTGCATCGGGATTTCCTCGGGAAGCTATGGGGTCGATTATGCGGTCAGCGACGGAAGGCTTGTGATCAGAAATGAAAGCGGCTGGATTTTTGACGGAGAGGAAATTATCGTATATCTGCCCCGGGATATGACCTTTGAGCTTGTGGAATTGTCCGTCGGAGGCGGAGAAATTGATGTGGATTATCTGGACGCCGACCAAATCAGCGTAAAGGTCGGAGGCGGAGAAGTCTCGATTGAAAGACTGAATGCAAAAGAGCTGGACGCGGATGTAGGCGCCGGAGAGATTAGCATAGAACGGGGTTATGTGGAAGGAGACGTGATGATTGACGTAGGCGTAGGAGAAGCGTCTTTCGGCGGCTTTGCAGGCGGCAGCGCAAGCTTGCAGTGCGGTATGGGAGAATTGAGCTTCTACGGAGAAAATATGGATCAGACAGCTTATAATTATGAAATGAGCTGCGGCGCAGGAGAAATCAGACTGAACGGATCAAGCTATTCCGGCGTCGGTCTCCATAAGCGGATTGACAACGGCGCCGGCCGCAGCGTCGACATTGACTGCGGAATGGGGGAGATTGAAGTCAGTCTGTCGGCGTTCTGATTTTGGAAAAAATAAAAAGAGAGTTATAGAATAAAAAGGGTTGTTGGCAGCAGGAATTTTACAGATATCACGGAAACACGCTTTCGCTCTATAAAAACGCAGCGGTACGTAAATCCGCAAAATACGCGGATTAAGTACCGGCGTTTTTATAAAGGTTTCCTTTGATATCTGTAAAATTCCTGCTGCGGCAGCGCTCTTTTTTGCTGTAACAAGTTTCTTTTTCAAATCGGCATTTGCTTTTTGGCGAGCCGGTTTTTTTTGTATCAGGCTTTCATTTTGTGCGCCGGATTCTTTCCGTGTCGCTTTTGGTTTCCGGGCGCCGGGGGTTACAGGGAGTTTTGGACCAGGATTTCGGTTTTGGTGTAGTAGCGGTCGCAGTCGGGGCACTTGCCCAATGTCAGGTAATTGGAAAGTATCCTGATTGCCTGATAGCCCTGGGTATAGGGTTCCTGGCAGAGTACGCAGGAAACCACGCCTTGTTCCAGATATTGCTTGTTGTGCTCCATCAGATCGAAAGCTATAATTTTACATGAGTAGTGAAGGTCCAGAATAGCGCGGATGCCGCCGTTGCTTCCGCCTGCGGCGAATACCACCAGATCGATTTCCGGATTCTGCGAGAGGTAATTATAGACTTTATTGTAGGAAACGAAATCATCATCCTGATTTTCGATGACGTCTGCGATCTTCATGCCGCCGTAGTTTTGATCAAGAACCGTCTGAAAACCCAGGAGGCGCTGGTTATGTCCGAGCAGGGTGGTGGAGCCCAGCACAAATAAAATGTTTGCGTCCGGTTTTGCGATCAGCCCTGCGATATTGGCGGTGATTTTGCCGCTCTTTACATGATTACAGCCTACATAGGACAGATAGTTTACGCCTGTGATATCGGCGGTCAGCGCTACAACGGCGATTCCGTCCTCAATCAGCTCGTTGAGTCGGCGGGCGATGGCGGGATCGTTTAGAGGCGTGATGGCGATCGCCTGCACGTCTTCTTCCATCAGAGCGTCGATCATCTGAAGCTGGCAGGAAACGCTCAACTGTTCTACCGCTTTAATAACGATCTGGAGATTAAAGCTGTTTAACTCGGACCCGGCGGCGAGAATCCCTTTTTCAACATCTTTAAAGAATAAATTGCCGCTGGAGTTGAGGACGCAGCCGATCTTAAAAATTTTGCTTTTGGTTGCCAGGGTTTTAGCGGCAAGATCGGGCTCATACCCCATAGTTTCCGCCAACTGACAGATACGGTCCTTGGTTTTGGAATTGACGCGCCCCCTGTCGTTTAATGCGCGGTCCACCGTAGAACGTGAGACGCCTGCCATTTCGGCAAGCTCCTGCATGGTAATAGCCATATAATACCCTCTCCTTGTATTTTTCTATACTAAATTTTACAAATTTCATAAGATATGTCAAGTTTATTGTAAAATCCTTTCTATGATCAGATCCGTGAGACTATTATACTATATGACACACGAGCATCACAAGCGTTTCTTCCTAAAAAACAGATAAAAATATGAATAATTCACAAATAAAACCTGGGTTTTTTGTCTAAAAAGGCAAAAAAACGCAAAAACCCAAAAAAGAGATTTTAAATTATTGACACACGAGCCCGCAAATGATACCATTAGATCATCACAAAAAGCAGCAATCAATTTTAAATTGATTAGAAAGGAGAGCCTATGAAGAAGGTATTGGCATTTATTTTAGTAGCGGCACTGGGTGTAACGACGCTGGTTGGATGCGGCAGCAACGGCGATGGCGGCAACAGCGGCGGGGAAACGACGGAAAGCGCTCCGGAAACGGAAGAAACTGCCGAAAAGGAGGGCGAACAGACGGATTCGACGGACTCCGCGCAGATTGATGAAAATCATAAGCTGAGAGTCGGGGTTCTTTCGGCGATGACGGCGCTTCCCGTAGTAGACGCTGTCAACAACGGGGCGGATAAGGAAAACGGTATTGAGATTGAACTGATCAGCTTTTCCACCGGAGCGCCCATGAATGAAGCGATGGCGGCAGGAGAGCTGGATGTTTCCTTTATCGGTTCAGCCGCGGTATTTTCCCTTGCAAACAATGATTCCAAAATGATCTGTGAAATTTGCACGGACACGGTGGCGATCGACCTGATTGTAAGAGCGGAAAGCGATATTGCCCAGGTAAAAGGCGAAAATCCGGATTATCCCGACGTTTTAGGCAGCGCGGAGACCGTAAAGGGAAAGACGATCCTGTGTCCCGCCGGTACGTTATCGCAGTTTGAAGTAACAAAATATCTGGATGTTTTCGGACTGACCATGGATGACGTAACCTTTGTGCCCATGGAATATGCCCAGGCATATCAGGCGTTTAAAACGGGAGAAGGCGATATTTTAGCAACCCGTTCCCCGCAGACCTATACGGCTGTAGACGATGAGGGCTGGGTATCCGCAGCGTCCATGAAAAACCTCAAGGCTGACGCTACGGCGCAGGTTGTAGTCAGCGCAGACGCTTATGAAAACAAAAAAGACGCTTTGGTTACCCTTGTTTCTCTCGTGGCAGAGGAAGGCGACAAGTTAAACAACGATGTGGATTATGCGGCAAGCCTGATGTCCGACTGGTTCCAGCAGAACGGACAGGATATCGATCTGGAGGTATCCAGACGACAACTGGAAGAGAAACCCTTTTACGGGGTAGAGGATATGAGAACCAGAGAGTTTGGCGCGGACTTTAAAAACACGCTGGTAGAATTTTATATTTCCAGTGAGCAGCTGGAAGAGGAGCTTAGGGATACGGTATACGACAATGTCAGAAACGATATCCTGGTAGAAGCGGGTCTCAACGAATAGTGGGAACAAGGCAAGAAACTGTTAAACAAACTGTTAAACAGAATGATAAGAGGCAATCATTATGAAAGAGAAAAAACTGAAATATACTTTAATATCTGTTGCTTCCGTGGCGGTATTTCTGACCATCTGGTATCTGATAACGGATGTGTTCCGGTTGTTTCCGTCCAGTACATTCCCCAGTCCTGTTAAAGTGGCTCAGGCTTTCATAAGAAAATTGACGGTTAAGACGCCGGATGGGGGGACTCTTCTCACCCATCTGGTCGCCAGCCTGAAGGTTGCATTATGCGGCTATCTGCTGGGGGTTGTCATCGGAGTGCCGTTAGGTATTTTGATGGGGTGGTACAGAAAAGTGGATCTGATCGTAAAACCGATCTTCGATCTGATCCGCCCGATACCTCCTGTCGGCTGGATTCCGTTAATGATCTTATGGCTGGGAATCGGAATGAAGGCAAAAGCAACAGTCATATTTGTATCTGCGGTTACACCGAGCATTATCAATGCTTATACGGGCATAAAGCAGACTAATTCCGTCCATGTCTGGGTGGCAAGGACATTTGGAGCAAAAAATTTTGAAACCCTGATAAAGGTAGGAATCCCCTCGGCGCTTCCCATGATCTTTGCGGGCTTAAAGGTTTCGCTGGGCGCAAGCTGGATGGCTTTGGTAGCGGCGGAGATGCTTGCTTCCACGGAAGGTCTGGGCTATATGATCCAGATGAACCGTATGGTGGGCAAGGCGGATAATATCATGGTAGGCATGATTACAATCGGTCTGGTCGGCGCGCTTCTGACCTTTATCCTGGAAACGCTGGAAAAGAAACTGGTCAAAGGAGGGCGGAATAAATGACGAAAAAATTTAAAAATTCCAAAGCAGAAACGGTCGTTTATTTCTGCATATCACTGGCGGGGCTTCTGCTGGTCTGGCAGCTTGCGGTCAGTTATACTTCCTTAAAAACGGTTATGCCGTCGCCCATTGATGTATTTGCATTCATCGGAAAATCCATGGTGGAAAGTATCGGAAGCAAGATCCTGCCGTTACATATTCTCGCCAGCTTAAAGAGGGTATTTGTAGGATACTTTCTCGCCTGCATCATAGGCATTCCTCTGGGAATTATTATGGGATGTTCCAAAACGGGCAAAGCGATTATCAAACCGATTTTTGAATTGTTAAGACCGATTCCCGGACTTGCATGGATTCCTTTGGCGATCCTGTGGTTCGGCATAGGAGAATCTTCTAAATATTTTATCATCTGCGTCAGCGCCATCGTCAGCATTATATTAAACGCTTATGCGGGAGCCAGTCAGGTAGATCCGACGCTGGTGGGCGCGGCGAAGATGCTGGGAGCAAAGCCGGTGCAGATATTCTTTTACATCACGCTGCCCGCTTCGGTTCCGCAGATCTTTGCAGGACTGCAGGTAGGCTTATCTTCAAGCTGGATGGCGGTTATTGCGGCGGAGATGATCCGTGCTAATGAAGGAGCCGGATGGATCATTACTACCGGCATGGAAAGCGGAAATACGGTTCAGATCCTGGCGGGAATGATCTCTATCGGACTTGTGGGGCTGATCCTTGCTTCCTTACTCAGATTATTAGAAAGGGGATTGTGTGCATGGAACATTCAGGGAAAATAGAAACGAAATATATGATTCAATGTGACAGCGTATCCAAATCCTTTTTCAACGGAAACGAAAAGGCGGAAGTGCTGAAAAACATTACGCTCCATGTGGCGGAAAATGAATTTGTAGTAATCTTAGGACCCGGTCAGTGCGGAAAAACGACGCTTGTCAATCTCATCGCCGGTCTGGACCAGGTAAGCGGCGGCGAGGTAACCGTAAACGGAAAAACCGTCACGCAGCCCGATCCGGAAAGGGGCGTTGTCTATCAGAAAACGGCGCTTTTCCCCTGGCTGACCGTTACGGGAAATGTGGAGTTCGGACCTAAAATGATGGGAGTGCCCAAAAAAGAAAGAAAAGAACGGACGAAACATTATATTGATCTGGTGGGTCTGACCGGATTTGAAAAGAGCTATCCCATTAAATTGTCAGGCGGAATGCGTCAGAGGGTGGGAATTGCAAGGGCGTACTGCAACAATCCTTCCGTCCTGCTGATGGACGAGCCTTTCGGGCATCTGGACGCCCAGACCCGTTATCTGATGCAGGAAGAAGTGGAGAGAATCTGGAGCCAGGATAAGAGGACGGTCATTTTTGTAACGAACAATATTGAAGAAGCGATCTATCTTGCGGACCGTATTATCCTTTTGTCCAACTGTCCGACGGTAGTAAGAAATGAGTTTACCATCGATCTGAAAAGACCCAGGGACAATATGTCCCCGGAATTCCTGAAATTAAGGGAAGAGATCAGCAAACATGTAGAGATAACAAAGTGAGGTGACTGATATGAGCAAAGTGGAAGTGAATCATTTGACCAAGAGCTTTGGAAAGCTGAAAGTTCTGGATGATATTTCCTTTCAGGTAAACGACGGAGATTTTTTATGTATCGTAGGTCCTACCGGCTGCGGAAAGACGACTTTTTTAAACAGTCTGGTCAAGCTTTATGATATCGACTCCGGAGAAATCCTCATTAACGGAGAAGAAGTGGACCTGAAAAAACACAGCATTGCCTATATCATGCAGGAGTACTCTACCATGTCATGGCTGACAGTGCGCGAAAATATTCAATTCGGCATGAAGATACGGAAATTTTCCAAGGCAAAAATAAAAGAAAGAACGGAGCAGGTACTGAAAATGGTTGGAATGGAGAAGTTCGCGGATTATTATCCGGAACAGCTGTCCGCCAGTATGCTGCAGAGGGTTTCCATTGCCCGCGCTTTTGCCGTGGAGCCGGACCTGCTTTTGATGGACGAGCCTTATGGACAACTGGATCTGGAGCTGCGCTTCAAGCTGGAGGACGAGCTGATCCGGATCTGGCAGGAAACCAGGACGACGATTATTTTTATTACCCATAATATCGAAGAGGCGGTATATATGAGCCAGCGTATTATGGTCCTGACCAATAAACCGACCAAGGTCAAGGAGGATTTTGAAAATCCGCTCCCGTTCCCCCGAAATGTAACGGAAGCAAGCTTTATCGAAATGAGAAATAAGGTAACCAATCTGATCAAATGGTGGTAAAAGGTACAGAGCGGAAAAAGAGGTGAAAATACATGAATATCATATATATGCACACACATGACAGCGGCAGATATTTCAGTCCCTACGGCTATAACGTTCCTACCCCCGCGATCATGAAATTTGCAAAAGAGGCGACCGTATTCAGACAGTGCTATTGTGCCGGACCTACCTGCTCGCCAAGCAGGGCGGGGCTGCTGACGGGATATTGTCCCCACGAAAACGGAATGCAGGGACTGGCAAGCAGGGGCTTTCAACTGAACGATTACAATCATCATCTTGCCAATTATCTTGGAAAAAACGGATATTACACGGCTTTGTGCGGGATTCAGCATGAAGCGCCGGATTATCATATGATCGGCTATGACGAGATCGTGGGCAGCCAGGATTTTAACATGGACCGGACGGAAGCAAGCATGGAAGACTGGGATTATGACAATACCAAAGAGGCTTGCGGGTTTTTAAGAAGAAGGAGCGAAGAGGGCGGAAAACCTTTCTTTCTCTCCATGGGATGGTTCAATACCCATCGGGAATATCCCAAGGCGGATAAGGAGATCAACCCGGATTATTTAACGGTACCGGCTCCGCTTTATGACTGCGATGCAAACAGGCGGGATATGGCGGATTACTGCGAGTCCGTAAAAGTGGTGGACCGTTGTTTTGAAGAAATCATGACCTGCCTTGAGGAGACGGGATTGCGCCGGGATACGCTGATCATTCTGACTACGGATCACGGGATTGCTTTTCCCAAAATGAAATGTACCCTGTACGATACGGGAATCGGCGTGGCGTTTATCATGGACTATCCGGGAAATCCGAGAAAGGGAAAGGCGACGGACGCATTGATGTCCCAGTTGGACGTTTTCCCTACGGTCTGCGAGCTTGCGGGAATACCGGTTCCGCCGTGGGTTGCGGGCAGATCCATCCTGCCGTTTATGGAAGGAAAGGAAGAAAAGATCCGGGATGAAATCTATTCGGAAGTGACCTATCATGCGGCATATGAGCCGAAACGCTGTATCCGCACGGAACGCTATAAGCTGATCCGGCTCTTTGATTATCATAACGGCATCGTTCCCGCAAATATTGACGAGGCGATCAGCAAGGATTTCCTTGTGGAAAACGGCTATCTTGAGAAAAAGCGGGTTAAGGAATATTTGTTTGACCTGTGGCTGGACCCCTACGAAAGAGAAAATCTTACCGATAACGAAAAATACGCCGATGTCTATAACGATTTGTCTGTCAGGTTGGAAAACTGGATGAAACAGACCAATGATCCGATCTTAAAATACGGTTCCAGAGTGCCGAAACCGGAAGGGGCAAGGATTAACAGGCTGACCTGTTTAAACCCCCGCCTCCAGGATTTTGAGGATTAACGGGAAAGGGAGCCTATGTTACTTTTGTTTTTTCTGATTTGCTTTTTTGCTTCGGCTTTGGGAGGCATCTGCGGAATCGGCGGCGGCATTATCATCAAGCCGCTGTTGGACGCCTTTGGCGTGCTGGATGCGTCGGCGATCAGTTTTTTGTCCGGATGTACGGTTTTGTCCATGACGACCTATTCGGTGTTAAAGAGCCGCTTCGGCGGAAAATCCCATGTAGATCATAAGATCAGCTTTCCCCTTGCTGTAGGTGCGGCAGCGGGGGGAATTGCCGGGAAAAATATGATGACGGCTGTTCTGGGGCTTTTCGGCGACGAACGTAAGCTGGGACTTATCCAGGCGGTCTGTATGCTGGTCGTCACGGTTTTTACCCTGGTTTACACCGTCCGGAAAGAGAGGGTCAAAACCCTTAACATCAGAAATTTTGCGGCGTGCGTCCTGTTAGGCTTTGTATTGGGCATGTTGTCCTCCTTTTTGGGGATCGGCGGAGGTCCGCTGAATCTGGTGGTATTGTTTTATTTTTTCTCCATGCCGACCAAAAGCGCGGCGGAAAACTCCCTTTACATCATCTTTTTTTCCCAGTGCACGAATCTCGTGACCGGTCTTGTATCGGGGAATATTCCCGATTTTGATATAACGGTTCTTTGCGTTATGATCTTGGGAGGAATCCTCGGCGGAATAGCCGGACGCTTTTTAAACGGACGCCTGAAGGAGAAAACGGTGGACAGGCTTTTTATCCTGGTTATGGCTATGATGATCCTGATCAGCGTATATAATATTTTGAAATTTGCATGACAGCCTGCGCTACAGCCCGTATGAACGTTTGCGCGGCGGTCTGCATGACAGGGAGGGAATGGTATGAGCCCTTTGGTTGTAATGATAAAGCCGGCTTCCGGCATGTGTAATATGAAATGCGACTATTGCTTCTATTGCGACGAGATGGAAAAGCGCAGGCAGGCGTCTTACGGTTTTATGACCGAAGACACTTTAAAAAACATCATACGTAAAACGCTGACCGGGGCAAAGGAAAGCGTCTATTATATCTTTCAGGGCGGAGAGCCTACCCTGCGCGGAATTGCGTTTTTTGAAAAGTTTATAGAATACGAAAAGCAGTACAATAAAAATCATGTGCCGGTTTTTCATTCCATACAGACCAACGGATACTGCATCGATGAGGAATGGTGTGCCTTTCTTGCAAGGAACGGGTTTCTGGCAGGGCTGTCCGTAGACGGCGTCAGGCAGACCCATGATCTGCACAGACACGACCAAAACGGAGGAGACACCTTTAAAGCGGTATTAAGGGCGGCGCGGCTGTTTGACCGCTACGGGGTGGAATATAATATTCTGACCGTCGTGACGGAAGCGGTGGCGCAAAATGTGGAAGCCGTCTATGGTTTTTATAAAAAAATGGGATGGAAATACCAGCAGTACATTGCCTGTATGGAGCCTGCAGGCGCAGACGGCGGCGGTGCGGATGGCGGGAGTGCAAACGGCGGCGGCGGCTGCGCCCTGTCCGCGCCTTTGTACGGTCAGTTCCTGGTCAGGCTGTTCCGGCTCTGGTATTCGGACTGGGAAAAGGGAGAACAGGTCTATATCAGGCAGTTTGAAAATTATATCCAGAAGCTGATGGGAATGGTGCCGGAAGCGTGCGCCCACGCCGGCGTATGCAGCAGACAATATGCGGTGGAAGCGGACGGCAGTGTCTATCCCTGTGATTTTTATATGCTGGACGAATATTGTCTCGGCAATTTTAACCGCGACAGGCTGCCGGTTCTGGAAGAAAAGCGGAAGGAAATCCTTTTTTTGGAGGAATCCGAAAAGATCAGCGAGACATGTCTTAGCTGCAAATACTTTTCCCTTTGTCGTAGCGGGTGCCAGAGAAACCGCAGGCGGGAAGAGGAAACGGATACTTATATCAACCGTTTCTGCCGGGGATTCAGGTTGTTTTTTGACAACTGTACGGAGGATATGGTAAAAATATCCGAAGAGCTGCAAAAAGCGGCAAAACGATAAAAAACGAAATAATTGAATAAAATATAGGGAAAAAGGTATACGGATAAAAGAAAATTATGGTATCCGCAGACAGTTTGTGATATACTGTTTGCGGATTTATTTTATTGATAAAGCGAGGGAAACGGTATGAGCTATACGGATTTGAGCAAAGATATCAAAAATCATTTGTATACTGCGATTATTCCTTTCTGGGAAGGGTTAAAGGACGAGGAATACGGCGGCTATTACGGGCTGTTGGATTTTGACCTGCATTTGGACAGGAAAGCCGTCAAGGGCTGCATTCTGAATAACAGGATTTTGTGGTTTTTTTCAAACGGAGTGACGCGGCTGCAGGATCAATCGCTCCTGCCCTATGCGGACCACGCTTATGAATTTATGAAAAAATATTGTTTTGACAGGGAAAACGGAGGCGTATACTGGTCGTTAAATTATGACGGTTCCGTCTTTGATTCCACGAAGCATACTTATAACCAGGCGTTTGCGGTGTATGCGCTTTCTTCTTACTATGAAGCAAGCGGGAAGGAAGAAGCGAAAGAACTTGCCTTTGAGCTGTTTGACTTAATCGAGAATACCTGCAGGGACGAAGGCGGTTATCTGGAAGCGTTTACGGTGGATTTCAAGCCGGAATCCAACGAGAAGCTTTCGGAAAACGGCGTGATCGCCACTAGGACCATGAATACCCTTTTGCATGTGTTTGAAGCTTATACGGAGCTTTACCGGGTCACAAAGGACGAGAGGGTGGCGCAGAAGCTGAAGGAGATTTTGGACCGTTTTTATGAGGACGTTTATCATCCGGAAAGGCACAGGCTGGAAGTATTTTTCGATGATTCCTACAAAAGCCTGATTGATCTGCATTCCTACGGACATGACATTGAGGCTGCATGGCTGATCGACCGCGGTCTTGAGGTGCTTCATGGCGTATTGGAGCCCGGCTATGTACAGAAAATCGCTTCCATGACTGCGGATATCGCGCAGAACGTGTTCCGGCTTGCCTATGACGGCAAAAGCCTTGTCTGTGAAAATGAAAACGGCGTGGACAACCAGCTCCGTATCTGGTGGGTTCAGTGCGAGGCGATCATCGGATTTTATAACGAATATCAGAAGGACGCCGCCAAAACTGACTATGCCGATGCGGCTTGCGCGATCTGGGAGTATGTCAAGGAAAATCTGGTAGACAAGCGTCCGGGTTCCGAATGGCTGTCCGAGGTGGACGAGCATGGAGTGCCCGCAACGCGCAAACCCATTGTAGAGCCCTGGAAGTGCCCGTACCACAACGGCAGAATGTGTTATGAAATGATCGAGCGGATAAAATAGAAAAAGAACATAGAAGGAGTGTTAGGACATCATGAGTAAGGAACTGGCAAAAACCTATGATCCTCACGGATTGGAGGATCGTATTTATGAAAAATGGCTGGAGAAGAAGTATTTCCACGCGGAAGTGGATTACAGCAAAAAACCGTTTACCATCGTCATTCCCCCGCCGAATATTACGGGACAGCTTCATATGGGACATGCACTGGACAATACGATGCAGGATATTCTGATCCGTTTTAAGCGGATGCAGGGCTACAACGCGCTGTGGCAGCCCGGTACGGATCATGCCTCCATCGCCACCGAGGTTAAGATCATCGAGAAGCTCAAGGAAGAGGGCATTGATAAGCATGACCTGGGCAGAGAGGGCTTTTTGGAGCGCGCCTGGGACTGGAAGAAGGAATACGGCGGAAGGATTATCGAGCAGTTAAAGAAGCTGGGGTCCTCCTGCGACTGGGACAGGGAACGTTTTACCATGGACGAGGGCTGCAATAAGGCGGTTACCGAGGTTTTCTGCAAAATGCACGAAAAAGGCTGGATTTATAAGGGAGCCAGGATCATCAACTGGTGCCCTGTCTGCAATACCTCCATTTCCGATGCGGAAGTGGAATATGAGGATCAGGCGGGTCACTTCTGGCATATCAAATATCCGCTGGTAGATGAAAACGGCAAGCCCAGCACTACGGAGTTTTTGGAATTTGCGACCACGAGACCCGAGACCATGCTCGGCGATACCGCGGTGGCGGTTCATCCCGATGATGAAAGATATACTTACCTGCACGGCAGACAGGTTTGGCTTCCCATTGTCAACAAACCGATTCCCGTTGTAGAGGATACCTATGTAGATATGGAATTTGGTACCGGCGTCGTTAAGATTACGCCCGGTCATGACCCCAACGACTTTGAGGTAGGAAAACGCCACAATCTGGAGATTATCAATATTTTAAACGATAACGCGACGATCAATGCAAACGGCGGCGTTTATGAAGGCATGGACCGCTACGAGGCGAGAGAAGCGATCGTAAAGGAGCTGGACAGACAGGGGCTGTTGGTAGAGATCGAGGATTACAGCCATAACGTAGGCACTCACGACAGATGCAAGACGACCGTGGAGCCCATGGTCAAGGAACAGTGGTTCGTCAAAATGGACGAGCTGATCAAGCCTGCGGTGGAAGCCGTAAAGAACGGAGAAATCAAGCTGGTTCCCGAACGTATGCAGAAAACATATTTTAACTGGACGGACAATATCCGCGACTGGTGCATTTCCAGACAGCTTTGGTGGGGACACCGGATTCCCGCTTATTACTGCGACGAGTGCGGCGAGACCGTAGTGGCGAAGGAAATGCCTTCGGTCTGCCCGAAATGCGGCTGCACCCATTTTACCCAGGACCCCGATACGCTGGATACCTGGTTCTCCTCCGCTTTATGGCCGTTCTCCACATTGGGCTGGCCGGAGCAGACTGAGGATCTGAAATATTTCTATCCCACAGACGTACTGGTAACCGGATACGATATTATTTTCTTCTGGGTAATCCGCATGATTTTCTCGGGTTATGAGCAGATGGGAGAGAAGCCTTTTAAGACCGTGCTGTTTCACGGTCTGGTCAGGGATTCCCAGGGACGCAAGATGAGCAAGTCCCTCGGCAACGGTATTGATCCGCTGGAGATCATTGATCAGTATGGCGCGGACGCTTTGCGGCTGACGTTAATTACCGGCAACGCACCGGGCAACGATATGCGTTTCTATTATGAAAGAGTCGAGGCTTCCCGCAACTTTGCCAACAAGGTATGGAATGCTTCCCGTTTCATTCTGATGAATATGGAGGGCAAGGAAATCCCGGAGGATGCAAAAGAGCATCTGGAGCCTGTGGATAAATGGATCATCAGCAAGCTGAACAATCTGGTTAAAGAAGTGACCGACAATATGGAAAAATATGAATTGGGTATTGCGGTACAGAAGGTATATGATTTTATCTGGGACGAGTTCTGCGACTGGTATATTGAAATGGTAAAACCGAGACTTTACAACAGCGACGATGCGGACAGCCAGAACGCTGCGCTTTATACCTTAAAGACGGTTCTCATTGACGCGTTGAAGCTGCTGCATCCCTATATGCCGTTTATTACGGAAGAGATTTTCTGCACGCTGCAGTCGGAGGAGGAATCCATTATGATTTCGTCCTGGCCCACAGCCGACGAGCAGAGAGCGTTTGCCAAAGAAGAAAAGGAAATTGAAGTTTTGAAAGAGGCGATCCGCGGGATACGTAACGTGCGTACCGGCATGAACGTACCGCCCAGTAGAAAAGCGCAGGTATATGTGGTAACGGACAAAGCGGAGGTCGCGTCGATCTTTGAGGAAGGAAAGCTGTTCTTCGCGCCCCTTGCTTATGCCTCCGAGGTAATCGTTCAAAGCGACAAGACCGGCATTGCGGACGACGCGGTCAGCGTAGTGATCGAGAACGCTTCCGTCTATATGCCCTTTGCGGAGCTTGTGGATATCAAACAGGAAATTGAAAGGCTGGAAAAGGAAGAGAAGCGTCTGCAGGGCGAAATTGCCCGCAGCAACGGTATGCTGAATAACGAGCGGTTTGTGAGCAAGGCGCCCGCTGCGAAGGTGGAGGAAGAGAAAAACAAGCTCGCCAAGTATACCCAGATGATGAAACAGGTGCAGGAGAGGCTTGCAGCGTTAAAATAATTGCAGACCGGCTGCGGCATAATGCAGACTGACGGCAAAGCATAAAGGAGGGAATCCCTATGGCGTATGATAAAAACATGACAAACGGTTTTCATGGAGTCGGCGATGGGGATTCCCTGTTTGACTTATATGACAAGACGCAGACCTATGTCAGGATTACGGAAGATGACAGGCAGGCGTGGCTTTACCTGATGCCCAGGGAGGACGGAAGCTCTTATACGAAGGAAGAGCTGGTAAAACTTTTGCATGAGCATGAGGTAACGGCGGGAATCAATGAGGACAACCTCATTGCCATGGCAAAAAAGAAGGTATATGAAAGAGAAATCAAGGTGGCGGAAGCTGTCGCGCCCATAGAGGGAAAGGACGGCTATTATGAATATTTCTTTGATTTAAACGGCAATACCAGACGACCGAAGATCAGAGAGGACGGCTCGGTGGATTATCAGAGCATGAACATGATCAACAATGTCAGGAAAGGAACCGTGCTTGCCAAATACCATCCCATGGAAGAAGGAACGCCCGGCAAAGACGTCAGAGGCTTTGAGATACCCGTAAGTCCCGTAAAAAATCTGCCGCCCTTACAGGGCAAGGGGATCGTGAGGGATTCCGAAGACGAAAACGTGTATCTTGCCGCCCAGGAGGGCAAGGTGGAGTATAAGGACGGGAAGATTACCTTAAACAACATCCACCAGATCAGCGGGGACGTGGATCAGATTATCGGCAAGGTGGAATTTTACGGAGACGTTCTGATTTCCGGGAATGTGGAAGCAGGAACGGTAATCCGCGCGGGAAAGAGCCTGACCATTGAGGGAACCGTGGAAGCGGCTAACCTGACGGCGGGCGGCGATATCATTTTAAAGAGGGGGATTCAGGGCAATCAAAAGGCGGTCGTTATGTGCAGAGGCACTCTGTTTGCCGACTTTATCGAGCATACTCAGGTAAAGGCGGGAGGAAATGTGGAAGCGAATATTATTCTAAACTCCCAGATTCAGGCGGAGGGTAAGGTAATCCTGACCGGCAGGAAGGGCACACTGATCGGCGGTAACGTCCATGGCGCCAGGGGGATCGACTGCAAAGAGCTCGGAAACGATGTGGAAGTAAAGACGATTGTACATGCGGGCGTGCTGCCCGATCTTTTGATACAGCAGAGAAAGCTCCAGAAAGAAGAGGAAGATTTAAAGGCGGAGCTGGAAGCGCTGATTCAGGAAGTAAAAACCATAGAGGTCAAGGTAAAGGCGGCGGGCGGTATCTCCGCCGCGATGCAAAAGCGGCTGAAATCGCTGCAGGAAGAAAAGCGGAAGCTGGATGAAAAAACAGGCGAAAACCGCGACAGGACGGCAAGGGTACTGCGCGATATCGAAAAATCCAAAGGAGCCAAGATCCGCATCGACGGCAACCTGTATAAAGGAACCGTCATTTGCATCGACCAGTGCCGGATGCCTGTGGAAAACAACACGATGTATATGGAGTACCGCAATATTTCGGGCATGATCGCAGGCAGCGTGATTGTGAAGAACTGACGCGGCGGCTGCGTTCGGGTAAGAGAGAAAGCTGCGTGAGGAAAGACGGAGAAAAGGAAATGACGGAAGGCGAGATAAAAGATTACCGGGCGGCGGAGCGTTTTTTATATGAGCTGCCCAAATTTACGTCCAAGAACAGCCTGGAGCATACGGCGGGATTGCTGGAGCGGATGGGCAATCCGGGGAAAGAGATTCCCAAAATCCATGTGGCGGGCACCAACGGAAAGGGGAGCGTCTGCGCTTATCTGCAAAGCCTTTGCAGGGAAAGCGGCTGCAGGGTGGGAGGTTTTATATCCCCCCATCTGGTCACCATGCACGAAAGATTTCTGATTAACGCAAAGCCCGTGGACGACGACCTTTTTATGCAAAGCTTCGGATATGTAAAAAGGATTGCGGATGCGGCGGGAAAGGAAGGAATTTCTTATCCGACTTTTTTTGAGTTCTTATTTCTGATGGGAATGGATATCTTTGAAAAGGAACAGGTCAAAGTGCTTGTGCTGGAAACGGGTCTGGGAGGCAGGCTGGACGCGACCAACGTCTTTGATAGAAAAGACGTCTGCGTCATTACGGCGATCGGACTGGATCATTGCAAGTACCTCGGAAATACAAAAGAGGAGATCGCAGGGGAAAAAGCGGGCATCATCAAAAGCGACACGCTTGTCACATATCCGGATAAGGTAAAGAGCGTATCGGCGGTAATCGAAAGCAAATGCGCCGAAACGGGCGCTGTTTCCGTACCGTTGACAAAAAAGGAGTATTCTGTAGAAAAAATAAAACATAAAAGCATTGATTTTTCCTATAAATCCCGATATTATAATTATATTAGTCTTACTGCGTCCACAAATGCGCTGTATCAGGTTGAAAATGCGGCGTTGGCGCTGCGCGCCTTTGAATTGTTTGAAGAAAAGCACAATATGACACCGCTGTCGGCGGATAAAATCAGACATGCAATCGCCGCTACGGTATGGGAAGGCAGGATGGAAGAGGTGCTTCCCGACGTGTATTTTGACGGCGCCCACAATGAAAACGGCATAGAGGCGTTTTTGGAGTCGGTCGGCGCTATGGAAGTGGAAGGAAAACGGATTTTGTGTTTTTCGGCGGTGGAGGATAAGGATTACGGACAGATGATTTCCATGCTGGGAGAGAGCGGATTGTTTTCTCATGCCGCAGTAGTGGAAATGGAAGAGGCGAGGGGAACGACCCTTGCCGAATTGGAAGCACATTTTTCCCGATATGACTGCTGGGACGTCCGCTATATGAGGGGAGCGGAGGAAGGGCTGAAGCAATGCCTTTTGTGGAAAAATCCCGGGGACGCGGTCTTTATCGTGGGTTCGTTATATTTGGTCGGCTGTATGAAGGCTGTGTTAAGGAGGAAGCAACATGATCAATTTTGAGGAAGAGTTGAAGAAATTTCATCCGAGCCTGGAGATCGAGCAGGCGGAGGAAGCCATATACAATCAGGATTTGACGGATATGGCGGATTTGTTGGTAAATGTCATTAAGGAAACAAAGGAAGAGGAAAAATAGTACGGAACGGATAGGATAGGAGTATTGCCATGATATGTTATCAATGTGGCTGCGAACTGTCAGATAAGGATTTCTGTACGGGCTGCGGCGCAGATGTAACTGTATATAAGAAGATTATGCACATTGCCAACAGGTTCTATAATGAAGGACTGCAAAAGGCGGGCGTGCGGGATTTGTCGGGGGCGGTTGTCAGCCTGCGGCAGGCGTTGAAGTTTAATAAAAATCATGTGGAAGCAAGAAACCTGCTGGGACTTGTATATTTTGAAATGGGCGAAACCGTCGCGGCGCTGAGCGAATGGGTCATCAGCAAAAACATACGCCCGCAGAAAAATATTGCGGACGATTATATCAACGATATCCAGTCCAACCAGACCCAGCTTGATACGATCAACCAGACCGTTAAAAAATATAATCAGGCGCTTGCTTATTGCAATTCGGACAGCAGGGACCTTGCGATCATTCAGTTGAAAAAGGTCGTTTCCTTAAATCCCAGATTTGTAAAGGCGCACCAGTTACTGGCGCTTTTGTATATCAACAATGAAGAATGGGAGCGGGCGCAGCGCATTTTGTTAAAGTGCCTCAAAATAGACGTCAACAACACGACGACGCTGCGTTATCTGAAAGAAGTAAACATTATGCTGGAAGGGGACGAAACGACCGCCGCCAAAAAGAAAAGAGCGGGAAATGCGGCGGATGTGATTACGTACCAGAGCGGAAACGAGACGATTATCCAGCCCAGAAGTACGGGCGCGCCCGTGGTGGGAGCCAATACGGTGCTCAACATCGTGATCGGCATTGTCATCGGGCTTGCGGTCTGCTTTTTCCTGGTGGTGCCTTCCAGAGTGCAGTCGGCAAAGGCGGACCTGACGGAGCAATTAAAGCAGATCAGCGAAAATTCCGATGAAAAGACGGCGCAGATCACGGATCTGGAACAGCGGGTATCGGCGCTGACCGACGAAAATACCAAGCTGCAGGAGCAGGTAGCGTCTTATACCGGAGAGGGCGGAGCGCTGCAGACGGTGGACGGTCTGTTGGAAACCGCGCAGAATTATATCAACGATCCCGAGGATCTGGACGCGCTGTCGGACCGCTTATACGCGATTGACAAGACCTATGTGGAAAACGAAGCGTCGGAAGCATATCGGGGACTTTACGAGGAACTGATGCTGCAGGTCGGCGGAGAGATTGCCAGCGATTGTTTTGAAGAAGGCGTGGCGTTAAAAAATCAGGGCGATTATTCCAATGCGGTCCTGATGCTGGAGAAGGCGTGGTATTTTAACAACGAAGATCCGGAAATCCTCTATACCCTTGCAGAAACCTATCAGGATGCGGAGGATATGGATAAGGCTTCTGAGCTGTATAACCAGCTTGTCCTTGACTTCCCGGATTCCGAATATGCCGATATGGCGGAGCGCAATATTGCCGACGCTGTTACCGTAGACAATAACGATCAGGAAGAAGACGAAGAGGACACGATGAACCGGACGAATACGACGAATCAGACGAGCACGACGAACCAGACAAATACGGCGAACCAGGCGAACCCCACGCAGGGGAACGGTCAGGGAGAATAAGGAAAAGCCCGGACCGATCGACAGGATATTACAAAATATAACAAAACAGGAATAAAACTTACAAAAGAGGACATGATAAAAATGTTCTCTTTTTTCTTGTGCATATTTTTCTATTTTTTATATAGGGCGGTCGAAGCGGGACGCCCTGTTAAAGCGGTAAAAGGAGGAAAGGAAAATGGAAGAAATGTTTACGCTAAAGGATAACTGCCTCAAAATTGCAATGCCGGAGGAAATGGACCATCACAGCGCGGAAACGATCAGGGAGGGCGCCGACGAATATCTGCTGACGTGCCGGGCGCAGAACGTCATCTTTGATTTTTCAAAAACGCGGTTTATGGACAGCTCCGGCATCGGGGTCATTGCGGGGCGTTACAAAAAGGTTTCCTGCATCGGAGGCAGGGTCATTGCGGTGCATGCCAGTCCGCGCATCCGCAAGATACTGTTGCTTTCGGGATTAAAAGATATGATAGAAATCGTCGATTAGGAGGAAAAAGATGGTGAAGCAAAATGAAGTATGGAATAACCAGTGGCAGCAGGATATGGAAGAAGCAGACAACAGGATGAAGCTGACCTTTGTGCCGCTGCCGCAGAACGAGGGATTTGCCAGGGTTGCCGTGGCGGCGTTTATGACCCAGCTCAATCCGGTGCTTGAGGAGGTGGACGATGTGAAAACCGCGGTTTCCGAAGCCGTGACCAACAGCATTATCCACGGCTATGAATCCCGCGGCACGGACGGGGAAATCCTGGTGGAGGCATATCTGAAGGGAAACGGCTTACATATAAAAATAGAAGATTGGGGAGTGGGCATCGAGAATATCGGAAAAGCGATGGAACCGCTGTTTACGACGAAACCGGAGCTGGAGCGTTCCGGTATGGGATTTGCCTTTATGGAAGCGTTTATGGATGAACTGTATGTGGAATCGGAGCCGGGGAAGGGCACAACCGTTTACATGAGTAAACAGATAGGCGGGCAGTAGCCTATGGACCCTACGACGGAATTGTTGATACGGGCGAAAAAGGGCGATAAACAGGCGAGAGATACGGTTATTGAATCCAATCTGGGGCTGGTCCGTTTTATCGTCAAGCGTTTCCTTAACAGAGGATACGATGCGGAGGATCTGTTTCAGATCGGATGTATCGGGCTTGTCAAAGCGGTGGATCAGTTTGATACGGGGTATGAGGTAAAGTTTTCAACCTATGCCGTGCCGTTAATTACCGGGGAAATCAAACGTTTCCTGCGGGACGACGGGATGATCAAGGTATCCCGCAGCCTCAAGGAAAATGGATACCGGATCAGGCAGGCGGCGGAAGCGTTTACGGGAACTTACGGCAGGGAGCCGAATATGGAAGAACTGCAGGAGGCGACCGGGCTGCAGAAGGAAGAAATTGTCATGGCGATGGAAGCGAATGTAGAGATCGAATCCATCTATAAGACGATCTATCAGTCCGACGGCAATGAAATATATCTGGTGGATAAGGTCATACAGGAGGGCGGCGGAGGCGCCCTTGCGAAGGACGCGCAGGATTCGGAGAAAGAAAAGCTGTTGGACCATATGCTGTTAGAGCAATTGATGGAACAGTTGGACGGAAAGGAGCGGGAGGTAATCCGCCTGCGGTTTTTTGAAGATAAGACCCAGACGGAGGTGGCTGGTATTTTGCACATGAACCAGGTGCAGGTGTGCAGACAGGAAAAAAAGACGTTGTTAAAGCTTCGCAGGCTTGCCTTACAGGAATAGATTTGACTTGACAAAATGCGGGATTATAGGTAAGGTGGAAGGACTGATAGGAGTTTTGTGATATGTTGAAATCTTTGACTGACTGCATTTGGGATGCGTTTCTGGATGCGGCTTTGGATACGATTAAAATATTGCCTTTCTTATTCCTGACTTATCTGGTAATGGAATATGTGGAACACAAGATGGGGGAGCATTCCAAGGATGTGATCCGCAAATCGGGAAAGCTGGGACCGTTGTTTGGCGCGGTTTGCGGCGCCTTTCCCCAGTGCGGCTTTTCGGCGGCGGCTTCCAATCTGTACGCGGGCAGGATTATTACACTGGGAACGCTGATTGCCGTTTATCTGTCTACTTCTGACGAGATGCTGCCGATCCTGATTTCGGAATCCGTCCCGGTATCGGCGATGGTAAAGCTGGTTGGGATCAAGGTTATCATCGGAATGGCGGCGGGCTTTCTGGTTGATTTTATATGGGGCAGGCGCCAGAAAATACGCGCCTATGCCGAACGTCCCCATGCGGATGAAAGCTTTCATATTGATCAGATCTGTGAAAACGAGCATTGCCAGTGCAGCGACGGTATTTTCAAATCCGCGTGTAAGCATACGCTTCATATTACTTTATTTTTAGTGCTGATTTCTTTTATCCTCAATATCTGTCTTGGCATGATCGGCGAGGACAATATCGCGGATTTTATTCTCAATAAACCAGTGATCGGCGTTATTCTGGCGGGGATTATCGGACTGATTCCCAACTGTGCCGCTTCCGTGACCGTTACGACGCTGTATCTGGAAGGGATGATGAGCTTTGGAGCCATGATGAGCGGACTGCTGGTAGGCGCGGGAGTCGGACTGATCGTGCTTTGCCGGGTCAACGAGGATACAAAGGACAATCTGCGGGTCATCGGACTGCTGTATCTGTGCGGCGTTGCGGGAGGGCTTCTTTTGGAGTGGCTGAATATTTCAGTGGTCTGGTGATAATGAGAGGAAGTTGTAATTCGTAAAACCGGGTTGTCGCAATGAGACTTTTGCAGAGATCGCGGAAACATACTGAAAAGGCTTGAAATGACATTGTTTGTTTATAGCTAATAAATCGTTTACAAGATGGCAGTTTTCTTCATGGCAAGAGAACTGCCATTTGTCAAAGATAAATTATCCAATTACTTTTTTGGTATAATACATAGTGATAAAGAAGAAAGATTTTTAACGATAGTTGTTGATTTAAAAATTCACTTTATGGCGGTTGTTTTTTTTAGAATAGTAGGGTAAAATATATAGTGATAAAATTAAGATAAAATAATGATAAGGAGTGGAGGCATATGTTACAGATCAGACCTGTTTCAGATTTAAGAAATAAGTTTCCTGATATTGAGAAAATTGTAAATGCGGGTGAGCCGGTATATTTAACAAAAAACGGATATGGTACGATGGTGGTGCTTAGTCTTGAAGAGTATTCAAAGTTGACGGATGGCGTTGAAGCTGCATTAGATAAAGCGGATAGATTTGCGGCGGAAAGGGATACACGGATGAGCCATGAGGAAGTTTTTGAAGGATTACGGAGAAAAATAAATGTTCGGTAAAAAGTACAGATTGAGTTATCTGCCGCTTTTTTACGAGGATCTTGATGAAAAAGTAACCTACATTGCGGAGAAACTGAAGAATCCAAAAGCAGCAAATGACTTATTGGATAAGGTAGAATCTGCTATTATGGAGCGGCTTCCTTCGGTTGAATCTTTTGAACCATATCATTCTGCCCGAGAGCGTAGATATTCTTATTATCGTATTTATGTGGATAATTATGTTATTTATTATGTAGTGATTGATGACGATCCGAATGATTTGGTTATGGAAGTTAGAAGGTTTCTTTATAATGGGCAGAATCGGAGCAATATGGTGTAGTAATAATTGGTAAAAAATAAAGGCAGTAAATAATAATGAATATGATGTTCAAGGTTGAATGTAAACGAACAGATACATTCGTGTTAAGGCACGTTGGTGGTATCTGTTCGTTTTGTGTTTTATAATAGAGGGCGGGAGGTATGAAAGATATGATTAGTATGAATTTGGTGTCGCTTCGTAAGAGGAAGCGGATGACGCAGGAGGAGGTCGCGGAGTGCATCCGCGTTTCGAGGCAGGCGTACGCGAAATGGGAAAAGGGGGAGAGCGTTCCCGATATGGCGAGTTGTGTGGCTTTGGCGGATTTATTTGAGGTAACGGTAGATGATCTGATCCGGCATTCCGAAAAGGATACGGGTGTTGCCATTGCGCCTAAGGGTAAGTATTTTTTCGGCTCTGTGACTGTGGGAGAGCGGGGGCAGATCGTCATTCCCAAAAAGGCGAGAGAGGTCTTTGACATAGAACCGGGGGACCGGCTGATCATGCTGGGCGATGAGGAAAAGGGGATCGGCATCCTTCCTCAAAGGAGCTTTATGGACTTTTTGAACGACGCGGCGGGAGAACTGTTTCATAAAAATAGGGGCGGAGAGGAAAAGGAGAGTCGGGATGAGTAACGTTTCGGAAGGAAAAACGGAAACCAGAAAATACTACATAGACAATATCCGGTGGGTCACGGTCTGTCTGGTGATTTTATATCATGTCATTTATATGTTTAACAGCGTGGGTGTGATCAGCAATATAGGCGTGACCGGGATCAGGGAAATGGACGCGGTGCTGTATTTTATTTATCCATGGTTTATGTGCCTGTTGTTTGTGGTGGGAGGAATGAGTGCAAGGTATTCATTGCAAAAAAGGAGCAAAAAGGCGTTTGTGAAAGAACGGATAAAACGGCTTCTGGTGCCTTCCGTTGCAGGGATTTTTATTCTGGGCTGGGTGTCGGGCTGGATTACTTCGCAGTATACGGATATGTTTGAAGGAAACGGCGATCTGATACCCGGAGCGGTCAAATATATCATTTACTGTATCTTTGGCTTCGGTCCGCTGTGGTTTGCACACGAATTATTTCTTGCTTCCATGGTTTTGCTGTTGATTTGTGCCGTGGATAAAAAAGATAAGCTGTACGAGCTGGGCGGCAGGGTCAATTTTATCTGGCTCTGTCTGTTGGTTGTTGCGGTATGGGGAAGCGCGCAGATTCTGAATACACCGCTTTTTGAAGTCTACCGCAACGGCATTTATATTTTTATGTTCCTGCTGGGATATTATGTGTTTTCCCATGAATCGGTTACGGACTGCCTTGCGAAGTATTCTATATGGCTGCTGCCGCTGTCCGTGATCGGGGGCGTGGCTTATACGATCTGTTTTTTCGGGCAAAATTATGCGTCCCAGGTATGTCTGCGCCATCCCTTTACCAATCTGTACGCGTGGTTTATGATTTTGGCGCTCTTAGGATTGTTTAAGGCACGTTTTCAAAAAACAAACCGGTTTGCGGCTTATATGACAGAGCGCAATTTCGGCTTCTATGTGCTGCACTACCCGCTGATGTGCGTGATTGCCTATGTGATCACGACTTACCTGTCTCTTCCGATGCCTGCGGTTTATGTTGTGCTTCTGATCGCGGAGATCGTGCTGCTTCCTTTATGCTATGAGCTTGTCAGCAGGATTCCCGGGCTTCGTTTTCTGTTGCTTGGCAAAACAAAATCTGATAAAAATCAGTGTGAAGTAAAAAATTAACACATAGTAAAGGCTGACCTGCAGTTAAGACGGTTTGCGCCGCCCACAAGCTTGCCGCTGCCCATATTGACGACGAGCGCTTCTGTTGCTATGCTGTGATACAGCAGGATATAAACGGCTCCGGTTGAACGATAAGAAGCTGTCCGAGGAAAGAAAAGAAATGGCTTAAAAAGATTTCGGAGAAGTCCGGCTTGCTGAAAAACGAAGCCACGACGGGGACGGAAATAGGAGAACGACAAATCGGAATTTTAGAGGATATTTTATGATTAGAAAAGCGGTTTTAGATGATTTAGATTTGATTGAAGATACTTATAATGAACATTTTAAGCACGAAATAGAGAATAAAGCGTATACCGTATTTAAGAAGGGTGTTTATCCAACGAGAACAGATGCGGAACGTGCTATAAACTTGGAAACAATGTTTGTATATGAGGAAAACGGAAACATTGGCGGGAGCATTATTATTGATCAAGTTCAGCCGGCAGAATATGCTAATATTCCGTGGAAAGGTAATTTCTCTAAAGATGAAGTTATGGTAATTCATCTTCTTATGGTGCGTCCGAGTATGTCTGGAAAAGGGATTGCAACTTTACTTATAGGATATGCTGTTGGATTAGCGCAGACTTATAATTGTAAAACTTTGCGTCTGGATACAGGAAGTCAGAATATTCCGGCGGTGTCTTTGTATAAAAAAAGCGGATTTGAAATAGTTGCAAGTGCGCCTAAAAAGGTGGGAGATGTAATAGCACATAAAAATCATCTCTACCTTGAAAGAGTCTTATAATCAACAGATTTCCATTTGCCGGGAAAGCACAGAGAGAGTAAAATCGGAAGTTATCGAGGAAAATAAAATGAGCATTTTAGGAAATATATCAATGGCGATTTTGCGAATAACAAGTCAATTTATGAAAAATGGAGTTTATGACATTAGTGAGGAAATTAAAAAAGCAAAGGAATACAATAAAAAGCATAGATATAGTATGCCGCATGATAGTATGGCATTTTATAAAGAATTGACAATAGCTGATTATCCCTGTTTGATTATACGAACGAAAAAGAAGCCTGTGATTAAGGATAAAGCAATTTTATTTCTTCATGGTGGAATCAAAAATGATTGGAAGCCTGAATTATCTATAGCAAGAGGATATGCCAATCGTACAGGCATGGATATTTGGTATCCTATTTATCCGCCTATTACAGAAGTTTCCGTCACCATGACAATTGAAGTTATTTATCAAATGTATAGGAAAATGACAAAAAAGTATAATGCAGAAAAAATTGCTGTAGTGGGTGGGTCCTTTGGCGGTTTTTTTGCTTTAGAAATAATTAACTGGATTAACAGAAAGGGTATGGAAGTTAAAATGCCGGGGCTGTTAATTGCAAACTCACCGGCAGGGCTGCCGGATACAGAAGAAGATTGGGAATTGATGCGCCATTATGCAAAGAAAGATCCTATCTTAAATGTGTTTGCTATGGAAATGGTAGAAGGAATTGTTAAATATTATGACGAAAAGGTTCCTGGTTATGCCTTATATCCTATGCAGGGAGATTTTCATAATGCACCTAAGACTTTCATTTATTATGCTGAGGAAACTTGTGCAGGGGTTTCAGCGGCATATATGCGAGTCTATGAGAGAGATGGTTCTGCAAATCAGATACATATGCATATAGAACCGAATATGATGCATTGCTATGCCTGTTGTCCTGTATTTGCTGAAAGCAGGAGAGATTTTTATAAACAGATAAATTTGCTAAATGAATTATAATAGCTTTCATATTACAAATTGTTGGTAAACTGAACAAAGTAAAAATTTGAAGTTGATGAGGTGAGAAAGTGAATGAAAAATCCATGGGAAGATTATCCTGTTTCTGGTTTAATGATATTTGGTATTGCCGTTACATGCCAACTTCTGATGCCGTAGATGAAACTGCCAGCGGGGGCAGCGACCCGGAGCAAGCGTCACGGGTGTTTAGCTGCAAACAGCTCCGGCTGAACGATAAGAAGCTGTCCGGGAAGAAAAGAAATGGCTCAAAAAGATTTCGGCGAAGTCCGACCTGCTGAAAAAACGAAGCCACGATGGGGACGGAAATAGGAGAACGACAAACTGGTATTTATAGGGTTGTTAGAGTATTGATAAAAGAGATTATTCATGATACAATATCCGAAAAGTCGGAAATGAGAAGGCAGAGGAAAGGGTATTGCGCCATGAAGATATATGAGAAAATATTTGCAAGACTTGAAGAATTACATATGAGCCAGACGGAACTGTCCAGAAGAACAGGTATTGCAACCAGTACGATCAGTGACTGGCGAAAGAAACAAATCAATCCACAGGCGGATAAACTGGTGTCTATATG